>Ga0129324_10001697_pt1 | contig 14010 bp, 15 predicted proteins | sample CPBDNA_7_FD_96879 | JGI IMG/M metagenome (GOLD analysis project Ga0129324, IMG submission 96879) | Freshwater to marine salinity gradient microbial communities from Chesapeake Bay, USA - CPBay_Spr_15_0.2_DNA | ecosystem: Environmental > Aquatic > Marine > Coastal | place: USA: Chesapeake Bay... | reverse complement strand
GGGGTTGAGTCTTTAGGGGTTGAATCTTTAGGAACTGAGGTCACTGGTGAATCGGTTGAGCAAGATTGAGTGATTTACCGCGTGTGACCGTTGTTGGGAAGCCGGATTGTCACTTGTGTGAGCAGGCTATTGAAGTGGTATCTCAGGTGTGTCAAGAAACCGAGCAGGTATTCCAGGTGCTCTCAATTACTGATGACCCCGAATTAGCCGATATGTACTGGGAAAAAATCCCAGTGATCTTGGTAGATGGCCAACCATTTGATTTTTGGCGGGTCAATCGTGAGCGTTTAATTACCAAACTCAACCAATAGTTCGTTTATCGGACAACGGTGTCCGGTAATATTTGATATCTATTCACCTAGGTGAATAGAGTTCGCCTTCTTCACAAGGCCGCAATCACCCGTGAACGTGTCAGGTACATGTTCTCTGACTAGAGGTAAAAATAGTGACCCTTCCCAACCGCAAGGCAGGTGCGATACCAGCCGCAACTATTGCCCGACTACCGATTTATCACAGAGTGTTGGCAAGTTTTGGTTCGCAGGGCGTAACCACAATTGCAAGCGAAGAGTTGGCGGCGGCATGTGGAGTCAGTTCGGCCAAATTACGCAAAGATCTTTCCCACCTAGGTTCATTTGGAACCCGTGGGGTGGGGTACAACGTTTCTTATCTCACTTTTCAAATCGCTCGCGAATTAGGTGTTACCAAGTCGCGCGGTATCGTCATTGTGGGTATGGGGAATTTGGGCCGGGCCCTTGCGTCATACCGGGCATTTGGCGGCCGAGGATTTCACATTGTTGGGATCTTTGATCGAGATCATGAATTGGTCGGCAACGCCATTGATTGTGGACAAGAGTCCTTCACTGTTATGCCAGTTGGTGAATTACCGACGATTGTTTCCCAAAGTGATGTCAACATAGGAGTAATCACAACGCCAGCTGACTCGGCGCAAGAGATTGCAGACCTCATGATTCAGGCTGGATTGGTGAGCATCTTGAACTTTGCACCAGTCGTTCTTAACGTTCCCGAACAGGTAGAGGTCAGAAAAGTTGATTTGGCTGTTGAACTCCAAATACTGGCATTCCATGATCAAAGATCTGATTCGGTCCACAACTTGCAGGAGCAACACATCCATGCGGAGATCGCATGAGTACAACTGCACGAGGTACAAAGTCAAAGTCCAACGCAACATCAACTAAAGAGGCAGTCGAAGTGACATCAGAAAAAAAATCAGTGGTGAAGCGCGCAGCGAAACCTGCCGTTATCGAAGGAGTGGCGGTCACACCAACCGCCCCGCGAAAAAAGGCAACTCTTGGATCCATAGTTTTCATTGCGGCAGGTCCCGGCGATCCTGAACTATTGACAGTTCGCGCCCTTCGATTGTTGAAATCTGCCGACAAAATTGTCGCGGATTCACAAGCTTTGCATGTCGCGTTGGCTTATGTTCCCCAAGACAAGGTTGTGAGCACTCTCGGTGAAGATGAAGTCGAACTCGAACCAGCCGAGACTGCCAAATTGGTTCTCGACTGTGCACGCGAAGCCCAGTTGGTAGTGCGTCTGGTGATCGGTGATCCAATCATCTCGGGCCGTTTGATTCCCGAGATATCGGTGCTTCGCCGCTCCCATGCCAATTTTGAGATCGTGCCCGGAGTCAGCGAAGTCACAGGAATACCAGCCTTCGCGGGATTCAATCTCACGGGAGGAAAATCCAATGAAGTCCGAATTCTCAATGGAGCAGATTCGGGGATTGAGTGGGATGGCCTAGTAAATCCACGTGAAACTCTGGTGTTTCTCGAGAGCGGCGATTTAGTAGCCACAATCGCGGACAAGCTACTCAAGGCGGGACGTGATCCGTTAACGCCAATCGCGCTTACCCGCAACGGCACGACGGTAGATCAACGAACCACGGTGTCAACCCTAGGTTCAGTAGCTGCCCTGCTGAAAGGGTCAAAAGATTCTGGGCCAGGTTTTGTTGTGGTCGGTGAGGTAATCGACCAACGAGAGAAGTACAACTGGTTTGAAAAGAAAGAATTGGTCGGCTGGCGCGTCTTGATTCCTCGAACCCAGGACAACACTGCGGAAATGATTCAGGTGCTTAAGGCGCATGGAGCGGTTCCCAGTGAAGTTGCAACAATTTCAGTTGAACCTCCTCGTACTCCCCAGCAAATGGATCGTGCAGTGAACGGACTGGTATCTGGTCGCTATGCCTGGGTGGGTTTCACCTCGCTGAATGCTGTTCGCGCGATTCGGGAAAAACTTGAAGAATACGGTCTTGACGCCCGCTCGTTCTCCGGACTTAAGGTCGCAGCAGTGGGCGCTTCAACCATCGCGGCACTCATCGAATTTGGGGTCAAGCCAGACTTGGTCCCACCGGGTGATCAAAACACCACGGCACTCATGGAGGAATGGCCTCCCTATGACAGCCTGACCGATCCAATTAATCGAATTTTCCTTCCGAGAGCCGATATTTCAACGGATACCTTGGTGGCTGGCCTGACTGAACTTGGCTGGGAGGTTGAAGACATCACGGCATTTCGTACTGTTCGGGCGGCTCCGCCCCCCGCGCAAACGCGCGAAGCGATCAAGACCGGTGGGTTTGATGCAGTTCTTTTCACATCCAGCAGTACAGTTCGCAATCTTGTTGGTATCGCAGGCAAGCCACACGCAACGACGGTGGTCGCTTGCATCGGTCCACAGACTGCAAAGACCGCAGCGGAGCATGGCCTTCGAGTCGACGTGCTGGCGGAGGTCAACACCCCGCTTGCTCTTGTTGATGCACTCTCGGTCCACGCTGAAAGTTTGCGTGACGCTGCACTTGCTAACGGTGAGGTATCTTGGCGTCCAAGTCGTCGCAGGCCTGTCGCGCGACGCAAGAGCACGAAGTAAAAAACGTGGCAGCATCATCGGGTCACACGACCGTTCACCTGCTCCGGCATGGTGAGGTTTACAACCCGGAGGGCGTGTTGTACGGCCGCCTTCCAGGTTATTACCTCAGCGATCTCGGGCTGGAAATGGCTGAACGCGCTGCCACTGCGCTCGCCCAGCGCGATATAGCTACCGTCATTTCTTCGCCAATGGAGCGTGCCCAGCAGACCGCGAATCCGATCGCTCTGAGTCACAATCTGGCAATTGTCACTAATGATGATTTGATAGAAGCCGAAAATATTTTCGAGGGTAAACGAGTGAGCGTCGGCGACGGTGTACTCAAGCAACCAAAGACCTGGCCTCATCTGTGGAACCCCTTTAAACCTTCATGGGGGGAGCCCTACGACATCGTGGCATCTCGCATGAACGCTGCCATTGAGTCTGCGCGGCTTGCTGCACAGGGCCGTGAAGCCGTCCTCGTGAGTCATCAATTGCCCATTTGGGTCGCTCGGCTTTCGGCGGAGCGTCGAAGGCTGTGGCATGACCCGCGCTCGCGCCAATGCACGTTGGCGTCACTAACATCTCTGACTTTTGACAACCAGGACTTGGTCGCCATAACTTATTCGGAACCCTCACGGGACCTACTTGAAAAGGCCAGCAAGATCGCTGGCGCTTAGCATGTAACCATGCGCGTTCTTCCTCGCTCGACTTCGCTCTTTGTGCCGGTTGTGATCTTTTTAGTGCTGGGCCTGAGCGCATGTTCGAGCGCTCCCGAGACGGGAGCGGGTTTCGTTTCGGGTGATGGCTCAGTGACAATTCTTGAGCCGGCACAACGTCAAATTGCACCTAGCGCGGTTGGTGTTGATCTCAATGGTGAACCATTGGCTCTCTCCGACTTCTCCGGTCAGGTTGTAGTTCTCAACGTTTGGGCCTCGTGGTGTGCTCCGTGTCGGGCTGAAGCCGGTGCCTTGGAGGAGGTTGCAACCCAATTCGATGGCAAGGGGGTGCAATTCATCGGGCTTAATACCCGTGATTCACAGGCCGCCGCGCAAGCTTTCACCCGGAATTACGGCGTGACGTATCCATCCCTAGTTGACACTGACGGTCGAATCCAATTACTTTTTAATGATTCACTGCCTCCTCAGGCGATCCCTTCAACAATTGTCATTGATCAGCAGGGCGGGGTGGCGGCTAGGGCGCTCGGTACCGTGACCGCAGCAACATTGCGGGCGATGATTGAGCCGCTCTTGGAAGAGCCGGGCACCTCAAGTGGATAGCATTTCTACTGTCGTTACCAGCGGTTCGCTACTGCTTGCAGCTTTGATCGCCTTTGCCGCAGGTGTACTAGCGTTTCTTAGTCCCTGCGTGCTGCCCCTGGCCCCGGGTTACATCAGTTACATAACCGGACTGACGGGCGCCGAACTCAGCGAGGGGCGTAAAGGCCGCGTTTTGCTGGGAAGTGTTCTTTTTGTTCTTGGCTTCAGCGTGGTTTTTGTCTCCTATGGCGCGCTATTCGGTGGTATTGGCTCACTCTTGTTGGAGTATTCCGACTGGATTAATCGCATTCTCGGAGTCCTGGTAATTGCCATGGGTTTGGCTTTTATGGGGCTGATTCCCGGACTACAACGCGAGTATCGATTCCACCATGTGCCTAGATGGGGTGTTGCCGGTGCACCTGTTTTAGGAATTGCTTTTGGAATCGGCTGGACACCCTGCATCGGTCCAACACTTGCGGCCGTTCAGACTCTGGCATTCACCGAGGCGAGTGCAGCCAGAGGGGCTCTTCTCTCGTTGGTGTACTCACTTGGATTGGGATTGCCATTCATTCTGATTGGTTTGCTTTTCACTCGCACCGCGCGGGCGCTGAAATTCCTTAGAACACATAATCTTGCGATCATGAGAATTGGCGGCGCCATGTTGGTGATTGTCGGCCTGCTCTTGGTGACAGGTGCTTGGACCGAATTCACGATCTGGCTTCGAGTGACATTACCTGGATTTGAGACGGTGATCTAGTGAGCACAACCCTGCCCCCAATGTCCCAGCGCGGATTTTTGCGGTGGCTTTGGCGGCAACTGACCAGCATGAAGACTGCCCTTATTCTGCTGTTTCTGCTGGCGATCGTGAGCATTCCCGGGTCCTACTTTCCCCAGCGGGGGACGAACCCGATTCTGGTTGACCAGTGGATTGCCGACTACCCCAGACTCGGTCCGATCTTTGATTCAATTGGGCTCTTTGATGTGTTCGGTTCGCCGTGGTACTCGGCTGTTTACATCCTGCTGTTCATCTCACTCATCGGATGCGTTGTTCCAAGGCTAGGAGTGCACTGGCGAGCAATGCGTTCGCAGCCACCGCCCGCGCCAAAGAATCTTTCTCGATTGGGTGGAAGCACTTTTGAGATCGAAGGTGAGGTCGCAACTGTAATTGAGAATGCTCGCGAGTTACTCAAAAAGGATCATTGGCGAACCGTGATCGGTCAGGATGCCGACGGCAGCCGGTGGGTTTCCGCTGAGAAAGGATATCTACGCGAAACAGGAAACCTTGTATTCCATTTCTCACTGATCCTAATTCTGGTTGGTGTCGCAGTCGGTGGACTCTTTGGCTGGCGGGGGAACGTGATCGTTCGTGAAGGTGAAGGTTTTTCCAACACACTCACCCAATACGACGCCTGGGGCGGAGGCCGTCTGTCATCGGCTGAGAGTCTTCCCGAATTTTCGTTCACACTCGAAAGTTTCAATGTCGAGTTTGAACGCGGTAATGCCCAAGAGGGAGCTCCACGACTCTTTGAAGCAAAAATGATTGTCGATCGACCCGGCGTTGAAGGTTCCACAACGCACCTGGTGGAGGTCAACGAACCACTCGTGATTGATTCAGCCAAAGTGTTTTTGGTGGGTCACGGATATGCCCCCCACTTAATCGTTCGTGATTCGAAGGGGCAAGTCGTACTCGATGACCCGGTCGTCTTCTTGCCACAGGATGGAAACTTCACATCAACCGGCGTGGTCAAAGTCCCTGATTCAGACCCGCAATTGGGATTCCGAGGACTATTTTTGCCGACTAGTGCTATCACCGAGGAACTCGGACCACACTCGATTTTCCCGGCACCCGACGACGTTTCGGTCTTCTTTGGTGCTTGGGCAGGTAACTTGGGGCTGGATAGCGGAATATCGCAGAGCGTTTACACCCTCAATGTCGATGATATGACCCAATTAGGGCTCGAGTCCTTACAAGTTGGACAGACTTGGCGCTTACCCGAAGGGGCTGGCAGTATCGAATTAACGGGGTATGAGCGATGGGCCTCTTTTCAGATTGCCTCCGATCCTGGTAAGGAATTAGCCTTGATCGCCTCAATACTGGCAATAGTGGGGCTGAGCTTGAGTCTGTTTATTCAACGCCGCAGGGTCTGGGTCAAAATAGGTCAGGTTGTCGAGGTGGATCAGGTTACCGAGCAAGGTTCATCAGGCACGGTTAAAGTTGGCAGAGTTAAGGTTGAGGTCGCTGGCATTGCAAAGGCTTCCGGGCATGATGCGATCGAGCAGGTTGACAATATTGTCGAAACTTTGAAAGGGCAGACCGCTTAATGGACTTTATGAACAGCGTCGAATTAGTGCAATTAGCGGATGCTAGTAATAATTTTATCTATGCAACCATGGTGATTCTTTTCATAGCAACTATTTCTTTCTCGGTGTCATTTGCGGCGGGGCGCAGGCGAGTGCGGCGGGTAGAAGTGTCTCCACGCAGGGTGCTCGTCGAATCCAGTGGATCAGAGGTGCGTGAATCCGAGGGCTCTCTTGCCGAGCTTGATCCAGGTCGCCGCGCTGCCAACATTGGAATGTCCCTCACCTGGTTGGCCGGGGCGATGTTGCTCGTTGGGGTCATTCTTCGTGGAATCTGGGCAGGCCGGGTTCCCTGGGGCAACATGTACGAGTTTTCGATCTCCTCGGCGTTAGGTATTTTGTTAGTTTTCCTTGTGTGGTCAACCCAGCGAGACTTGCGCTGGCTGGGGCTCTTCGTAACGATTCCAACGCTGCTCACTCTCGGATTAGCAGTGACGGTTCTCTACACTGAGTCCGCCCAACTTGTACCCGCGTTGAAGTCCTACTGGCTCGTTATCCATGTATTTGCGGCGATAGTCGGCGGTGGAGCGTTTACGGTGGGTGCAGCAACAGCGGGATTGTCTCTCATATCGGGTAAGGGTTGGTTCACGCAACTACCATCACGTGAAAAACTTGAAGGACTCACCCACAAAGTTATTGCTTTTTCATTCCCCATCTGGACCTTTGCGGTTGTTGCAGGGGCTATTTGGGCTGAGAATGCTTGGGGTCGTTACTGGGGCTGGGACCCAAAGGAGACTTGGGCCTTTATCACTTGGGTGATTTTTGCGGCCTATTTGCATGCTCGCTCAACAGCGGGATGGAAACACCAAAAAGCTTCTGTGATTGCGATAGTTGGTTGGCTAGCCTTTTTGATCAACTACTTTGGCGTGAACATCTTCATCAATAGTTTGCACAGTTACGCGGGCGTTTAAAAGAACTTATGGTGTTGTGGTACGGCTATGGGTTTTGTTCGCGCCGCTTGCGCATTTTGTCCACCCAAACGTCGTCATCAAGTTTGCGGAGGAATTTAGGATCGTCATCGGGAGCCCCAGGACCTGATTTTTTCCGGTTCATGCCTCCTGCGGGCCACACTTTGCCTAGGACTAACCAAAATAGCCCTCCAAGAATCGGAAGTACGATGACGATTATTAGCCAGACATACTTGGGAAGTGTTCGTGTTTGACTCTTGGGGCTCCGCAGGACGTCAATAATCGAGTAAATATAGAAAGCAATTGCGAGGAGAACGCCCGCTACCCTGATCATGACCCTCCTTGCGTAAGTGAAAATCGAAGACTGTGAAACCTAAGGGTACGCCATGATCTCGATCCGCGTCGGGGTAGCGTGGCAGCGTGAAGAACAAGTCGGTTGCCTGGGTGAGTTACACCACAATCAGGTTAGCCCTGGTGGTACTAGTGTGGCTGGCGCTCCAGTTATTCACGCCCCTTCGAGGACTACTGGCAGTGGCCTTGGCTCTTTTGATCTCAGCGCTTTTCAGCATCCTATTTCTTAGCAAGCAACGAGATGCCATGAGTGAGTCTATGTTTGGTTTTTTCCGTAGGCTAAATGAGAGAATCGATGCCTCCGCGGCCAAAGAAGATTACCTAGATGCTGAGCCCCAAGCCCAACATGACGCCATAGATCAACAGGAGAATCCCGCTGGCCTTGAGGACGGGGATCAGGGCGGGCCCGCGGGAACCTCGACGAACTAACTTGATCGGCAGAAATACCCAAGGAATAGCTGCGAAGCCGAGTAAAGCCCATGGTCCAAATGGAATCACCAGGACTGCGGGCACCACAAAGGCCAAAATAATAGAAAAGGTATAGAGCGTTCGAGTTCGTTTATCACCTAGTCGAACGGCAAGTGTGCGTTTTCCGAATTCCGCGTCCCCCGGTATATCCCTCAAATTATTTGCGATCAAAATTGAACAGGCCAGAGTACCCACACCAATTGATGCGATGAAGGAACCGACCGTAAGTTCAAGTGTTTGAACATAAGCGGTACCCATGACGGGAACAATTCCAAAGAAGATGAAGACGAATAGCTCGCCAAATCCAGCATAGCCGTATGGTCGCGATCCACCCGTGTAAAACCAAGCGGCTGCAACGCTTGCAGCACCGACGATGAGCAGCCACCAAGCTTGTGTCAGGAGAACCAGTGTGAAGCCACTAGCCATGGCGATCGCGAACATAAGAAATGCGGCACGTTTGACTAGATGAGGTTTGGCCAGCCCCTGTCCGACAAGTCGAACTGGACCCACGCGTACGTGGTCAGTACCACGAATCCCATCACTGTAGTCATTCGCAAAATTCACTCCGGCTTGCAAGGCAAGTGCAACGACAAGGGCCAAAAGCGCTCGACCTATGTTCAATGAATCAGAATTCTGCGCGATTCCGGTACCCACTAAAACAGGCGCGATTGCAGCGGGAAGTGTCCGCGGCCTTGCGCCTTGTATCCATTCACTCGTGGTGGCCATGGGTCAACCGTAGAGGTTCATGATTGTGACCTGATCGAGTTTGCCATTTGGCAATGTTGGCAGTTGAGAAACAACACGAAAAGTAGGGATCGCGATGGACCCAAGCTGTAACGCGATTTGGGCGCGGATATCGGCCGATATATTTTCAAATTCGGTTGTTTCAGCAACCACCAGTGCCGTCAAATTAGGAAGCACGAAGCAACTATGTATGGCGGAATTAGTTTCGATGATCTTGACAATTGCCATTCGAGAAACATTTACTCCGTTGATCAGCACAATGTCATCGAGTCTGCCGAGAATTTCTAATTTGCCAAGGGAATTCACGTTGGCGTAATCATCCGTAGTAAACGAGCCATTGAAAGGCATGAATGCTGTTGTTTCTGTTGGTCGGTAACCCTGCGCAATACTCGGTCCGTGAATGGTGATTCGGGAGTTATCTGGATCGAGAGTGAAGTCGGCTCCCGGGCCGCTTACTCCGCTAAAAAAACACCCACCAGCACTCTCGGTCATGCCGTATGTGTACGTGATGTTAAGACCCAGGTCTTGGGCCTGCAAGAAGTCATTTGTGGGGGTTGGGCCACCGCCAATCAAAATGGCCGCGCACTCGTTGAGTGCGTGAGCGCCGGCCTGTGAGCTCAGCAGTCGTCTCAGTTGAGTTGGAACGAGTGATACAAAGATGGGTTCGTTTGTGAGCTTTGCGACTACATGTGCGAATTCATCAGGATCGAAAATTGAGCCACCTGCAACGCTTTCCAAGGCGACCGGCACGGTTCCCGCGGCAATCGAGCGAGATAGGACGTTAACGCCAGCGATAGAAGTTACGGGCAATGCGCAAACCCAGCGAGGGCGTGCATCGAGCAAGGCTCCGATGGCCGCACCCGAATTAACATATTCATTCATGGCGCCCAGTTGGGTTGCGCTGAGTTCAACTCCTCGGGGGTTCCCGGTGGATCCCGAGGTTGTCAAAATGGCGACGCTTTCACTTTGACAAGGAGCATCGGGATTGATTGCTGCTCGGATGGCACTTATCTGGTGTTGCGAGTAATGGCGGCTCTGTTGCGGAATAGGTGCGAAAACCCTATTGCTACTAAGGGCAGCGTTAAGGGCGTCGAACGCTGCTTTCACACCGGAACTGCCCGGAGCAATCTCAGTAAGTTCAATTTTGCTGTTAGTTGAGTCGGCCACGATGCGAGAGTAGAAGATGCCGGTAATCTCAGGTCATGGACACTCGAAAACGTTATGAATTGCCGCCTGTCGCCCCAGCAGATTCACCGGTATGGACTGATCCATCACACTCGTCTAGTACACCGGCCTGTGAATGGGAATTCTTCGGAGATTTCACCGATATCACCTATGGACTTGGCACCGGCGCTCACCAGGGCATCGCAAAAATAACGATTTGTCGTCCGGAAAAGCGAAATGCCTTTAGACCCCAGACCCTGTTTGAACTAAGTGACGCTTTTAATGCTGCCCGCGATGACGACCGCGTCGGTGTCATTATCTTGGCCGGCCAAGGTGATCTTGCCTTTTGCTCTGGTGGGGACCAAGTTATTCGGGGCAATGATGGATATATGGGTGACGACGAAGTTGCCTCTAAAGGAATTGGGCGCCTGAACGTCCTAGATCTGCAAGTGCAGATTCGCCGATTGCCCAAGCCGGTAATAGCGATGGTGGCAGGTTTTTCGATCGGTGGTGGCAACGTGCTGAACGTGGTGTGCGATCTCACTGTTGCCGCTGACAATGCACGTTTTGGTCAAACAGGACCACGGGTCGGATCATTCGATGGGGGATACGGCTCAGGATTGCTCGCAAGGATTGTTGGGCAGAAGCGCTCACGTGAAGTTTGGTACACCTGCAATCAATATGGCGCGGAGCAAGCCTACGACTGGGGTTTAGTGAATGAAGTCGTTCCGATTGAGGATCTAGAGATTGCTACCTGCGATCTCGCAGCCAAGATTCTGACGATGTCACCACTGGCATTGCGCATGCTTAAGGCCTCACACAATGCGGTCGACGATGGCCTCGCCGGAGTACAACAATTAGCAGGGGATTCGACTCTGCTTTTCTATATGACAGAGGAAGCCCAAGAAGGCCGCGATGCCTTCAAGGAAAAACGCGAACCCGATTTCAGTCGATTCCCCAAACGGCCATAAGAACTTAATAACGATGGTGTCTGCATTCCCCCAACTGGAATTCTTTTCGTTGACGTTACGGGAGAAGTTTCGGGGATTGAATACACGTGAAGGAGTTTTGTTGCAAGGCCCCGCTGGCTGGGGTGAATTCAGCCCATTTCCCAACTACACGCCTGAACAGGATTCCCTCTGGCTCAGGGCCGCTTTGGAATCAGCGTTTGTACTTTTTGATTATCCGAAAGATACAAGCATCGGTGTTAACGCGATCATCGGTGACAATGAAGACCCCTATCGGGCAAGCATTCGAGCGCTCGAGGTATTCGGTTGTACTACCGTCAAGATCAAGGTGGGCCTTGACGTGGCCAGTGACGTGAAACGTTTCGAGGGAATTGTTCGTGCCTATAGCGAGGCACAGAAGCTGGGTGACTTACGAATTCGCCTAGATGCCAATGGGCGCTGGAGTGTTCCACAAGCAAAAGACACCTTGTCCGAATTGAATTGCGCGTTGATTGAATACATTGAACAACCATGTCAATCGGTGTCAGAACTGAGAGAGCTTCATCGAAAAATTAATGTTCCTATTGCCCTCGATGAAAGTATTCGAGTTGACGGCCAGTATCAAATAAGCGATTTCGCTGATTTAGCAATTATTAAAGTTTCCCCGCTGGGTGGCATCAATGCGATAGAGGAGTTGATTGAGAAATTGGACGTACCGGTTCGAATTAGTGGCGCACTTGAATCCAGTGTTGGCCTGAGTGCATCACTATTGGCGGCTCACACATTTGCTCCTCATGAAGTTGCCGGGCTCGGTACCGGCATGCTCTTGGCAACGGATCTGACCGGCGAACCCGTGGTCCCCCATCTTGGTCGTATCTTGGTCAAGCGTTATGAACCGAGCAGGGAGAAAATCAGCGAATCTGGTCTCTCACCCGATCAGCAAGGGATGTGGGAGAAGCGGATTGCTCGTGCTTGGGCTTTAATCCCGGTCGCTGTACTCGCGTCCTTGGGGATAGACAATCGGAGTATGCAAGGCTAGGGACATGGAGCCATCGGTCGCCCAAGCCAAAGTGATGGTCGACGAACTCATTCGATGCGGTATCACAGACGTTGTACTTTCCCCCGGCTCTCGCAGTGCGCCCCTCGCATTGGAACTTGCGGGAGCGCATGCTCGACTCGAACTTCGATTACATGTGCGCCTTGATGAGAGAGTTGCCGCATTTGTTGCATTGGGTTTGGGTAAGGCAACAGGAATACCAGCTGCGGTCGTAACAACATCTGGGAGCGCAGTTGCTAATTTGCTCCCTGCGGTTATCGAAGCCGATCACTCCTACGTACCCATGCTGCTCTTGACCGCCGATCGACCCCCGCAATTGCGTGGGATTGGTGCAAATCAAACCATTTCGCAGATGGCAATATTCGGACCACATGTTCGATCCAGCGTTGATCTTGCAACCGCAACAACGGCAGAGGGTCAAGTGAAGTACTGGCGCTCAGAAATCTCACGCGCTGTTGGGATTGCAACCGACTCTGTGAGTCCTGGCCCAGTCCATCTCAATATCCCCTTCGCCGCCCCACTGGTGGGTGAATCCGACGACATGTGGAGTGAAGATTTGGACGGTCGCCCTGACGGACGTCCTTGGGTTGCCGATGCCCGGTTACTTGCCGCCGTGAGTTCACCCCTTGATGAAATAATGACTTTTCTTGACGAAGACGGCGTTGTGCCCGCGCGTGGATTGATCGTGGTTGGGGACCACAACGACACGGACTTCATTGACATGATTGACGAACTCAGTGACGTAATCGGTTGGCCAATAATCGCTGAACCCAGTGCCAACCTGAGTCGGGCTGATCTGACCCTCTCACATGGTCACTTACTTGCGTCGGATTCTTCATTTCGCGAAACACACATTCCTGAATTGGTACTCACAATTGGAAAAGTAGGTTTGTCTCGAGGTGTGCTAAAGCTCATCGAGTCGGCCGGGATCCACATTGCGGTTGATAGCCATGCGCATTTCGCCGACCCAACTCGTAGCGCAGACCTAGTCATTGCTGCTGTCCCCCTTCCACCGGAAGAGTGTGAAGTTGACGGTGAATGGTTGGAGGAGTGGCAACGGGCCGATATTTTGGCTGCGGCCGCGATTGAGACGGTACTCAATCCTGAAGAACTCACCGGGATGCAGATAGCTCGAGTTGTAACTCAGCTATTGCCTGAAGCCGGAACTCTTTTCCTGGGAGCCTCGTCAGCGGTTAGACATGTCGCTTCATTTGCGGCTACCAGTGTTACCGATTCGGCCATTTTAGGAAATAGGGGAGTTTCCGGGATTGACGGCTGCGTTTCCACTGCGACCGGGGTAGCGATCAGCGCAACGGTCGAAGGTGATGGATGCGTAGTCGCTTTAGTTGGTGACCAGTCTTTCCTCTACGACACCAATGCTCTTTTAATCCCACCAACTGAAGGAAAAATTAATCTTGTGATTGTTGTCATTGACAACAACGGTGGGGGAATTTTTTCAAATTTGGAGCAAGGTGCACCGCAATATGCGAAATATTTTGATCAGGTCTTTGGAGTGCCACTCGATATTGATCCGACCCTTGTCGCCACCTCGCTCCGGGCCAATGCCGTAACCGTCACGAGCGAAGACGAATTGGCCGAGGCGCTCGACACGGCGATTGACGGTGGCTTGCATGTAATAACCGCCACGAGCGTTGACCGAGTTCGGGAGAGTGAAATTCTTGTGCACATTGCACAGGCAGTGCATGAAGCACTTTCGGGGGGCTGAGACCTGTGGTCGCAGATTCAACGCGACAGAAAATTCTTCGCGCTGCAACCGATCTGTACGTTACTCTCGGTGTTCTTAATATTTCACGGCGTGAAATTGCAGAGACTTCCGGCTATTCGGCAGGCACGGTAACGTCAGTTGCAAAGAATCGTTCGGAATTTCTGCGACT
>Ga0129324_10001694_pt1 | contig 14020 bp, 9 predicted proteins | sample CPBDNA_7_FD_96879 | JGI IMG/M metagenome (GOLD analysis project Ga0129324, IMG submission 96879) | Freshwater to marine salinity gradient microbial communities from Chesapeake Bay, USA - CPBay_Spr_15_0.2_DNA | ecosystem: Environmental > Aquatic > Marine > Coastal | place: USA: Chesapeake Bay... | reverse complement strand
TTCAAGAAGGAATTGGTGATAATGTTTTATTAGAGGATTACTTTAATACAGATAACTTTGACGATGTTAGATTAGAAGATGATAGTGGATTCTTGTTACTTGATGGTGACATCGTTGCAACTTATAGTGATGACCAAAGATTTAGAGTAAACTTAGAATCATTTGAAACAACAACAGTGCAGGTTTCGTTAGAAAGTACAAACAGAATTTTAAGCACAGGTCATGTTCCAGCTGAAAACTATACATTGAGTCCAGAAACTACACCGAACAAGATAGGTTTAGGATCTTTACCAGTGGTTCACGAAGCAATTATTGATGTAAGAACAACTGGTGACATAGCACTAGAAGATGGTACTGATGTAACACATGGTTATTTGGTATTAGATGGAACAGATGGTTCTTCTTCTAACGCAGGACAAAACTTAGATTTAGAAGGAGCAACTGGAATAACAATTTAATAAAAGTCCTTGTAAAACTTTTATAAATATAAACATAAGAAACAGACAGGAAACGACAACATGTCAGCAATTATAACCGAAAAATTTAGACAACACAATGCTAAGCAGTTTGAGGAATCTTTTTCAGAAGCATCCTCAAATTCTTACTATTTGTTTGTCGGAAAATCAACTCCATTTACTTCTGCTACAACATCGGGAAGTGATGGTTCTCCACCACTACCAAGTGACTCTCCAGCAGATACAGAGTATTATGCTTGGGATTCTATGTTGGGCGCAAAGAAGATAACATCTTCAGATATTACCTTTGTAATTCCAAGAAGAAACTGGGTAAATGGAACAACTTATGATATGTACGAGCATAACATAAGTGCGTCTAATACAACAACTAGTGGTGCTTCGAATTTATATAACTCATCTTTTTACTTTATGACATCTGATTATAAAGTATATAAAGTTTTGGACAACAATGGTGGAACTGCCTATTCAGGTGCTGAACCAAGTTCTACTTCTAGTTCTCCTTTTGCTTTGGGTGGGTATGTTCTTAAATATATGTACACTATTTCAGCATCTAATGTAGCAAAGTATGTAACATCAGAGTTTATTCCTGTCGTAACTGACTCTACTGTTTCTGCTGCTGCTGTCGATGGTGCTATCGAATCACTAACAATTACTGGTGGTTCTGGTTATACTAATGGCACATACTATGCTGCAGTTTATGGTGATGGAACAAATGCTGGAACTGCTTCTGGTGCTATCGTAAGAATTACAGTAAGTGGTAATCAGATACAATCATTTGGTTTGACTGCTGGTACTGATACAACTATTCATGCTGCTGGTGCTAATTATACTTTTGGTACAGTAAACTTAGGAGCAGGATATACATTTTCTGACTCTGCTTTGACGAGTGCGTCAAACATGGGTGGTTCAGGTGGAGCAGTAAATGTTGTCATTAGTCCTAAGAATGGTCATGGGTTCTTTCCTTGTGAAGAATTAGGTGGTCACTTTGTAATGACAGCAACAACTTTAACTGGTGATGAGAGTGATGATTTTACTGCTGCCAATGACTTTAGACAAGTTGGTTTAATCGTCGATCCTACTAATTTCGGAACATCAACAATTGCTAGTGCTACGACATTAAGACAAACATATGTTGTTAAAATGGCATCTAGTAGTGGTACATTAGAAGTAGATGAAAAGATTTCTCAAGCATCAACAGGTGCTATTGGTAAGGTAGTTGAATGGGATTCTACATTAGGTCTTTTATATTATCAACAAGAAAGATTTGGTGACTTCGGAACAAACAACACAACAGGTGGATATGTAGCATTTAGTGGAACAAATACTGTTACTGGTGCATCTTCTGGTGCAACTGGTACACCTTCAAGCACAACAGAGTCTGTTACTCTAGCAAATGGCACTGCGTTGTCATTAACATCTGGTTATGCTAATCCTGAATTAGAACCAGACAGTGGTTTGATATTGTATCTAGAAAATCGTAAACCGATTCAAAGAGATACAGACCAAACTGAAGATATTAAATTAATTATTGAGTTTTAAATATGGCACAGAATACTGATTTAAATGTCGCACCTTATTTTGACGACTTTAATGAAAATGATAATTTTCATAGAGTTTTGTTCAGACCTGGATTTGCGGTACAAGCAAGAGAGTTAACCACTCTACAATCAATTTTACAAAACCAAATTGAGAGACATGGTAGTCATGTATTCAAAGAAGGAAGTGTAGTAATTCCTGGACAAATATCATATGTTAAATCTTATAATAGTGTTTCTTTACAAAATACTTTTAATGGTGAAGATGTCGATCCAAGTCAATTCTATAATGCTACCGATCCTGTAACTATCACTGGTGCTACAACTGGTGTTAAAGCATATGTTGTAGGTTATCAAGATGCCACATCAACAACTCCACCAATATTATTCATAAACTATTACCAAACAGGTACAGATAACACAACTGCTGTTTTTGGTAATGGAGAAAATATTAGTGCTGATACTCCAATAACACATACAACTGCTTATGCGATAGGAGCAGTTTCAGCAACAAGTGCTGCAACATCTGCTTCTAATACTGGTTCAGCAGTAGAAATTAATGAAGGTATTTATTTTGTTCGTGGTTCTTTTGTAAGAGTCGCAGAACAAACATTAGTATTAAGTACAAACTCAACAACAGAGTCTGCTCGTGTAGGTTTAGTTGTATCTGAAGATTTAGTTACACCTGAAGAAGATTCTTCACTTACTGATAATGCTAGAGGTTCTAGTAACTATGCTGCCAAAGGTGCTCATAGATTAAAGTTTACATTAACACTTTCTAAGTTAGATGAAGAATCTGCTGATGATGGTTCATTTATTGAGTTAATGAAAATTAGAAATGGTGTTGTTCAATCAGAAGCAAGAAATACAGAATACTCAGTTTTAGGCGACACACTCGCAAGAAGAACTTATGATGAGTCAGGTGATTACACTGTAAGACCATTTACTTTTGAAGTAAAGGAATCTATCAATAACTCAGTTGGTGGTAGAGATTTCAGTGGTGTTTATAGTTCTGGTGCTACAACTGATGATGGTAATACTGCTGGTGAGTCTTTATTGTCTGTTGCTTGTTCTACTGGTAAGGCATATGTTCGTGGTTATGAAATAGAAAAGATTTCTACAACATTTAAAGATGTAACAAAGGCAAGAGATTTCAATACTGTAAGTGGTGGAATAACTAATTTAGATTTTGGTAACTATGTCAAAATCGAAAACTTATATAACACTCCAGACATTAGTGATGTAACTGGTGAAACAACACCATTTAAAGAAGTAAAGATTTATAATACTGCTACATCTTCTAGAGGTTCTGCTTCTGGAAGTCAAATAGGCACAACAAGAATTAGAGCAGTACAATATTTAAGTGGCACATCTGGTAATGTGGCAGCAATATACAGAGCATACTTGTTTGATACTCGTATGTTTACAAAACTAACAATGAGTGGCACACCAAGTCCAACAATTGTAGTAAACGAAGCAACTGGTGGACAAAAAGTAACTGGTGTAACATCTGGTGCTACTGGTTATGTTTATGGTTCACTTACAACTGGTACAGCAATTTTCTTAACAAATGTAACTGGAGTATTTTCTTCAGGCGAAAAGATTACAGTTCACGATTCTGGTGAAACAGATTTAATTGTTGAAGATAGTGGAAATACAGACTTAACTATTTCATCTATTAATAGTTATAAGTTTAGTGAAGGAAAACAGCTGTTCATGGATGATGCTGATTCTGGACAAGACTTTACTGCTGACTTTGTACTTGAAACAGTTCGTTATGATTATACTGTAGCAGGAGACAACAGTGTAACTCTAGATGCAATTAAACAACCAATCATTTATTTGCCAGATGAAAACAGAACTTTATTTGATTTACCAAAAGATACTACTAAGACTTTATTAACTACTGCGAATAATGGTGCTAGTGATACGCAATACACTGTAAGACGACAATTCGTAGGTACATCTAACTCTTCTGGAGAAGTATCGTTTTCTGCAGGAACAAACGAAGTATTCGCATCTCATACAGAGGGCGATTATGTTATGTCAATCCTTATAGCAGGAGATGGCACAGGAGCACAAGGTGATCTAGTTCCTATTTCTGGAAAGATAACAGGAACTGGTTCAGCAACAATTACAATTACTGATGATACAATATTAGGTGAGAATGCGAAAGTTAAAGTTGTAGCAACTATCGTTAAGAGTAATGTTTCTGCTGCAATTAAAACAACAAATTTATGTAAGAGATTAAAAGTTGCTGCTGATACAGATGCGTTTGGTACAAAACCAACAGATAGTATTATATCATTAGGTAGAGCAGACGCATATCAACTACTTGCTGTATATGACTCAGAAAGTACAAGTTCAGACGCTACATCACCATCAATGACACTATCATCTGTTTCTGGAACATTTGATAGAGGTGAAAGAATTGTAGGTTCTACTTCTGGTGCGATTGCTAGATGTATTACTGCAACAAGTCCAATGTCATATGTTATTATTGGTGGATTGGGTTCAGCTGACTTTACTGCAGGTGAAACTGTTACAGGTTCAAACTCTGGTGCTACAGCAACAGTCGGTACTGTAACTGCTGGAAGTAAATTACTTACAGATAATTATAAGTTAGACACTGGTCAAAGAGATAACTATTATGACATTTCAAGAATAGTTAAGAATCCTGGAGCAGCAGATCCTACTGGTAGATTGTTAGTTGTATATGATTACTTCTCTCATGGTGCTGGCGACTTCTTTAGTGTTGACTCATACTCATCACAATCAGGTCAAATGAATTATGATGACATTCCTGCATACAATGAATCTTTAGTATCACCACAAGTAATACAAATATCTGGACATCATATACTTAGAAACTCATTAGACTTTAGACCAACTGTTGCTAATATTTCTGGTGCTACAACAAGTACAGTAACAACTATTGACCAAGTAAACGCTGAATCCTTTGACTTTGTACATAGAGCATTTAGTGGTACTGGTGCTGTTAGTATAAACATACCAAAACCAAACAGCACATGTTCAAATGATTTTGAGTTCTATCTATCAAAGATTGCTAACTTGTACTTAACTGCTGATGGCGACTTTAAAATAATTGAAGGCAAATCAGCAGAAAATCCTGAAGAACCAAAAGATTTAGACAACGCATTAAAACTTGCTAGATTCTTTATTCCTGCTTATACATTTACACCTGACTCTGTTCAATCTAAAAGGTATAAGACACAAAGATTTACAATGAAAGATATTGGTCTTTTACAAGATCGTATTGAAAATGTAGAATATTACACTGCTTTAAGTTTATTAGAAAGAGATGCTGAATCTTTTGAGATAACTGACGCAAATGGTTTAAATAGATTTAAGTCTGGATTTATTGTAGATAACTTTAGTGGACACAGAGTTGGTGATGTTTTTCATCCTGACTATAATGTGTCTATTGATATGATTGACAATGAATTAAGACCAATCGGTGATAGTAGAAATACTACACTTATAGAATCTGCTACAACTGATTCTGAAAGATCAGGTGCTGGTTATCAAAAGACTGGCGACTTAATAACATTACCATATACTGAAGAAGTGTTTGTAGAACAACCTTATGCGACAAGAGTTGAGAATGTACAACCATTTATGACTAGTAACTGGGTTGGTAAAATTGAATTAAAACCTTCTAGTGATACATGGTTTGAAACATTAACAGCACCAGCAGTTATATTAAATGTTGAAGGAAACTTTGACTCTGTTGTTGCTTCAGCTGATATAGGTACAGTTTGGAATGCTTGGGAAACAGTTTGGTCTGGTGTAGTTTCAACTAGAGTTGAAAGACTGCCAAACTTGCCACTTTCTGGAACAATACCACCAGAATTTAGAAGACCAATTATTGGTCCACCACCTGTTGCTAATAAGAAACAAACTGGAAATAAATTTAGATTCTTCTTGGTTGATGAAAATGGAGATATAACTAATGACGCATAGAGTTACACGAAATACAATAAATCGTACAACTACATCTGTTCGTACCGATCAATCAAGAACTGGTTTGAGAACTACTGTTGTAGAAAATATAGAATTAGAATCACAAGGAAATAGAGTTGTATCTAGAGCATTAGTTCCATTTGTAAGACCTAGAACTATTTCTTTTGAGGGTACAGGATTCTTACCAAACACTAGAGTATATGCTTTCTTTGCTGGTGTTGATGTGTCATCATTTTGTACTCCTGGAGATTTTGCCTTTAGATCAGTTGGTCCAAATGGAAGACGAGTAACTACCACAGCACAATCAGACGATGAAACTTTTTCAAACACAACAAGTCCAGTTGAGGGCAGTCCACTTATCGCAAATGGTGTTGGTGAGGTAAGAGGTACATTTAGAATTCCTAACACTAGATTTAGAGGTCAAGAAAACAATCCTAAATTTAGAACTGGTGAAATTGAATTTAGATTAACATCCAGTGCAACTAATTCTAAAAACGAAGTAGAAGTTGAAACTGCTGGACAAACAATTTATGACGCAAAGGGCATTTTAGAAACTGAACAAGAAACTATTATTGCAACTCGTAATGGTAGAATCGTACAAGAAACTGTTACACAAAATAGAAGTTTAACAAGTTCAACAACTCGTGATAGAGTAATTTCCCCACTAGGTCGAGTAGATCCTTTAGCACAAACATTCTTAGTAACAGAAGAAGGTGGTTGTTTTGTAACTAAAGTTGATTTGTACTTTGGTGGTAAAGATAAAAACTTACCTGTTTGGGTTGAGATACGAGATGTAGTAAACGGATATCCTGGACCAAAAGTTCTACCATTTGGCAGAAAGGTATTAAATGCCAGTGATGTAAACATTTCTACTGATGGCACAACTCCAACAACATTTAACTTTGACTCACCAATTTACTTGAAGCAAGGTTTAGAATATTGTGTTGTATGTTTAACAAACAGTTTAGATTATAGACTTTGGATCTCACAAATGGGTGAGGTTGATAGATCTGGTACTGGTCGAACAGTATCATCTCAGCCACATCTTGGATCTCTATTTAAGTCTCAAAACAATACAACTTGGAATGCTGTACAAACTCAAGATATGAAACTTAATCTGTATAAAGCAAAGTTTTCTACAGATACTGGTACATTAACATTAAAGAATGAAGAGATTGGTGAAGAGATTATAACTGAAGATGGTACTACTAAAATGTATGGTACTCGTCTTGGAGCAAATCCTATCGTATTAAGTAATGGTAATACAGAAGCGAGAGTAAAGCATGGTGACCATGGAATGTACTCTACTTCTAATAATGTAACAATTACTGGTGTAAGTTCTGGTATATCTACTACTCTTGATGGTGCTATTACTGCAACAAGCACATCATTAACTTTAACATCGTCCACTGGATTCCCTGGATCTGGCACAGCGTTCGTTAAAATAAACAATGAGATAATCTCTGGTACTATTTCTGGGACTACAATATCGTCATTAACAAGAGGCGTAGGTTCAACAACAGCAGCAGCACATGTTGATGACTCAACTGTTGAGTTGTATATGATTAACTCTGTACCATTAACAGAAATTAACACTACACATACTGACATTAGCAACATTAATATAGATTCTTATACTATAACATTATCAACATCACCATCTGTAAGTGGTGGTTCTACTGATGCTGAAGTAGGTGGTGCTAATGTATATGCTACTGAAAATTATAGATTTGAAACTGGTAAAACTATAATTGGATCTATAGAATTACCTGATACTTCTATTACATTAAATATAAAGAAAACTACAGGTACAAGTCCAAGTGGTACTGAGACATCATTTACAAAAGATTCAACTTCATCAGTAATTACTTTAAATGAAAACTTTAAGTTAGATTCAACTGCGATTGTTTGTTCTCGTATAAATGAATTAAACGAACTTGGTGGTGCTTCTTCTTTAGAGTTCCCTATTGAGTTATCTACAACAAATGAAAACTTATCACCTGTAATTGACTTAGACAGAGCATCGTTTATTGCTGTATCAAACAGAGTAAATGATATTGAAACATCTGCTGATGTGTATCCAACAGGAAACTTTGTTGCGTCAACTGAACCAAAGGGTGACAACAACTCTGCGATATACTTAACTAAGTCTGTTGTATTAGAAAATCCTGCTACTGCTTTGAAGATATTCTTTGCTGCTCAGAAACATTCATCAGCAGATATTAAAGTTATGTATCGAGTTAAACCGCAAAACTCTGATGAAGACTTTGAAGATTTAGGGTTTGTATACTTTAACACTGATGGTTCACCAGATGGTGGCATAACTAATTCTTTAGATGATAATGACTTTAGAGAATATTTCTACACTGCTGGTCTTGACGATGATGGTACTGGAACCGCACTAGAAGAATTTAAACAATTTCAAATAAAAATTATTTTACAATCAACTGATGCTGCGAATCCTCCAAGAATAAGAGATTTAAGAGCAATCGCTTTGGCAACATAATATGGAAAAACGAGAGTACATAAAAGTAGAAGATAATTCAGATTTAGCAAGAGATGTAAATTCTGGTGCTGTAATCAATGTAAACACTTCTGCTTTTGAAAACGCAAAAAGAAGGGCATTAGATGCTCAAAGACAAAGGGATGAAATAAGGAATGCCACAAGAGAAATAAATAGTCTTAAGTGTGAAATGCATGAAATAAAAGACATGCTAAAAACTTTAATTGATAGATAAGGTTATTTTAAATGGCAACAGTAATCAAACCTAAAAGATCAGAAACTGGTAGTTCTGTCCCAACCACTGCCAATCTTGCTGTCGGAGAAATGGCAGTAAACACTGCTGATCAAAAAATTTATGTAAGAGATAGTGCAGACAATATTGTTGTTGTTGGTGAGTCTTCAACTGCGACTGCTGCAAAGAATATGTTCGTCTTTACAGCAACTGCCAGTCAAACCACATTTAGTGGTACTGATGATGATGGTAATACTCTTTCATATAGTGCTGGTACAGGTAAGACAAACATATACTTAAATGGTATTTTGCTCGATGACTCTGATTACACTGCCACGAATGGGACAAGTGTGGTGTTGTCAAGTGGAGCAGCTGTTAATGATATTCTGACAGTTGAAGCATTTACCATATCAAGTGTATTTGAATTATCAGATGATGCTTCACCACAACTTGGTGCCAACTTAGATTTAAACTCTAATAATATTACAGGTACAGGTGATTTAAACTTTACAGGTAGTATTACATTAACAGGCACAGTTGATGGTAGAGACATTGCTACAGACGGAACAAAACTAGATGGTATTGAAGCAAGTGCAGATGTAACAGATACTACTAATGTGACTGCTGCTGGTGCTTTGATGGATAGTGAAGTAACTAATCTAGCAGAGGTAAAGGCATTTAGTTCTGCTGATTATGCAACAGCAGCACAAGGTACAACTGCCGACTCCGCACTACAAGATGTCGTTGATGACACCACACCACAACTGGGTGGTTCATTAGATGCGAATGGTAACACCATTGATATGGATGGAAATGAATTAATACTTGATGCAGATGGTGATACCTCGATTACTGCTGATACAGATGACCAGATAGATATTAAAACTGCTGGAAGTGATAGACTAACTATAAGTGGTTCTGGTACAATGCTTGCCACTAAATATAATGGAACTGCTGCGTCTCCATCAGAATCCGCAGATTGGCCAACACCTATTTTAGCATTAAGAGGTTTTGGTAATTATACAGAAGAATCAATGTTATCTTTCGGATATTCTAATGATGCTGCATATCAAACAGGAAGTAGTGTTTGGTGTTTTAGATTAAAGGGAACTGCTAGTGCTACAACATCAAGCGCATCAACAAACTTAAATTTAGTTGGTCCTGGTGACCTTTTAGTAGATGCTGGTGATTTACATTCTGATGGAGATGTAATTGCATACTCAACAACAACTTCTGATGTAAGACTCAAATCAGATGTAGAACCAATTACAGATGCGTTATCTAAAGTCAATCAATTATCAGGATATACATTTACTCGTAAACACAACGGACAAAAAAGTGCTGGTATTTTAGCACACGAATTAGAAAAAGTATTACCAGAAGCAGTACGAGAAAAAGAATTACCATTACAACAAAATGATGGTGAGAAGTATAAAGTCGTTGAATATGACGCAATTCATGGTTTATTAATTGAAGCAATTAAAGAGTTAAGTGACAAAGTTGAACGACTCGAAGCAAGACTAGAGATAGAAGACGGATTAGGAAATAAGTGATATGTCAAAATCAAGAGATATAGCAAGTGGAACATTTGTAGAATTAACAACATCAAGCACATTAGATGTAAATGGAAATGAATTAATATTAGACGCAGACGCAGATACATCTATTACAGCAGATACTGATGACCAGATAGATATTAAAGTGGGTGGAACCGATAGCATTAGTATAACACCTTCAAGACTTGAGTTTCCTATTGGTAGTGACATTGAAATTTCTCAAGTTGCTGGTACGGCACACCAAGCAAGTAACGCAGGTTCTATTGCTTTAACTATTGCTGATGGTGGTGGTCATTCGGGTATATTTGTCAACAATAGTCACGATGGCACTTATTCAGACCAGTTTATAACATTCAAAACGGCAGAAGGTGGAATAAGTTCTGCCACAGAACGTATGCGCATCGACAGCAGTGGCAATCTCAAGTTTAATTCAGGATATGGTTCAGCCGCAACAGCATACGGCTGCCGTGCTTGGGTAAATTTTAATGGCACTGGTGCTGTGGCTATTCGTGATAGTGGGAATGTGTCGAGTATTACTGATTTAGGCACTGGTCAGTATCAAGTAAACTTTACGACTGCAATGCCTGATGTTAACTATGCGATTGTGTTTTCTGGGTAGGGAAACTCAGCCAGGAATACTACAACAGAAAATATTTCAACATCGTCAGCAGCGTATCTTTTCGTCTATACAGACTCAACAAGTACATTTATTGATGCAGGAAGTGCTTATGTCGCCGTCTTCCGCTAACTAGGAGCTTTTATGAACCAGAGAATTATTTACCCAACTGATGACGGCGGTGTCGCTGTAATTGTTCCTGCTAATTGTGGATTAACCATTGAGGAAATCGCTGCTAAAGACGTACCAGCAGGTAAGCCTTACGAGATCGTAGACGTAGCAGATATTCCTACCGACAGAACTTTTAGAGATGCTTGGGAGTATCAAGAATGATTACGATTAACTTTGACAAAGCTAAGGACATAACTAAGGATAGACTACGACAAGAACGTAAACCTAAGTTAGAAGCGTTAGACATTCAGTACATGCAAGCACAGGAAGCTGGTGCAGATACTACTGACATAGTAAGTAAGAAACAGCAACTTCGTGACGCACCTGCACAGGTAGACGCTATGACTACTTTAGATGAACTAAAGGCTGCATCATTACCAGATGTAGGTGTATAAATGGCAATAACCTTAGATGGTAGTTATTTAGTGCCTTGCGTATTAATGGCTTGTTAGAAAATAAGTAAAATATTATGCAGAAAACAATTATAAATACTAAAAAGATTAACAGGTAGGATAAAAGCATGGCAATATCTGCTACAAGTGTTCCAGCATCGAACACATTAAATCAGTTAAGAACACAGTTCAATAACCTTGTAACCGATGTTACAGGTATTGAAGCAGGTACTATCGAATATAACGAGTTGAATACAACTAGTATTTCTTCATCCACTTTTAATGTAAAAGAAGATGGAGTGATTGTATTTGAAGGTGCCACTAATGATGATTTTGAAACTACCTTAACTGTTGCTGATCCAACAGCAGACAGAACAATCACATTACCTAACGAAACTGGTAATGTATTATTAGATAGCAGTTCTTCTGCTACATTTACTGGCACATCAACAAGTGTTGTTTCTAGTGCTAATGACTCTACTAATGAAACTGTTTATGTAACTTTCGTAGATGGTCAAACTGGCAGTCAAGGAATTGAAACAGATTCTGACTTAACATATAATCCTAGCACTAATATTTTAAATGCTAATATTCCAGCAGATAATCTTTCTGCAGGTGATGCTGCGATTAACTTAACAACATCAACTGGTAATATTACAATTGATGCTCAGGCAAGTGATTCTGACATTATCTTCAAAGGCACAGATGGTGGGGTTGATACAACATTCTTAACTATCGATGGTTCTGAGGCAGGTAACTCTACATTTAATGGTAGTGTTACAGCAGCATCTTTTTCTGGTGATATAACTGGTAATGTTACAGGAAACGCTGATACTGCCACAGCACTTGCTACTCCAAGAGCAATCGCAGTTTCTGGAGCAGTTGCTGGTACTGCGAACTTTGATGGTTCGGCAGGAATTGATATTTCAACTACACAACAAAATGACTCAGTTACTTTAGGAACACATACAACAGGTAACTATGTCGCAACAATTACAGGTGGAACTGGTATAGACTCAACTGGTGCAACAACTGGTGAGACTATTGACCATACACTTTCACTTGACTTATCTGAATTAACAACTTCTACTTCTGATGGGGATGGCGACTTCTTTGTAGTTGTTGATGACGCAAACGCTCAAAAGAAATTAACAAAGGCAAACATTGCTCTTTCTGGTTTCAATAACGATTCTGGATTTACTACAAACGCTGGAACTGTTACAAGTGTAGAAATAACTGCTGGTGCTGGTATAGATGTATCAGGTGGTCCAATCACATCTTCTGGTGCAATTACAGTTTCAATTGAGTCAGATTTAAGAAACGATGTATTTCAGATAGGTAGAGATACTAATGATTACTATATTGTAAACACAACTACTCATGATTGGTATCTAGATGGCAACTTAGATATGCGTTTAGAATCTGATGGCGATTTACAAGTTGATGGAGATGTTGTTGCCTTTTCAACTACAACTTCTGATGAAAGATTAAAGACTGATATTACTGTTGTTGAAAATGCATTAGAAAAGGTTAAGAGTATCAGAGGCGTTGAGTTTACATATAAAAATGATGGAAAAAGAAGTGCTGGTGTAATCGCACAAGAAGTAGAAAAAGTATTACCACAAGCAGTCAGAGAAAAAGCATTACCACTCCAAATGGGCGTTGAAGATGAAACTGAATATAAAGTATTACAATATGACCAATTACATGCTTTATTAATTGAAGCAGTAAAAGAATTGTCTGATGAAATTGAGGAGTTAAAGCGTGGCATTACCAAGTAGTCCTAATAGTTTATCACTAAATCAAATTGCTGGTGAGTTTGGTGGAACAGTTCCACACTCACTATCAGAATATTATGCTGGTGGTGGTTTAACACCTTCAGGAATATCTGGTGACAGTGGTGCTATCCCAACATCAGGTGAAATATCTATTGGTCAATTTTATGGATCAGCAAATAGAGTTACTATTAACTTAACAATATCATCTAACACAACAAACTATCAAATATCTGCTAGCAGAGGTGGTACTTATTCAGCAGGTATAACTGATGTTATTCTAACTAACAATGCTCAGGTAGGTTCTAATTCTGTTGGAACTGCTGCGATATGGACTGGACCAGCTGGATCTTGGTCTGCTGGTGACACAATTACAATTGTAAATAATGGTGCGATTAGAGGTCGTGGTGGTAATGGCGGTGCTGGTATGCAAAGCAGTGGTGCTGGTGTGCAACCTGGACAAGCAGCAGGTGATAGCATAGAACTCAATTATCCAGTAACAGTACAAAACACAGCTCCAGGCGATTTATGGGCTGGAGGTGGAGGAGGTGGCGGTGGAGCCAGAGGTTCAACTGTAATCGCAGGACAACCAGCAAATCCACCAAGTGGTCCAGCAAAAGCACCAACTCCAGGACAGCCTGGAAATCCACCAAGCACACAATTCTTCGGAGGAGGAGGAGGTGGCGGTGGTGCTGGATCACAAGTAGGAGCAGGTGGCTCTGGTGCAAATAGTCAAGGTCAGCCAGGACAGGCAGGATCACTTACTGCTGGTGGAGTAGG
>Ga0129324_10001693_pt1 | contig 14028 bp, 12 predicted proteins | sample CPBDNA_7_FD_96879 | JGI IMG/M metagenome (GOLD analysis project Ga0129324, IMG submission 96879) | Freshwater to marine salinity gradient microbial communities from Chesapeake Bay, USA - CPBay_Spr_15_0.2_DNA | ecosystem: Environmental > Aquatic > Marine > Coastal | place: USA: Chesapeake Bay... | reverse complement strand
ATTTGCAGAGAGATACCAGGCATGCCAACCATGATATCCGCAAATAGCCATCTTAACTCGACGAGAGGCAGCTGGTGCAATACGAACAGCAATTGCATTTGCTTCTCCGCCGGTACGAGCAAATCTAGCCATATCCGCCCATTTATGTAATTCAATCAATTTTTCTGCCAAGTATACTTCCTCAGCACAATTAAGGGTGCTCATATTTCCAGCTCGAATAGCTTTTTTTACCGACTCATCAACTTCCGGGTGTCCATAGCCAAGAGTGTTAGTCCCTATTCCCATAATTGACATATCAATATATTTATTTTTATCTAGATCACATACGTTACAGACTATAGCTTTGCTAAAATAGGTTGGCCATTGCTGCGGTAGAAATTGATTTGGATTTTTTGATAATAACATATTTCCTCCAGGAATAATTTTTTCCGCTCGTTGCCAAAGTTTTTGTCCAGTGCTCATTGATTTTCCTTGATTACGAGCAATTTTTTTATTTTTTGAAAAAAGTTCAGGCCTATTTTTTTGTAATAAAATAATCTTTTCCCAACCAAAATAAATATTTGGTGAAAAATAATTGAAAATATTATTTATAACTTCAAAGTCTTCGGGCTCATCTACAGTCCATCTAAGTTTTGAAAAGTCTTTTTTATTTTTAAAATTAATTTTTGAAAATTTTTTTTGTTTATAAATATATGGAGTTACATGTTCTTGATCATAAATATCTTTTGTTTCCTGTAGTGATTTTTTTAATACATCAAATTTTATTATTTCTACATCTAGTCCGTCAGGATAGGTAGGTGGATTAGTATTGCTCAATAAATCTACTTTGCTATTTAAAAAATATTCAATATATTTATCAATTAATATTGGATCTGAAAGTGGACAATCTCCCGTAATTCTTATAACAATTTCAGCTTTATACTTTTTTGCTGTATCTACAAATCTTTTAAGCACATTATTTTCGCTTCCTTTTTCACAAGCAAAACCCAAGCTTTTAACGTGCTCAACTAACGGTTTATTATTTTTATGAGTAGAAGTAGCTACAATTATTTTTTTTATTTTTTTCGATTTAGATATTCTTTTGAGTAATAATTCAATCATTGGAATTCCCATTATTGGTTTCATAACTTTATTAGGAAATCGAGTTGAGTTCATTCTTGCCTGAACAATTGCAATAATTTTCATAACGAACTCCAATTTGTTGGGTTTATTAAATCATTATCCTCTGATTCCATGAATGACCAATCTTTTAAAGAAATTTTTTTTTTTGATTCTATCAAAAGAGTTTCAAGATGATTTGAGCTATCCACCCCAACGATTATGCGATAAATTTTTGATAATGATAATGGGTAAGCCAAACAAATGGATGCTGCTGATAAGTTGCTTTCTATAATTTTGGAGTGCCATTGATCCCAAATAAATGACCATTTTTTAAATTTACTAGGAATTTTTTTTCTTGGCATTAGTAGCAATCCTTGAAGAAAAGTAGATCTTGTATAAATTTCAATATTATTTTTAAATAATTTGTTTAGCCAGCCACTAGTTTCTAAACGACGGTCCATTATATTTAAAGGTGCTTGAATAATATCAATATTAACTAAATTCATAACTCGCTCAAGTTCTGATGGATCGTAAATAGAAATGCCAATTTTTTTAGCAAATCCCTCTGATTTTATTTCATTTAACGAATCAATTATTTTTTTTCCATTCAAACTCAAAATACTTTTGGAGTTATGTAGCAATATTCCGTAGAACGATTTAATTCTTAAACTCTCAAGTGATTTTTGGATTTGTTCTTTGATCCAGCTTTGAATATTTGAGCAATCAAATGGCGGATCTGGTAATTTTGATATAATTTTAAAATTAGAGATGTCAGTTTTTCCGAGTATTTTTTCTGATCCTTTGTATGAAATAGCTGTATCAAGAAAATCCAAGTTATTATTTTTTGCAATTTTTAATATTTTTTTAGACTCACAAAGATCAATGGCACCTATTTTATTTGCAATACCATATTTTTCTCCGAATTGAGCAGTTCCTAGTGCAAGCTTAGTCATGCTGGCTATTTTTTCTTATAATTGATGTTGTAATCCATTCTGTAGGATCATCAATATAGCCTGTGTTTTTATTTTTTAATATTTTATGTTCATAACAGGTGTAATCTGGATGCCAGTTAAAAATTTTTCTGTAATCCATTTTGTAAGAAAACACATCTGGATAATGATGGTAATTATTTGCTATTGGAATTTCAGAAAAAAAATCATTTATAATTAACCATGAATTTGATTTTAAAACACGATTTGTTTCATGTGCAATTTTAAATAGATCTCCACGATCACATAAATAGAGACAAAATCCAAATATGACTATGTCAAAATCTTTATTGTTAAAAGGAAGACTATCAGCTGTAGCCTGAATACAATTAATTCCATTCGATCTTGCAAATTTAACAGCCTTTGCTGACGGGTCAATTCCTTGACATTGAATGTTTAAATTTTTACTTATCCATTTTAGTCGCCTAGCATCACCACAACCAATTTCTAGCAGTTTGATTTCTTGCCTAGATTTTTTTTTTTCTAAAAGAAATGATGAATTTATACATTTATGAACTGATTGAATAATTGAATCTTCGAAGTTATATTTTTTATTTTTTAAATTTTTGTAATTACGTTCAAACCATGCGTCTCCCTCTGTTAGTAAAAAAATGTCTTTTTGTTTTTGATTCATTTTAATTTTAATATTTCCTCAAGAGACTTTACTACAAAGTTTATTTCTTTTTTGGTAATTTGAAAAAATATAGGTAAACTTAAGGTTTCTTTATGAAATTTTTCAGCTTCTGGAAAATCTCCTTTTTTAAATCCCAGACCTTCATAATAAGGCTGTCTATGTACCGGTATATAATGCAAATTAACACCAATGCCTTTGGATCGCAAATAATTATACAATTGTCCTTGTGTTTTTTGGCTTAACTCTTTCCTGACACGAACTGGATATAGATGATAACTTGAACTAGTATTTGGAAGTTGCCAAGGTAAAATTATTTTAAGATTTTTTAATTTATAGTTATAAAATTCTGCAATTTTTCTACGTCGAGAAACAAATTTGTCTAATCGTTTTAATTGACTTAATCCTAAAGCAGCCTGCATATCATTCATTCTATAATTAAAACCCAACTCTATTTGTTGGTAATTCCAAATTTCATTGCTTGATCTGCGTTTCATAAATTTTTTTTCATTAGTTATGCCGTGAGTTCGTAAACGATACATTCGTTCAGCTAATAAAGCATTATTGGTTAATGCCATACCACCCTCGCCAGTAGTGATAATTTTGACTGGGTGAAAGCTAAATACAGTAATGTGGCTATGTCTACAGGATCCAATCTTTATTTTTTTATAGGAGGCTCCAATTGCATGCGAAGCATCTTCAATAATTTTGAAACCATAAAATTTACTTAATTTATGAATTTTAATCATATCACAAGGCTGGCCTGCATAATGTACAGCAATTATGAGCTTTGGTAATTTTTTTTTTATTTTAGCTTGTTCAAGTTTTTTTTCTAAACTATTGATACTAATATTATAGGTTAAAGGATCTATGTCTACAAAATCTACTTTGGCACCACAATAAAGAGCTGCATTAGAGCTCGCAACAAAAGTGTTTGCACTTGTCCACACCAAATCACCAGGTCTAATTTCCAATGCTAAGCAAGCAATGTGTAGAGCGCTTGTGGCGCTATTTACTGCTATAGCTTTAGAAGCGCCAACATACTTGGAAACCGCTTTTTCAAAAATTTCAACTAAAGGTCCCTGTGTTAGCCAACCAGAACGCAATACTCTAACTACTTTATCGACATCATTTTTATTAATGTCTTGGCAGGAATATGGTATCATATTAGAAATGTTCAATTTTTTTCTTATTTTTCATGATCCATTTTCTAAGCTCACTTTCTTTCATCCATATAGAATTAGTATCGCTGGTATAAACAAAACCTTCAGCAACTTTTTTGCCAAAAGTTTTATTTTTTTTAGATTTTTGTATGTGATCAAGATGAGAAACTATTTTATAATACCCAGGATATTCATACGTGTAATATGAATCTTCTGCACTAATCATTTGTTCATGCAACTTTTCGCCTGGTCTAATTCCTATAATTTCATATTTTGACCTTGGAGCAATAACCTTTGCAATATCTGTTATTTTCATGGAAGGGATTTTTTTTATATAGATTTCTCCACCAGTCATATCATTTATAGCATGCCATACTAATTTTACAGCCTGCTCTAATGAAATCATAAAACGTGTCATTCTAATATCGGTAATAGGTAAAATACCAGTTTCTTTTTTTGATAAAAAAAATGGCAAAATAGATCCTCTTGATCCCATTACATTTCCATATCGAACAATAGAAAATTTCGTAGATTTGCCACCAGCATAAGATGAGTTGCTTGCTATGAAAAGTTTATCAGATGCTAGTTTTGTAGCTCCATATAGACTTGATGGACTACTAGCTTTATCAGTTGATAGCGCAACTACTCTAGCTATTTTTTGATCAATACAAGCGTCAATTACATTCATTGCTCCACTGACATTAGTTTTGACACATTCGAAAGGATTATACTCAGCGATTGGAACTATTTTTGTTGCTGCTGCATGTATAACATAATCTACTCTTTCCAGAGCCCGATGAAGACGATTCTTATCGCGAACATCTCCAATAAAAAAACGTACATTAGAATTATTTTTATATTTTTTCGCCATCTCCCATTGTTTCATTTCATCCCTAGAAAATATAATAATTTTTTTAGGATTATATTTTGCTAAAGTCATAGAAACAAAAGCTTGACCAAAGGATCCAGTGCCTCCAGTTACTAGAATTGTAGAATTTTTAAACATTTTTAATTTTTATTTTCATCTTATTAAATTATTAAAGTTTTTATTATTTTGTTGAATTTCATAAAAACTTCCTTGCGCTTTGACCAATCCTTTTTCTAAAAGAAAAACTGTATCACAGTTTTTTACTGTGCTCAAACGATGTGCAACAATAATAATTGTTATTTTATTTTTTAATTTATCTATAGAATTCATTATCAGTTCCTCTGTATTATTGTCCAAAGCACTAGTTGCTTCATCCAACAATAGTAACTGAGGATCATGATAAAGTGCTCTAGCAATACCAATGCGCTGACGCTGTCCTCCAGAAAGTCTTACACCACGTTCTCCTACAATAGTGTTGTATCCATCGGGCAATTCGTTTATTACAAACTCATGAAGATTAGCAATCTTAGACGCTCTTTCGATAGATTTTTTATTAATATCATTAAAATCTAAACCAAAAGCAATATTCGATGCTATACTAGCATCAGATAAATAAATCTGCTGAGGCACATACCCAATATTTTTTTGCCACATTCGCTTGTTCTCGTGGGTAATATTTTTTTCATCAATTAGTAAATTTCCATTATTCGGATCAAGTAATCCTAAAATAAGATCTATGAGTGTTGTTTTTCCACTTCCAGTTGGACCTATAATTCCAACTTTTTTAAAAGCAGGAATAGTAATATTTATATTGTTAAGAGATTTTTTTTCAGAATTAGGATAATTAAAAAAAATATTATCAAGCCTTATGGACTTAGTTAATGGAAGTCTAATAATCTTATTAGAATTATTTTTTAAAAATTGTAAATTAACCAAATCTTTATGTAAAGAATCTAGCGCTGGTCCAGAAAAACGTAATTGAGCTAAAGCAGAATAAACTTGTTGTAATGCTGGCATTAAACGATATCCTGCGAATGCATATAAAGAAATAACTGGAATAATATTTACAAATTTTTTATCATCATTAATTAGGAATAGCACAAGTAAAATCATTCCGCCAAAGGCAATACACTCTAAAAGAAAACGAGGTAATTGACTTATTAACTGAGCTATAGATTGATTTTTGGCATAAGTTTTTGCAGGTTTTGAAAATTGATTTACGTAAGTTTGCTCTAGTGCACCAACCTTCATTTCCTTAGCGGCTCCAAACGCCTCTTGAATTACTGAAAACCTTTTTTCATTAGCTTCCAATCTGTCTTTGCCAATTTGTGAAAGAAAATTTTTCATTAAAAAAAAAATTGCTCCATAGCTTGTAGCCAACACAATGCTAACGCCCATTGCAAGCACAGGGTCAGTTAAAATTAGTAATATTATAATTGCAATACTTACTGCACCTTGAGAAATAAGATTCATAAAAGGCACTATAGATTGATAAATTACCTCATTGATTTCAGATAAAATATTTTTTCCAAGTTTTGCGCTATGTTTGTTTAAAAACCAACTGTAGGGTTGATGAAGGTAATTTTCTAATAATCTTTTTCCAATACTATATTCTCTCATTAAAGTGAATCGAACTTGAAAGTAAGCTGTTAAAATTCTAAATGATAAGGAGACAATTAAAAGAACAAATACTAATACGCCAAGGGCAAAAATAAATTGTTTGATGTTCAAAATACCAAAATTCTGTGCTATTTCGAATAACTTAATAAGAAATACATTTGTTTCAAGTAATTGAGGGTTTGCTAACATTGATATAAATGGAAGAATAGAGGCAACACCTAGCATGTCTAAAAAAGCCATAATGAGTATTAAGAAAAATAACCCTGCAGCATTTTTTTTTTCAGAGTTGGTGAGAAGATCTAATATTTTTTTTGTATTTTTCAAAATTTAATTTTAGTTTTTTTTAGTAAAAATTATTTATAAACTTTAATAATATTTTTTTTTTATTTTAATTTTTATTTAATAAATTATTTTTTTCCCTTGTGAAATAATTGCATATACAAATCTTTCATAGCCCCATCCAATACAACCAGAATGTAAAGTTTTTTTTGTATTTTTAATGTTATATTTATTTGTCAAAACATCCAAATGATTATTGAATGATCCAACCGCAAGCCACTTTTTTTCATTGGGTAGCCAAAACTGAAACTCAAATTTTAATTCATTAATTGACTGGTAGGACATTTTTTTTATTCCCTTTTGTGAAAAAAAAGCATCGTTAGCAGTTACGATTTTAAATTTTATTTTATTTTTTACGAAAGCTTTTTTAAAATAATCGATATTACTTATTAAAAATTTTTTTATAAATTTTGGAGAGCCAAAAGCAACATACTCTCTCATTGAAAATGATTGTAACCTTTCAAACGTTAAGTAATTAATACTTTCAAATCGATTACAAGAAGAAAAAGAGTCAAATACTTTACTTTTTTTGACAAAACTATCCTTTAGTGTTTCAAATATATGATAGCATACGGTTGGTGAGATTACCAAATCAGTTTTTGCCAACGAATTATTAATATTTTTTAAATTACTAGAGGAGGATATGCGATCAATAAGTTTTAAATCTCTTTTTACATGCGTGCAAAACATTACATGATGCGGAAAATTTAATATGTAGTTGTTCTTAACAAAGCTCTCAAATGGCAGCATGTTGTGAACATGAATTTTTTCGTACCTTTTTAATTTAGATCTCTTTAATAAAAAAAGATCAAATTTATTGAAATAATCTAAAAATTTACCTCTCAAAGTAAAAATTCCTGGAGACGTATTTTTTATACTTTTAATTTTTTTTAAATATTTAAAAATATTTTTTTTTTGGGAAACTAAAACTTTATTTTCAAATATTATTTTTTCATTACTAATTGGATTGATTATTTTAATTCTAGAAATTAATTTCTTGCAAGAATTGAGAATTTTTTTTTCTTCTGCAAAATTTATTTTTTTGTTAAAAGTAAGCTTAAAATTATTGTTTTTATAATTGCATGCAATAATATTTGAATTTATATAGGATACTCTTTCTTTAAAAGCTTTTACTTGGTTTTCATTAAGAAATTTTTCTTCAAAAAAAAAAAAATTTGTCATTTTAAAATTTTATTAAATAAGTATTAATTAATTTAGTAAAATACCAATACACATTTATAAGTGATAAGTATATATATCAAAAATGAAAAAAAAAACATTACTTCAAATATTAAGCTCCCAATGCCCTAGTGATGATGGAAATAATATTATTTTTTTACCAATTCTTAAGTCAAAAAAATATTTTAATCAGTTTTTCGAATATTCAAAAAAAGAAGTTTTTTTTAAATATTTTGAATACTCTTCATTTAAACAAAGAAGTGAATTATCTTCTTATATTAAAAAATTATTAAAAGTTGAAAAAAATAACGGAAAGAATTCGCTGTATCAGAAATTTTGGTTAGTTATCGATAAAACAAATGATAAATTAATAGGTTCTGCAAAGTTATCATCTTTGGATCCAGTGAGGAAAAGTGTGGAATGGGGGTACGGTATAAATCCAGATATGTGGGGCAGTCCATATATTTTGAAACTTCAAGAGTCTCTTCTTAATTATGTTTTTAATACTTTGGGCCTCAATAGATTGTATGGCCACACTCATGTTAAAAATTATAATGTTATTAAAGGAGTTGAAAAACTTGGCTTTAGAAAAGAAGGAGTGAGATTTGACTATTATTATCATCAAAAAAACAAAAAATTCTTCGATGCCTACGCATATTCGATGTTGAAAAGAGATTTTTTAAAAAGAAATATTTTTGTAAAAAAATTAAAAAATTTGAGTAAAGAAAAAAAAAATTCAATTAATATTTTATCAATAAATAAAGTTATTCAGAAAATTACAAAATCTAAAATATGTTTAACAAAAAATTTAACTATGAATGATGTTGTGGAATGGGATTCGGTTTCTCATTTTGATTTAATTAATCAAATAGAGAAAAAATTTAATAAAAAGTTTTCAAATAAAGAAATATTGGTATCTACTAGTACTAAAAATATTTTAAAAATATTAAGTAAAAATAATTAAATTTTTTCAAAATATATAAAATATTAATTATTTAAAAAATTTTTAATTTCATTTATTTAAAAAAATAATCTTTGATAATTCTAATTTTTTCTTTTATTAAAAAAATCTATCTGTTCATTGGTCAAGTGAACTTTTCCATATTCCGAAATACTACCATCAACGTTTTGCTTAATCCATTTACCTTTTTGAATTGTCCAAACTCTGGGATCTCTAAATGTATCTGCTATTTTCCAAAAATAATTTTTATCTTTTCCCACGTATTTTAACCAGTAATCTAGGTCATCTGATACAATATGGTCATACTTCATTACTAATTTTATTGCTTCATCTCTATTCATGTAGCCTGTTCTTATATCTTTTGATGCATGATCAGAGCATCTTCCATATCCAAATTTAATAAATTTTAAAAGATCATGTATTCCAGATTCATACCTATCATCTAAGTTAGACATTTTTCTATAAGTTCGCTGAAATGACCCTTCTAGCTGTTTCCACCCATACAAATTCATCATTTGTTTTGTGTGTTGATTTGGATCCCATTTGAAGTAATTACCAATATAAATTCCCCTTAATTGGGCATTGATTATCTCCATATCTGAAGGGTATTCAGCCCAGATCATATCTTTTTGAAAGAGCTTTTCTTTTGTAGAATTTATTATATCGCTCCATTCATAGCCTCTTAAGGCATGATCAATTCTGAATCTATTTGTAAATTCTGGATAATCATCAGGATGAAACATTCCAGCTATATCCATAGGACTTTCACCCCAAATAACCAGAGGTATATTAAATTTTGTAGCTATAATGTGAGGAGCAGTAAATATTCCACAGTGTCCATGCCAATTCATGTCACCTATTTTTTCAAAACAAATTCGATTTAGTTTTTTTAGAACCTCAACACTTGGCCCCCATACTATATGATCAGCATCAAATAACATTCTCATTCGGTCTCTATTGTAGTCACCTTCTGGCAAATAATTATTTCCATGATATGTCACCAACAGAGGTTTCAAACCGTATTCTTTTACGATTACGTGCGTTTGATAATAACTATCTTTGCCACCACTTACTGGAATTACGCAGTCATAATTTGAATTATTTACATTATTTTTTTTTGTAATATCTATTATTTCTTCAAATTTTTTTCTTCGAATTTTCCATTCATCATCACTTATTTTTTCAAATAACTCAAAAACTTTGCATGCCGAGCATATTCCATCTTCATTTTCTAATTTTAAATTAACAGCAGTTATGGGGTAGACACATTTTTTACAATAAATCATATACTAAATTTTTAGAAATTCTGGTTTTCTAAAATTTAAGTTTTTATCAAACAGTAGTTTTTTTGTCAAAAAAACACTATGTTCTTTATACTGAAAAAAGTTTGCCGCTGCTATTCCATCCACATTTGTTTGTAATGCAACCTCTAAGAAATCCTCATACTTTCCAGCTCCACCAGAGCAAATTACAGGAATTTTAACAAAATTATCAACTAAATTGATCAAATCAATATCAAAGCCATTTCCAATACCATCACGATCAATTGAATTAATTAAAATTTCACCAGATCCACTTTCCTCGCTAATCTTTAACCATTCTCGTAAAGAATATCGAGACATTTCACTGCCGTTGCAAATAAATATTTTGTAGTCTTCATCAATTTTTTTTACATCTATTGAATTAACAATACATTGTGATCCAAATTTTTTAGCAGCGCTTTCTATAAAGTTGTGATTAAGGTTTGCAAAACTGTTAATAGCCACTTTATCAGCACCTTTTGCAAGATATTGTTCTATTTTTTCTAAATTATTTATTTTGCCTCCAACTGTTATGGGCATAAAGCAGTATTTGGAAATATCTTCAATTATATCTGAAAGAATAATTCTTTTTTTAAAATTTAAATCTGTTCTGTTGTTTTTTGCTTCTTGCCCCCTCGAAATATCTAAAAAAATAAGTTCATCAGAACACCACTCGCTATATCTTTTTACACTAGGTAGTGGGTCGCCCAAATTATTAAAAGTAAAAAAATTTCTACTTTGAACAATTACACCATCCTTCAAAAGAATTATCGGAATTAAACGTCTTTTTTTCATAAATCTATTGATTTAGAAAGTTTCTTAAAATTAGCTGTCCAGCGAATTGACTTTTTTCGGGATGAAATTGAAAACCCCAAATATTATCTAAATTTACTATAGATGGAAATGACTCTCCATATTTAGTAGTAGCAATTACTGAATTAATATTTTTGGTTTCAAAAATAAAACTATGTAGAAAATAAAAATTTAAATCTTGATCTATCTGCTTTGCTATAAAATGGTCTTTTAAAAATGATAAATTATTCCAACCTATGTGAGGAAGTCTTAAATCATTCGTATTAATTTTTCTGACAATACCCTCTATCCAATTCAAGCCAGATGTTTTATTAAATTCATATCCAAAAGTTGACAAAACTTGCATGCCCACGCAAATTCCTAAAAAAGGTTTTTTTTTGATCAAAACCTCTTTTGACAAAAGATCAACCAAATTATATTTTTGCAGATTGTTCATTAAATTATTGTAAGAACCTACTCCAGGTAATATCAAGTGTGTTGCATCTTCAAGGTCATCACGTGATCTTGAGATTTTTACATCAAGTTTAAGATATTTTAATAAATTATATACAGACATTTTGTTACCACCATCTGCATCAACAATACATATATTCATTTTTATAAATTTTTTAAGTAAAATATTAATTATTCTAATATACATATTTACTAAATACTTAATACATATAAAAAATACTTATATGAAAAAAAAAATATTTATTGTTGGCGGTGGCCTAAGCGGGTGTGTGCTGGCATACATGTTATCAAAAAAAAAATACAACATAACAATTTTTGAAAAAAATAAAACTTTAATAAATTCTTACGATCCAGTTCAAATTGGTAGATATAAAATAAATAATGGATTCCATGGAATCGAATTGCCAAGATCAAAAAAAATTTTTAATTTTTTTAAGTTAAAATTAAAAATAAAATTTAAAATATTATCTATTAAAAGATTACTTCTTATTCAAAGAAAATTAATCGATTATAAATTAAAATATGAATACTGGCCAAAAAAAATCCTACTAGAATTAAAGAATAAGCAAAAATATTATAAAAATCAAAAAATTCAGTTTTATTTTAAAAAAAATATTACAAATTTAATTAAATTAAATTCTCAAAAATTTTTTGGTAAAATAAATGATTCAAAAAATCAATTTTTGCCATGGTTTTTACCATCTGATTTTAGACACATTAGCAAAGATGAAGGCGATCAATTTAGATCTAAATTGAGAAATAACAAGATTAAAGGGATTTTTGCTATTCCAAGAAAAAATTTATTTAATATCATCAAAAAAAAATTTTACACATATTTAAAGTCTAAGAACGTGAAAATTATTTTTGATAGTGAAGTTATTTTAGAAAAAAATAAAATAATAGTTTTTAAAAAAAATAAAAAAATTGAAATTAATTATAATAAAATAGATAAAGTTTATTATACTTTGTCAGCAGCTTTTTTAATTAAGCATTTAAATTTTAATCATTTCAAAAAAATGAATAATTATAAAAAAAATTTTTTTAACTGCCTTATTAAAGTTAACGATATTGACTTTGATTGTAATTTTTCAGAAATTTTAACTTTAAATAAAAAAATTTGGTATGTGAATAAAATATATTCACTAAATTACCTAAAATTCAATTTAAAAAAAAATAAGTATATAATTGTTGAAATAATACTAGATCAAGAAACATTAGATCAAAAAAAAATAAAAATTATTTTAAATGAAATAAAAAAAATTTTTAATTTAAAAAAAAATCCTAAAATGATAGATTGGAAAATGTCTAGAGTTATGTTTTTCTTAACAAGACAGTGGATTCAAAAAAGTAAAAAAATGCTTAGTGCTGCTTATAGCAATAAAAAAATATTTTATAGTAACAATTTTTATCCAGTTAATATGAATAAAGTTTGGCTTCAATCTGAAAAATTATTGGAAAGCGAATAGAAATGTATCAAGATAAATTTTATCGAACAACAGAGGCTAATAGTTTTTATAGTAGGTGGAAAACACAAGAAAATGAATTTAATAATTCTAAGAAATTAATCAGACCTTATAAAAAAAAAATATTAAAAATTTTAAAAAAAAATATTGATATAAGAAAAAAAAACATATTAGAAATTGGTTGTTTTATCAGTGATTTAATAAATGTTCTTAAAAAAGAATATGGGTGCAAAGTTTATGGCATCGAACCTTCATCTTTAGCTTGCTCATTTGCTAAAAAATATTACGGTTTAAATATAGAAAATTCAACGCTTCTTACTTCTAAGCTTTTTAATTTAAATCCTAAAAATAAAGGAAAATTTGATATTATAATTTGTGATGATATTCTTTCTTGGGTTGATAGATCATATATTCTGCCGTGTCTCGGCGTTATAGACTGGATGCTTAAAAAGGATGGTTATATTTTTATAAGAGATTTTTCTCCACCAATAAATTTTGCTTTCCCTAATCATCATTGGAAAAATAAAAAAATTTTTAATTTTAAGCAAAAGAATGGTCATATGGATTTTTTTGTGAATTCAGGAAAATATTCAAAAGTTTTTTATAAAAAATATGTATCAACAAAAAGTCAAAAAATTTTGATAAAAAATAAATTAGGAAATACTTGGTCAGATGTAGTTATTAGAAAAGTCAAAGAATTTACGCATCCAATAAAAAAATTCTAAATTTTAAATAATTTTAAAGATTAAACAAATTTTAATTAATTTAAATGATTTGTATTTAGTTATGACTTATGTTTTTTAATAAAATTTCAACTATAGTAGAACTTAACTTTAATAAAGATTAATAACCTGTTAGTAATTAAATTTATTTTATGAAAAAAGCTCTTATCACTGGTATCACTGGTCAAGACGGTTCGTACTTGGCAGAATTTCTTCTAAAAAAAGGTTATGAAGTGCATGGAATTAAACGACGTACTTCATTAATTAATACTGAGCGTATTGATCATTTATTTCAAGATATTCATGAGGCCAATCTTCGTTTTATTTTACATCATGGTGATTTGACAGATAGCACTTCATTAATTCGAATTATTCAAGAAGTGCAGCCAAACGAAATTTATAATCTTGCAGCTCAAAGTCATGTT
>Ga0129324_10001689_pt1 | contig 14042 bp, 16 predicted proteins | sample CPBDNA_7_FD_96879 | JGI IMG/M metagenome (GOLD analysis project Ga0129324, IMG submission 96879) | Freshwater to marine salinity gradient microbial communities from Chesapeake Bay, USA - CPBay_Spr_15_0.2_DNA | ecosystem: Environmental > Aquatic > Marine > Coastal | place: USA: Chesapeake Bay... | reverse complement strand
CCAATAGGCGCAGATTTTGCACCAGAAAACGATTTGGTACACTATCTGCCTGCCCAAAGGGCATTGGGTGCCTTACGCGCTTTATTGCGTCGCAGCGCCGAAGCATATTTTTTACGCAAACTGATTGCTGAAGAATTAATCAAAGATTATCCCGTGATGGTCTTGGGTGACTTTAACGATGGTGAATATTCAGTGACATCGTCCATGATTAAAGGAGAGCGGCCTTTTAAAAATTATGCATGGATGCGTCGACACGATGCGGAACATAAGAACGATCGATATTCCGAGCGAGAGGATTTAGTCATCCGTGCGCAAATTGAGCAATATCAACTGACCAGTGCAGAAGCACAGATGATTAAGCGCAATCAAGGTGAAACGGTTTACACCACTGCTTTTGCAGGCGTATATGAAAGCATCGACCAAATATTGATGTCACAACATTTTATTAAAGGTTCCGCCAACAATATTGGCGTGATGGATGATTTCAGCGTTTTTAATGATCATATTACCGAACGCGCGCATGCAGATGCACCCTATCCTAAGCTAGCATCGGATCATGGGCAAATTGTTGCGCATATGAAGCTAATATAAAGGTATCGACCAGCTGACCATCTTAGTCTCGTTTCATAAGCGACGCCTTATTTTCTTGCGCCCATGCTTAATTCAATCTCTTTATTGGTTTCTCCATATCCCTTTTGAGTCAATAAGGCTTGTTTGGTGTAATTTGCTACTGTTAATCTCAGCGCTGGGATCGCGTCTTGCTCGCTAAAAATTGACGGAAATTGATAACTTAGCCACGCATATAAACTGATCTGTTGACTCAGTTTTTCAGCTTGTTCTAGGTGTTTTTCACTGCCGCCATTTAACCAAGTTGGGGCCAATGGTATCGGGTGTCGTTTGTTGTGATAGATGCTCTTGATGCATTGAATAAAATAATCTTTTTCTATAGGCACTTGGATAGACAGGGGAGCGCAAGCGAGCGCAAATTTATCTTTAAATGCCATATTGGGTGCGAACTCATCAACGATGAGTGCTTGTGCATATTGTGCGGTTGCATGCATGCTTTCACACAGCGCATCATGGTGTTGATTTTGCTCGAATAGGTATAGGATGCATTCTGCTAAACGATTGGTGTGTCGTTTGTCAGCAATATGCGTTAAGGTGCTGATGGCTATTGCGATGGGTAGGCGCGCAATGGTCGCAGTATCATCGACGTTAAGCATATGTTCAATATGTATTTGTTCATCATCTTCCAACACATTGACATAGCCCGTTTCATAGACGCCATAACGTCCAGCGCGCCCTGCGATTTGTCTGACTTCGGTGGCATTAAGCGGTCTTGATGCCACCCCATCAAACTTGTGTGTTTGAGCAAAAACCACTCTACGAATGGGTAAATTCAAGCCCATACCAATCGCGTCGGTTGCAACCAGTATTTCAGCGTTGCCCGTTAAAAAACGCTCAGACTCATGTCTTCTCACTTCAGGCGATAATGCGCCATAGATGCTGGCCACTTGATAACCCCAATGTCGAAACCTAGCCGATAAGGTGAGTACGTCTTTGCGACTAAAAGCGACGATCGCGTCTCCTTTTTGTAATTGATTTTTGAGTGTTGGTTTACTATAACGAGCGCCACATAAGCTTTTGTCTTCAAAGATCAATGGGGTTTTTCGCTCTAAGTAATTGATTTCATATGGTTCATTCAAGGCATCCAGTGCGCGAGTGCAGAGTGCGGTAACCGCATTAGAACCGCAGATATAGACTGTTTTAGCGGGTACGCCGATTAATGCGGCTGTCCAAGCTTGGCCGCGGTCAGGATCTTGCAGCATTTGAATTTCATCAATTACCGCAACATCAACGGCTTTGGTGGGATGCATCATCTCAATCGTCGAAGCCGTATGTTGTGCACCATCCATATAAAGACGCTCTTCTCCAGTAATCAGATTACATGGCACACCTGCCTCAATGAGTTTATCGCGAACTTCCATGGCTAATAAGCGTAGCGGCGCTAAATAAACGCCAGATTGGGCGGCGATTAAGGCATTAATGGCCTGATAAGTTTTACCTGAATTGGTCGGGCCAATATAAAAATAATGGTGACGCGCGCGTTTTCGCGCAAGGCGGTAGCCCTGTGCATACTGGTCAAAGTGTTTTGATGGCTGCATAGAATGAAGCAACAGTTGTCACACAACGTTAATGACGAGCATAGGTAGGCCTAGTGCAAGAATGCCATTGCACCCAGCAACCAGATCGTTAGCACAGCTTAAATGGATCATGCTTAAGTGGACCATATAGTGATTTTAATCGTTTAATGAATAGGTTAAAAATGTCAACTTTTGATTTCGGCATCAGATCAAGTAGATCAGCAGCCAATTTAAACGATGCCATATTGCTCCAATATTTGCTTGGCTTGTAAAGGGTTTAACACTTGATGTGCCTGAAAGCCAAAACGATTGGCAGCGTGTATATTCTCCATGACATCATCAAAAAAGATGATTTCCTGTGCCGGCACACCTAAGCCATCAACTGCAGCCTGAAAAGCTGAAGCGCTAGGTTTTAAATGGCCAATCTCATGCGATAAAAACAAATATTCAATCTGATGAGTGAGCCCAGTTTTTTCAACTTCTGACCAATGGGCGTGACTAGTATTGCTGAGGGCTGCAACCTTTAAAGTGTTAGGAATAGCCGCAAGCAAAGAAAAAGTATCAGGAAATGCACCGACAATCCAGGTCACAAAATTGGCCATAAAAGCATCAGGTGACATAGTCAGCTTTAAATCCTTGACAACTTCCTTAGCAAAATCATCTGTAGAGAGTTTTCCAGTTTCGTGTGCAATAACCGAAGGTGCCGCCATCCAATGCTGATAAATTTCATCTAAAGACTGATTGCTGTCTAGTAGTTTGGCAATCGATGGTAAACCGTTCAGCTCAATTAGAACGCCACCAACATCAAAAAGAATAGCAGAGATTTTCATGGTGTGAATCAGTTGAAGGTTAATCAGTTATTGATATTGGGATATAAAAAAGAGTCATTAATCACTTAATCAAAATTAAGCATTTAATGACTCATTTTATTGGCTTGCCTCAAGCGAGGCGAACACAAAGTTTATGCTAAATTAGCACCAACAATAGCAGCCATCTGCATCATATCAACTGTTTGACCTTGTTGAATGGCAGTAAGGTTTGTCACTTTACCGGTCTTACTTGTTGAGTTTGTGTTACGGAAAATAGGTAATAAGGTTGCATCTGCAACAATATATTTACCAGCATTTTCAGGAGCGCCATTGACGGATTTAGTTTGCAATTTGTTTGCTTTGATGTAATCCCAGATTTTTTTTGTTATTTCTGTGCGTGGAAGTGCATCAGCGCCACAAAGAGCCGCTAATTCGCTTTTCATTTTAACTGGAACCGCTAAACCTTTTGCTTCTGCCATTTTTTAATCCCTTTTAATTTCTTGGTTAAATGTAAACTTACGAGGCGTTAATCACTCCCCGCATCTATAACTAGAACACTTATTATGCACTGAATTATATCGGTAACCAAAGTAAATTTTGATTTATTTTGCTCGATTATGCACTCAATCATCGCATCGTTTGATAAAGCGTTTGATTCGACCGCTTTTTTTCACTATAATCACGGCTCAAATAAACCTTGCCACACCACAAAGCAGCCATTTTGGTTGTTGCCTTACATGAAAGGGCTCGATGGGTGGCTTTAACCACAAGGAGATTTCATGCGTCACTACGAAGTAGTATTTATTGTGCATCCTGATCAAAGCGAGCAAGTGCCTGCAATGATTGAGCGCTATCGCACACTCATCAGCGGCAACCAAGGCACTATCCACCGTTTAGAAGATTGGGGTCGTCGTCAATTAGCTTACCCAATTAACAAAATCCATAAAGCGCATTACGTACTAATGAATATCGAGTGCAATCAAGAAACATTGGCAGAATTAGAACATGGTTTTAAATTTAACGATGCGGTATTGCGACACTTAACATTTAGCACAAAAACAGCGGTGACAGAACCAAGCCCAATGATGAAAGAAGAGAAATCTAAGTCAGTATTGAGCGGCGATGCAGCCAAACAAGCACCTGCAAAGCAAGAAGAGGCAGCAGCTGAATAGAAGTGAATAAGCTGGCGATTAGCGGACAAGTCATTCTGTTAGACGAATTGCGCTACACCCCAGCAGGATTACCGTTGTTGAGTTTTGTTATTAGCCATGTTTCCGAAGCAGAAGAAGCAGGCTTAAAGCGTAAAGTCGTATGTGAAATTAAAGCGGTTGTGATTGGTGAATTAGCGAAAGTGAACATTCAACTAGGCACAACACTACGAGCATTAGGATTTTTAGCAAAGCGTAGCGCAAAAAGCACACAACTGGTATTACATATAAAGCATTTAGAACTGATATGACGTCATTAATACGTGATATCTAAACGACCAAGATTAGGAGTTAGACATGGCAAGAGATATGTATAAACGCCGCCGTTACTGCCGTTTTAGTGCAGAAGGCATTAAAGAAGTTGATTACAAAGATGTAGATTTACTGAAAGATTTTATTTCAGAAAATGCAAAAATCATCCCAGCACGTATGACAGGTACAAAAGCTAAATACCAACGTCAATTAACCTCAGCGGTTAAACGTGCGCGATTCTTAGCATTGTTACCATACACTGATAAACACCCAGGCTAAGGAGAATAACGATGGAAATTATTTTATTAGAAAAAGTAGCTAACTTAGGCGCTTTGGGCGATATCGTAAAAGTAAAAGACGGTTTTGGCCGTAACTTTTTAATTCCTCAAGGTAAAGCAAAACGTGCAACGGAAGCCAATAAAGCGGAGTTTGAAGCACGTCGTGCCGACCTAGAGAAACAACAAGCTGATATTTTGACCGTGGCAAAAGCGCGTGGTGAGAAATTGGCTGGTCAAACAATTGAAGTGGCACAAAAAGCGGGTGAAGATGGTCGCTTATTTGGTTCCGTCACCAATCACGACATTGCAAATGCGTTAACGGCTAAAGGCATTGAAGTGGCTAAATCAGAAGTGCGTTTACCAACAGGTCCGTTAAAAACCATTGGTCAGTTCCCAGTTGGCATTGCACTGCATCACGATGTTGTTGTTGATGTGACTGTGAACGTGATTGCCGAAGCATAAGCTGCTAAGCATTCAATAGCACACCATTAAAAGGCGACTTAGGTCGCCTTTTTTCTTGTTACTTATTCGAGCGCGCGCTGTGTTCGCGTCTCTTTTATGTATAATTGCATGCTATGGCTCAAGATGAATTAGACGCATTAAAATTACCCCCTCACTCAATTGAAGCAGAGCAGTCTGTTGTGGGCGGCTTGCTGCTAGAAAATGAAGCGCTAGACAAAGTTGCAGACCTGTTAAGCGTTGATGACTTCTACCAACACGACCATAGAATCATCTACCAACATATAGCCAAGCTGATTGAGCGTAATCGCCCAGCAGATATTGTCACAGTAGCAGAGTCCTTAGAAAGCACGGCCGAGTTGACCGCTGTTGGTGGTATTGCTTACTTGGGTTCACTAGCGCAAAACACGCCAACCGCGGCCAACATCCGCCGCTATGCGGAGATTGTGCGTGAACGCGCCATCATGCGTCAATTAGTCACAGTCGGTTCTGACATTGCGGGTAGCGCATTCAGCCCAAATGGTCGTGATGCGCAGCAACTATTGGATGAAGCGGAAGCGAAAATTTTTCAAATTGCCGAAGGCGGCGAAAAAAACAGCCAAGGTTTTCAAGATATTAAAGGGTTGTTGCCACAAGTGGCAGAAAAAATTGATGAGCTGTTCTCGCGTGAAGACCAAAGTGAAGTGACGGGTATCCCAACAGGTTTCACCGATTTAGACAGAATGACCTCCGGCTTGCATGGCGGCGATTTAGTGATTGTTGCAGGCCGTCCGTCTATGGGTAAAACTGCTTTTTCTATCAATATGGCAGAAAATGTTGCCATCGACACTGGTTTGCCAGTTGCGATTTTCTCCATGGAGATGGGGGCAACGCAACTAGCAACACGTATGATTGGCTCCATAGGTCGTTTAGACCAACATCGTATGCGTACAGGACGATTAGAAGATGAAGATTGGGAAAAGCTGACTACAGCCTTGGGTAAACTGAACGAAGCCCCTATTTTTATTGATGAAGGTGCTGGTTTAAGCAGTTTTGATGTGCGGGCAAGAGCAAGGCGCTTGCATCGTCAAACGGGTAAGTTAGGGTTGATTGTAGTCGATTACCTGCAGTTAATGGCAGCGCCAGCTGGTATGCGTACCGAGAATCGCGCAACAGAGATTTCTGAGATCTCACGTTCACTTAAGGCCTTAGCAAAAGAACTAGATGTCCCTGTTGTGGCGCTTTCACAGTTAAATCGTGGTTTAGAGCAACGTCCTGATAAACGCCCAGTGATGAGTGATTTGCGTGAGTCTGGTGCCATTGAGCAAGATGCGGATTTAATCTTATTTATTTACCGTGATGAAGTTTATAACCCAGACAGTCCAGACAAAGGCACCGCTGAAATTATCGTCGGCAAGCAGCGTAACGGACCCATAGGACGTGTTCGATTAACCTTTGTTGGGCAGCATACGCGCTTTGAGGACTTTGCTAACGCCGATTATATGGCTAATGAGTAGCCATGCGGCCGATTCAAGCCAACATCTCTAGCCATGCTTTACAGCACAATCTGAAGGTTGTGAGAAAGCATGCCGCTAATGCCAAAGTCATGGCGGTGATTAAAGCCAATGGCTATGGGCACGGTTTAATGCCTGTGGCACATGCGCTCAATCAGGCAGATGCTTTTGCAACCCTCAACTTGAGTGAAGCCATCGAACTACGCGAAGCTGGCTTTACGCATCCAATCTTATTGCTTGAAGGTGTTTTTAGTAGCGAAGAGCTACGTATTGCCGCAGGTTTTGAAATTGATGTAGTCGTGCATCATACGCATCAAATCAACATGTTACAGACGACGGACTTAATGCGTCCTGTTCATGTGCATCTCAAAATGAATAGCGGCATGAATCGCTTAGGATTTCCGTGCAAAGACTATGCTACTGCTTATCAACACCTCAGCAGCTGTCCTCAGGTCGGTGAAATCACTTTGATGACCCATTTTGCCACCGCCGACACTGCTGCTGGCATTCAGCAACCACTAGCGCGCTTTTCTGAAGCGACCAAAACACTGGATGCGCCGATTTCTTTAGCCAATTCAGCCACCATTTTGAGGCATCCAGCAGCGCATGCTGATTGGGTACGGCCTGGCATTATGCTTTACGGTGCTTCACCTGTCACGGGCACCCCAGCCGCCGATTTTGATTTAAAACCAGCCATGCAGCTGCACTCGCAAATCATCGCCGTGCAGACCCTTAACAAAGGCGATGGCGTCGGTTACGGTGCCCAATTTATCGCGCAGCAAACAATGCGGATTGGTGTTGTCGCCTGTGGATATGCCGATGGTTATCCACGTCATGCGCCTAACGGCACATTGATTGCTGTTGATGGGCAATTCAGCAAAACACTTGGTCGCGTTTCGATGGATATGCTGTGTTGTGATTTAAGTGATTTACCAGATGCTGATATTGGCTCTAAGGTTGAGTTATGGGGTAATTTGGTACCAGTTGACACGGTGGCAGAAGCCAGCGGCACCATTGGCTACGAATTGTTATGTGCGATTGCACCCAGAGTACCCATGAAAGTGGTTGATTAGCATGGCAAAAATAAAAAGCGTTTACGTTTGTACCGAATGCGGTACAAGTGAACCCAAATGGCAAGGACAATGTCCCGCTTGTATGGCGTGGAATACCTTGGTTGAGAGTATCGCCGAAACGGCAAATACCAATCGTTATGCTAATAAATTCGAAAGCTTGGCCGCAACAGGCCAGCTACAAAAGCTCAGCACAGTACAAGCTGCTGATGTTGCACGTCAGCCGACTGGCATCACTGAATTTGACCGTGTGCTAGGTGGCGGTTTAGTTGAAGGTGGGGTGATTTTAATTGGCGGCGATCCAGGTATTGGCAAATCGACCCTGCTACTACAAGTCTTGTGTCATCTTGGCAAATCCAGCCAAGCCATTTATGTCAGTGGGGAAGAGTCGCCACAGCAAATTGCCATGCGTGCCAAACGACTAGGTTTAGACGCCAGCGAGCTAGATTTATTAGCTGAGATTAATCTTGAAAAAATACTCGCGACCTTACAATCCAATCAACCCAATATCGCGGTGATTGACTCGATACAAACCGTCTATTCAGAAGCCCTGCAATCAGCACCTGGCTCTGTTGCTCAGGTGCGTGAATGTTCAGCACAGCTAACCCGATTAGCAAAGCAGCTTGGGATTACGGTTATTCTTGTTGGCCACGTAACAAAAGAAGGCGCGCTTGCTGGCCCACGCGTATTGGAGCATATCGTCGATACGGTACTCTACTTTGAAGGCGACCAAAATTCGACCTTTAGACTGATTCGTGCTTTTAAAAATCGCTTTGGCGCCGTCAATGAAATTGGTGTGTTTGCCATGACAGAAAAAGGACTGCGAGAAGTAGCCAACCCATCCGCTTTGTTTTTGTCACACCATGAAACACAAGTCGCGGGCAGCTGTATCACCGTTACCATGGAAGGTACACGGCCTTTATTAATTGAAATACAAGCCTTAGTTGACGAAAGCCACACATCCGCCCCAAAACGGCTTTGTGTCGGTGTCGAACAAAATCGCTTGGCCATGTTGTTAGCGGTTTTGCATCGTCATGCTGGTGTAGCATGTTGTGACCAAGACGTCTTTATTAACGCTGTCGGTGGCGTTAAGATTAGTGAGCCAGCGGTTGACTTGTCTATCTTAATTGCAATATCTTCATCGTTTAAAAACAAGCCATTAGAGCCTAAACTTATTGTATTTGGTGAAGTTGGATTAGCGGGTGAAGTGCGACCTGTGCAAGGTGGTTTAGTGCGTTTAAAAGAAGCGGCAAAACTTGGTTTTACCAAGGCCATTGTACCCAAAGCCAATGCGCCAAAAACCAAAATTGAAGGCTTGCAAGTCTATGCTGTTGAGCGATTAGAACAAGCTTTAGATCATATTCGCCAACATTAGCGCGCCGCCATCACGCTGTTGGCTGCCTGAATGCCACTCCGAACAGCGCCTTCTATGGTGGCTGGATATGCACCCGCCGTGTAATCCCCAGCTATCCAAAGATGGGGGTATGGGCTGCTGTTTTCTGGTCTGCTCAAACCGACATCACAGCTAAACGTTGCCCGCTTTTCGGTGATTACTTTATGCCAAATCACGTTGGATAAGCAAGGAAATAACGCCGCTAACTCTTTCGCTACGGCTACTGCCAGCTCGTTTTGAGTCAGCGTAAATGGTTTGTGCGCGCTAATCACGACCGCCATTAATCCCGCTTGATGGCACAGTTGGCCGCGATCAAACACCCATTGTGACAAACTATTGACCATACCCATCATAGGCTTTGGCAACATTGTTTGCGCTGGATATTGCAAATAGACAGTCGTAATGGGCTGATAACTAAAATGCGCGGTTAGGCGATGCAGTTTAGGCAAAGTCTTGGCAAAGTTTTTCAGCTGATGCGGGCCGCAGGCTAAAATAATAGCTTCAAAGGCATATTCCGCATCGTTGGTGACTAAGGTGTAGCCCTGTGTTGTTGGTTGAATTGTTTCGATTGCCGTTTTGATGTTAACCTGACTATTGTTTGAACCTAAGTACTGGGCAATCGGCGTACTGATTAAGCTACTTAAGTCTGTTTTGGCGATTAAAAAATCGGCATCTTGCTTGTTTTTGGCAAAACTATCGCGCAAGACGTTTAAAAAAACTTGCGCGCTGGCTTGCTCCAACGGGGTATTTAACGCAGCGAGGCATAACGGTTCCCATAGCCATTTAATCATCGCTGGCGATTGTTGATGCGTCATTAACAATGACATTAACGATTGGTCATGCTGCAGTGTAAAGTGATGCAAACGCATCCACACCAGCCATCGCACTGCTTGCCAGCGCTCAACAAAGCCAATGCCTTGCGCTGTCATCAACCCCCACAAAATAGACCAAGGAGCGGCTAGCGCTGGGTTAGATGACAGGCTAAAGTGATGTTTACCCATCAAGTCTTTGATGTGTAGCTGCATGGGTAGCCGCGTTAATACGGCTGATTCTGTTACCCCAACCAGTTGAAGTAGCTGCCGTGTTTGTTGGTAAGCGCCGAGTAAGAGATGTTGTCCATTATCCAACTGTAAACCGTTGTAATAAAAGCCGCGGGCACGCCCACCCAATGTGGCCCCAGCTTCAAACAGCGTCACTTGCTGACCGTGTCGGCTCAAGGTAGCCGCCGCGGCCAAGCCTGCCATACCGCCACCAACAATGGCAATACTAGGCATATTTAATATACGCTTTAAGTGCCAATAACAGTTTTCTAAAAGGCGGAATCGCTATTTTATGACACAGCACATTGTCTGCGCCATCTGCTTTTATTTCACGAAGTAGGGTGCGGTAAATGGCAGCCATCATCAAACCAGGCAGTTGTTGCTTGGCATCTTCCGCTGGCAATTGTTGCAATGCTTGGTCATAAAAACGTTCAGCACGTTCAATTTGATACTCGATTAATGCTTTAACTTCTACTGTTTGTCGGCCACTTAGTAAATCGTCTTCTGAGACTTTGGCCTTTGCTAACTCATCTAAAGGCAAATAAATACGACCTCTACGCGCATCCTCGCCAACATCGCGACTGATATTGGTTAACTGAAAGGCCATGCCTAAGTCATGTGCAAACTTCAGTGTACTTCGGTTTTGAAAACCAAAAATCTGCGCGCTTAACAGACCAACAACACTGGCAACCCGATAGCAATAAAGCTGAAGCTGTTTAAAGTCTTCGTATCGATTAAACTTTAAATCCATTTCCATGCCATCAATAATTTCAAGAAAATGCTCTTTCACTAAATGAAACTGTTGAATGACAGGCTGAAGTGCAAAACTAACTGGATGTTGCGGTCGACCAGCATATAGGTTTTCGATTTCACTTTTCCACCAATTGATTTTGGTTTGCGCCACATTGTAATCAGTACATTCATCCACGACATCATCCACCTCACGACAAAAAGCATAAAGTGCAATCATGGCTTCACGTTTAGGCTTGGGCAAAAACAAAAAGCTAACAGTGAAACTAGAGCCGCTCTTTTTGGTTTTTTCTTTACAGTATTGCTGTGGTGTCATGATTGAATCGCTTGTTAATCAAATCTTGTTGAAAAAATAAGGTTAATAAAGGGCATTTAAAAAGATGCGCGGCCAATCCCAGACACGAATCCTTGGCCGCTTGGTATAAATATCACCATTGACAGCTTTTAGCTTGCGAATAATGGCCTCGCCAGCACTAATAATCAAACGCATTTCCAGTCCCATGCGGCCTGGCAATGCATGCCCAAGCGGTTTACCCGCTTGCAACATCGCTTCTGCCCGCACAAGATTAAAATCCATAAACCGCACCCAGTTAGCATGACAATCACCCGCAGCGATTTGTGTCTCTGTAATACCAAAGGCCTGCATTTCATCTTGACACAGATAGACGCGTCTTTGGTGGAATTGTTCATCAAAATCAATCGCAATGTCTTGGTAAAAATTAATCAATTGCAAAGCGCTACAAATATGACCTGAATACGCCAGATTTTCAGCAGTCGCATGATTGAATAAATGTAACAACAAAGTCCCAATCGGATTAGCTGAGCGCTTGCAATAGGCTAAGACAGCATCAAAATCGGCATAATGCGTTGTTGTCACATCCTGCTTAAAAGCATCTAATAAATCATAAAAAGGCGCCAATGGCAGCTTTCTTTCATCAATCATCTGCGCAAACGCAACAAAAAAAGCCGATTCACTACGACCCTTTGCCTTAATGAGGTCCAACTCATTCACATAATGATTCAGCAAAGCCAGCCTTTCCGTTTGGCTGTACTGCCCCTCATCGGCAAAGTCATCAGCGCTACGAGCAAACTGGTAAATCAAAGCAATCGGCTCACGCAAATCGGCTGGCAACACAAAAGAAGCCACAGGAAAGTTCTCGTAATGTTGGCGTGCTAGTGCGGTATGGTCAAGATTCTGCATATTGAACGGGTCTGTTAGAAGGCTGCCTATCGAACTGATTGCGCATGACTAAAGTATGCCATAGATATGACTATGCGATATAGACAACAGGCGATAGAATGAACAAAAAATTAAGGATGAATATGATTGGCATTATCGGTGGAACAGGACTAACACAACTAGACAATCTAGAAGTGGTCAGACGGCAAATCGTCAGAACCCCTTATGGAGATGCTTCGCAACCGCTTATTTTTGGCAAAATAGCTGGCCATGATGTCGTGTTTTTAGCCAGACATGGCAGTGGGCACACCATCCCACCGCATGCCATTAACTATCGCGCCAATATCTGGGCATTACATTCAGTTGGCGTGCAATGTCTGCTTGCCGTCGCCACCGTTGGCAGTATTGATGCACGTTTTTTCCCAGGCGATATCGTGTTGCCCAATCAAATAATCGACTATACCAACGGACGTGATTCATCTTATGGCGATGGCATAGAACGACCAGTGATGCATATTGATTTTACCCACCCTTACACTGCATTTTTGCGGGATATTTGCAAGCAAGCTGCCGCCAACGTGGCCATGTCGTTACATGACGGTGCCATATACGCCTGTGCGCAAGGACCACGATTAGAAACAGCAGCCGAAATCAACCGCTTTGAACGAGATGGCGCTGGCATCGTCGGAATGACAGGCATGCCTGAAGCGGCATTAGCGCGAGAAATAGGCATCGCCTATGCCGCACTCTGTCCAGTTGCCAACCATGCGGCTGGTCGTGGCGAAAGTGAAGTCGCCATTCAATACGAATTAATGATGGAGCGATTGGGGATTACCATGGAAAAAGTACGCAGCCTGATTAGTGAAGTCGTGCAGTTACACAAAAAGACAGTAGCATGACCATCCGCACAGTTTTACGCATGGGTGAACCCTTATTGCTAACCGTCGCAAAAGCGGTTACCGAGTTTGACACCCCCGAATTACATGCACTCATTCAAGACATGGAAGACACCATGGCCGATATGCACGGCGCAGGACTAGCCGCACCACAAATTGGTGTTAGCTTACGGGTGGTGATTTTTGGGCAAAAGGAAAACGACAACACCCACAACCCACGCTATCCAGATGCCGACAAAGTGCCTTACACCGTGTTAATTAACCCTAAGCTGAGTGTAATAGGCCAAGCCCAAGAAGAAGGTTGGGAAGGGTGCTTATCCGTACCAGGTTTAAGAGGCTTGGTGCCACGCTATTTACATCTGCATTACACTGGTTTTGATCAATACGGCCACCCCATCGAAAGAACCGTGAGCGGTTTTCACGCCAGAGTCGTGCAGCATGAATGCGACCATCTCGATGGCTTACTTTATCCAATGAAAATGACGGATTTAACCACTTTCGGTTACACAGACGTAATTTTTCCTGACCAGACCCTTCCATAAGTATAATTGTTTGGTATAATCACGCCTTCGGAAGAGTGGCAGAGCGGTTTAATGCTACAGTCTTGAAAACTGTCGTGGGTTCACGCCCACCGTGAGTTCGAATCTCACCTCTTCCGCCAGAACACGCGACAATACGCCACTTTCGTGGCGTTTTTTTATAGGTATCCATCCGCATTCACCATCCGCATTCACCATCGACTTCATGCATCTCAAATCGGTTGCAATTTCGATGCTTGGGTATAAGCAGCGGTTAAACCGCTTGCTGGGAAGCGTGGGGTAGAAAACAACCTAGTCTAAAAAAGGTGGCGTATTAAGGGACTGTTAATGGCTTGCTATTTTCTGGGTGTTAGCTGCTGGTCATCTCAAAGTTTGCGACGCGTTGTTGGGTTTGGGCGATTTGGGCGGGTGACATCAGCTTGCTTAGCAAGGTGCGGGCTTTTTCGGCTTTGGGGTCGCCGCTGTTAGCAGCAAAGGTAAACCACATAAGGGCGATGATGCAGTCTTGCGGCACATACTGGCCAATCGCGT
>Ga0129324_10001687_pt1 | contig 14045 bp, 11 predicted proteins | sample CPBDNA_7_FD_96879 | JGI IMG/M metagenome (GOLD analysis project Ga0129324, IMG submission 96879) | Freshwater to marine salinity gradient microbial communities from Chesapeake Bay, USA - CPBay_Spr_15_0.2_DNA | ecosystem: Environmental > Aquatic > Marine > Coastal | place: USA: Chesapeake Bay... | reverse complement strand
TTTCTCTTGAAAAACTAACTCTCTCTAATATTAATGAAGTTTATAGTAAATATTATTATCCTTCTAATATGACTTTATTTATTTCAGGAAAACTTGAGGTTGATAAAGTTAGTGAATACCTCCAAGAAGAATTTGGCTCAATTGATAATATTACTGGCCTTACTGTAGAAGAACCAATGGCTAAACTCGGTGAACAAGATTACATCAGTCGGGGAGTTACTTTCTCCGGCTCTACAGAGATTACAGTAGGGAAAAAACTTTTTAAAAATACAGTGCTAGATGCTTACATCATTGATTCATATATGTCATACGTTGCCCACCGTTTAATGATTGAGCTGAGAAATAAGAAAGGTGAAACATATACGGTATCTGCAGATAAACATTATACCAATGGTTATGGGTATAGTTACATAAACTTTGAAACGCCTACTAATTTATATTCAAAAAACCTTATGTATGTTGAAAATATTCTCAAAGACGAAGCAGAAGGAGGGAACTTATCTGATGCAAAAATAAATGAAGCGATTTCAATTTATTTGAAACAAAAATATGAGATTCTCGATTTTGACGCAGATTCATTAATGATTCTTGGAGAGTCTTACTATGGGACTTACTTAGACTATCCAAAACTTGCGTCTCCTTATAAATTATTAAAAAATATTTCACCTGATCAATATAGGAAACAGCTAAAGTATATATTTAATAATAATGGTGATTATATAGTTCTTGAACAACCTCCGTTATTGTTTAAGTTTGATATGTCACTATTTGTTTTATTTGGTTTTTATTTAGGTGTTACTTTGTTTAAATTCTTCTTTGATAGAAAAACTCACATAGAAAATATACATTGGGAAATCAAAACATCTCATAGTAGTGGATATATAGTAGAATGTTTTATTATCTTTTTCTTCGCGCTTCTATTTACCTTTATTGCTATACAACCTATCGATTACTTTTTTGAAAATTCGTCTTTTACTTGGGTGAATAGTGTAGGTTTTCGATATTTTTATTGTCTTGCATGGCCAGGGTCATTTTCATTTATCCTTGTTAGTATGTTGTCCTTACATCGGAAAAGCCTGATGATGGCTAATGGGAGGTTGTATCTGAATCACTTGGCTTTTAGAAGACAAGAACTAAGAGAAAGTGAGATAGAAAGTATCAGTTTATTAAGTCCTCTTAGAATGTATCATCCGAAATATTGGTTTGAATTTAGTTTTCTTTGGTGCGTAACTTTTAATTATAATCCTTTTACGCCTATACTTACTATTAATATGAAAAGTGGTCCGAACTTTTATTTAGACTTTAAAGATTCACAAGAAATTAAAGATAAAATAGAAGCTACTTTTAAAAACTGTAATATCGATAATGGTGATAGCTTAATAAGTTCTAAGAATGAGGCAGCCTAAGTTAATGATAGATAGTTTGAGCCATTAGGTGCCAGGTTGCTTTTGGCTAATAAACCTCTACGCCCCAAATAAGACCTTCCTTATCTTTTTCTCGACCAAAAAAGGAGTACCTACTTCTTCTTTTAAAACTTATGTCGCCAAATATATTTTTTTATAAAACATAGAAACATTATTATTCCCTTCCAACTTGTGGTGACAGGATCTCACTTTTGTATTTCTACTATCGTAACGTGCTCAAATCGTTTTTTGTGGCGTTCGGCTTAGATCTTCTGGGCTTCGTTTTATCTAAGTGGCCGTTCACATGTTCGCTGCTAGGTTAGATCCATCTTCACCTTACCCCCGGCGCTTCTCGGCTCTCATCAACAAGCAATTGATCGCATTATTTCACCGTCCACACATGTTCATATCACATCTTTGTGATATTTACTTCCTGCCGAGCGATATCGAGGGGGTCGGAATTACGTTAGAAAACATAACGACCGAAGGAATTGTTATAAATGCAGACGACTCGTCTTTGATTAGTTTGTATTTAGGAGCTTCGCTAAATGAAAATGGAGGTAAGGACAGATTTTCAGTAAGCGGTGCCAAAATTCAAGCAGGAGGCAATTTGGGCAATCGGATTTTAGGAAACTTGGGTGTGTACGAATTCGACATGGATCTTAGTGGGCTCACCTCAGAAGCAACCGTAGAACTATCGGTATATTATTCGAAAGAACTTAAGCTAACTGGTTCTGGTAAATTTAGAGTCTCTAACTTTGATACCGACAACCTATCCCTTTCTTCCAGTGGGTCGGGGGCTGAAATAAATTACACTTGCCTAAGATCTTCAAGTTCATTACGTGGTAGTTTTTCGGGCTTTAGTGATTATTCTGTTTTTGAAAATGAAGCTCAGTCAATTCCAGTGCATGATCGATTATTTGATCTTAGTACAAAAGAGAAGAGAAAAGTATTTTCTGTTTTCATTGGAGATAGTAGTAGGTACGGCTCAATAAACAGAGAGAAGATCAATGGCAAGGAAGTTAAATATGACATTAAGGGCATGGGCCTCCCCCGTTTTGGTAGACACAATTTTAAGCAGCAAGACTATTTTGTTTAACATAATCCCTCGGGCTCATATAGCCAAGAGATGAGTGTAATCTTTCTGTGTTGTACCAACCTTCAATGTAATTAAAAATATACCTCCTCGCTTCCTCTAGGTCCTCAAAGACCGTTTTTTCAAGCTCTCTTTTCATAGTTGAGAAAAAGCTCTCTACATAAGCATTATCGTAGCAGTTTCCCTTTCTCGACATAGATTGAACTAAACCAACAAGCTTAAGTCTCTTTCTAACCACATGAGAACAATATTGGGTCCCCTGGTCTGAGTGAAAAACAGTTCCCCTCAAAGTGGTATTCGTTGCCTTTAAAGCATTTTTTAAGGCCTTTTTTGTGTTTTCAGCGTCCATTGAGTCGCTCAAGTCCCAACCCATAATTTCACGGTTAAAAAGGTCCTCAACAACCACGAGGTAGCAAAATCCTTTCTTCGTTGGAATATAGGTAAGATCCGATGCCCATACTTCGTTCGCCTTTTTCGGCTTAAAATCTTCAATTTTAAAGACCCTATCCGATTTCTTATCGCTTGGATTATTGATTGTTGTCTTGGGTTTAAATGCCCTCTTCTTTTCAGCGCTAAGGCCATTTTCCTTCATAAGTTTTGCCACTCTTTTTTCTCCGACTTTCTCGCCTGCATTTTTTAGGGACCTCGTAACTCGAGGCGAACCATAAGTGCCCTTAGAGTTCTCAAAAACCTTTTTAACTTTAGTTAAAAGAGACTCTTCTTTGTTCTTTGATGAAAAAAGACTTTTACGCCACTTATAGAAGCCCGATCGAGAGACGCCAAAAAGCCTACAGCTAAGATCAACACTGTGATCCTCCATTCTCAGGTACTCAATTCTTCTAAAGATCATTTCTCTTGATTCAGGCAAAAAAAACGGGTCGCATCTTGTAAAATTGCGACAGAGCGCTTCTCCACATCCAGCTCTTTTTTGAGGCGCTTATTTTCTGCACGAAGTTTTTCAATCTCTTGAAACTCGGAGTCTTCCTCAATCTTCTTGGCATAGCGGTACCAGGAACTTAGGCTTTGTTTGTTAACATCGAGTTTGAGGGCAGCCTCACTTATCCCAATGTCTTTAGCAAGCTCTACCGCCTGTTCCTTAAACTCTTTGCTGTAGTGTTTTTTGATCATTTTTTTCTTCATGTTTTTCATTATACACGACTCCTTTAGTCTGGGTCATGCGCTAAAAACTGTGTCCATTTTTTGGGGGGAGGCTCATTCCTGAATATTTTAATACAGAAGTAACTAAGGGCTAAAGACTTCAATTTCTTCATTGTCTTCAAATAAGAGAACTAACTTCTTATCGACACCTTCAATCATGAGGTAATTCGTGATAGGTGACTCTTGATTATTAATGGCCTGTAAGTCGATTTGACATTCACTACCTAAACGACATTTTATTAGCTTAACTCTTATTTGATCACTTCTATATTCTACTGTCGCGCCGGCAAAGTAAAAAGCTGTTTCCATAAAAGGCTGTAGTCCAATAATTAAGCCGTTACCCCCTTCTGGAACAACTGTTGAAATTACTTTTATTTGATCTTTTTTATACATCATGTTGATATCTTTTTCACAACTAGTAAAAAGTAATGGGAGAATTGTGGCGCTAATTATTAGGAAACCCAGTTCAAAGAAGGATGTTCGTTTAAATAAAAACTTCTTAACTATCTTCACTTGGTCTTCCTACGAAATCTCGTTTAACTAATTATCATGCCACATGATTGATAACAGATAATCGGATTTAATAAATTATCAAAAAAAACATTCTTTTTTATATATAACCTGACCCCAAAGGCACGTCTGTAAGTCTTCAGCACATTTGGGACAACTATGCTCTTTTATGTCCTAACACAGCATGATTGAATTTGGACTTCGGTTATATTCCTTTTTTCTCATTAAAGTTTATCGTCTTTTATCTTCTCTAACTTTAACTATTTTTTTCTTCTTCCATAGAAGACATCATCTGGAGTCACGTTACCTAACGACTTGTGGTATCTCTTTTTGTTGTAGTAACTAATAAGCTTACCAACTTCGGACTTAAGTTCATTGGGGCAAACATAAACGTGAAGCTTTACTTTAGACTTTTGTTAGTGACCCCCCTTTTAACGGCTACTTCTTTTATGGAGGTAACTCCTGATCCCTGCTAACTTACCGGACAATTTTTATGTAACAATTAAATGAGTGGTGGAGGAATAATGACCAGAACAAAATATTCATCAGACTTAATTGAATAAGTATTAAAAGACTTAGAATCTACAAACGATTTAGGCTTTGTCTCTCGTAAACATGGCGTGCTTACTCATTCTATTTACTGCTTTATAAGGGAAAGACTAAAAGGTCCTGAGGTCTCTAAAGATAAGAAAATCAAAGAGCTCTCACAAGAACTCGCGGACAAGGATCTCGAAAACAAGATCCTACGCGAGAGCTTTTAAAAAAAAAACTTATGAAGTGATGCCGATCGAACTCTCATAGCACGAGACTTTATTAAACAAGGGTATCCAGCTCAAAAGGTCTTAAGGATTCTTGAGACTCCAAGTTCGACCTACTACGACCGAATAAAACTTAAATTATCCAAGATAAAAAGAGGCCGGGCTCCTATTGGATACTCTCTTAACCTGCAAGGTGAGAAGGTTTTAGATAATTCGATCGTAAGCCATTTTTAAGACTAACGAGAAGACCCTTTTTTCAAAGTTGAGGGAGGATATAAAGTACTCTCTAAATATATAAGACGGGATTATGAAGTTGTCGTCAATCATAAAAAAAACGTACGCCTTTGCAAGCTACACGGACTTACTCTAAAAAAACGATTCAAGAAAAAGAGTACGCTTAGAAAGCTCTCGAGAAATCATAATGTTAATCGGGAAAATCAAGTTTGGGAATTCGATATAAAGTTCGGTTACCCTCATGGAGAAAAACGCTTCTTTTTCTTACTGGCCTTCATTGATGTTTTTAATCGACAAATTAAAAGTTGGTATGTTGGCTATCAATGGTAGGCCCAGGATCTAGCCAATACTCTTAAGATAGCTCTAGAAAAACATAAAATAATCGATGAGGATGGCTTTACTCTTCGTAGTGATAACGGTCCTCAGATGCATGTCAAGCTTTTAAGAGAAAAGTTGGAAGGCCTTCCAGCAGTCAATGAGTTCATTCCTGTAAGGACACCTAATAAAAATACTCACATCGAATCACTCCTCTCAATATACGATAAGCATCTGCAAGAGTAGTCTTTTTGGGACCTTCGAGATGCCTACAAATGGACCCTCGAGCTCATGTATTTCTATAGCAATAGTCGGACTCATGGAAGCTTAGGAATGGGCCCAAATGAGTTTTCAAGGAGAAGAGAGCTTTATTCACAGGAGAAGTTTTTGCAGGCAATTTAGATAAAGAGTATCTGGTAAATAAGGGGTTGACCCGCTATTAAATGGCTACTTTTGAATTGGAACATGATTTTTTGGCGTAAGTACTACATGCAAGTTATTGAAATTTCGTTCCAAAGGTACTCCCAATTATAATTAAGTCACTAAAAATCTAAGGAAAAAAACCGATAAAGTAAAAACTCTAGCAACCAAAAGGCAATTAGAATGAAAAAAGTCGTCACAACCTTTTTATCTTATGCTTTAATTCTTAATTTATTTTCTATAAACAAAATAATAATTAAACCAAGCTCTAATCACCTTTTGCCTATTGAGGTAAGTGCCAGCTTATTAATGACAAAGGGTTTTGCTCAAGCAGATGCACTTAATTTATCTGCTAGATCAAAAAATTCAGAGATGGCGCAGTATTATCTTCCAATGCTTGCGATGCTTGGTGTTGGTATTATGTCCATCATGTTTCTGACTAAACTTGCAAAGAAGTCCGCTGACTTTTACATGTTTTTGATTGGGTCAATCATTTATCTTGTGAGTGTCATAACAAGCTGGAGTTCTGAAAAAGGAAAATTTGAAAAGCTTCCGGAATCAATTGCTAGAGGTACACAAGTTGAGACTTTAAAAGAGCAAAAAAAGGCCTATGAAGAGGTTCTCAAAATGGTTGAAAAGAGGCTTATGCTACAAGGAGCAACAACTGCAGCCTATTTAGCAGGAGCTATTTTAGCTGGAGTTATGTATTCCAAAAATAAAGCAACCCTCGCTTCAGGTTTAAAAACCAATAATCAACTTCTTGCTGAAATCCAAAGTAAATGTCGAACTGTTCCACAATTCACTCCTCCAAATGGAGTCGCAGTTCACGCTACAACAATGGAGCCAATTCAAGCCCTCTGTGCTCGTCTAGCGGCTCAAGGAGCTCAATGTCTTGCAAAGATTTCTGCAAATGAAACAAATCTCATGAGAATTCTTGAGACAATGAGGAGTGCAGAAGGATCTGCTAGTATGAACGATCAGGCCGAAGTAAATCATGACGACATAGCGGCTCTCGCTCAAGGGTGTTTTGATGCTCCATTTGAAAGAGCACCGCCCGAAGCGGCTTTAATTAGCTATAGCGATCCTTACTTAAAAGACAGGCTTAGACAACATTACTACGTAAATGGGGTCGACCTTACAAAGGAAAAAGAATTAATTGTTATCTCAGATGGTTTAGATCTAAAAGCAACGGATTTGGTCGTTAAACTAATCAACGAGCTAGTTGAAGAGGCACATGCGGCAGGGGCAATTACTGTTGCTGGTGCAATTACCAAAACAACTGGAAACGCTACAGAGGCAGCACTTCAATTTGAAAATTTTTCTGGAGAGAACTGGATAGAGCCACTAACTGACAGAGATCAAAGTCGAAGGGCAATGGATATTTGTAATAATAGCCACTCATGTAATTTTGAGCAAAATCAAACGGCTTATTTAGCACTCGCTAAAGCTGAAACAGGAGTTATGAATACTGGCATTAATGCTCTTGGAGATGCCGGTGCAAATTATGCGGCAGCACAAGGAGCTCAACTCGCCGGAAGAGGTACTATTCAAGCAGCGAGTGCGCTTCAGAGTGGCGCGGGAGCAGTCTCTCGAAGAGTGGCAAGTAACGCCGTAGCTGGAAATATTGTTAATTCGGGCGCTAGTAGGGTTGCACAAGCAGGGGTACGTGTAGCAACAAGGGCGGCAACTGGAGTTGCGGTAAGGGTTATTGGTGCTGGGGCAGTTGCAGTTGGTACGGCAGTAAGTGCTCCAATCATAGTAACGGCCGCATCAATAGGATTAGCAGTCTATACAGGATGGGGGATCATGAAGGCTCTTTCTGACTGGTCTCAAGCAAATGAGAGAGTAGCACAGTTAGAAGGAAGAACAGGAGGTAGTGGAGGGCGGGCTAAAAGACGTAAAACACGAAGGAGTTCATATAGAAAATTTCTTGAGCCTTTGAAAAGTATGGAAAGCTATCAGCTAAAAGACCAATTTTTTATGGATAAGTTAATCAGTGTTTTCCTGAAAGACGTCCATGCTTCAACAGTTGCTAGTGCTGTTTTACAAGGTGTTAATAATCAAGCAGTGGGCATAGCAGAAGAAGTAGCAAGCGAAGCGGAGGCTGAAGCCGATAGTTGGGTATTTAGTCCAAAAGGAAGAATGGTACTTTTTGGATCTTTTTCTACTCTAGCAGGTCTGATTACACTTAACACGTCAAAGATGAAAAAAAACATAGAAGAGGACATAAATAAAATCCAAGACCTTATCACTGAGTATGAGAAGGTTGGTACAGGTAGTACAACACTTGACGGAAATGAAGGTAAAAACCAAAAATTAATGGAGGGGGATGTTTCACAAGAGAAGATAATCCCTGATAACATTAATCAATCAGAGACCGAAGAAAAGTCTCCCCAAGATAACTCAGCCCTCCTTCAGATTTGGAATGGACTATTAGGTGTATTTATTAATGAAGCCATGGCGAAGAGAATAAATGCTGTAGGAGTTCTACCCCTAACGATCCCTTGCTTAGCAAAGGCTAAAGGTAAGTGTTTTTCTACAAAAGCATACCTTTCTAGAATGATTCCAAGATATACGAAATTTCCGATTACTATGAAATCAGCAATGAGATCAACAGCAAAAATGGGTGATATGGTCCAAAGAAAAAATTACATTACACAAAGCTTTTTAGATGAGGCCGAAAAATTAAACTCCTTAAGGCCACAACTCGAAAAAGGTTATGATGTTACTAAAAAAGTTATAAATGCAAAAAAGGTAAAGCAATACCAAGAAAAGGCTATTCCGTTTAAAAAACTTGAAAAATCTATTATAAAGAGATTTCTTGGTTTTTCTGAGTCTGCATTAGAAAAGAATGGGAATAACGTCAATCTATTAAGTATTTTAGGTCCAGGATCATTTAATGATAGAAGTTTTCCTATCAAAAACAACCTAAATGAAAAATTAACGGACTCTTTTCTGGATAATGATAATGATGATGAATCAAATGATTTAGCTAATAAAGGCCACTCTAATGGAAAAAGGAAACCGGCTAGTAAGTCTAGTCTCCAACCTGATGAATCTTATATGGAGTCTGAATATAAAGATAAAAACCTAGGAGTCAATACTCGAGTGTATGACGATATTTTCAAGCAGGTCTCTAAAAGATATATGCTATGGTTTTCGAGACAGGAGTATTGAGTTATATGAAGATGAAGTCCCGAGTAATTATTGTCATGGCCTTTATAAGCCTTTCAAGCAGGGCAGACTTCTTAGGACTGGGAAGAGCTTTTAGCTCTATATTTAGTAGTAATAGTAATTCACAAGTTACAAATGATTCTCCAACATTTGCAAGCACTCTGAACTACTGCCATCAAGAAAATTTACCACCTGATTTAGAACTTAATGCTCAGTGTGTAAGAGAATTATGCCGTGAGAGTGCAGACTCAAGTATTTATTTAACAAACTCCTCTGTGTCTCAAAGACTTAGCGAGGCAAACAATGCTCTCGAGAGTTTTTCTGCATTAGCCCCAGCTCTCGTTGATACCTTAACAGCTTTAGAGGTCAACCAACGTGCTCTTATGCAATATGCAAATCAAAAAAAAGAGGAGATGTACGCAAGTATTGATAATATGAGACCTATTGAGCTTCAAGATTTAGCTAATAAGTTACTTGAGGAATACGTAATAAATTATAGATGGGATAAAAGTGGGGAGTCTCCATTTATGATTATTCCAGACTTTCTTAATTCTAGAGACCAGGATGCCTTACGGAGTTATGCACAGATGGCATGGAGTAACAGAGATAATTACCCAACTGATGTAAACCCAAGTATGTCATTAAAAGAACAAAGAGAAGCTGCTCATAATTCTCTTGATAGGGCATTAAAAATAGCGAGGGACAACCCAAGTGATAACACTGGAGAGTTGTCTTTTGTTGAAAGTTATATTGGTGTTCAGAAGCAAAAGGTTGCTTTAGCCTTTGGCCATGACTTAGAGGCGATTATCATTGAATCAGAAAGAAAATTAAGAACATTTTATTCAATAGAGGTAAATATTGACGTCGTAAACCATGATAATTTAAATTTTTGCAGAAATGATTCATGTATCAACCTCATTAAGTCTTTAGCAGAGAAAAGAATTGAAGAAAAGATTAGGAAAAATACTGAACTTCCTAGTGAAGCTCTAGTAAATCAGGCTTTAGTCGCTTGTCAATCTCACTACCTTTCGACTTATCTCGATCAGGCATCATTTCAAAATGCTCGAGATTCTTTTAGTGAGGTTTTAGAAGTATTTATCTCAAGAGGAATGAGAAACTTTAGCCAACATACAAAAACACTATTTAGAAATTATAGTAATCAAATCAACGTTGAGGCTAGAAGTATAACTCGAGCTACACCTGAGAGTGCAAGAAATTACCTCGCCACGCAAAGCCCTCCTAATGAATATCGACCGTCCAACTTTTTTGGTAATAATGGTAACTTATTGAGAACTCTTTTAGGAGTAAATGATCGGAAAACATACTTGGAGTTTGATATAAACTCAATTTGTATGGGAAACCGTATAAACTCTGACTTTATGGTTAATGTTGGTTCTTCTCAATATGAAACTTCTAGGTCAATCAACGGTCATAATGGTCGTATTCTTGTAGGACAGGGCACTTCTCATCACTTTCTCCAGGGCAAGCAGATAATTGCAAAGGAGTTAGGGCATATTCTAACTGAGTCCTTCTTTGATGATGATTGGAGTGCTGAAAGTCGTGAGACTTATACTGTAGCACGAAGGTGTGCCACCCAAAGTTATCTAACCGGCTCTGCTGGTTATTTGATTCAGGGTGTTAGGTTTGATTATGACTTAATTACGACTGATGAAGACTTTGCTGATATGATGGCATTTAGAACCTATTCTGATGAAGAGGAACTTTTTACTTGTGGGCTTTTTCAGGATGTTATGAACAATCCTAACGCGAATGAATTTATGATTTTGGACCCAAATCAAACTAGACGTCAGTCGACACCATTTTTTCGTTTGTTACAAGAGGTAATAAATAAAAGAAGGCCATTAGGTTCTTCTTGTCAGAGAGTGTTAAATAGTAATCGTAACCATATAAGCACGACACCATGTTTTTAAGAGGTATATTTTTAAATTTGATTTTCTTATTTTCTGCACATGCTCTTGCTAATGAGCAAAGCTTTACATTTCATGTAGATAACAAGTTATATCGAATCATTCTCAAAAAGAATTTAAAGACATCTTTAAAGGAGACTACTATTGATCTAAAAATTGAATCAAAAGAATGTAGCCAAAAAATGTATCAGAATTTCGAAAACACCATCCTCAATAAAGTAGAAAAATACGATCTTTATCTAAAAAAGAGAGGTTATGAGGAAATAAAGTGTAAGCGAAGTATACTTGAAAGGGAGATGTGCTATTTTCTTAATGATTTACCAGGCTTTTTTCAGAGAAAAATTATTGAGCAAAATTTACTTTGTAAATCAATTAAATAAATATTTAATAAACTCATCCTCAACCATTTCCCAAATTAAATCTAATTCCTAAAAAAAATAACTAGTTTTTTTCCCATTGCCCACGAATAATAAAGACTACGATTAATAGCAAAGGGGCTTCATTTGTCTTATCCGTGCGAAAAAAGTAAAAAGAAGGATGCCTTCAAAACGCGCTCGACCCAGAAATCGGGCAGCTGGCTTCCAAAGGTCCCCAGCTACGGGGTCGGAAGTGTAAAGTTGCCGTCAAAGGACACGCTCGTGATAGTGCCACCAAAGAAGTTGTTCGACCGCCACTTTACGATCGGGGATGCGTAGTCATGGCCGGCATCGAAGGATATTCATTGGTACGTCAGGCGTGAAGCAGGTTCTTGAAGTCAATACATTTGCCTCCTAGACTTGAAGCAAACATTCAAAATAGGAGGACACGGATGTCACAGCTCAACGATCTCATCGTAGATTTCAAAAAATTCAGAAAAACTAATTCCACTAAGCACTACCCCAAAGAACTTAAAGAGCGAACAGTTGAGCTTCTTAATGAAGGTGGCCCACGCCAAGAACTGATAGAGAAGTTCAATATTCACCCTACCACTCTTTCAGGATGGAAAAATGGTCGACGCAAAAAAGAACCTTCTTTTTCCAAGGCCATTGTCGTTGACGACAACCCTGAGATTAAAGTTACCGTCGTCACAGGATTCAAACTCTCTGACCTCAAGGGACTGCTACAGTAAATCTTCATGTTCTTTAGCTCCCAAACTGAGGTTTATATTTACCGAGAACCTGTGGATATGCGAAAAGGCCATGATGGACTCGCGGGCATAGTTGAGTCGGAGATGAACCTTGAACTCTTGTCAGGCTCCATCTTTCTCTTTGTTAATAAGACAAGGAGGCTTTGCAAAGCGATCTATTTTGACGGATCAGATCTCGTGATTATTCATAAGAGGATGGAGGTGGGAAGTATCATGAACTTTCTCGCTTTCGGAAAAGTACAAAAAATAACCGTGAGCGAATTAGCCTTGATTCTTGATGGTGCTAGTCTTAGAATCCGAGAGCGAGGAAAAAAGTATGTCCACGGTGAACCTAAGAGAAGACTTAAAAAGTGATCCTAAATATCTTAATGAAGTGATTAAGGTAATGGACTCTTCTCTTTCTAAGGCGCAGCTAAGGATTAAAGAACTTGAAGATCTTATTGATAATAGTACACAAAGTGAACTAATCGAGCTGAAAGATAAGATTGCTATGCTTAACAAGCAAGCCTTTGGTGGGTCTGAGTCTTTAAACAGGCACCGTCTAGACGAGAAACTCAAAGAGAGCTTCTTCCTCACAATAAGTCCCCACTTGAAGGAGAAGTTGCTCCAGATAAGCAAAGAGATCTTCCAGAAATTGAGGTCATTCATGAAGAAGTGAACTGTCCAGGTTGCGACAATCCTGACTTTCAGGAAATCACAGGGTGACATTCCCTTAGTTTAACGGACACTCTTTTAACAGCACGACTTATGTGATGTAGAGGAAATGCTATGATGACAAAAAATGTAAAATACTTTGCTAATGGATATTGTAAAATAGAATGGAAAGGAGCACGAAATACTTCGCATAATATTGTACAGTGGCATGCATCTGGAATTTCTCAGTATGGTACAAAAGTCTGTGATTCTGAATATAAAAAAATATCAGAAAAGATTTCTCCTTCTGCTTTTCAATATAACTATGAAACAGGTCCTTCTGTTTCTGGCATAAGTGTTGGTGCCTCAGTAGGAAAGACACCTATGGGCTCAAGAAATTTAACCATTTTCAAAGGACGTAAAGTATCAAAAAGACCTAGGTTTTGGAGGGTTATATATCCAAAAGCCTATAAAGGAAAATAGTCCAATTCTAATGGATAAGTTTATTTGTCTTATCCGTTGATTAACGACTATTCCACACACCCTGTGAAAATAACCATTCCTCAAACCATCCATTTGCAGAGGGAGTCATCTCTCCACCATGTGCCCTAATTAGTCTGAAGCACTTCTTACGGTTTTTCTTAGAGGTTTCAGAACATTGGGTCACTAAAGTTAAAGCACTATGATTGTCACCAGTAAGCTCGTTTACTTTAGCATTGGCTTCGAGTAAGAATTTTAAAATTTCATATCGACAGTCACGAGCAGCGTAGTGAATGAGCCTTCTTGAAAGCTTGTCACCTAAGTGTTTAGATTCTAGATCTACCCAATCCTTTTTAAATAATGTTCGGACTTGATTAAGATCTCCCTCAATAATAGCTTCTACGAGTTTTGCTTGTAAAGTTTCCTCAAGTAAGGGAACCAAAATATCAGGTCGTGGTGGAAGCTCATCTAGTAATGAGTGATCTGCATAGTAATATATATGAGAGTAAGTTGAGTCTGTGATAGGCATTCCACTTCTTAGAATATCTCTTGCGATGTCCCAATTTCTGCCAAAGATAGCAGAAGAAAGTAGGTAAGGCCCTTCAGCATCCCAATCAATCCCTTTTTTAAGAGCGTCAGCTACTATCTCTCTTTGTCCATTATAAGCAGCTAGACCCAAGCAGGTTGTCAATCTAGACCCTTATATACTCCGGACACATTTACATGGCTAATCATGTATAATAATTTGTATCCAGGAGAGCAAGGTGGGAAGAGTCAGTTATACGCCAGAGTTTAAAGCTCAAGTAACAA
>Ga0129324_10001685_pt1 | contig 14050 bp, 14 predicted proteins | sample CPBDNA_7_FD_96879 | JGI IMG/M metagenome (GOLD analysis project Ga0129324, IMG submission 96879) | Freshwater to marine salinity gradient microbial communities from Chesapeake Bay, USA - CPBay_Spr_15_0.2_DNA | ecosystem: Environmental > Aquatic > Marine > Coastal | place: USA: Chesapeake Bay... | reverse complement strand
TTTCTGCTCAAGCAAATTCTCTGGACGAATAGTTGCATTTGGGTAGAAGCGAACGGTTCCTGTCACAACTGGCAAGCCGGTTGGTCTAAAGACTTCGACTTTTACGACTGCGTTTTTATCCGTAGAACTCGCCTTTATCGATGTAACTGAAATCGTCGATGTTTCGTTCTTAGGCATGAAGTCACTGGGTGTTGGAGTCCAGGTTCCTGTTGCTAGTGCGAGGAAGTCATCTTGGCTTCCTCGAAAAACATTAAGGTCGAGTCTATTTCCGGGAACCCCGTATTTAGGTGCAATTCCACACGAAGTGTATTGCCACATGATCCACTGAGAAGAGCAATTAATCGAAGTCCACGAGTGCACAAAGCAGCCACCAGGCTTGAGTCCAGGTTGTGCGATTGAATCAGCTGGATCAATTCCGTAATGTGCTAGCCACAGTGGATATTGTGCAAGCTCTTCATCTCTCACCATCGCATTTTCCAAAAAGGCAGGATACGAGTAAAGAATTGGTGTACGGCCAGTTTTCTCTTTAACGATGGCTAGAAAAGTTTTCGCCCACAGCGTTACCGCTTGCTTACTCGCATACTTCACACAGCCCGAGTTACTGTATTGAACACAGTTATTTTCAAGATCAAGCGCGTATGGAAGATCCATTTCGTTATACCCGCCGAGTGCAGCCAAGCGCCAGAGAACTTTCTGTGCCTGGGTGGCAGCATCGGACTTTATCGTTGCCGGATTTTTTGAATCGGGCATGTATGCGTAATGATAAAACCCGGTGTATATCCCAGCAGCCTGGGCAGCTGAGCGATCCATAATCACATACTTGAGTGCAAGTGCATCTGAATCATCTCGTGAATCTGATGCCTTAATCATGACAAAGCGCAGCCCAGCTTTATATTTTTTAACAAAATTTATTGGCGCATCATTAGGATGTTGCCACCTGCTGACATCTGAGCCATGAATGCGACCACCTGGACCATTAGAGTGAACAACTATCGGCGAACCATCGACCATCTCTGGCGTCGGCTTAATCACAACCTCACGCGCAGATGAGTACAGAGTTTTCCCAGCAACTTTTGCCTTTGCCCGATATTTCATCTTTGCGTCAAGTGCCGTTGCAACTGCAACTACTCTCCACGTTCCTACCTTTGCACTCTTAGTTGAAAAATTGGTGTCTTGCCACTTTCCCTTGAGTAAAACTTGCACAGTTACAGGAATATTTGCTTTGGCTGGCTTGATCTGGCCAAAGAGAGTAACTATCGGCTCAGAGCGACCCGGTGTCTGATTGAGCGACATCGTCAGCCTTGAACCAGCGGCATAGGTTGGAGTTGCATATAAGAGACCAGCAACGAGGGTCAGCGAAAGTGCAATAAGGGATTTTTTCATGGGATCTGTCGTATCTCTAGGTCAACGTTAAAAACTTCCTTGATGGCAGCGTGTAGTAACTCTTGTTGTCTTACCCGCGTACTGCTATATCCGTGTGCACCGCCAAATTTGGCGCTATCTGAGTAATCCAAGGTGAGGACTGATTCTTCCAGAGATGCTAATCGCGCATCAAAGAAAGCCATCCATGTGATGCGATCACTTTTTTCTAGAAGATCTAAGACTTCATTCCAACGAGAGCGTAGATCTGCCAGCGAGAGAGAAGTAGCCATAGCCCAACTCTAGCAAGTGATGCGCTGCTAGAGGTGGCGAGGAGCACCGATACATTTGAAGTATTCACCCGTAATCACAACTCGAAGATTCTTTGCCCGATCCGGTAAAACATCGAGGTGTTGAGCTATTCGCGCAACGATCTGCTCCACAGACTTTTCACTAACAAATCGCACTTTAGCAATCTCAGAATTACTGAGCCCTTGAGCAAGCAGGCGCAAGGTAGTCACTTGTATGTCGGTAAAGTTATGAATCACAGAAGTAAAGGCATTTTCATAAGATGAACCATGGCCATTAACCCATTGGGCGGTGGCTTTTATGGAAGAAGATTCTAGAGATTGTGTAATCGCCGAATTAAGGATCGCTAAATCAGCGATCGATCTTTTGAGAACAATCTGGACTCCTCGTGGAATTGATGTAGCGGATATTCCGAGCAACCTTAAATCAACGCAGGCGGTCATGATCACAATTCCGACTTCTGGATTTGTCTTTCTAAATCCAATAATCATTTCAATTACATGCGAATCTGCAAAGAGAAGATCAAAAAGGACTACCTCAGGTTGTAGGGATCGGAAGGTGTTTTCGGCAACAATCTGACTTTGAACTTCAGCCACAATGTTTACCCCATGTAGTCTGAGTGAGGCCGAGACTGTTGTTAATTCAAAAGCATCTTCAGTTGCAATCATTACTCGTGGAAGAGTTGCAATGCTCATAGATCAAGGTAGCCCTCAAAGATGCGCTTACCGCGCTAGACCTGCTCGTTAAAGAATTTTTCCAATAGCAGCAGGTATATAATCGATTACTTGAGATGCGGTGATCGGGCTACCCCTAGATGCCAGTAGCGCAGCGGAGTTATGTAGATAGGCAGCGCTAGCAGCCAGATGTGCGAGGTGCTCTTTATCATTGAGAATTTCGATGTAATTTGTCGCAACAAGTGCGCCAAGGATTCCAGCGAGTACATCACCGGTGCCAGCGGTAGCTAGCCACGGTGTCGAGCGAGGTAATTCAATGAGATCTGCCCCTTGTGCAATAACTGTTCGTGAACCCTTTAACAAGACAATGACACCTAACTCTTGTGATGCTACCCGAGCCCATTTCTTCGGATCTCCTTCTATCGCCTCGGATTCGACAGTGATGCCCCGGCTACCTAAGAGTCGAGAGAGCTCACCTGCATGTGGTGTGATCACGGTAGGTTGTTCTAATTTTCCAGCTAGGTGAAGTGCTCCTGCATCAAGAATGGTTGGAACGCTCTGTTGTGTAATGAGCGTAAACCAGCGATGGCGCTGCCATGTTGTGTGATCGCTATATTTCTTTGCCTCGATCCCGGAACCGGCAAGCCATGCTGTGACTGGACCAGGTTGGACGACGACCTCTGGGTTTCTATGCATGACAAGATGGGCAAGACCTGATGAACTATGAAAACGAATCATGCCAAGCCCGGTCGCCGATGCGGCCCCCGTAGAAAGGACTGCTACACCAGGAAATTTGGCAGAGCCCGTAATTACCCCAAGTACACCTCTGGAGTATTTGTTATCGAGATCGCTTGGAATAACAATAGATTTCTTGACATCTCTTGAACTCCATTTACGTATTGTCATGGAGCCACTCTAACTGCATTTTAATGGAGCGTAAGGTCGGCAGTCCCATGGAGCCAATTAGTAAAGCGAATATTAAGGTAGGCACTCATAGGGCTGGCGCAGTGAGGTCCTGCCTTCCATACCCGCGATGGATCAATGGGAGCTACTCGAATGAGTTGATCTTCATCTTCACATCGCACGCGAATGGTCACTGCGTTCCCATCACGACTTGCCCGAACAGTCACCTCTTTCCCCATCCAATGAGGGACGGGCGCTAGCGACCAATCGGAGTTTAGCGCCGTGACAACAGCACCAACTTGTGGCAGCCCATCTGCACTTTCGACTCCAGCTTTTATCCAGTGCTCACTATCGCTATAGATAATTATTCCTGCCTGATCAAACTGTCCTATGTAATCTAATATAAATGAAACTTCCATAGCAGCACCGTCAGGAAAATCTGCGACTAGCGCATGTCCAGAGTCGTGGATGAATCCGTAGGAGGTATTTCGCCAGAAGTCACTTTCTGGAGCGGTCATAACCAGCAGGTCGCCAGATTTTTCTTCTGATTGAAGTGGCGGATTGATCCATACACCGTCGCCCCACGCAATCTTTTTCATGGATTGATCCTACAGATCAGAATTTTCTATGGCATTATTCAGAGATGCGCATCGCCGTCTTCTGTTCAGCATCGACCAAGATTGACCAAAAGTATGTTGATTTTGGCTTTGAAGTTGGCAAAGCGATTGCAGAACAGGGTTGGGATGTTGCTTGGGGCGGCGGGACTCTTTCAATGATGGGTTCAGTTTCACGCGGTGCTCGCAGCGTAGGCGGCAAAACATTTGGAGTCATACCTCAAAAACTCGTGGGAAAAGAGTTTGCCGATGAAGATGCCACGGAGCTCTTCATTACTGAATCAATGCGTTCGCGAAAAGCAATGCTAGAAGATCTCTCTAATGGATTTCTTATCTTGCCCGGTGGAATTGGCACAATGGAAGAGTTCATGGAGATCTGGGTTGCGCGCCATCTTGGCTATCACCAGAAGCCGATTGTGGTCTGTGACCCATTTGATTTTTATCGTGATTTGCGGGCGTTTCTTGAGACACTTAAGAGCGAGAAATTTACTAGCAGCGCCCATGACGAGCTCTTGAACTGGTCTGCTGAAATTCCTTCAGCCATCAAAGCTTTTCGTAACTCAATGCGACCACCCACCCTGATTTAGCCCCTCTAATTTGGCTATACCTTAACTGGGCAGCAGATAACTCAATTAAAGTGAATTAGGAATTTTCTGCTCTGCAGTCAGATTTGCCCGTCGAAAGACCAGAGTAACTCTGTTTGAGATGATCACGATAGAGAATGATCTACGCTCTGACCCTTCGTGCCGCATCTTTGAAGAGCTCAAGTGCATCTCGATTTAACTCAATTCCAAGTCCTGGCCGCTCTGGGATCGTAACTTTCCCATCTACCATCGTGACTTCATCAACCACTAACTCTTTGCGAAGTCGAGATTCACATAAAGCAGGTGGTAAAAATTCAAAAAATGGCATATGTGGAGTGACGGTAGCCAAATGTGCAGCTGCGGCAACGGAAATTCCGGTTTTCCACAGATGTGGCACCACAATTTTATTATTTGCCTTTGCCATATTACAAACATTACGTGCCTCCGATAATCCTCCGACTCGCCCAATATCTGGCTGTACTACGCCAACATTTCCATACTTTATCAAGTCAGAGAATTCATACCGAGTACTCAACCATTCACCTGAAGCAATTTTAATCGGAGTAGCGGCTACTAATTTTGATAAACCTTCAAGGTCATCTACCCAGAGTGGAGTTTCTACAAAGAATAGATCGAACTCTTGCCATGTATTTATAGTTTTTATCGCACGCTCAACCGAATCAAAGGCATATTGAACATCGACCATGAGAGTGAAATCTGGACCTACTGCGTTCCTGACCGCCTTAATGACTTCAGTCATTTTTTCATCATCTTCTCTAATTCCCATATTTGCATAAGGTCCAGAGAAAGTTGTCTCTAATTTAGCTGCTCTAAAGCCCATCTCTTTTGCAGAATGAGCCCACTTCACCATTGATGAGATGTAGGCATCAAAAGAACCAACTTCGGGTTGAAGGGAAGCGTAAGCACCAAGGTGTTCTCGTGATTTTTCAGCTAACAATTGCCACACTGGTTTATTCGCCACTTTTCCTGCAATATCCCAAAGTGCCATATCTATAGCACCTAGTGCATTAATCAAAGCGCCACGTCTACCAGTCATTGCAGTCGCTTGGTATGCCTTCCACCAAAGCTTTTCGATCTCTAGTGGGTTCTCTCCAAGCAACATAGAACCAAGACCTTGATCCATAGTGTGAGTGCCAGGTGCCTCAATACACTCACGTGCGATCCATGGGTTTAGATCAGTTTCACCAATTCCAACGATTCCCTCATCAGTATGTACTTCCACAACGAGATCATCTTGAGCAGAACTTGTTGCCGCTGGGTCATACTCTGGATCTAGAAGAACGTGGCATTCGATCTTGGTAATTTTCATGTCGAGAATTTAAACTATTAAGCGATACATGTAAATACCTTGCCTCAGATTGACTTGGGGCGCTTAGACTTGTCTTATGGACAAGCAAGCACAAAATAATGTGCACACATCCACGATATCAATCAAAGGCGCTGAACTTGGAGGTGAAAATCCGCTCCCAATTTTTCGAAATCAAAAAAGAGATCGCTCCGTAAAGTTCCTCAATGAGTTCTCGGCAGAACAGACCCATTTAGTGGGATATGAAACTGGAGAGATTTATCTTCCACATCGCTGGCAAGATAGATACACACGTGAATTGGCGCAAAAAGATATTGAGACAGTAGTACTTGAAAATGAATATTTGCGAGCGACTTTTTTGCCTGGACTAGGTGGACGACTGTATTCGCTTTTTAGTAAAGAGAATGAGCAGGAACTTCTCTTTACTAATCCAATTCTGCAATTTGCCAATCTTTCTATTCTCAACGCTTGGTTTTCCGGTGGCATCGAGTGGAACATGGGGCAGTATGGCCACACATTTGGAACTTGTGCCCCTGTTCATGTCGCCAAACTAAACGATGAAGCTGGTAATGAGTTTATTAGGATTTATGATTATGAAAGAACACGTAATTTTTATTGGGCTATTGATTGCCACTTGCCAACAGGAGCCAAAAATTTAAGGGTGCATGTCCGAATCATTAATGATCGATCTGAAACCACGCCAATGTACTGGTGGACAAATATTGCAGTGCGCGAAACTCCGAAAGCCCGAGTATTCGGCAGTACAGATGAGGTTATCTTCGTGGATCAGGGCTTTGCTGGCTACGGGACCGGAAAGTTGCCGTACCTGCCGACGGTTACAGACACTGACCTTTCATTTCCACAGAACTTTCCATTTGCCAATGAATACTTCTTTCAAAATCCCATATCAATGAACTTTCCCTGGGAGTCGATTCTCTATGAGGATGGCCACGTGTTTTATGAACGTAGTACCGCAACGCTGCGATACAAGAAGATGTTTTGCTGGGGAAATCATGTTGGTGGGCGGGGTTGGCAAGAGTTTTTATCTGATTCATCCTCACCCAACTTTTCACCATACCTAGAACTTCAAGCCGGGCTCGCCCCAACTCAACTCCATGGTTATCAAATGCCGGCAAATTCTGAGATCACCTTTACACAATTCTTCGGTAGCTTTGAAAAATCAGAGAATCAGCAACTGTTGAATACGGAATGGTCAGCTGCTCAAGCGCACGTTGCAGAGCAGATAGAAGAGGCAATCCCGCAGAATTTACTGGAAAGTGAGAACCTTCGATTTGAAAGACTGAACACTAAGCGACCAGAAGAGATTCTCTTTCACGGTAGTAATTGGGGTTTTCTAGAAGAGCAGAGGCGAGAGAGTTCTGGGAATCAAATCCCAGCAGGGCTTCGATTTGAACCGTTAGAGAAGCTACAGATCATCGATTGGATTGAACTTCTTGATACCGGCACCTATCCAGAACGTGATGTGACAAGCACCCCGACCTCATGGATGGTCCAGAGAGAGTGGATGCCGCTGCTAGAAAAGAGCACCCAAAACTGGTTGAGCGCGCTACACATTGGAAATTATCACTACGAAATTGGAGAACGAGAAAAAGCAATCGAGAGTTGGAAAAAATCTCTCCAACTTAATCCATCTCCATGGGCGTTACGTAATCTGGCTATTGCGGAAAGAGATGCCGAAAATCTGTCGTCCGCGTTGTCACTTTATGAAGAAGCGATCGATATATTTGGCACAAAACTACATGATGCATTTTATGAGGAGTACCTACAGTTATTAGTTAAGGCAGAAAACTATGAAGAGCTGTGGAGAATTTACGAAGAACTTCTATCAACAAGAGTCCCAAGTGAGCGAATAGATTTGGCCGCCGCCAAAGCTGCGCTACAGCTAGGTCACTTCGAATTCTTGGCGAAAATATTCACTCGCACCTTTGCGCAGATTCGAGAGGGCGAGACAACCTTGGTTGCTATCTGGTTTGAGCATCAAGCAATTCTGGAAGCGCAGCGGTTAGGGGTAGCCGTTGACGATCAGCTCAGAGAAAAGGTTCGTCACAGCACTCGTCCACCAAAAAATATAGATTTTCGGATGATCGAGCTCTAACTCTTGGCTCCAGCAAAACCAATCTCTAGATCTCCTTTGAGATCTTCAATATTTTCCAAGCCAAGGCTCAAGCGAACCAAACCCGGAGTCACGCCTGCCTCAAGTTGTTCAGCTCCACTGAGTTGAGAGTGGGTTGTTGATGCCGGATGAATTACAAGTGAGCGAACGTCTCCAATATTTGCCACATGACTAAAGAGCTTCAATGATTCGATAAATTTCTTACCAGCCTCGATTCCGCCTTTTAGTTCAAAAGAGAGAACTGCACCAGGACCCTTAGGTGCGTATTTTTCTGCCAGCGCATTCCACGGCGATGAGTTCAGTGCAGCGTAATTAACCTTCTCAACACTTGGATGAGACTCAAGCCAGCTCGCAATGGCTTTTGCATTTTCAACATGACGCTCCATTCGCAGTGAAAGAGTCTCAAGACCTTGAGCTAACAACCATGCATTAAATGGTGCAACCGCTGCTCCCATATCACGAAGAAGTTGCAGACGAATCTTAAAGATATAAGAGAGGTTCGCACCAAATGCTGATCCAACTCCTAAAGCCTGTGAGTAGACAATTCCATTGTAGCTAGGATCTGGTTGGTTAAATCCCTTGAACTTTTCAGGGTTTTGGGCGTAGTCAAACTTTCCAGCATCAACAATCGCACCAACCACAGCGTTGCCATGTCCAGATAAGAACTTTGTTGCTGAATGAATTACAACATCTGCACCAAAGTCAATTGGCTTAATTAAATAAGGTGTAGCAACAGTGTTATCAACGATGAGGGGAACACCTACCTCATGTGCAATATCTGCAACTATCTTAATATCTAGAATTTCATTTTTAGGATTCGCAATCGTTTCGCCAAAGAAGGCCTTTGTGTTTGGCTTTACAGCTTTACGCCATGATTCTGGGTTGCTTGCGTCATCAACAAATGTAACCTCTACTCCAAACTTTGGAAGCGTGTAATGAAACAAGTTATAAGTTCCACCATAAAGGCTTGGGCTGGATACAATGTGATCGCCGGCTTCTGCAACGTTTAGAACTGCAAATGTTGTTGCTGCAGAACCGGAAGCAAGTAGGAGAGCCGCAACGCCTCCCTCAAGGGCTGCAATACGTTGTTCAACAGCATCCTGTGTTGGATTCATGATTCGGGTGTATATATTTCCAAGTTCGGCTAGTGAGAAGAGATCAGCCGCATGTTTTGTATCGCGGAATTGATACGCAGTTGTTTGATACAGCGGCAATGCGCGAGCACCTGTTGTTGGATCAGGCGTTTGTCCTGCATGAATTTGCAGAGTTTCGAAAGACCAGTTGTTAGACATTTTTTCTCCATCGCAGTAGGTGTCATTTATCTGTAACGAAGCAAGCAATCACAAAGTGATCGCTCCCGCGTATCAGTTTCCTGACCAGTTCGTCACCCGGAGCACCCCACCGCGTTGGAGGGTTGCCGCCTACTAAGCCGGGGCTAGTACGTAGGACTCGTGAACACGCGAACTTAATCACATCAATTAATGAATGAAAAGTTGCAAATGATTTGCGTATGCAGACAGAATGCGTAAGCGGCGCAATTCACTTCGAAAACTGGTGGGACGAGTCGGACTTGAACCGACGACGACCGAATTATGAGTTCGGGGCTCTAACCAACTGAGCTACCGTCCCGTGTGGGGCTTGATCGAACTTTACTGCACTTAATCCTTTACAACTTTCCCCTTTGTGATTTTCTCCCGCTGGAATCCGCGCCGGCCCCAGAATTCCCAGAGGCCCATGGTGGAGAGGATGAGGGCGAAGCCAAAGAGAAGATCTTCAAGCGGGGCAGCGGCGATGCGAGTGCCAATAATTGTATTGGGGTCATACATCACGATCGCTTGCCCATCTGCCCGTTCGTGGGTCAGCCACCAATTCGTGATTAATTGAAAGGTGAGAATAATTGAGTAAGAGAGCCAGAAAGCCACTCGAGTGAGTAGTGAATTCTTGAAGATGAATAAATCAATCATCACGGCGATGAGAACAGCGGCTATTGCAAGATCGCTATAGGTCATTTCTCATCCTTCCCAAATTCTTTCTCGCGCAGATGAGGTTTGACAGTTGTTACACCTTCGATGGTTAAAATTGCAGCCATCGGAACGATGATAAAAAATAGGTACTCTTCCAACGGAATGCTGAGTGGACCATAAATTCCGAGCGTTAACTCTGGATTAAAAAACCAATGACCTTGGGAGATTGCGTAGGCATCCCAGATAACAAAAATAAGACTCACTGGTAGGACGCTGATGAGAACTCGCTTCCACCGACGTAGCACGCTGGTCTTAAAGACGATTTCTAGCCAGAACGAACCACAGACAGTGAAGGCGAGCATCGCCATGTATCCAAATTTTGCCACGCTGAATCTTCTCATAAACCCCTTTGGTAGGGTTGGTAACGAGGGGGTCTGACATGAAATCCGGTGAGGTAAAACTCTTCGAAGGCATCAGGAGTTTTTCGAGTTTCGCAATCCTCGCAGGAATAATCCTTTCGTTGATCTTTTCGCAAGTATTGGGAGAAAATTCTATGCAATGGCAGGTCGTCATTGCGATCGTTGCCCTAGCGATAGGTATCCCACATGGGGCGCTCGATCACCTTGTGACCTTGCCAAAATCACGCCCGATTGTAATGGCTTGCTTTATTGCCATCTATGTTTTGGTCGCAATAGTGGCTGTCGTCGCGATATTAAATTTTAACGTTGTGGGATTTGTCTTTGTATTAGTTATGAGCGCTGTGCATTTTGGAATCGGAGATGCCGCCTTTATTAGCGAACTTGATCGCAGGCGGCCAGTAGCGGTGCGACTTCCTCGCGCTATCTATGCGGTGAGCGCTGGTTCAATCCCGGTTCTGATCCCGCTGGTAAATAGCGCTAGTACAGATGCGCTAGCTCAGGTAAATCCATCACTTATTAATTGGCACCAAGGGTATGACCAGGAAATTCTCACAGTGGTGATCACGATCGCCTGTATCTCGATTGCCAGGCTAATTGTCAGGAAGCGAATTCGAGATGCAGCTGACATTGGATTATTACTTGCTTTAGCTCTTCTTACTCCTCCTCTCATTGTATTTGCACTCTATTTTGGGTGTTGGCATGCGATGAGACATACCGCTCGCCTGACTCTTTCACTAGAAACTTCGCAGCGCGCATATGTAGCAGGAAATACTCGATCAGCTTTTCTTAGGGCCGTGATTCCAGGTATCCCAGCGCTAGTAGGAACTTTTTTTATTGCAGCAATTCTTGCAATTCGTGGTCAAGAATTTAACGATGATTTCTTCTGGATGGCTCTCGTAGTTGTGTGGGCGCTCACTGTCCCTCATATGGCAGTTACCGCAAAACTTGATCGCAACGCACTAACCTAAGGGTATGAAAATTCGCGTTGCTATTTCCCTTGCACTCTTTCTTACTTGTCTTGCCCCTATCAGCGCCCAAGCAGCGCCCGTCTATAGATTTCCAGTGAGAGGCTGCGAAGTTGACTATGCCCGCGCACATCATGATTATGCTGCAACAGATATTCTCTCAAAGGCAGGATGTGCATTTGTCGCCCCAATAGATGGTGTGATTGATGAAGTCAGTCGCATTGATACATGGTCTGGGAAGGTAAACGCCGGACTTACTCGTGGTGGATTATCAGTTTCACTCATCGGCGTTGATGGAGTGCGATATTACGGATCACATCTACTTCGCGTTAATAAAAGAATTGAGCCCGGAGTTGTCGTAAAGGCGGGACAGCGACTTGGTTCAGTGGGATCTACCGGAAGTGCACGCGGCACTTCGCCACATTTACACTTTGGAATTTCTTGGCCAACACCACCAGAAACTTGGTGGGTTCGTCGCGGCGTAGTTCATCCGTGGAAATATTTAGATGCGTGGAAAGCTGGTAAAGATAAATCACCGGCAAAGAAAGTAGAAGTGGCGAAGTTGAAGATGGGCGAAATTCCACCCGAGCCAAAGAAGTAGCCAAAGAAAGAAGTAGGAAAGAAGAAAGCCCCGCACAATGTGCGGGGCTTTCTTGTAAAGCTAGCGGTGTTATTAGTTAGCGTTCACTGCATCGGCCTGAGGACCCTTTGGACCCTGTACGACCTCGAATGAAACTGACTGACCCTCTTCAAGGCTCTTGTAACCGTTTCCTTGGATTGCTGAGTAGTGAACGAATACATCTTGTCCGCCACCATCAACTGCAATGAAACCGAATCCCTTTTCAGAGTTGAACCACTTAACTGTACCTGTTGCCATGTTTTACTATTCCTTCGATATGTGGGTGTGTGAGAAATCCTCAAACACGGTCTTCCTCTTGCGCCAGCGATACCGAGCAATGACTACTGCCATGAAACGGGTCCTGATTAAGCGTCCGACTAGGGCCAAGTCTAACCCTATTTTGACCGACACCAATACCTCACCTTTACCTTTTCCAAGGCTCGTGCCACCATATATCTACTAGCTCGTGCTTGATTGCGGGAATTGGTGTTGCCGATCGGGGAAGGTCGCGCAAATCCACCCACATCGCGTGCCTTGCTAGGAGTTTGTTATGGAAGCGATCGCTTCTTCCAATCGTTCCGCTGCATCTAAATCGCATGTCAACGGCTTTCTTGTTATTCATAGCGCACCTGCCGCCCTCCGCCCACACATCGAGTGGGGCCTTCAAACCATCCTTGGAAATTGGCTCGCACTTGAATGGAAGAGTCAACCAAAGACAGCGGGGACTTTTCGTACAACCGTTGAGTTTCGCGATCGCAAAGGTACAGCGGCGAAAATTACAACAGCACTGAAGGCGTGGCACTATCTTCGTTTTGAAGTACGCGAAGAGAGCGAAACGGGTGGAGAGTTCTTTAGATTCGTTCCCGAACTGGGATTGCATCGCAGCAGCATTGACGAGTTGGGCTCTATCTCAATTTCAGAAGATTTATTGCTACAAGGGTTGAAAAAAAGTTTTGATGAAGAGTCTTTACGTGAGGAAATTGAGAGACTTCTGGGGACCGCTTGGGAGTTAGCACTCGAACCTTTCCGTGGAGTCGAGTTCGAAGAGGCGATTGCACTTCGGGCGATATAAAAAGTAAATTTAAATACTGGCAAAGGCCAGTACAACGTTGTGACCGCCAAATCCAAATGAGTCATTGAGCGCTGCAATCTGCCCGGCAGGAAGCACGCGCGCTTTATCGCGAACCACATCAATGGTTACTGCAGAATCAAGATTTTCAATATTAATAGTTGGTGGTGCAAGTCTTTCCTGAAGTGCTTTAACAATAAAGACAGATTCAATCGCGCCAGCACCACCTAGTAGATGACCTGTCATAGATTTTGTCGCAGAAACTGCAACATGATCAGCATCTATTCCCAAAGCTAAACGAAGTGCATGCGCTTCTGCAACGTCGCCTGCAGGAGTTGATGTTGCGTGGGCGTTCAAGTGCACGATGTCTTTGGTTGAAAGATTGGCATCGGCTAAGGCGAATTTAATTGCTCGCTGCACCCCAGCACCTTCAGGATCTGGAGCGGCAATGTGATAACCATCTGAACTAAGGCCCTGACCCACAAGTTCGCAGTAAATTTTCGCACCCCGTGCTTTTGCATGCTCGTACTCTTCAAGGATCAGTATTCCGCCACCTTCTCCGAGGACAAAACCATCGCGATCGCGATCATAGGGTCGCGATGCGCGCTCTGGTGCATCGTTGCGCGTCGATAGTGCTTTCATCGCTGCAAATCCAGCCATGGGTAATTGATGTATTGCTGCTTCGACTCCACCACTGACGATTAGATCAGCGCGGTTACTGCGAATCATTTCAAGTGCATATCCAACTGCTTCAGCGCCAGATGCGCATGCACTCACTGGTGTGTGCACTCCCGCCTTGGCCTGTAACTCAAGACCAACGTTTGCAGCTGGGCCATTAGGCATCAACATCGGAACGGTATGCGGGCTTACTCCTCGCGCACCTTTCTCTTTCAGATTATCGAATTGGTCTAACAACGTGATGACACCACCGATACCGGAGGCGATAACCACGCCAAGACGCTCTTTATCTACATCAGGTGAGCCAGCATCCTTCCACGCTTCACGAGATGCGATGAGTGCAAATTGTTCAGAGCGATCCAGACGGCGCATCTCAACGCGCTCCATCTGTTCGGTAGGTTCAGTATGTACACGAGCGGCAAAGTGCACCGG
>Ga0129324_10001683_pt1 | contig 14065 bp, 20 predicted proteins | sample CPBDNA_7_FD_96879 | JGI IMG/M metagenome (GOLD analysis project Ga0129324, IMG submission 96879) | Freshwater to marine salinity gradient microbial communities from Chesapeake Bay, USA - CPBay_Spr_15_0.2_DNA | ecosystem: Environmental > Aquatic > Marine > Coastal | place: USA: Chesapeake Bay... | reverse complement strand
TTTTTTATAACTATCATCATCATTAATAGGCTTAATGATATATGGTATTGATGTAGTTTTTGAAGCCATTTGATTAACTATTGCGTTAACATCTGGATTCTCTCCGTATCCCTTAATTAATAAGGTTTCAAGTGTTTGGTTATATGTAGTTGTTAATCCACCTACTGATTTATATAACGCCTCGTTAAAATAGTTTTTATTTGGATTTAATAAAACATCCAATGCTAAACGAAATCTATTTACTGCCATTGTATCTAAAATTTTATGTAAATATATAAATAAATTATTTAGAAAGTGAAAAATTTAGGCGCTAATTCAAAATACATCCTAAAAGCCAAGGCATCTGAATAATCCGGAGATCGTCCAATATTCTCTTTTACCTTTTCTTTTGGCACTATTCTAAGCTTACCGTCGCTATCTATTTTATCCCTTTTTACTTGCTCTAATTCTTTTATAATATCGTCCTGCATAGTTCCATCTGGACAATTTATATAAACTTCATTATTTTGTATTTTAGCTGCTAATTTATAATAACATTGCGTTTTAAGGTTTTGATATTCAACAATTACATTTTCTTCTTTTAAAGCACGTGAATTATTAACAAACCCTTTGCATTTAAGTATATCAATTACACCACCCCCAACACCGTCCTCGTCTGCAATTATATTACTATTCGGTACTTTCCATTTAGTTGACAATCCTCTTATTGCTTCAGCTGTTTCAATTACTGAGCTTTTAGATAAAGAAAATACCTCGACAACTCGAAATCCAGACCAAACGCAAACCACCATTTTATCGCTTCCATAGCGTGCAATATCGGCACTTATATACATTTGTCCTGCTTCAATAAATTCATTTGTAAAACAGTTATTTATCTTGTCATAATCTATTAATTTACTCGGATCGTTGTCATATTCCCAATTACCATAATACAAACGTTGTTTGCTATTTTCGTCTAATGCTAATAATGATTCTAAATAAGAAGCTGGTAAGTTTGGATTGTCAGTAGGTAACGACTGAATAAATTTCTTAGTATCGCTTATAGTTCCGTTTGAGTTTGGAATATAAAACTTTGAATAAGTCCAGTTTTTAGCAGGATTACAACTACCTAATATTTTAGGAATAAGGTTAAATTCGTTTAATTTGTAACGAATACGTGACGTTACAATTTGCCAAGCTTTATAACTTATTTGGTTACATTCATCAATAAACGCACCTGTAATTTCTAATGATCCTAAACTATCAAAATTAGGATCTGCCGGATATGAATACAAATCTTTTAGTAAAATTTCGCTTCCGTTTTTCCAATAAATAACGCCATTTTGTCCGTTAAAGTTATATTGGTCTGAAATCTTTAATTGTGAAGATAAATCAAAGAAAGTGTTAAGAGTAGTTTCTTTAAGGGTTTTTAATTTTGCTCTTCCCATTAACCAACGTGTCCCCGGATAGTTTTGGCATTGTTCAATTAACCATAAAACACCTAATGCACTCTTACCACCTCCAGCAGCACCTCCATAAAGAACCTCTGTAGTAATAGCATCTTTTAAATAATATATAGCGTGTTCTTGTTTAGTTAGTAGTTTCATCTGGCTTTATTCCATTGCCTAATTGAATAATATTTTTGTTGGTATTTTCACTTTCAATAAATTGCATTGATAGTTTTTTAAGTTCTTCAGGAGTTGCAATCAATTTCATTAATGCCATTTGAAGAGCTGGAGCGTTTGAAGTGTACCATTTTGAACGCATAGAAACTTTTAAAGTTGTTCTGTTTACATTTAACAATTCTTTTAGTTCGTCCAATTCGTCCGATCCATCAGGGTAAAAATCATAAAAAGAAGATTTTGAACAAGGCAGAAAAGCAACAATATCATCCACAAAAAATAATTTATGTTTAACTATCATTTCTTTTGCCTGTTCAAATATTTTTACTCTATCGTATGCCATTATTTCCAATCATTAGTTACATCAACTCCGTTTCTTTTAACAGTTAAAGTATCGTCAAGTTTAATCATTCGCTTTACTATTACATCGCAGTATTTAGGGTCAAGTTCCATTAAAAATGATTTTATTTTCTTTTGATGCGCAGTAACCATTGTAACTCCACTACCTCCAAAAAAATCTGCAATAGTATTTATATCTTGTTTTGTTTTTTCAATACACCAATCAACTAAGGAAACGGGTTTTTGAGTTGGATGTACTCTATTTGTTTTTTCGCTTGCTTGAGTAAATTGCCTTACTACACTTCGAATATTGCTCCAAGCTAACTCGCAATCTGTTTGGTCTGAACCTCCGTTATTTTTGTCCCAAACTAACCAGCACTCACTGTCAGGTAAAGCATTTGAGTAATAATTTGCGCCCCACCAAATATGCTTTGATTTTTCAAATAATGAATAAATTAATCTAAAACTGTCTTTTGCGACATCAGTATTGTCATCTCCTAAAATATCACAATCGTAATTTTTACTCAACACACCGCTTTTTGAAACATCATTCATCCCATAAGGGGGATCTGTATGTATTAAATCAATATTTGTTTTTAATATTAATTTATCAATATCATTAACATCCGTAGCACTTCCACAAAGTAACCTATGTTCTCCAATTTCGTAAAGGTCCCCTAAAACGGTAACAGGTTCTTCAGGAGGCGTTGTATCAAAATCATCTTCTTCAGCTTCTAATACTTCGTCAACTTCAAAGCTAGGAATATCCAAACCCCAAGCGTCTAATTGTTCCGTATCCCATTCGTTTTTCAGCAACTCCCAATCCCACTCTCCGCCGCTTGTGTTATCTTTAATTAAAAATTCTCTTTGTTGTTCTTCTGTTAAGTCCGCTATTGTAACTGGAATTTCTTTTAATCCTATTTCTTTTGCTGCTTTGTATCGCATATTACCACCTAAGATAATCATATCTTTGTTGACTACAATAGGTCGAAGCTCTAACATTTCAGGAAAGTCTTTTAACGATTGGCAAAGTTTCTTAAACTTATCGTCTTTGATAAGCCTAGGATTGTTTGGGTTTTGTTTTATTTCTGATAGTTTCATATATGTAGTATTAAAAAAACCGCTTGCTCACAAATGCGACAACAAGCGGTAAAAATTATTTAATTATGAATTACAAATATACATTAATATATTTTAATAATTAATTTATTTTAAATTCATTTTCAAAGTCAGTCCAAACTAATACTTCAAATCCTTTTTCTTTTAATTGTTTAATTCTTAATTTCTGAATTTCTGACAATATACCAATTGTTTGTTTTACTTCTATAAACTTAATTTTACCTTCTTTTAAAGCCATTAAATCAGGAATACCTATCATAGATGTTTTAATTAATTTAATAACTTCCCATCCATCTTTTTCAAGTCTTTTTTTAATCTTTGTTTGTATTTTACTTTCTAACATAATAATCTTTTTTAAATTGTGATAAAGTGTAGTTTTTTTTATTCATAATTGATTTATAAATATGATTTTCGATTCCTCCTTTTGCGAATATCCAAAATACATTGTTTTCTTTTCTGTCCATCGTAGTTAAGCGATCTCGTGATTGCCAATAAGAAGTTGCTGAATAGTCAGGTGTTAAGTAAACTAAATAATCAGCATTTTTTAAACTTATTCCCTCTCTCCCTGATACTATTTGCAAGGCTATGTTTTTATTAGTTGTATCAAATGTTTCTAAATCAAAACAAATACTATCACTATAAAAATCCTTAATCATTTCAAGTTCCATTTGAAACTTATAAAATATTGCAATCTTATTATTTTTAAACTTTTCATTTATAAAAACTAATTTAGAATTATCTAAAACTATTCCATTTCCACTTTCTAAAATAACCGTACCGGAATATAACTGATGCAATTTACTCATAAGTTTAACTCCGGTATCTGCTAAAATTAAATCAGTTGAACCTTTGAATAATTTATCTTTTTTTAATGTTTTTGCTATATTATAAATTATAGGTTTCATTTCAACTTCCAAAATAGTTTCGTTTACTTTTGTTTCAAAACCAGCTTGTTCTTGAGTAAAAGTAATCATATATTTTTGAGTTAACTTTTTTATACGCTCTTGATAAGCATCTGAATAATCATTAACTTCTGCATATCCAAGATATTTTTTTTTAACATTAACATAATCTTTTGCCCACTTGTAAAAATTAATATAATCTTTAAACGGTGTGTAATTTGATAACCAGAATTGATGATAAATTTGGGAATAACTTTCAGGCGTTGGTGTTCCGCTTAAAAATATCATCGGTAAATGTGAAAACTTTTCTTTGATAATTTTAGTTGCATTGTTTGGCTTTGGAAAAGCTCCATTCCTGTGGTGCTCATCACTAATAATTAAATCATATTTTTCTATTATCTTGTGCACACTTTCGTTATTTATAACGGTTAGTTCGTATTGATAATTTAAAGCCTTATAATCGCTTAAAATTGAGTTAATAGCTTTTTTCTTTGTCAGGAATAAAACTTTTTTTACTCCGAATAACTTTGCGGTTTCTAAAGCCATTAATGTTTTCCCGGTTCTAACCTCACAGCACAAATAAACTATCTTTAATCTTGAAAGTATTTCGTTTGCTTTTTCAGCTATTTCTTTTTGATATTGTCTAAGTTTCATATTCTAAATCTATTTTTTTACACCACAATTGAACAGTTTTTCTTGTTACTCCGATAAGTTTACATTCTTGACTTTTATTTAAATTCTTATTAGATAAATATCTTTTTTTAAAAGTTTCATAAACCCTGTCCTTAGAAATAGGATAGTCAATTTTAGAATTTTCTTTTTTCTTCTGAATCTCTAATGCCCAAGCAATTTGAAATTCATTTCTATCTTTTATATCAGCTATGTTTGTATAAAAATCTATTTCTTTTTTTACTTCTTCTTCTGAAATATCAAACCACTCTCCATTTAATCTTTTAGAAGCATACTTTCTATGTAAGTCAGACTCTAAAAGTTTAGCCTCTGAAATCATAATAAACCCTAAAATCTCACTCCCATAAGGAGCATATGTTTTGAATTGAAAAAATCTATTCATAGGGCTTTCATTTTCTGAATACCCTATTTTTACAGGACTTAAACCAACGTGTCTAAAAAAATAAACACAACCTCTTTGAATTTCCATATGTATAAGTTTTTTAATTATACACAAATGTAACTGTAAAAAGTTACATTTGCAAGTTTGTAACATATTATTTTTAATGTTATATCAAATGTTACACAAATGTTACAGTAAAATACTAGTGTTTACAAGGCTTTATAGTAAATTTGTAACTGTAACATAGTTTTTTTATATATTTTTAATATTTTTTATTTTAAATATTTTTTTGTCTTGGTGAATTTATTGTAACATTGTTACATTTTTCTTTGTTAAGTACTATAAACATTGATTTTTTACTGTAACATAGATATAACATTGTGTTGTAACATTTTTATTGTGTTACACTTTCAAATTCTTTAATCCACCTAGAAATACTCATTCTACTGACCCCTAAAAGTTCAGCTGTTTCGCTTCGATTAAAGTCTTTTTTACTTTTCCAAATCTCGTGTAACTTCTCTTTTTCGCTTTTTCCTTTATTAGCTACAATAGTATTTTTAAGTTTTGAAACCTCAATAGAATTGACTTTTATTTTTTTTGCAGTTGCCACAAAGTACTTACTTAATTTTTCCGCTTTTAAGATACTTTCTTTTGATATTAGTAAAGTATTGCCACCTTCAGAAAAGAACTCGTCAAACGTATGTATTAAGCACGCAAAACGCGGGATATAACTCTTTTGCTTAGGTAGCATAGATTTTAAATACTCATTTTCGTTTTCGTCATTTTGAATAACGGTTGTTTCATTAAACATTCTAATCCATTCTTTTTTCGCATCCTCAGAAAAAACGGCTGTCATTGGGATTATCTCCCCGTCCTCATTACGTTTAATAATTGATTTCAAAGTATCGTAAAACATAATAATTGATTCTTTATACCAAGTCAATGTATTTTCGTCTATTTCCTTTTCGTTGTAGCAATCAATTTTTAAATCAGGAAAAGACAAAAGCATCCTGTCCATAAAACCATTATCTTTATTTTCATCTGTATAAAATGAATTAAAAATACTCGGTTGTATACCCCCAAGGACTGGTATAAATGGTTTTTCAACAAACGAACCTTTGCGAGTTAATCTGTTTAAGTTTACACTTTTACCGGACCATGTAGACAACCAAAATTCTAAATCTGAACCTTCCCTATATTTATTCATGTCTTTTAACCATCCGGCAAGCTCATCTTTAAAAACGCCTACTGCATTATCACTTTCTTGATGTAAGTCTACTAAAGCCTCTAATGTAATATCATTGGCTATAAATTGACTTTTTTTAGGCTCACAAACTTCGGGATGTTCTTCTTTTTCTTTTTTACCTAGGGTTTGATAAAAATCAAATTTTTCACGCTCTTTGATGTAAGTTTTGATTTCCTTTTGATTAATTTTTACAAGCGGCGAGATTATGTTTGAAATACTTGGAGTTTTTCCTAGTCCGGCCTTACCTACAATAGAAATCCAAACCGTTAAATTTTCAATCCATCCTTTTTTCACTTCTACATTTATTGAATTTCCAACGCAAACAGAAATTAACCAAAGCATCGAGCACCCCATATAATCAATTGAACTATCTAATTTTGAATTACATTCGGTTAAATAATTTTGAATTTCATTTGGGAATATATCAATAGGAAAAACTAAATCATTTGCGTTTATATTTGGTTTTTCTTCATTTGATTGCATTGATATTTTAGGTTTAATCTCGTTTACAATCTTTTTTAAACGAGATCCAAAACCTTTTGAATATAAATCTTTAGCTCCGTCAGATAAATTTCCATTGTGGTTTTTCCAACAATAAGCTAAAAATGGGGTTATTTGTTTTTCATGCGGATAAATTGTCCCGGTTGAAAAAAGATACATTAATCCATTATCTTTGTAAACATATCCGGAATGTGGACTTTCTGAACCATGTCTTTTTATAACATACTTTTTATTATGGTTTGCGACTATTTGAAAATCACTTCCTATAATTTCAAAAATATCGGTTTTTTGATTAAAGTCATCCCAGCACGCTATTTCATTTTCTTGGTATTCTTGTTTTTTCTTTACTGGCTCAATAGGTAATTCGTTTACATAGTTGTAAGTTCTTGAGCAACTCCATAAAATTTCCCTATCTTCTTCTGAAATTTCTTTGATTTCGTGATAATTTATTTTTGACAAAGTGTCATCATAAGCGATAACCATTCCTCCAATACCACGGCTTTCTATTAATGCTTCTGGGTTGCCTTTAAGTTTGGCTATCTTAGTATTTCCTTTTAACGTTTTGCATCGATAAAGAATATGATAGCCTTTGTTTAATGTTTTTTTAATTACAAATTTCTTTTCAAAATCATCAATATTATCAGTTAAAAATCCTAAATACTCATCCCAAAACTCTTTTTGTTCTTTTAAAGTAGACAAAGTTTTGCAATCAATATCGATAACCTCAAGATTATTATATCCTGTTACAAGTCCAAATTTAGGGCTGGTTAATTGTTCAATTTCTTCTGGAGTTCTTGCCGTTGTTTGTGCATTTTTCCAAGCTCCAATAGGTGCTTTATTTTCTGCACAAGGGATAACTGAAAATCCGTTTTCAGCTAACTTTTTTAAATAATGCTTTTCCATTATTTAATAGTTCCATTAAATGTATAGAAAAATACATCTTTGTTTTTTCCTATAAATTCAAAACAAGCCTCGCCTTCATAAATTTCAGAATAAGGAATAGTTACATTTATTTCAATTTTATTGTTTACTGATAAATCAGTATTAATTTTATTGAATAATGCTTTATGAAGTTGGCTTGAATTTTTGTAATTTTCTGACGGTTCATTGTCAAAAACTTGGTCAAAGTAATCCTTATTGGTAATAAAAATTTTCATAGTATATAAATAAATTAAATTGAAAAACCTATAATCGTTTGGCTTTAGTGGATAACGCCTCCCGATTATAGGTTAAAGATTTTTAGTTTATAAAAGTATCCACTCTTTTACATAAGCAAATATAATCATATTATTCCAATCTACAACAATATCTTATTAAAAAAACTCATTCCTTTTTCTTTAACAATTTCTTTATTGTCGTAGAATCGTTTAGCAAAATCACTAAACAAAACCAATTCAGATATATCCATTTTTCCAATTGTTTCTGCTAATTCAGCAGTTTTTTGACAAATGTTTATAGACATTTCGGGATCTATTTTGTAGATTTTGTTGTATTCAGTCGATAAATCTTTTTCAGATGCTTTTCTTAATGCGTTTGCAGCTTGTTTTATTTCTCGTTTAATTGGGTATTGGTCAATAAATTCGCATAATACTTGTAGTTGTATTGTGAGTTCTATTCCGTTTTTTAGTGGGTTTTTCATTAAAATAATTTTTGTTGTGCTACGTGGTTGTTAATTCTTTGCATTGCTTTGTCGAAATACTCTTTATCTAATTCACAAGCTGTCAAATCAAATCTGTAATCGTGACAAGCTATTGCAATACTTCCAGAACCTAAATGAGTATCTAGGATTTTATCGTTTGGTTTGGCGTATTTATCTAAAATCCATTTGTATAATTGATATGGTTTTTCAGTTGGATGTATTCTTTTTTGTTTGTCTTTCATATTTGGCTGAAGCATTCCACTCCATAAATACCTAACAACTTTTGCGGGTTTATTAAAACTATTCCAAGCCATTTCACAATCTGCAAAATCATTTGAATATTTTTCTTCGGTTTTTTTATCCCAAATTATCCAACTTTTTGTTAATGGTAATTCAAAGTAATTTCCGCCCCAAATAATTTGACTTTTAGAAACTCTAAATAATTCATTAAAATATTCTTGAGTTGGTACATTGCTATCCCAATCAGTTATGGCTGAATAATCATTCCTTTTAGCAACACCGCCTTTTGTGCTTTGAGTATAATTCATTTTATGAATATCAATCCCATAAGGAGGGTCAACTATTGCTAAATCAAAATAATTGTCAGGATAACGTGCCATTAAAAGCATATTGTCCTCGTTTGTAATTGTTAAGCTCATAATTTCTCAAATATTCTTCTCACAAAATAACCCCTTACAATCGATACTAAAAAGAATACCAAAGTAATAATTAAGTTTTGTGAAAATGTTACCGGAATACCCATCATTGGGTATAAAATAATTTGTATTAATATTGATGTTCCAAGCCCTATAATGGTTTGGATTACGCTCTCGATTAAGCTTTTTCGTTTAGTTTGTTTCATTTCAAAGGTAGGTATATTTCAAATAAAGGACAAGCCGCGTCTTTACATTTGATTTTTAATAATCCGTTATTTGTTCTGTTTGATTTTCTAACTCCGCAATATTGAAATACTTTAGAATTGCATTGATGCCTTTCTCGATGTTCACAATCATTGCAGGTTTTTATAAATTCTGGTTTCTGTTCTTCAATTTCAAATAATTTCTCCATAACTACTATGTTCTTTTGTTAATTCCTTCAATACTTCCATCACAACCGCAACATCCTTTACTTTCTTAAATTGTGCAGCAAATATACCCGCATCTTTTAAATAGGTATTTGTAGACGTGCATTTTAATTGTTCGTGACCCAACGCACTAAATTTAACATAATAAATTGTTTGCGGTTTTATTGGTAATCCTGTTTTTTTTAGGGTCATCATAATCCACAGTATCCAGAATCGCATTCGTTAAAATCTTCTAACGCAAATTCATATTGTAAATTCCATTTTTGTATTTTTGAATACTCCGTGTCTTGTCTCCAAGTATTTCCTTTCATAACTTTTGCCTGATTTTCTTTGTCTATAAACCATTGTAATTTTTCCGGGTGCAATTCCATCATTTTTCTTAATAAATGCGGTTCTTTATGCATACACCCCACACAGTTATTCATCCATGCAAATCGAACCGGTTTATATTTCCAAAATTCTTCAATTGCGTCTTTGTAAACACTATCTTCAATTAATGGGTAAAATGGTTTTTGATATTCAAACTCTTTCCACTTATTTCTTCCGTTTGAAGTTTTTCCAACTATTCCCTTATGGGTTAAATATCCAAACGGATTTAAACGATTATTTGTATTTACAGCTCTTCGTGTTTCATTTGCTCTAAAACCAAAACGACACTCCCAAGGGTCAATATTTAATGAATGCCAATATTTAAATAATGGATCTACTTTCATTTCTTGAGTACAAAATCTACGCATTGGTTGTGGTAAATTCGGTATTCCTGTTTTTCTATCTATTGTTTCCTCAAATGTTTTTCCAGTTACCCATTTTATTTTTCTTCCGGTAAATTGTTCTAAATCAAAAATAGTTTGAATAATAACATTGTCTTCTAACGTTCCTATAAATTCAATGCCTAATTCGTCTGAAACCATCTGACGTAATTTTTTATCAGGAAACAAACATTTAATTTCATTTGTTCTTACTAATGCAAACGCTCGATAATCACTAGGGTAATTAGCTTCTAAATAAGCGGAAGTTTTTCCGCCCGATATGCTGTTAAATGTTTTCATATTAAAATTTTTTTTCTTGTTCACATTCAATTCCCCAGTTTTCAGCAGAACACGGATATTTAGAATCACATACATTGCAATAAAATGTAAATGCTTCTGGATACGTTTCTTTTAAATACTTTTCTGTATTTTCATTTATTTTTGATATTTCTCTAATTTCTTTATAACTTATTTTTACTGTAAAATCATTTTTATTATTTTCCATAAGTTTTTAATTTAAATTCATTTTACTTTCATAAATATAATACGTTTCAATTGTTTTTATTGGATAATATTTAGTAAATGATTTTTCTTTTTGTGAAGTTTCAAATAATTTTATTATCAATCTAAACGAATTTTCATTATAGTAATTTAGTCCTTTTTTTGTGCTTTCAGGACTTAATTTTAAGGTCCTTATTTTATCGTAAACGGTAACTGAACTAAATCCCGTAATAGCTGCAATTTGTTTTACCGTGTAGGTATTACTTGATTTCATAACTTAACCCCAATTTTAACAAATCCACTATTACGCATTTCGCTAGGTTCATTATAAAAAGAAAAGTCACCTCTTTTATCTCGAGTCATTCTAACACCTAATACCAACGAACCTATAACATAATCGATTCCTATTTCAGTTCCCAGTGTTGGATATCCATTTCCGCCCCTAGAAATAATCCCTGCTCTTAAACCGGCATAATATCTAATTTGTTCCCACATTCCAGAAGTAAAATTCAAACCAGCCGCTCCAATAAAATCTACATAACCACCTTCTAAAGCCGCAAATGATGTTATAGAAGCACGTGTATAAATTGTTCCGTTGTACTCTATTTCCGCACCTATTTGCAAACCTGATTCTTTTATTGACGCGCTTGGATCGATAACCACTGCAAAGTTAAAACTATCTACGCGATTCAATCTAAAATTACTTTGAGCATTTGCAACCCCGCAAATCAATGCTAGAATTACAATTAATATTAATATTGTGTTTTGATTTTTCATAATATTGTGTTTTTATCTATTGCTAATTCTGGTATTAATCCGTAAATATCGAAGTGCCATTCGTAGAGTTTTTTTATTACCCAATATGGCATATCTCCGCAGTTTTTATATTTAAGAAGATTATCTAATTCTCTTTCTATTATTATCCCGCACTGGCTTTTTAATTCAAAAATAGGAATAAACCTTTCGCCATTCACTTCAATCTCTTTTGTGAGCGAATCCATTCCTAAAAGAATTAAATTTAAATCATCTTTCCAAAACCTTAAGGATTTAACTAAATTTTCAAACTTACCGTTATCATATTTAATCCTGTAACAATTTTGGTCAATTATTATAGTACCAAAACCTAAAGGAGTTTTTACTCTTGGTCTGTGAGTTATATAATTGTTTATTTGGCTTAACCTTTTTTGAATATATAAAAAAGAAGACTGTTTGTTTGCCAATCCATTATCCCAAGCGTGTCTAACGTTTTCTCCGCAAGTGTTCCATTCTAATTCATTTGCTCGGTTATCATACTTTATCCCTTTTTTATGATTTACCTGCGGTTTGTTATCTGGGTTCATAATCCAAGTATGAGCTATGATTCTGCTTACTCTTGTAGTTTTTGTTTTTCCATTTTCAGTAAGTCCAACTGATAAATAACCACTTCCATTATCTGTTTGGGTTAAAATCCTTTCCTTTTTAATTGCCCTACCTCCGAAGTTGTGAGTTACAATTTGTTGTTTTGATTTTATCCTTCCTAAATTAGAGGCTAAATACTGTGGATTTAAAGAATACGGTTTAAAAATTTCTCCTTTAATCTCTCTTGTTTCTTTGTTGTTGTAATGCAATTCCATTTGTTATGTTTTTAATTATATAGCAAATATATAAAAATATATTGGTTTTAAAACACGTTTAAATAACTATTTTTATAATTTATATTAAGTCTAAATAAAAAAAACCCAAATCTTTCGAAATGGGTTTTTGTGGGGGTTATTTAATTTGCCAGCCTAATATTGAATTGAAATACTTTGCCTCGCCTTGTGGATTAATCCATTCACGGCCTCGTAAATTTATTCCAACAGTTACCTGACTGCCAACTAATAATGCATCGAGTTTATCATTGCATTTACCTTGTCCGAACTCAATTAATATCAATTGAGGATATTGCTCGTCTGTTTTGACTACTAATTCTCTTTTTTCGTAATTCGCGCTTACCGTAATTGGTGCGCCTAAATAATGTACTGTTCCTGTGATTTCCATATTATAAACTGTTTATTTGATTAATTGACCATTTTTTGAAGGATTCGAATTTTGCAATAATATCCAAAGTTGTTTCGTTGCTTACTGTTGTAGTTGGTAATTCAAAAGATTCTACCCAAACAGACAACTGTTTTTTAACAGGTGCTTTTGCTGCTAAAATAGCCGCTTTTTTATCTGATTCAATCTTTGCTAAACGTTCGTTTTCTGTTTTGATTTCAGCATCTTTTTTAGCTTGTAATTCAGCTTCTAATTTTTCACGTGCCATCTTTTCAGATTGCAATTTAGCGTCATTTTCAGCCTTAATTTTAGCTTCTTTATCTGCTTGAAGTTTGCGTTCTTTTTGTAGTTCCAGTTCTTTTAATTCAGCTTCTTTTTGCAAACGTGAATTTTCAACACGGATTTTTTCATTCTCGATTTCTGCCAGTCTTTGCTTTTCAATTTCGGCTAAACGCTCATTTTCGATCCTGATTACTTCCTGTTTTTCGGCTTCAATATTGGCTTCGAAACGTGTCTTTTTGCCTAACACATAATCGTCAAAATCTTCATCGTTGAACTCTGAAAAATCCAATCCAGAAACGTCTTCAACATAATGGCGTATAGTTTCGATGCGTTTTTCATTAAGAATAAACTTTGCTTCTTTTTCCAAGTTTTCAAAATACTTTTCTGCTTCCATTAACTTAGATTCCATTTCCTCGTTAATCAAAACTTCTTTATTTTTAACGGCATCCACAAAACGACCTCCAGCAAGATAAAAAGCTTTATTTGTTTTGTGCCATTTTTCAATTCCTTGCGTTCTATTTTTTACAATTTTCAAACGCAATTCTTTGAATACTGGTAAAGTTTCTGCATTAATTGGCAATTCAATAACATCGATGTAAGCATTTTTTAATACTTCTCTTTCTGATAATGTTACCGATAAACCACTTACCATTTCGGTAGCTTTTGCTATTTCAAGCCCGAACGTTTCAGGCTTGATTTCTTCCGTAAATTCTAACGGAATAAATGTTTCTGGATTTTCGTGTAAATCCCACTCTGTTTGCTGTAATGCTAAATCTTTGCTCATAATTATACGGATTTTAATTCAATTAATTTTTCTTCTAACGTCAATACTTGTGCGCTTGTTGCGTTTAATTTACCTTCTTCAATCATATTCAAAACCTCGCCTAAACGTTCAGCTGTTGCCGTATCAATTAGTTTTTTGTATTGTGCGTTATTCATAGTTGGTATTTCTACTACAACTTCGTGAGGTACATCTTCGGTTACTGTAGGCATTTCTTCCGGCACATATACTGG
>Ga0129324_10001681_pt1 | contig 14072 bp, 16 predicted proteins | sample CPBDNA_7_FD_96879 | JGI IMG/M metagenome (GOLD analysis project Ga0129324, IMG submission 96879) | Freshwater to marine salinity gradient microbial communities from Chesapeake Bay, USA - CPBay_Spr_15_0.2_DNA | ecosystem: Environmental > Aquatic > Marine > Coastal | place: USA: Chesapeake Bay... | reverse complement strand
GGATTACCGTATCAAAAGCTTTATGTCTCCAGCACAACAGTCTGCTTACTTGGGTAGGACATTGCCAGAGAATATACATTGTAGATCATGCAGGTTTGCAAAAGTTGATTTAGAAAAATCTAACGGAGCCTGGTTTTGCACTAAACATGAAAAGCATATACCAGAGAAAAGACAAACCATGGGATGCAAAAATCATAACTACATACCAGAGTTAATTGATGCTCATGTTATGGAAGTAGATGACGATAAAGTTTTATATCAAAAGGATGACGTTCAATTCTATAACGTAGAAGAGAACTCAAACTGTAGAGGCAAGAACTATTACTCCAGCAAAGAACTTATAGAAGTATTTAACACAGGCGATCCAATAGGATTTATCAAAGCTATAGATGGGATAAAAAATAAGTTTGATGGAACAGTTAAGAAGGTTGAGAAAGAATGAGGAAGTTACTAAGCTTTCGGTTTTTTTATTACAAGTATTTCTGTGTCTGGGTATAGCGCCTCTACTAGTTTTTTCTTCAGTCTAAACATAGGCGTTTCAATTCCCTTCGTATCTTCTACCACCGTGTTACCTGCGCTGTTGACGTATCTGAAGTCAGCTTTATAAAGACATATCTTTTTACCGTTCACCTCGCAAGGATACGGAGGGTGTACCTCTATGTTAGATATCAAACCTTGTGCTTCTAATTCTTTTAAATGCGTGTACCTAGCGGCCTCTAACTTACTATCAAAAGTTATGCCATCAAGTTTGACTTTCTTTGCGCCGTATTTGTTGTACAAACTATGGTTGTCCTGTTAATAGTTTATTAATTTCTTGTTGTCTTAATATTTCAGATGCACCCGATTGTACTTGTGCTGGTTGAGTTATTGTTTGTTCTTCACTTATTAAAGGCTGTCCAAACTGTTCAGCATATATTCTTGATATCTCTCCAAAAGGAATAGATTGAGAAACTTTATTTTTTTCTGAAAGAATAGAAGCTGTTATAACATCTGAGGATGGAAAAGATGGGCTAAACATATTAGACATAATCAATCCTCTGTTTGGAACTTTTGCTCTTTGTAATTCTAGAGCTATCTTGCCATCATCTAATCCAAGTTTTCTTGCATCTTCTACCGCCAAACCTAAATCTCTTAACGCTTTAAATCTAGCTTCATTGGATAATAAAAATGCATTGGTAAAATCTTTAGCAGATCTTGGATCTCTACTTCTTGCTACTCTGTTAAATAAATTTCCAGAAGATCTAACTTGATCGGTGGCCTCATAGCCACGATATCTAAGCCCAATATCTACTTGCGGTTTTACATTCTTAAATCCAGTAAACGCTTGCACTAGTTCTTCTGCCATATCTAACGGTTGTCCAGATCTAGTGTATCCTGCCTCCTCTCCCAAAGCTCCAGTGCTTACTAAAACAGATTTAGGAAAGTCTTTAAATCTAGGTTTAATATATAAAGGCATTCCACTACCAGGGTCAGCAGAAAAAGTTACTGGGTTTATACCAGGATTTATTGATTCAAGAAGATGTGCAAATGTTGATCCAAACTTAAATCCTAAAGTATCGCCATCGTTATATATTTTTCTTCCGGTTTCTGTTTCTCCTCTCATAGCATCTATAGTCGCTTGAGTAATAATAGATGGCGCAAAGAAAGGTTCAAACAATTGTGTGAATCCCTCATTTAAAGAAAGCATAGCCGAACTTAATAATTCTTCATCCTTTGCTCTACCTTCATTCCATCTAATTGCTACACCTCTAAATGGTCTAGTTAAAAAATCATAAGGATTGGTATAAGTAAAGTTATAAAACTCAGTAGGATTACCATCTTTATCTGAAGCTATGGGTATTAGCGTAGAAGCTCTATCCCATGGTGCCGCAAAAGATCTTTGATAAGCATCTATCTTTTCTTTGTCTACACCAGTCAAAGCCATGCCAGCGGCTTGCGCAGCAGGAGCAAGTGCTCCTCCAGTAACCATGCCACCCATAAGTCTTTGCATTCCGTATTCTCTTATTAAAGGATTGTCGCTGGTTAACTCGGCAATAGACCTTCCCAAGACATTTCCAGATGTTCTAATAATTTCAGCAGGGAAAGATACAAAGTTACCAATTGGTAATTGTCTTAGACCTCTAATAAAAGGAGATACTCTTGAATAGTTTGGTATGTTATCAGCAACAACATTGGCCGCTTCTTTTTTTAGAATAGCATTTTTAGCATCATCTATTGTAAAACCCTTTGCTCCTTCTCTAACTTTAGCTAAATTACTAGCTCCAAGTTTAGTGTCAGCAGAACTTGCTTTGCCTAAGAAATCTAATAGATCTCTTTCATAATTTTCTGATCTTTGAAAAGCTCTTAATGCTTGATCTAATTTATTTTCACTAACTCCTGCTTTAAATATTTTGTCGCTACCAATATTATCTAATGCATTAATATTTCTTAAAAACAACAGATTATCAGTAACATACACAGGAATATGTGCATCTTTATATTTAGTAAATGCTTTAGCTAATTTATCTAACTCAACGTTATAGTTATAAAGTTTCCAAATATCATCACCAGCTACATACAGTTTTGACATTAACCCATTTTTAACAGTGTCGTCTAACTTTCTGCCAACAGCTTTTGCTCCGGGTATATTTTGAGTCATTTGTGCATAAACTTTAGATGAGTCATCTAAAAGACTTTCAATCTCTCTAAACGCTGCACTACTATTAATAACATTTAATTCTAGGGCTTCTTGTAAAACTTCTCTTTGTTCTGCTTTGGTTAGCTTACTGCCTATTGGACCCATAACGGTTGCAAAGGATCTAGCAAAGTCTCCGCTTCTTCCTAAATTACCATTCATAGCTGTAAAGAAAAAACCGCCAGCGGCATTTCTAACTTGAGTAATTGGAGAGAATACAGTTTTAGCTAAAGCAGAAGCACCCTTTGCTCCCAAGAAAGCTTTATACATGGGAGACAAAAATCCCGGCAAACTTTCAGATATAATTTTTACTTGTCCTTCTAAAGCTGACTTTACTTCAGGTTGCACATAATATCCTTGCAATGCACCCATGTTTTTATCTGTTATCTTGTCGTATCTAACACCATCTCTAACAACAGTTGGGGTATCTACATCATCAAATCTTTTTAAGAAAGGTGTAAGCCCAAGCTCTACTGCTTGTTGATCAGCAAGAACCATTTTTTCAAATGATTTTGCTTTACCCACAAGAGAGGCCATTCTATTTGTGGTGATGCTAGATGCTAATGCAGTGTTAGCCAAAATATCTTTTGCACCTTTTTGTGTGTACCCAGTAATTTCTCCTAACGCTTCTCTAACTGCTGGCATACTATCAAGTTTTCTTCCTTTAAGTATTCCAGATTCAAACTTTTCTAAAGCTATAGGTTTATCAAAAGTATAAGTTCCAAAATAATTACCGCTTGCTATTTCATCAAATATATCGCTAGCTGTTCTTGGATCAAGACCTCCGCCCATTCTGCTTATTTCTTCTATAGCTTTATCTTTTAAAGATTGATCTACTAAAAATGCATTTTCTTCTAGTGCTCTAAAAGATCTAGCGCCGTACAAAGATTCGTATTGTTTAACGGTGTTTCTCATTTCTTCAGAAACTAAAATAGCATCTCTGCCTTGTGGATTTTCTATCCCTTTAGCAACCATTCTTTCAGGATCGGTTAAATCGTATATTTCATTTGATAATCCTGTAATGGTATTTCTAGTTTCTTCTGCGTTTTTTACTAAGCCATTAGAAGCTAATTCATTTGCTAAATCTTTTTTGCCAGCTTTATTTAATAGATTAATAATTTGTTTCTCAGAATTAACTAAATCTTTTTTTGCTGTGTTTTGTATTTCAGTAGCAAGCTCAAGTTTAGATTTGTTTACATTTTCTGCTTGTTCATAAATAGCTCTATCTAATGGTCTTAAATAATCTTGTATTGATTTTGCTATAGCAATTTCATCATCACCATTAATAACGCCAGCTCTTTTTATTTTTGTTAATAAAGTATTTACATTTTGAAAATTTTGCTCAACACCTAAGACTCTTGCTGCTACATTACCATTCTTAGCAGCTTGAGCGAGAAACACAGCTTGGTTTGGCAAAGCTCCTTTAGGTGTAAGCTTAGAGCTTAAATAATTAAATAACTTTCCAGACGTTCCTTTGTTTGTTTTTAATCCGTTAACGGCTGTGGTAGATATATTAGACAAAAAGTTTGCTGACTCTTGTACTCCCGGAATCTTAGATAATTGAGCTGCTGTTCCTCCTACAGCTTTTGCACCATACTTAATAGCAATAGGTGTACCTGTAACAACCAATGCTGCTTCTGCGCCTATTTTAATTCTATCTAATAAGTTTTCTGCGGCTAATTCAGATCCTCTAATACCTTGCAATCTTTGATCATCCGATGTGCCGCTAAGAAGCATATCTGTTAATGGCTCTATGTCATTGGTAGCAAATGCAAAATCTGTGGCAGCCGATGCGCCAATTAAATTTACAGTGTTAAGCTTGCCTGCTTTAGAAAGAATGCCTGCGGCTCCAAGGCCAGGTATTCCAAATTGAGTAGCGTATCTAAAAAAGTTTCCTACGCCTGTAGTAGTTTCTGGTTTGTATTGTTCAAAAAATGCTGTAACGCTTTGAGTGGTATCTTCGTCTGCTAGTAAGTCATACACACCAGCACCAAGCTCTGCTATTCCTTGAGGTATGCTAACGACACCAGCGCCAATACCTCTACCGATTTCTCCTAGAGTGCTGACATCTTCTTCTTTTTTTCTTTTTTCTGTTTCTCTGATTAGAGAAGAAAGCAGTTCAGGATTCACTGCCATGATTTATCCTGCTGGTTTTACTGCTGTGATATATTCAGATACTTCTGCTAAACTTCTTGGTGTAGCTAAAAATTGTTGTAAAACCTCATCGCTTATTTCTGCTCCACTAGCTTTATCATATAAAACTGAATCGGCAGCTCCTCCAAGCAATAATCTTGCATAAGTTGGAATTGTTATTCTTGATTCAACATCTAAACCTTTTTCTATTGCTTGATACAAAGGATCTTTTGAAGATGCTTTAGATACTTGTGCTGCTGCTAATATTTTTGATAATGCAGATTTTTCTTGTTCTGCTTTCTTGTCCTCAAAGCCTTTGTAAAATCTTTCTACACCAGTGGTTGGAACGATTCCGGGAGTAGCTGAAGTCATGGCAATTGATCCAGCCATAAATCTATCTCTAAATTCAGGATCTTCTTGTAGTCTTTTAAATAAATTACCTGGTGCTTCTCTTAATGATTCAAAGAAAGTTTTTTGTGGAGTGTCTGCTCCCGCTCCTTTATCATCGCCTTGAGGTAAAGTCACTTCTTTTTTTTCTTCCCCTTCTGGAAATTTTAAATCTAACTTTCTTCCTGTAACAGCAGCAGCTATAGGAACGCCACCATATAGTGCTGCTTTTTTAGTCTTTGTTCCAATCTCGCCAGCAATCTGTTTACCAGCTTCAACATCTTTAATAATTTTACCTTGCTCTGTTCTTCTAGGACCTTTCTTGCTTTTTTCTGCTTTAGCTAAAGATTTATATGTTCTTTCTAAAGCTTCTTGAACTGGCTTACTTTTTCCAAGAGCCCTTAATCCAGTAAGACCTGCTTTTCCAGCAACGCCTGCTAAACCTAATCCCGGAATAAGTAAGGCATAATCTAAAGGATTAGTAGGATCAAAAAGAAGGCCATCTTTACCAAACAATTTCATTTCTTCATTGTTTAGATCGCCACCCTCTTGCATTCTTACAGGCTCTAGTCCTGACATTATTCCTTTCATTGCATCATCCTGCTGTAATCAACTGCATAGTAACCATCTTTAACAACAACGGCATCTGGCATTACTTCTAAAACTTCTTGCGCTATAACGCCTTCGGCTGGAGTTGCATCAGCACCAATTGCTTTTCCTTTTTCATTCCAATCCCATGTATACCAGCCAATGCCAGGTTCCAATTCGCCAACCTTTTTAATGTTATCTTTTAATTCGAGATCGGATGGAATCATGGAAGCAAGTGCAGCAATTTGTCCTGCTGTTCCTAAAGCTTGAGTTAATCCACTTGGTTGTTGATAGGCTCCGGGTTGATATGCGCTTGTACCAGTACCGCCAGTTATTTGTCCGTATGGTGTACCTGCTAATAGTTGTTGTCCAGTTAACAATCTTTGTAATGGTTCTTGAGCAAGCTGTTGAGCACCAGCAAACTGTCTTGTCAATGCTGCTTGCTGAGTTGCTTGACCTTGAGTTCCAAGCTGACTTAGTAAGTTTATTTGATTAGCTAGTTGTTGTTGACTTTGCTGTCCTAAACCTGCAAGCCCACCACCAATCTGCCCAAACTGGCCGCCGAGCCCAGCGCTTAATTGTCCTAGACCTGCGATCCCTTGACCAATCTGAGCTTGTTGTCCGCCTAAGCCTGCTTGCAATGATGCTAGGCCTTGGCTTGCTTGTCTTTGTTGTTCAAATGCTTGTTGTGCTTGTTGTTGAGCTTGACCAAATCCACCGCTTCTAATTCCAGCTACAGCTTCGGCTGCGCCTCTACCTGTTTGTCTTGCTAATTCTTCTTGAGTAATTCTTCCTCTAGAGCCACCAAATGCACCTGCTGCTACAGCTCTATCTCTAAGACCTATATCGGATTGAGCTCTTTGTCTTCCTATATCTTCTAATGTTTGTTGAACAACTTGTTCTTCAAATGGATTGTAAAATCTTTGAGCCATCGATGGATCGTACATACCAGTAGTTCCACGAGCAGTTTCTTCTGCTCTCATAAGAGCACCAAGACCGCCACCCATAGCTTCTCTGGCGCCTGGTAAATATCCGAAAGCTTCTTCTAATGCTCTCTCTTGCCTTCCGAAGAGTCGACCAGCTTCGGTAACATAAGGCTGATACTCACCTAGTCGTGCGGCTTGCTGGCGGGCTTGTATTTGTAGTGGAGTTAGCCCAGCAGTTTGCTGAATGGGAATATCTCTTGGTCTTGATATAAGACCTTCGTATTCACCAGGCGCACCAAAGTAAGATGCTAGTAATCTTCTTGAATAATCTTCTACGAATGGCTGTACAAAAGCATAGCCAGTTTGCGGGGTAGTAATTACTTCCGCTTCTGGACCTGTGACTGTTTTACTTTTACAAAGACTTCCCATAATTTATTTCATGTATGTTGAGCCTATCATGTGAAAACCTTTTTTCTTAAATAGTTTTCCTGCTCTTTCAACCCCTTCTAAGTTAAATATGCCCATAATAAGGGGTAGTTCTAATTTATTAGCATAATCTATAACTGCATCTAATAAAAGATGTGAAGGCGGTTTTTGGTCTTTTAGGTTTCTGTATTCGGGAAGTACATAAAACCAACCGTCACCGATGTATTGTTCTTTAGACCAAGCGTATTCTTCTGATCTAACTGCAACACTGCCTACTATCATATCATTTTTATCAGAATCTATCACATTAAATATGGCACCGTTAAACAAAAAATTATTAATCCATGCAGATGCATTAGGCCAATATATTTCTGGTGATTTATTTTTAGATAATGTGTGTTCTTCCCAAAAATTATTAGCTAGAAAATCTGCTATTTCCTTGCCATTTTCAGGAGTTGGTTGTAAGTATATTAGTTCTAGATTCACACTAAAGTGTTAGCAAATTGTTCTCCGAGCTTTTGCATTTTGTACATTTCACGAGCACCTATTAGTCTTTGCTCATATTCATCTTTAGGATCAGCTCCTAACGCTAATCCTATTCCTCGTACAGCAGCTGCATTGGTAACAAATTCGCCATCACTTAACATAGCTGGTATTTTGTCTCCTCGCTCTCCTCCGGGACCAGTTACTAACTTGTCCCTATCTACAAAAGTTCCATCTTTAGCATACAATTGACTTGCTATTCTTCTAGGCTGAAGATCTTCTATAAATGTCGCTTCTTTTGGAGGAGACACTAATGGAGAGAATGGAACGCCTTTTGCTTGTGCATATATTTTTGATACTTCACTTGGGTAAAATTTATAAACATCTGGTGTTACATCTTTGGCATCAATGCTTATAGAAGCACCAGGCATTGTATCTTGATATCCCATACTTAAAGAAGAAATGCCATCACCGCTAGCGCCATATGCTCTAGCTAGTCTACTCATTGCTTGTTGTGCTTGTTTTTCTGCTATTTCTTCGTCAGTTAAACCAAAGTCTGAATCAACATCTTGAATACCTAAAACATTTTTTAAATAATCTCTTGGATCAAAACCATATCTATCATCGTTATAATTAAACATGATCCTGTCTTCTATGCCATCCAAGAAAGGATTATATGACATGCCACCTTCTCTCATTTCTATTGGCATTATTGAAGCAATGCCGCCACCTGCAAATCTTCTTGCTCCGGGAATAACTGAAGCATTAGAAGCTCCAAGGCTAGCGATAGATTGTCCTGCAATAACTTGTTTAGCAAGGTCTGGTCCTTTCATAGAACCTTTTAAAGACATTATTCCTTGTTCTTGATTATTTTCTAAGATAGCATCTGATAAAGTTTTATCAGTGCCTGGCCCGTAATCTACTCCGTACTCTAAAGCCTCGCCTTCATCACCAAAAATATCTTCGCCAAATAGATCATCTAAATCTTCTTTTGATTCTTCTTCAGCATCTTTTAAACCAATAATTCCTTTATCTAAAGATGATCTTCCCTCAACTGTTTCAGGAACATCCATGTCCATAATTTCTAGTTCGCCACTTTCTAATAAAGTTTTGCTTTCATCAGAGCCGCCCATCATAGTTTTGATAAAATCAGAAAAACCAGAAGCTCCGAAAGGTCCAGTGCCTTCAGCGTATGCAGCTATGCCCCCATCAGCATAGTCTCTAACGTTTTTTAATATTTCAATTTCATTTTTAAAAAAATCTGAATCTTTAGAATCATTTAATAATCCAGCAGCTTTTATGAAATCAATGTCTGCATCAGCTCTATTTCTAATATATTCTTGTTCTTTTCTAATTAAATCAGGATCTTTTAATTTCATAGATTCTCTAAAACGCAAATCATAAAGATTTTGAGTTCCTAAACTAGCTCTATCATCTGGCATCCCACTGCCACGCATTTGAGAAATTATTTGTATTTTTTGAGCATCTAAATTATTGATTTCTTGATTTAATCTCTGTGCTTTATCCTTATCTTTGTTCTTTACAGCATCTTGATAATCAAGCATAAGGTTGCGAATTTGAGTTTCAATACCAAATATTCTTTGTTCTGGATCTGCGTTTAAGAAGTCTACTAAATCACCGTCTTGGTATCCCGGAACATCATAGCCAAACTTGTTTTCTACAAGCGCTGGGTTTTCTTTTGCTAGTGCTTTTAATCCTTTATTTGCTGTTGATATGTTTTTCATCTTTGTCTTGTTCTTTTCTTTGCTTCCAAATCTCCTTTAGCTCTGCCCAAGTATAAACTTTTTTGGTGTCTTCGTCCCAAAATAACCCTTTATAATCTACAGATTCTGACATAATTTTACGTTTTTCGATACCTTGCAGTCTTCTTAGCTATTCTTTTTGGTTGCTTTACAAATTGTTTGCCAGCCTTAGTTCCCTTTCTTTTGGCTCTAGTTGTGGCCGCATACTCTTTTGAACTCAAAGCTTTAATAGCTTTCTCTGGTAAATATCTTTCGCCTGTCTTGCTAGATGGCTTACCTGACTTGGTTCGCCATTTTTGCTTAGTCCATTTAGAAAGTTTATTACTTGCTTTCTTTTTACCAGCGTAAGTACCGCCAGCATCTTTATAATATTTGGTAGCTAATTGCATAGCACGAGCAGAATGTTTACCGCCCATTTTGGCTTTGGCTTTAGCCTTAGCAGCTGCCCATTTCTTGGGATCTCTTTTTTTTGCTACTCCTGTTGGCATTATTTACCTCTTTGTTTCATGGCTTTTTTCTTAGCCGTAGCACTTAAATCACCGTAGTGATATACAGGTTTACTAGATTTAGTGTGAGTCTTGTTAGTATGAAGCTTGCCGTTTGGCATCTTGTGATAAGATCCTTTCCAAACAGTGCCGTCTTTTAAATAATGTTTTACGCCTTTTGCCATATTACAAAGTTAAAGTTATGTCTCCGTTTGTTATAACATCTATATTACCAAGTTCTGCACTAGCTTCATAGCCATGCGGATCTACTGGTGTATGAAGTTGTATCCATTCTTGCCCGGTATATACCTGCAAAACACCAATAGATACATTCCATATAACATCACCAGCGTTAAAATTAAGCGTATTAATTTGTTCGCCAGTAAACTGTGGAGTAGCATTGGTGTCAAACTTTCCTAAGTTAAGCTCTAGTATTCTAACGAGCCTGTTGAATGTATTTGCATCAACCTCAGTTAATGCTAATGGTAACCTAGTTTCAAGGAGTTTTGCCATTATCTTCTGCCATCAGTTCTAATATCGAATCTATTGGCACCAAGTCTCCATTTAAACCCAGTTCTTACACCTACAGCAGCTGTATCATCTGATTGAACTCTAAGAACCATTTGACGGCCACGAGCTCTTACAAAGTTTTGTTGTGTGCTACTAGTAACATTATTTGTAGAAGATGTAGATAGCGAATCGCCAGGATAATTTCTTGTTTTTAACACATAATTTATTTGACCTGTAGTTGGAGTAGTTCCAAAGAATTTTACATCTGGAATAATTCTGCTGACAAAACCAAATTGTTCACCTTGATCAATATCGATATCACCGGATTCAATATACACATTATCCATCGGAGAACCGTCTGCATCATCTCCACTTTCATGATTATAAAGATAGCTAGTTCCATTAGTTTTTTCTGTAGCCATTGGATTATCAAATATTCCTTCATCTAGCCAAGCTGTTCTTGCTAATTCTCCAATGCTCCAAACATTTTCTAAATAATTATAAGTAACATATCTATCAATATCATCGCTATTAGCAGAACAATAGAACCATCCTATTTCGTTAAACTCTCTATTAGTAAAAGCAAATACTTTAAAAGATTGAGTGGTATTTAAATCATCTAAAACATAATTTAAAACGCTACAAACAACTCTTTGTACAGAACCCGAGTATTTGTAGAACCCATCTCTTGCCATCCAATACACGCCATCTGGTGCGTTTATAGCACCATTTGGAGATATCAATCCAACATTTTCATTAATAAGATTTACGCCAAAAGTAAATGGAGCTCCAACAAATTGCATAGAATACAAAGATGTATCTGTCCAAACTAATATTTCTTGTCTTGATCTAAGACCGCCCACTATTTGAGAACCAGATGATAGTCTTAAGCTTCCTGCGGTATTAGTAGCAGTTGGCTCCCATTCTGTTATATTTTCTTGATCACTAAATGCTATAAACAATGGATCAGAATTTCCTGTTCTAACATTACCTGATATGGGATCAGCTCCTAAAACAATGACATGCCTATCAATATCACTAACAATAGTTTGTAATCCAATTGTTGGTGCTAAATTTGCGCCACTTAAACTAGTGATATTAACGGCTCGTGTGCTAGTTCCGCTTGAAGTATCCCAATAATATATACCTCCAGCTCTTGGATTAATAATAAGATCTTCTCCAAAAGCATCGTGAGACCAAAGTCTTAGCTGATTAGCAAACCCTAAAGTACTAGCAGATCCCCATGTACCAGATCCCCATGAGCTAACACCCCATCCAGTAGCAGGAACATAAACATCAAGCCCGGTATTAATTTGATAAGCACCAACCACAGACGAACCTCCGTTTCCTGTATCAGAAGCATTGGCTGTAACTGTTGCGCCTGCGGTATCTTTTGCTTCAATAGTGTAACTATCAGCATCAATAATGGTCGCTATTTGATATTCTTGATTTAAAACAGTAGCAGTAATATTGCCGCCTAAAGATACAGCTCCTGAATAAGTAACAAAATCATTTGCTACAGCACCATGAGAAGTATCTGAGACAGTTAGTGTTGCATCTCCATCTACAGCAGCAAAGGTTACATCGCCAGCGGCCGTAGTTTCACGTATGGGAGTTACATCATAAAAATTTTCTCCCTCTTTTACATAGTATTTTAAATTAGTTCCAAGTCCTAAATATTTAGTGGATGCTAAAGAAACCCAGCCAATCATTGCTCTGCATGATCCTAAGAAACTGTTTAAAGAATTCTTAACCCAGCCACCTATTTTTTCTGGTAATCCTTTTCTAAATCTAACAAGATTGCCATCAGCCCAGCCGCCTTTATCCATAAGGTCTGTCATTTCTTTATTGATGCCGGGTTGAAATGTAAATTTAGTCAATGCCATATTAGTTTTCGTCTATTGGATTGAGCTCTGGAGTTTTGTTGACTACTGATAGTGATTGTCGCAAAGACTCTTTAGAGTCAATCTTTTGTAAATTCTCTATAGTTTTTGCAACAGAGTTTTCAACTTCATCAAATGCCAAAAAGAAAACTTTGTCGATGGGTAAAGCTACCATACAAAATATGTCTACTTTACCACTACCATATCTTAGCATTTTATTTTTACGATTGTTATCTGCATTTGATCTTAAGTCCCAGCGGTAATATTCTTTGCCGTCTTTGTTGTAAATGCTATTGGTAGTTTTAACTTGAATTCTATAGAAAACTCCTTGATGATCAAGGATAAGATCAGACTTATGGCCTTCTGGCGCTGGGATTACAGAGTCGCAATATCTCAACAAATATGATGCTGCTAAGTATTCTCCTGCAAGGGCTACCCTTGAAGAAACATGCGACATGTTTTCATCTTATTTTTCTCGGCTTACGCCTTTCATTTTCTCGTAGGATCTTGCACCTGCAAGTCCTAACATTCCCATTACTATAGTAGATAATTGAGAGAAATCAAACTCAGGAAGGTCAACGGTACTACCACTTAATACCAATATCCATTCTATTAATGGTGCGAATATGAAGTGGTATGCAAGGGATACTCCGCATACCCAGCCGATAAATGGCCTCCAGCCAGCTACAAATATAGATTTATGTGCAGCTTCTTGTTGATTTACTTTTATTTGAGCTAGGTTGGCCTCTTGGATAGACATTAATAATTCGTGTTCTAGTTTTTGTTTTAGATCTTTATCAGCAACAAACTTATCCAATATCTTACTGACTGGCTCTATAAATTTATCAATCATCTTTTTGTATTTTTTTTATTGCTTGAATTTCTTTTTTATGAAACTCAATTTCTTTTTGTAAAACCAACACTTCTTTTTCTAATATGATTACTTTTTCTTCCAACATTCTAATATCTGGAAAGATGTAATTATTTTGATTAGCTCTTAAATTTTTTATCTCTGTATCATTTCTTTCTATATGTTCGCTAATAGAAGCATAACCGTAAACAAAAGCAGCGATAGCAATAATGATCTGTATTAAATAGCTAATAGAAATATTAAAGCTAGTTCTATCGTTTACCTTAGCTTCGGTCATCTTCCTTGACCTCTGTAAAGTTTATAAGATCTTTTTTTATGTTTGTTCATAGTAGCCATAGATTTAGGATTTCTTCCAATAGAAGTTCCCTTAATAGTATGATTAACGGTTTGTATTACTTTTGCTTTAGCCATTACCTTTTCTAGGGCTACCGCCTACATAAATACCAAAAAATCCTGCTCCAGCACCCACTATTACAGATACAAAAGCTGATTGAGAATTGCTAGGATCAGGTAAAGCCATAAACCATTCGGTAGTTCTATAGAAAGCGTAACCGTATAAAGATATTAATAATCTAGGAAATACTCTCCATTTATCAAAGCCTTCGGCTAAGTTATACCAAGTTTTTTCTTCGTTAACATTTATCTCAATTTTATGAGCTTCTTTCATTTGGTCATCAATACTCATAATGTTGTGTACTCCTTGCCATCAAATTTTAAAGATCTTTTCCTGTTGTTTTCTTGACTTACATACGATACATGCACCCATCCGCTAGATGGTATATCTTCTTTATAAAACTCTAATAAGACAGTATCGTAGTCCAGATTATCCCTGATCCATATCCCAAGCTCGTAATTGGATACGGTTGGGATTTCAATATCACATGCCTGCCCTCTAGTGTGTTGGGATTTGTCAGAACTTCCCAATCTTCTGTTGAGTTCAAGG
>Ga0129324_10001679_pt1 | contig 14080 bp, 10 predicted proteins | sample CPBDNA_7_FD_96879 | JGI IMG/M metagenome (GOLD analysis project Ga0129324, IMG submission 96879) | Freshwater to marine salinity gradient microbial communities from Chesapeake Bay, USA - CPBay_Spr_15_0.2_DNA | ecosystem: Environmental > Aquatic > Marine > Coastal | place: USA: Chesapeake Bay... | reverse complement strand
GTATGTTATTCGGTTTTTAAAATATATTTCACTGGATATATTCTTGATAGGATATATTACACTTATACAACCACATACGGTCGCCGATATAAGATAAAAAGAATTTGGGTCATAACAGTAAAATGTATGTGATTCATTAAAAATCTTTACTACATCATTTAAACAATAGCTTGTTCTTCTGTCTGCACACCATTCTTTTGTAAATCGGGGTATTTCTCTAAATAATAATGCCAGTCAAATAATTTGCTCATAAGTATATATAACAAATGAATATTTTAATAACCGGCGGAAATGGCAATATCGCAAAAATGATTAAATCACATTTATCAACACATTTTAATATAATAAATCCTTCCAGAACTGAATTAAATATTTTGGATTTTACTAAATTAAAACAATTTTTAAATGAGAATAGGTTTGATATACTCATTCACACGGCAATTTTAGGAGGGCGTCGGACCAAAGAAGAAACAGGCGAAGTTACACATAAAAATGTGTTAATGCTGGAAAATTTGCTACATTTTTCAGATAAATTTAAAATGATTATTAATTTTGATTCAGCAGCCATTTATGACCGTACAACCGATATTTTAAATAGGTCAGAAGAGGATTTATTCACAATTCCAACAGATTATTATGGTTTTTCAAAATATATTATTTACAAACGTTCCTTGGCTTATAACAATTTTTATAATTTTAGAATATTTAATATTTTTCATGTAAATGAAGAACCTGACCGCTTCATTAAATCATGTTTTATTGCTAAAAAAAATAATGATAAAGTAACTATATTTGAAGATAAATATTTTGATTTTGTATATGAAGATGATTTTATTAAAATTGTTAAATTTTATTTAGACAATATTAATAATGTGTCATTATTAGAAAAAACCATAAATATTTGTTATAATAAAAAATACAAGTTATCAGATATTGCGAAAATAATTACTAATAACAATGAGAATATTAATATTCTTAATAATACATCTCAACATAATTATAGTGGTAATAATGCAAAATTGGAAGCATTAAATTTACAGCTATTGGGATTGGAAGAAGCCTTGAATGTATATGAAAATAAAATCCTATGAAAATAAAATCCTATGAAAATAAAATCCTATCTCCCTAATAAAATGTATAATCGTACAGCTTCTATACATTTTATTTTTTTCTCAGAGTTTTGAACGCATGTATGTGCCTGAAAAACATACATGTGAATACATTTAGGCGCATTTTTGCTTTTAAATGTATTTTTTTAAAAACATTATATATATGTTGAAAAGAACCCTAGTTCGTAACGACACTATGGCACAGTTTATTACTGATAAACAACAATCCGTAATTGTTCAAGTGCGAAAAAAACTGGTTGCACCGGCAAAGAATAACGTGAATACTAATGGCCTGAAGAATAATATAATAGGTATGTTGAGTAAGAATGATCATACCCCCTCAGACAATTTGCTGGGGGGGATAAATCTTAAAAATACACTTGTGCAAAGAAATCACGTACAAGGCATAAATACTACGCAAGGCCATACTACTATGCTAACCAGTTCAATACATAAAAGAAACACTACTTCTTCTAGTAAGGTACAAAATAATACACCCGCACAAAACATAACAAAAGTAGATATTTTTACCCCCGGTTCTACCGCAAGTTTCGCCAGGGTGATAGCGTCGGCACTCACCACATGTGGGATCAAGACAAATTTATTTACACGGATGATAAATAATGCCGATATAGATGTGTGTACAAGAGAGAAAGGTCGCTATATCTTATTTTTGTCTCCTCAAACATTGTTACAGGAAAAAAATGACCCTAGTTATCCGGCTAATCTGTCAACATTACCTGTAAATAAATATTTTTTATATCAATTTGAAAATTTACAAACGAAAAATCCTAGAGATTTAAATCCGAATATGATTAATTTAATACAGAATGCAAAACATACATTTGACTGTTCTACGACGAATATGGGTTATTATCCGAAAGACTGTAGAGGTCAAGTGAGTGTTTTAAGTCCACAAAATACAATAGAAACGATAAAAAGGCCCTTAACTATAACTATGCTGTATCCCGCATTGTTCCATAAATATATATTAGGGTTAAGAAATCCAGATGATAATCTTATCACTAAAAATTATTCAGTGATCAAAGAAATGCTTATTACCCGAAAGAATATTTGTCATATTCATTGTTTATATTTAAAAAACTTGGACAGAATGTTTGCCGTTTATTTTTCACGTATAATGCAAATCTTTGATATTATTGTTACTTATACACATCCCGATGACTCAATCTTAAATAAATATAACAATATTACCTTTCTGCGTGTTAATAATTATGGCATGGATATAGGACCAAAATTTACAGTATATGAATACCTACGTAGCAAAAATATTGAATATAATTATATATTTTATATGCATTCTAAGAGCAACGATGCGTTAAGAAATAGTTATTTAATGCCTTTTATTAATAATTTGGAAAGTATCCAGACCAAATTACGCTCAAATAATGCAAATATGACGTGTTATTTTCATAATACATTATGGGAAGGGGATAGTATTCATACAAATAACCCTAATTGGAATTATAATAAACTTTATATGAACGATATATTGCATTATTTGCAAATTAAACAGTTCGCGCAAAATACCTTGTTTTCTGAGGGGAATTTTTATATTTTACATAAACGAATCATAGATAAATTATTCTCTGATAAATTCTTATATAACATATTAAACAATGGTAATAGTTTTGATTATAATTGGGTAAAATTATATTACAGCTTTAAAAATAATGAAAACGTAAAGGATATATATCAGGTTTATCACGCATATACAGCAAAAAACCTATTTGGCAATAATTTATCTACGAATAAAGGTCATTATGGTCTTGCGGATGCGATGATTGAACACGTATTTGAACGTTTACCATTAACTATGTGTAAAGAGTATAGTATAAGTATTAACATATTAGATAATAATAGTAGTAAAGATATTTTTGTAGGACACCAAAAACAAATTATTCAAGAACATCCAGATGCACAACTACAATTGAAACAAAAACAAATAGCAATACTTCCTGCACAAATTATTCATACAAATTTAACGAGTTCTACGAAAACGTTATGTATTGTTGCGTGTCATACCTCATCGGCTTTAAAAATAAAGTGTTTAACACGGAATAAACCTTATTTTGAAGAAATTGCGAATGATATCGTTTATATCAATTCCGCCGAATTCAAGACAGCAAATGTAATTGAGAATATGGTTTATATAGATAATGACCAAACTGTATGTTATGGAAAGTACTTACACGTTTTACAAAATATGGATATTAGTCAATACGATAATTTTATTTTAACTAATGATTCCTATTTAATTACGAAATCTTTGTCGGGATTTAAAGCCTTATTTAATGAGACAATTGAAATGACGGCCTTGTGCTGTTCTAATCAAACTAGTAAACATTACCCAGATTGGGTAAGAAGATATAATAAAGTAGGTATTAATAAAATCATAGACTTTTATACAAAAAAATTATCCGTTAACAAATCATTTATTAGTTTGATTCAGAATATTGAACTTAAAAGTCATCTTATTCATAAAAAAAGTATAAATGTTTTATATGACGCTATGCCTGGTTATAATGGTAATATTCATTTTGATAACACCCAACTGAAGGAATACTTGTATAATAAGAATTATCCGATTATAAAAATAAAAAAAATGCAATTTACAACCTATAATAATAGACAACTTCCATCTGATTTTAATCCAAATGAATATAAAAGTCTACACCCGGACTTAACTGAACTACAAAATAATGACGCAATTTCACATTTTATAAACCATGGAATGAGTGAAGGAAGACCTTATAAAAAGGGACAAAAATTAATATATGCTGATTTTTTGACACAGTATTTAAGTGAAATTAAATTTTAATAAAAGTATTTATATATAACTATATATAAATGAACACTTTTGATTGGCAATACTATTTGGATAAATATCCGGATTTAAGACTAAATGGTATCACAACAAAACAACAATCACTGCAGCATTGGATTGAACATGGAAAAAAAGAAGGCAGAATATCCATAAGAACACCTGCACTTTTTGATTGGCAATACTATTTGGATAAATATCCGGATTTAAGACTAAATGGTATCACAACAAAACAACAATCACTGCAGCATTGGATTGAACATGGAAAAAAAGAAGGCAGAAATCCTATAGGGCAAACATGCGGGTTTGCAATAAGTACATTTCACAGAAATGACAGCAGGATTGAATCATTTAAAATATGTATTTCATCTATTATGAAATATAAGAAAAAAAATACTATTGTAATAATAGTGGATGATGGTAGTACTATTAAAACACATATTAAGTGGGTAAGAAGTACATTTCCAACGATTATAGTAGTAGAAAAATCGTCAAATTCAGGAATCTCAAAAACTAAAAATACATGTCTTCGTATGTTATATGAAAAACAATGTGATTATTTTTTCTTGCTTGATGATGATATAGAATTTTTACAACCGATAGAGGATAAATATATACATTCTTTATGCGACGAAAATGTTAATATATTATCTGGACGGGCCGATTCTAACCCTATAGAATCAAATTATTCAAAATATACCAGTCAAACAAACCATTTAAATGGATTTTTATTATGTTTTTCAAAATATACCTTCATAACCGCTGGATACTTTAAGGTGTTTACAGGCAAATATGGGCACGAACATACTTGGTATACACAGAGAGTCATGGAATGCACAAAACAATCAGGATATTTTGATATTTCATCAAATAATTTATATGTTAGATTATTATTAGTTGAATCAAGTGTTTCAGCTGAACAACAAAAACATGAATTTGCACAAAATGAACAATTGTTACATACTTTTAATAAACACTATGAAAAATGTGTTGAATAGCAGCGTAAAAATATTTGTTGGATTATAGTATAAGTATATATGTATAAGTATATATGCATAATTTATTTGATTGGCAATATTATTTAGATAAATACCCTGATTTGCGGCGGAATGGTATAAACACAGAACAACAAGCAATAGAGCATTGGCTTACTTATGGAAAAAAAGAAAAAAGAATGCCATTTAATATTAATATAAAATCAAATAATACTATAGGAATACTTATTCCGTCTACATCAAATGGACGTGAATGGCACAATAGTGAAGAAACTTATCTCTATAATACAATTAAATCATTTATAAATTCCACATTATTAGACCAAACTATACAAAAACGCAATACATATAAATTTTATATTGGTCTTGACCGAAATGATAAAATATTAGACATTGAAGGGTTTAGATTAGATATTAATAAATTAATGTTGCTTTTTGAAAATGTACTTATTGAATATATATATATGGATGGTATAACCAAGGGTCATTTAACCGCTATGTGGAATCGTTTATATATAAAAGCATTAGCGGATGAGTGCGATTATTTCTTTCAATGTGGAGATGATATTGAATTTAAAACAAATGGTTGGATAGGTGATTGTATATACACATTACAAATAAATAACAATATTGGATTAACTGGCCCTATGAATAATAACCCAAATATATTGACACAATCATTTGTATCACGTAAACATTATGATTTATTTGGATATTATTTCCCGGAAGAAATAATAAATTGGTTTTGTGACGACTGGATAAATGAAGTTTATAAAAGTTTAAAAGCGTATTTTCCGTTAAAACAACATTTATGTGACAATAATGGAGGTACTCCACGCTATATTATTAATGATACACTTCGCGATAAATGCACGGAACTTGTAAATAGGGATGTATTACGGCAAAAATAAAGTGAAGTTAATATATTAATCTGTTTTCTCTCAACACAACGATTTTATTCCCTCTAAAAATCCAATCTGTATACTCCATCCGAGTTCTTTGAGCTTCTGATTGCTGATATAATACCGCTGGTCATTAAAAGGCCGGTCTTCAATAAATGTAATCCACTGTTCGCATTCTTCATCTGCCACGCCTTTTATTAGCTTTATTAGTATTTTGGCCACCTCTAAAATACTATATTCCATTCCTTCATCACAGCCGATATTATAAATTTCCCCCACTTGCCCCTTTTCCAAGATTTTCAGAAATGCATGTGCGGTGTCTTCCGCGTGGAGAAAAGCCCGGACACAACTGCCGTTACCCTGAATAGTGACCTTTTCACCTTTTTTCAATTGCTCAATAAAACGGGGTATCACTTTCTCAGGGTATTGATTTAACCCATACACATTATTACCCCGAGTAATAATAATAGGCATTTTAAAAGAATGGTTGTAGGATTGTGCTAAAAGCTCCGCCCCGGCTTTTGTCGCTGCATAAGGGTTAGTCGGACACAAGACGGTCTGTTCGGTTTTATGTTGTTCATCGGCTGCTAGCATGGACTCCCCATAGACTTCATCGGTGGATACGTGAATGAACTTTTGTAGTAAAGGACAATGTAAACGGACTGCTTCTAATAAATTATGGGTACCGAGTATATTATCTTCGGTATATTGAATGGCATCCGTAAAAGAGTTTTGCACGTGGCTTTGGGCGGCGAAATGCACAATATGGGTGATGGGGAGCGTTTGAAAAATATAATTCAACAAATCTAAACTTTGAAGGTTGCCGTGAATAAACTGGTACCGTTCCTTATTTGCCCTTATCGCTGCGTTTACGTTTTGTTTCTCATTCGCACAATAATATAAAGCATCAAAATTGATTATTTTTACGTGTTGATAGTGTTGGAATAGGACATTAATGAAATTAGAACCAATAAAACCGGCACCACCAGTGACAAATAAGACGGTATCTTTTGTGTCAGGAAAATCGGGTTTAACACACTGTTCACTCTTTATGTCTGTAAGTATGCTGGGTTGCTTGCACCCGCTTTGCTTGTCGGACTCGCTTCGCTTGCACCCGCTTTGCTTGTACTCCATCAGTAATTCTGTCACTGCTTGTTTAATCGGTCGCACCTGGGGAGCAAATGCTTCTAACCGACTCGTATCCAATAAATTATTAGACCGATGACAATCAAGTATCTCTCGCTGTTCTTCTATACTGAAATTCACCCAGGTAAAATCAGGGTCTACGTGTTCTTTATAGAGAGAAAGAATTTCATTATGGGAAATCACACCCGGATTCGTTAAATTCATGGTCCCAACTATTTTCTTCGCCATCATGTCTAACACGATCGGGAGGAGTTCAGGCAATACCGTCATAGAATTAGGTATGGAGCAAATCTTCGCATAATTGGTAATTTTCGTAATAAAATTACGCGGATTATCTTCGCCAATAATGGGCATGCGAATACGAAGATTTAATACATGATCGCCCAGTTGGTGCATTAAGCGGTCAGTAAAGCCCTTTACGGTAGAATATCCTGACCCAAAAAAATTGGGTAATTCAGCTTCCATAAAACCGTGGTCTTCCTTGCCGGTAACATAGCCAAAAATACAGCCTGTTCCTAAATATGTATAATGGATACCACGTTCTTTACACGCTAACGCTAAAGAAATCGGAGCAAATAAATTATCACACACATTCTCTCTTAATTTCCCAGGTTGTTCTAAATAATCAATTGTCGGATATTCTTTCTCACCGATTGTGCCATGGGTTCGTCCAATGAAAGAGACAACATGGGTAGGCCGATACAAAACCAATTCTTTATTAACGGCTTCTATATTATCAACACGGGCCTCACCTAATACATATTCAAGACCTGTATGAATACCATATTCATAATCATAGGTTCTGTCTACTTTCTCTCTTAAAAGCGCGATAAATTGCTGACCAATCCAACCTTTATGACCATAAACGAGAACTTTCATTATATTTACTACTCAGTCTATTTTTAATAAGAAATAAACGTATGTCATATAAAACTGTATCAATACATTACATTGTTTAATGTAAATTTACTAGTTTTGTTAGTGCTTATAATATTTACACCTAATTTTTTCGCATTTATTCTAGACACCTTATCATATTTTATTTCATTCATAACGGTAACATTTTTTATATTTTTCGTTGACTTATTTATAATATCTAATAATTTAACTGCATTTGTGTCAATCATTTTTGTAATCGGCTTATGACTAGTATTTACCGAACTATTTGTGCTACTATTTGTAGAAATATTAAAGTTACGTTTTAGCGTAGTGCTGTGGAGGCTATTTTTCCCAATGTTAATCTGCATTAATTTTCCAAAGTCATTATCATTATTATTTACTGGTAATTCCTCATTTTTAGTCGTAGCTCCGGTTCGTAAATTAATAATGTTCTTAACTGCTATAATATCTTTTATATTGCCGTAAAAGTTAACGTCTCTTAAATAAGTCCTCATCAATTTATTCGCATTATTTGTATTTTTCTTGGAAGGTAACAACATATGTTGCACACTAGACTTATTATAAACTCCCGTTTTGATGTTAAAATGACCGAATAAGAAATCTACCCCCCACATCCACTTGTTCTCCACCGTATGGATAGAGAGAAATCTTTTAAAATCTTTATACTTCAATAATAAACAATACACTTCTAAAGCATTGTTAATAGTTAAAATATGACTGGCATACGAATTCATAAAAGAATGTGTGCTGTTGATGACTTTTGGCGTTAAAATTTCAATCTTGTATTTTTCTTTGACGTTGATCATTTCTCGCAAATTCAATTCTTGTATTTCTACGTCATCCAACATAAATAAGATATAGTCATAATTGTTTAAAGTTGTATTATGCGGATTCGTAAGAAATAACTCCGTTAAGACGCCCGGCTTATTATGAAACATTTTCTTATTAAGAAACGTAAATTGTTGCACAAAATTATATACCACATCCTCACTATTATAACAGTTCACTACGATATCAAAGTTGGTATTTAATACACTATAAATATAATTAAGATTTTTTGATAAGATATTTAATTTAACTTCCAAACCTCTATGGCCTATTGCGGCTAAATAATAAACGAACCTCATGTATTATATAATACATATATTATATAATATACATTCACACAACCTTTTAAGAAAAGGTTAGACCAAAACAGACTAGGCGTACGCTTATATTGTTTTCTATATTATTTATTTTATTATATAAAAAATATGTTAAATTAAACATGCGTATGCATAGTCTGTTTTGGTCTAACCTTTTCTTAAAAGGTTGTTAAAAGGTTGTTAGAAAAGTGTATTTTTAAATTTAATTAATCTTTTTACCCAGTCTATACATTTATTTGCAAAAGGACTAAATGTCGTTACAACCTCGTCCACGTTTTGAAATACAAAATTATCCACTGTATCTGAATACAAATCCACGGCTTGTAGAATATTTTTAATATACACCTGGCAATTGTTATCCATTGGACTAAATAAAAAATATTTACTATCACCCATTAAGATGTTTGTTTTCTTTAACATTTCATTTAACGTGAACGTTTGACCATTTAACGGAACATGACAAAACTCCGTCTGTAATGATGGGATGTAACACGTCGTGATTTCAATACGTTCATTTTTTTGACAAAAGACTTTTGTGCCGTCCGTTAAAGTACACTCCAGTGCTAAATGATACAAAGTATTTAATTGATTATTCTTGTTTCTCTCTGAGTTCCATTTTCCAGATGTAATTATATTTAATAAAGTATTGAATAAGGATGGAATTGGCTTCCGGTGGATGACGAGTTGCGTGATGTTTTGTGCACTATACAATTGTAGCGTCCGCTGCGCTTCATAACTATAACTATAAATTTGGGTATTCATGACTTGGCAAAATTGTTCCGCTGAATGTTTTAACCAATTATATATCCACGTGCTATACCGCATATAAATAAACAGAATAAGGAGCGACGTTATTATAGTGGAAATTACGAGCAGGGTTAGTAACAAGATAAAAACAATGTAGAAAAAATAATTGTTGAAGAATGTCATGTATATACGTTTGTGAAAAACGTATAGAAAAATAAACCCACTTTTATTGTAGTAAATATCTTATAGATATTTTTACTTTATTTCAATAAAAGGTTGTTTGTATTTTGGCCCAACCTTTTTTAAAGGTTGTATATATGAACATATCTACTAACGCCGAAGCATTTGTTCCTCTTTTAAAACAATATAAATTAATTTCAAAGAGAGAAAATGATGATAAATATAAATTAATAATGCGTTCTCTCTTTAAGGACCTTTTAGAAGCTGAAAAATATTTACTGACCTCACCAGTTAACAAGACAATATATACGTGGGAAGAGCATAAGACTAACAACCACGTTCAATTGAGTAATAACAGTCGTTTCTTCCCCAAGACAATCCGTAAATATATACAAGATACACCGTGTTCTCTCATAAAATACACTTGTGAAATACAAGGTAGAGAGAATAATATCTATTTTTACAGTTATGCAAGCGAAGCGGGTGCAAGCAAAGCGGGTGCAAGCAAAGCGGGTGCAAGCAAAGCGGGTGCAAGCGAACACGGTGCAAGCGAACACGGTGCAAGCGAACACGGTATTAATCGCGCGGTCAAGTTAATGTTCGTGTGGTTATATGTTTGTATTAAATATGCCCAACAAAAATGTGCGAAAGAATTAAATGTCTATATATTTTTAACTCCCTTTAAAAAAACTCTTCCAGTGAAAACAACCACCATCATTTCTAGCGAACATGTCAATACCGCATTTACCTATTCTTGTTTACCGGAAGGGGAAATTACCATTTTTCGTGCCGAAGAATGGTTCAAGGTATTTTTGCACGAGACATTCCATGCCTATAATTTAGATTTCGGTCTCACACCGGTACCCACTAATTTTCAAGGTAAAATTAATACGCTTTTCCACATTAACAGCGAATTCAATATAAACGAAGCTTACACAGAAGCTTGGTCACGGATTATAAATTGTGTTTTGTATAGTTTTAATTCACTTACAGAGAGAGAAAAGACATTTAATAATTTTTTAATGTATACAGATTTTTGTTTAGAATTAGAACGTCTTTTTTCTCTCTATCAAATGAATAAAATATTGAATTTTATGGGGCTTAATTACCCAGACATCTACTCCTCAGGTGGTTATTTGAAAGCGCATTTATATAAAGAAGATACCCATGTGTTTGGTTATTATATTTTAACTGCACTTTTCCTCAATGATTATAAAGAGTTTGTGCAATGGTGTGCGGCGATTAATACCAATATTTTTAAATTTGATTGTAGTGCAGAAAGTTTTAAAAAAATGGCGATTTATATCCAGAAAATTCACAATAACCCCGAGTTATTACGTGTTCTCTCTTTATATCAATCAAATAAGATAAAACCCACCGCTAATTTAGCGTCAACAACTAGGATGGCCGTTATTGACTTGGTAGATATACAATAATAAATATATTAGACAAAGAACCTTAAAACATTATCTTCTTAACATATAATAAGTTCATAATGTTAGCTAGTAATGAGTATAATAATGAGTATAATAATGTTATAGTAGAGACAAAAGACACAGCCTCTGTCCCTGTACCTGCAGCAACTAAACGTGTTGTTAAAAAACGCAAACCCCCTGCTGAAACAGATAATGTCATTGTTATTCCCACCCCCGAAAATTATAATGCCTTCCTGAGTCACAAGTTCAATTCTATTCAATTAAAGAGTATTTGCCGACATTATAAATTACCAGTGTCGGGGACTAAACAAGTTCTTACCAATACAATTTACAAACATTTGTATTTGTCTCATTACGCCATTCGGATACAGCGTCAATGGCGCAAGTCTTATATGAAAATCTATGCCAAACTCCACGGTCCAGCCCGTTTTGAGCGACAGCTTTGTGTGAACGAAACGGATTTCTTCACGATGGATGCAGTGAAAGATATTCCTTATAAGCATTTCTTCAGTTACCTAGATAGTAAAGATAATATGATATATGGTTTTGATATCATGTCTTTGTACAATTTAATTGAGAAAAACGCACAACAAAATGATAATAACCAAAAAAAGAATGAGGTGCTAAATCCTTATACTCGGAATCCATTCAGTTCTAAAGTGAAAAAAGATTTTAAAAGTTTGCTGTTTTTTGCCAATTTATTGAACGATGATATTCAACTGGAAATCAACGAAACAGATGATGCGAAAATAAACCCATCCTCAATGGCTGTAACTAGTTTTAATATTGAACACCGGGTCTTTAACCTTTTTCAAGACATTGATAGTTTAGGGAATTATACCAATCCTGTGTGGTTTATGGAACTACGTCGCCACCAAATTTTAATTTATTTAAAAGAGTTTCATGATATTTGGACATATCGTGCACAATTAAGCGACCACATTAAAAACGAAATTTGTCCTCATGGTAATCCATTTTTGGCGTTTCATATAGGCGAATTAGCTCAGATCCCCTTTAGAGAATTGCAGCATATAGTATTAGTACTTATGGAAACGATGGTCCGGGGCGGTGTGAATCAGAACAGTCGGTATTTAGGGTCCACCTATGTTTTATGTGCTTTAACTTTAGTCAATAATACGGCAGCCGAAGCTTTACCGTGGTTATATGAATCGGTGGCTGTGCAATTCTAATGCAGTTTGTTCTTTATACATTATTGTTTGTACTTTTTTCTTTATACATTATTCTTTGTATTTTTAGGAAAATAACGAATAAAATAATTCTGGTGCGGATTTTAGGAAATGTTTAGCCATTTTATCTCACATTTAGATGTAAAATTGATATATAATTAATTTAATGCGTTAAACCATTTAAAAACAATCTATAATAGTAGAGTATAACAAGATGCCCCGAGTTAAGAAATCCGAAACTGTCTCTGAAACTGCCGCCACCGCCACCGTCCCCGCCACTCCCAAGGTAGCCAAGGCTCCTAAGACGCCCAAGATTGAAGCAGCCGAGGCTGAAAGCACCCCTTCCAAGAAGGCCTCTACTAAGAAGGCAACCAGCACCCCTGCCCCTGCTACTGCCGAGACTGAAGTCGCTGCTCAAGAAGCCGCCGTCCCTGCTTCTTCGGAATTTACCGATTTCATGGTGAAGCTTCAGCAGCTTGGTAACTTGGTTAACTCCCTCAAGAGCGAATTTCGCACCCTTGAGAAGAAGGCCAACAAGGATTTGAAGATTATGACCAAGGCTAATGCCAAGCGTAAGCGTAAGAACGTGAACCGCGCTCCCAGTGGTTTTGTGAAGCCCACCCTTATCAGCGCGGAATTGGCCTCCTTCTTGGGCAAGACCGCTGGCACTGAGATGGCCCGCACTGAAGTGACTCGCGAGATTAATGCTTACATCCGCGATCACCAGTTGCAAGACAAGTCCAATGGTCGCATTATCAATGCGGACACCAAGTTGTCTTCCCTCTTGAAGATTCCCGCAGGCGAAGAACTCACTTACTTTAACCTTCAACGCTACATGAGCCCCCACTTCACCAAGACTGTGGTGGTTGCTTCGGCTTAAATTAACTGAAGCTAGAATATTCTAGATTACGTTACCGATAATTCTGCTTTTTAACGTCCAACTGTGTAAAAATATTATGTAAAATATAATATTTTTTCCTTGCTAAAATTTTTGTATAATATTTAATATTTAATATTTAAGTTTGGTTTTACTGTTTATTGACTTTTTACTTTTCTTCTTCGTATTATTTTTCTTCTTGGTATCCTTTTTCTTCTTCGTATTATTTTTCTTCTTGGTATGTTTTTCTTTTTTATGTTCATTACTATTGCCCTCTGCTAATTTCAATAACTTTTCATATAGATCATCATTTATAACAGAGGATTCGGCGCTATTCTGCATTTTTTTGCTATTTTGTTTAGTATTTGAATAATTACTGCCTAAATATAATCCAACCGGGACCGCTAAATGTTTAAACCGGTCACTGACTTTTTCGTCTTCGTGTTTTCCCCCTTTGCCACCAACATGATCTGCGTATGCGGCTGGTATTCCCTGATTTAACAATAATGAATTCACCGAATAACCGCCGGCCATTATTTTATCGTCTTCTTTATTATATACCATTTCATCATATTCCATTTCAGGTGACATTTCATCATATTCCATTTCAG
>Ga0129324_10001676_pt1 | contig 14107 bp, 10 predicted proteins | sample CPBDNA_7_FD_96879 | JGI IMG/M metagenome (GOLD analysis project Ga0129324, IMG submission 96879) | Freshwater to marine salinity gradient microbial communities from Chesapeake Bay, USA - CPBay_Spr_15_0.2_DNA | ecosystem: Environmental > Aquatic > Marine > Coastal | place: USA: Chesapeake Bay... | reverse complement strand
TTCCTCTGCACCGACGACGAGCTCTTCTGGTATCTTGGGAGAGAGTTCTGAGTCTATGACAAACGTACGAACAAGATGTCCATTGAGATAAATATCCATGGTCTTTCCCCAGAGTGATATCACAAAGTGATTCCATGTTTGTAGACGAATATCTTCTACCTTATATTCCTTTACTACTTCACAATTTTCAAAACCCTCTGTTTCCGATGGTTTTTTAATATAAATTATAAGTTCTGGATTTACTTTTGCAAAAGTAACATACATGGTATCATTCTCAAATGATCTTTCAAATATCATTTTACCGACATATCCTATCTGTTCGTTCCCGATCCCTTCTGTAGTATCCTCATTATCTTTATATGTGGGACATGATTCGTCGACTCCATCATCATCGACACTGATATCTTTGGATTGAAATATGGTTTCATCGCTTTGGCTCCATGTTTTTATATATGTCCAAAAACTATAGGTTGTTTCATTTGCTTCTGATGTTACAATATTTTTTGTACAAATAAAGGGCTGTGATTTAGGTTCCACGGGGACTTCAATGAGGACAGCACCAATTGTCTTTTTATCAAATAAACGTATAAGCATATACATGACAAATATGAAAGCCAAAAACGCCAATATTCCCATGACAACTGGCTTTAATAAGGATGATTCGCTTATTCTTTCTATTGCGACACGTGCATTATCTTGAATTGTTTCCATTAACAAGACATTTAAAAAAAAACAAACTAATTGTAAATGGAAACAGGAACAATGCCTTCAGGATTTTCAGGATTTTCCGAAAGAATGACAGGAGTAGTGGAATGGGGAAAGGAAGGAGGAATTGGTGCTCAAATATTTACAGGTATTGCAATTGTCATTGTTTTGTACTTTATTATTAGCATTTTATTTTCTACAGTCGGTAGAATAGTCAATATGTACATATCGACACCACTTATCATCGATGGCATGAGTACTGCTTCTAGAGGTGTAACAATATCTCAAAACCCCAATAATGGAAATGCAAGACTATTACGTCGCTCAGCGAATGAGAAGAGTGGCATCGAGTTTACGTATTCGACGTGGATGAACATTGATAACTGGGAAAACCAAAATGATAAATGGAAACATGTTTTCCATAAGGGAAATTATTTTAATAGACCATCATCGGACTCTCCTCCACATGAGTGGTGTGAAATTCAGGCACCTGGATTATGGCTTCATCCCGATAAAAACGCTCTACGTCTCTATATGAATACATATTTGAGTAATGATGTTCACATAGACATTGATAATATCCCCATATCAAAGTGGTTTCATATCGCAATTGTATTTTCACATCGTAATGCCGATATTTATATCAATGGATTCTTAAAGAAAAGACTCAAATTAGACAACATTCCACGACAAAATTATTATAATTTGTTGATATCAAGATGGGGAGGATTTTCCGGTATGTATTCAAATTTTCAGTATTTTAATTATGCACTATCTATGACACAGCTACAGCTTATTGTTAGACGAGGACCCAATTTCAAATCATATCAGGCGGATCCAAATAGGAAAGAGTTCAAACCATACCTGTCTAATCAATGGTGGATATCAAATAATTAATTTTACCATAAAAAAATTAAAAAGTTGCAGAAAATAACAAATGACTAAAAATCAATTGTTCAAAACCACTCCTACTGAAGAGCTATGTTTCGGGGTGCTAGAAGCGTTTGGGCTTAAATCAATGGATGATACTACAAACTTCTCAAAAAAAGACCTGGAAATACTGGGTACAGTCGACAAGCTATACTCGTTGAAACAAAAACTAGAAATATATTATATACCCTGTAAAGCAAGACTCTATCTCAATGATATCACGTCGAAAAACTGTATAACCATTCTTCGTCAAATACTAAAGGTCTTTGAAAGAACCGTAACATCCCGTGAAAAATATATTCGTGGACAGAAATTCGTCATTTACCAAATAATACCAAAAGAATATAAAAAATATCAGCCAATTTCAATCAATAACGTAGAAACCGCTTATCTTATTAGCTTTGATTAAACATGTTTAGTAAGCGAAAACCAAAAGTCTTAACCAAGAGCCTTAGCCGTTTTTTTCTTACGAGTCTGTTTTTTCCTTTGGGTAGAAGTTATGGCAGCAATTTCCTCACACATTTTAGTAGTATATTTCGTAATGGAGTTGTAATTTGGAATACCCCAAAATTGAGGTTTGAATGACTTTTTGTTTTTTTTCATTAAAAAGTGCGAGCCTTTCTGTGGATTATACCAAATAGACCATTCGATTCCATCATTCCCAGGAATAGTAGCTAGACGAATATTTTTTTTGTCGATTTGCTCTTGGATTTCTTTCATGTCAGGTGGCTTTCGACGCTTCCCCAAATTACCAAGCCCGATATTTTCATCCTTAATTTTTAAATACCATCCGTACTTTCCCAAAGAAAGATTTACATCATTCCCGTTTTTCTTTCCAATCACTTTGGGATAGCTAAATACACTATGGATTTCATCATCCTCAATATTCTGATATGTTGTTGATGGAAGTAATGGTGAATAAGACTCAATCTTATCATCTTTTACTTTAACACAAGTAAAGCCATATCTATTTTGAATAATGCCATACGTATATCCATCTTGAGTACTCGGTTGTGTTCGCCTTATCCAGTGAATTTCTACTTTTTCTGATTTATCCTTAACTTTCGGAGGTGGTTCTATTGAAGATATACAATTACATACTGTCTTATAAAACTCGGATACAAAAGATTTCCACTCCAGTTTTCCCTGAGCAATAGTATCCAGCGACTGTTCCAATTCCGACGTAAAGTCAATATTCATCAAATGAGTACACGATGACTCTAGAAAATCAGTAACCTTCTCGCCCAATGGAGATACAATACATACATTTTTCTGACCACCCAATATACACTTGTATTTAGACTCCTTGATAGATGACGGACACCATTCGTATTGATTTAATTCCAATTCTAATGATGGATTCATTCCCATATAAACATACCCCTTTTCCTGAATCTTTTCAATAATAGCACTAAATGTAGAAGGACGCCCTATTCCTGTTTTTTCCAATTGTCTTACCAATGAAGCTTGAGTATAAGGTGCAGGTGGTTTCTCAACACACTCTTTAATTTTAGCACTCTTTATCTTGTAATTCATATTCTCTTTCAAATATTGTCTTATATCATTCTCTTTATTCTCTTTATACGATCCCAACTTGAGATATCCATAAAATAATATATCTTTTTGTTTTTTTGTCCATATATCCTTTACCACATGATTCATATTAAATCTTAGCGTAACTTCTGAGAATTGTGCCGATGACATAAGAGATGCCACCGCCCTCATAAATATAAGTCTATATACCTTTTTCTCCATATCATTCAACACATTTATTTGGTCCCCTAATTCCATGTAGATCGGTCGAATAGCCTCGTGTGCCGCCTGATCTTTAACCTTTTTGTTTGATTTCCCATTGGATTTCCCACCTATATACTTTTCGCCAAATTGTTCCAATATATAATTTCTTGCATCATCCTTAAACGATTCTGCTAGAAATATCGAGTCCGTTCTCATGTAAGTAATAAATCCACCTTCGTATAATTTTTGTGCGTATAACATACACTGTTTAGGTTGAATCCCATGTACCTTTGAGGCTTCTTGCTGAAGAGTTGATGTTGTATGTGGGGGTGGAGGAGATGAGTTCAGAGTCTTCTCATTTGAATCGATATATGTCATATCTTTTTGTATATTCTTGATATACTCTGCTGATTTTGGATTTTGTTCCTTTGTAACCGTGATATTTTGAATTCCGGGTATTCCACTGGGTATGTCTAAATCCGCATTCGCCTCAAAATAAGTTTTGCCTGGCTTTTGTAGGTTTTGACGTTCAAGACATAATTTGACAGTAGGCGATTGGCACCTCCCCGCTGAAATTTTCCCCTGTATATGTTTCCATAAAAGAGGTGATACCAGAAATCCAAAAAGAATATCTACCAATCGCCTTGCTTGTTGAGCATGAAAGAGATTCATATCTAATGTCCCACCATCCTCAATTGCATCACGCAAAGCCTTTTCCGTAATTTGATTAAAACGTATCCGGGTAGCCTTTGTCGGGTCAAGACCCAAAACGCGTGTAAGATTTTCCCCAATTGCCTCGCCTTCTCTATCAAGATCCGATGCTATAATAACTTCCTTTGACTTACACATTTGTTTCAATTTTTTTACTACATCTGGTTTTGTAATTTCATAAGGAGGATCTATTTTATCTGGAGAAAACCACTTGATACTCGCGGGTATATCCATAATATGTCCATAACTCGCTATACACGGAAAACCTAACATCTTTTCAATCTTCTTGCATTTTCCAGGAGACTCCACTATAATTACCTTTTTTTGAGTCTTTTGAGTCTTTTGAGTCATTGTCTTATCCATGTCTCTACAACTTATCTAACAAACACATTTTCATTTTTTGACTCGAGCAAAATTATATATTCAGTTCTAAACTAGGGACATTTGCGTCCTTTTTAGGACGCCCTCTTTTGCGTTTTCCAACCTGAGAATCCGCTATAGATGTTGTCTCCGAATATTCGATATCTCTTGCATTGTCCTTTTTGATATTTTGTATTTGATTCAAAATTCGGTCAACATCTTGATCACTTGGTCCCTTCATTTCAGATACATCCTCGAATCCCGGCGAAGGTCCAACCGAATTTATCATATCTTCCATAATATTAGATAGTCCGGGTCCTAGTCCACCACGAGATTCATATTGAGGTTGTTCCTCTACACCTTCCCCACCCATTGTCGAGTTCATTGCCGCGGTTTGAAATTGTCGCATAAGATCCGGATTTTGTTTCAATATATCCTCTACACCCGGCATTGAGTTCTTAAAAAGAGCATTTGTCATATGGAACATAATCGCACTTCCACCCAACATCATTAGAAGCTTGACCTCTGGTGCCACCTTTGCCTTTGTCTTATACTTATCGTGAAGTTCCTCAAAAACTTCATCGTAATCATTAATATTTTCATGTATACTCTCTGACCACCCATCTAACTTAACATCGAATGGATCAAATTTAGAGTTCAAAAACTCCATACCCGATACAAATGCCATCATCGTTTTTCTCTGAAATCGTACACTATTCTCTATATCACGCTGAGCCTTGATTCGCAAAAATTCATCACGCATATCCTCTACACTCGAATTCTGACTAAATTTACGAGATAATGGAATCCCCCTAAGCTCAAACCTCTTTAGTTTAAAAAGAAGCTCCTGTTTTTCAATACCACTCTCCTTAGATTCTCGGTTATACGTATTATTCACGGGATCAGAATAATTTTTTGTACCATGTGATGCACCATATGATGCACCATATGATGTACCATATGAATCAGCATCTGTTTTATGCGATTCACTAACCTTCTCTACAACAGGTGGTACAGTGGTCGTTTCAATATTCAAATCAAGGGACTCCAATGTAACCTTTTCCATATCCATTGGGTCCTTCTTCTTAAAGGGCTTAATCTTAAACGGTGATGACTTCGTTTCAACCCTTTTATGTTCTTCAAAATCCCTAAAAACTTTGACTGGTTCGGGGTCAGGTTGTGACTGTGGACCTTGATTTGGAGATGATGGTCTAGACTTTTGAGGATCCATCAACAAATCAAGATCCTGCATAACAACAGGGGCAATGTTACGTTGAGAGTTCGATTCCTTGATCTCGTTCGTTGAGTCACTAGGTGATTTAAATGATATATCGTCATTTAATTTCTCAATATTTATAGGCTCAAATGCAATTTCTTCGAGTCCACTCATATGACATCTGAATATAAATTTATCATTTATATTTAAACGTATTTTTTAGAAAAAGCAAGTCCTTGAAGAATAACATCACTCAGATCATCCTTTTTTTTTGCTGCGTTCCATTGTTGTTTTGTTTCATCGCACTGTAGTTTTGGTAAGATATGATTTTCAAATACACTGATAGAGCTCTTTTTCGTTTCCGAATAGCCTTTCGGTTTTTTGTCAATATATTTCATCTTTAGACAATAGCTCATCTTTAGAGAAGCCGGTATAAAATGAATAGTAACATGAGGAAATTTCATCATAAAATATGTCATAAGAATAGTCTGTATTGACTTCATCCTTGGATTTTTAGGAGCAGGTTGATTTTCTATAATCAACTTATCTATTTCATCAAACGACGTAATAGATAAGAAGTCAATTAGTCTCCTCGCAAGTATATGTATGTCTACTTCTCTTCGTCCACATTTATATTTTGTTTTTATCCACGACAAATAGTCTTTTTTAAAAAGACGTTTTTTTGTATCTTTCAAGGGACTCTCTTCAACTGAAGAAACAAATGACTCTAATTGTTTCTTTGTCCATAAAGAACAAGTGGTATATATATAATCATCATACCTTGGTATCGCGAGATCTGGAGAAAGTAAATCAATTATTTCCCATCTATGTAATCGAATCATACCCTCTGTAGGAATTGTCATTTCTACCCACGTTAAATGTCTTACCCCAGGATCTATTGATAAAACTCTCGTCATAATACTATCTTCTTCTTTCACTTTATGTGCTTTGATATTTCTTTGCCTACAAAAACACTTTTCAAAAGAACTTTATCTGTTATATGATGAACCGGTATTATTTTAGTTTTACCGGTGTACCATAGCTCTTTTTGAATTTTTTTCATATCATCTTCATTCTCAGTTGGGCAAAATACAATTTCAATCCCTTCTTCTTGTGCACCCCATACTTTATCAAATAATCCCCCAATACGATGCACGTAACCATGTATATCAATTTCTCCAGTAACCGCAATCTTTTCTGATATAGGAATACCTAATACAACAGATATCATCGCCAGTGTTATCGCAGTACCCGCACTCGGTCCATCCTTTGGAACAGCTCCCTCTCCACAATGAATATGATAATCGGATGATGATTCGGATGATGATTCGGATGATTTTATATAATTATAAACCACTGTTCGTGCAACAGATATACTTTCTGTCATAACTTTACCCAAATGCCCCGTTATTTCAAACTTGGATTCTCTCTTACTCAATTGTACATAAGGCTGTATCTCAATTCGTGTAATACCACCCAAACCACACGAAGTAGCAAAAAGTCCGTTAATAGATCCTATTCGAGGCTGGGTTAACATTTTCGTATGTGATACAGGTGTTTTATGACTTAAAAAATCATCATGAATTGATTCCTTTGTAACTATATACGGTAAATCTATAGCATCGTCTTGAAGTAATCTTATATTTAGCTCTCGAAGGATTTCCAATAGGTGCTGTGATATTTTTCTTAATCCAGCTTCATATGTATATTTATCTATTATCTCGAAGATTGTACCCTTTTCAAATACAACCTGAGATGCATCCAATCCAAGTTGTTTATACATACGTGGGAGTATATAATCCTTACATATGATTTCCTTTTCTTGATGTCGGAACTGTTTGAATTGTACACGATGAATACGTTCTCTTAAAATCGGGTCAATATTTTCTATATTGTTGTATGAAAAGATAAAAATTGCCTTTGATAAGTCAAGAGGAATATCGGCAAAATAACGATCGTTGAATGTATCATTTTGGGAAGAGTCGGTTAAGTGAATGAGAATACCGATAATTTCACGACCATGTTCTGTTTGACTTACTTTGTCTAACTCGTCTATGTATATAATGGGGTTCATGCATTTTGAGTGTACAAGAATATTTACGATTTGTCCCCATGTCCCACCCGAATAAGTATATCCATGTCCTTCGAGTAAAGAACCGTGTGATGATCCACCAAGTGCAAGAAAAGAAAATGGTCTATAGGTTCCATCAATATCCTGTAATATTTTACATATACCCTCTTTGGCTATAGATGTTTTTCCTGTTCCCGGGGGTCCTTCGAATCCAAAACAATAACCCTTTGTTTCACCCGTCATCCACTGACTAATCATCTGTTCTATACTTCTTTTTGCTTGGTGTTGACCATATATTGCGGTGTCTAGTGTTTTTTTAATTTTATTTTGTGTTTCCTTACATAAACGCTTTACATGACACCATTCCTCATAAAGAACATGATATTGACTTGGTAGTATTTCTTTATTTTTCTTCTTTGATTTTACATATTCCTGTAATATTTTTTTATTACTTTCGTGAAAAAATTGTCTGAGATGATACCATGATTGTGGATAGTAGATATCACTATAATCCTGTGCAAAATTTTGAACCTTTTTAACAAAAGTACGTAGTTGTATCAAACAAGATTCTTCTCTATATACATTAAAGGGAATTTCTAATAATTTATCCAGGTATTGTTGTGGTTTGCTAGCATCTCCTTGTTTGTTTTGTATTTCACGATATTTTTCAATTGCCTTTTTCTTTACATGGTCTGTTACATTCATTGTACATATACGACTCTCATAATCAATCTCTGTTGGAACAAGGTCTTCAATTGTCTTTGACGTTTTTGATTCTCGTTCGTCTAATATTGTGATAATTTTTTGTGGAAAGTGCTTATACATCATATCAGAGCTTTTTTTTAGATGATGTTCCTTTTCAATAAGAGAAAATAAAAGTGTTGCCATAAATTCGCATTTTTCGTCCCCTAAAAACATGTTATATAAAGTATCATACTGGTCATACGCTGGGAGACAAAAGAAATCCTTTACTAACAAAGGAACCATCTTCTTTTTATGTGCTTGGAAATTCTGATATGCATTCATCGCTTTTTCGTATAGTTCTACCAAATCAAAACAGAGTAAGTCTCTAAATGTTAATCGTATAGATATCCATTGTGTAAAAAAACTTTTTTCAGATTCAGATGAGCCACTTAATATCGAACTTAAACGTCGCATCGCATGTTCAAAACAAGGTGCTTGAACAAGTATTTTATACGAATCTTCTTTTATGATACCTATACAGTTTCCTGTATCTCCTCTAATTCGAAGACATTCGTTACTATATACTGTATCTGTTATGTTGTTTATGGAGCAATTTACCGCAATATAATTAAAGTTTTTCATTCCCGTATAATCCAAGGATGTGATAATTTCCGTGCATACAAATGACTTATAAATTAGTTTTTGAAAATATGATATTGAACAAATTCGGGCACCTTTAAGAGAAAATATTTGACTTGTAAAAAAATCAGAGCCGTACTTATAATGCATAAACCTAAGTTTTTCGTATATTGGTGTGATTGACTTAATAGAAACATATTTGCCCTCTTCAACGTCACTTAAATATTCCTTTATTATGTCTTTAAGTTCATTACATGATATAGAAAGAAAATCAAGGTGTGTTGCAAGTATGTAAAGTAAATAATGTAAAAAAGAGCTTAGTTTGTACGTATATTTTTCTCGCCAAAATCTCTGAATACGCACTACGTTAAATAAGTGTAGCGACCCATGCATTAAAGGGTGACACGAAGATTTTGAAACTCTTTAAATTTAAAATCAGGATAAATTGAATATGACAGAGCTTTTTTATGATAAGCAGTGCATAGAAGCTGGAATTGACGAGGCTGGTCGAGGAAGTTTGATTGGTAGGGTCTATGCCGCAGTTGTTATATGGGGAGACGAACCCTTAAGTACATTTTCAGATGAACTTAGTGAGATAGGAGGTCATAAATTAAAATCGTGGGATAGTAAAAAAATATCGGAAAATAAAAGAGAATCCCTTGATAAGTTCATCAAACTAAATGCCATGGAATGGGCAATAGGGTATGCGGATAATGATGAAATTGATATACATAATATACTAAGTGCCACCATGTTAGCAATGCACCGGGCTTTGGATCAAATGCATTTACCGATTGATCATATTCTTGTTGATGGAAATAGATTCAAGCCATATATGGATTCAGATGATAGCTGGATTCCATTTACATGTATACCACAAGGAGATGATACATATCTTACAATAGGATCAGCAAGTATCCTCGCAAAAGTAGCTCATGATAATCACATAAAGGACTTGTGTTCTAATAACCCACAATTAGATACGAGATATGATCTATTATCAAATATGGGATATGGCACTAAGAAGCATATGAATGGTATTAAAGAATATGGAGTAAGTGAATTTCATAGAAAGACATTTAAATGCTGTAAAAATACATAATTAATGACGATACCGTGGACGGAAAAGTATAGACCAAAAGATACGGGGGATCTATGTGGTCAAAATGCACATATGAGTGTATTAGAAAAATCACAGCACATGGTTTTATTTGGTCCACCTGGGACTGGAAAATCGAGTTCCGTAAGAATATATTTAAAGAATAAGCCACGAGATTCGGTATTTTTTTTCAATGCAAAGGTCAAATCTTCTTCTATTAATATTATATTTGATAAACTCACAACTTTTTTGAAATCAAAGACAAGTGATGACTCAAAATATGTATTAGTCGACGAGGTTGACTCATTTTCTTATGATGAACAAAAGATATTTGTAAGATTATTGATAGATACGAATTCTAAGTTCTTTTTTATTTGTAATCAAATAGAAAACGTATTAGATCAAATCAAACAGTGCTGTACAATTCTTCACTTTGAGGCATTGGTATTTGAAGATGTAATTCCGTATTTAGATATCATTAAGAAGAATGAGAAAATCCAGATATCGGCTTCTTTATTGAAGTTTGTTTTTGAGAATTTTGCTGGAGATTTAAGAAAAACCACATCCTTTTTACAATATGCGAGTGCAATATCAAAAAAGATTGATAAAAAGTTATTTCATAACTTTGTTACATTACACGAGAGTAATTTTGTAGAAATTATTAACACATGGTTTACATCTTGGGCCAATTCGATAGATTTGGAAAATATAGTTGATGATATGGTGCGTCTTGCGTTATCAGTATCACATGTGGGAGAGTATCTAATTAGGTATCATAAAACAAAAAATATACTAACAGATGAATACGAAAGGTGTATATGGAAGTGTATTAGAGACTCGAAAACCTCACACGATTCTTATTTTTTATTTATGAGAATGCTCGTAGAATCTCCATTATCAAAAATATAAGGTTTCTAATAATGGAACTTTACTCGGTCCCTTCTCTTGTAGATGCAAAAAACGACTATACAAGAAAATTGACACGTATCTTAAAAAAGGCATTTATGATTAGAATATTAAAGCTTTATGAAGACGTTCGTGAAAATTGCTTGAATTTTCACGAAGAAGAAAAGATCCTCATTATTTTCCAAGAACGTCTTTCTGATATTGCTTCATGGAATAACGACCAAAAAATCGAACTTTCGGACGAGATCATTTTTGTTTCTTCCTGTGATTGGATTGACGATTTAATTACAGCTGTTTTTGTATTACATACAAAAATACTTGGAACGATTCGTTCGAAAAATCCACCTAAAAAAATAAATATTGATATACCTGATACCAAAGAATTTATATATACGTGTTATTTGGACATAGCCAGAGAAATATGGAAACACGTGTATCTCTTTCAAGAGACTTCTGATTCTTGTGAGTACCAAAAAAACTATAATACATGTGAAACTCTTATAGCAAACTCTATAAGTGAAACGATTCGTGAAATGCTTCCTGTAAAAGAGCTACTTCGAGAACATCTTGCGAATTTGAAATTTACAGATGAAGAAGATGAAGACGATGACGATGAAGCCAACGAAGACAACGATACTAAACAATTTACCCAAAAAAAGAAAGTAAAGCCTGAAAATGTAGAACCCATAGCTCCTTCAGTAGATAAAGAGTCCGTCGTGGAGTCATTTGAGTCATTTACAGAACCAGTCATGAAGCCAGTCATAGAACCAGTCGTTGTGGAGCCAATTATGGAACCATTTATAGAGACAGTTATAGAGCCTACAATGGAGACTACTTCGGGGCCAGTGGTTTCATTTGACTCTCTTATTTCTGGAGATGATTCGGGGATCACTCCAATATTAAGTGATCCTGTTAAAATTGAGCCAGAGACCAAGGATGTATTTATTGGCAAGGTGTCTTCTAATGATAGTAAAGCCGATGGCTTTGCTGAATTGGACTTTAGAAACATTGGAGGAGGGGATACTTTCAACGAAGTGAGCCTAGATTACAATCAGTGTTAATAAAATTCGTTTAAATTCACAACTAATAAACCTATATAAATGTCAATGAAATTAATAAGGAAAAGAAATAAAGTCGTAGAGGATTTTTTATCATGGGGACCACTTGAAATTGATAATTTACAATCTTATTATCCTACACTAAGATATATTGAAAGAACACCCTATTCGAAATGGAACGCGATATCGTTAGAACATTTACTTGTAAGTGTAGATGATCAGATAGAAAACAAGGGTAGAGTCACAATATTAGAGGATAGTGAGGATACAAAACCGGTAGAGTTTTTTGTAAAATGCACGCCATTATTCGACACAACAAAATATATGCAATGTACATATGTTTCTCATAAAGTATCCCACTGGCTCCCATCAAAAACAAATTGCCAAGAGGAAACTATCATAAAAATTCAAAATCCACGTAATACAGCATATGTAGACTCTTTATGTAGTATTTTACTAGGTAAGCTAAAAGAATCCGGAAAGTGTATTCATTTTGGGAGTGTGTATGGGGTTTATAACGGAGTATATTCTGGACATACAGAAGATATAAGCGAAGAATATGACGAGATAAAAGACCAAGTTTGGTTTAAAGAATCCCTTTTATTGAAAAAAATAAGAATAGTGGAAAAAGATAAGGATAATAAGAATGACCTGAATAAGGATGACTTGAATAAGGATGACTTGAATAAGGATTTTGAAGAGATAAATTTTGATTCGATTGATACCGATGTTGTATCTGTTCAATGTGAATCAGAGGGGGTCAATAAAATATTATTTGAACATCTACCTGTTCAAATAGTTATTATGGAGAAATTCAAAATGACTTTCGACGATCTTTTGAAACAAGAATGGAATAGTGTTATAGAAACAAGTATGTTTAGCAAGTCTCCACTTAAAAAATATGTATTGCATATTAGAAAGCTCATTTGTATGAACCGGTTAAGAGCTTGGGTATTTCAAATATGCTCGGCATTGGCTATAGCAAATAAGTATATAGATTTTGTCCACAATGATCTTCACGTTCAGAACATTATGGTTGAACCAACAGACAAGAAAAATTTATATTATAAACACGAGTCTATTGTTTATAAGGTTCCAACATACGGATATATTATTAAAATTATAGACTTCGGACGTGCCACATTTAGATATGATGGGCGTCTATTTATCGGAGATGTATTTGAACAAGATGGTGAAGCCGGTGGTCAATATCATTATTATTCAGATTCGTCGGATTCGGATTCGGATTCGGATTCGGATTCATCATCAGACACCACGGCATCTGATAGCGACTCATTTGATGAATACGCTGACTATGATAAACAAACCGGTATAAAAGTATTACCCAAATCATCCTTTGATCTTTGTAGATTTGCGTGCTCCTTATTGGAAGACATCCATGACGTTTGGGGCGACATTAGTGACTATCCTGTGGGAGAAATGCTCTTATCTTGGGTACACGATGATAACGAACGCAATATTCTGGGGATAGAAGGATTTAATTTATACAAGCATATATCGCGTTTTGTGTCACATACAGTTCCATCGGATCAATTAAAAAGCGAGGCTATGAAAGTATTTATGATTGATCCATCTGATGAGATTCAAGATGAGATCTATACAATATGCTAGAAAATGAAAAAGGAAAAAGGGGGAACAAAAAATTAGGATGACCCCAGAGCCTCCGTATATTTGTTTATGAGTTCTCTATGGAATTGTGCCTTGTAACTCTTGAGCTCTTTGTTTTGTTTAGAAGTGATAACATATAAATCTCCGGCAAATATCATAAGGAGCCAAGTAACCATGATTGAACACAACAGGGAGTATCTTATAAAAGATGGGTCTTTCATAGTTTCTTCAAAAGCAGTAAATGTGACAGATAATATAACTAACAAGAGCCCAGTCATAAACATGACAATAATCGCTTGTTGGACATTCATTATATAATAAAATCTAAAAATTATACTAAGAATTCTAAGAATTCTAAGAAT
>Ga0129324_10001675_pt1 | contig 14111 bp, 12 predicted proteins | sample CPBDNA_7_FD_96879 | JGI IMG/M metagenome (GOLD analysis project Ga0129324, IMG submission 96879) | Freshwater to marine salinity gradient microbial communities from Chesapeake Bay, USA - CPBay_Spr_15_0.2_DNA | ecosystem: Environmental > Aquatic > Marine > Coastal | place: USA: Chesapeake Bay... | reverse complement strand
CAGGCTGACCTTTTGACCACTGGAATACTGCCCCGATACAGGGTCTCCCAGAAACGATGAGTGTCGATTCCATTGCCCCTCGGGCATGCTATGAATGCGTACTGTTGCGACAACCGTGAGTACTCCCATGCGGTGATTCTTTTTTGAAGTGTCGTGACATTTGGGTTCTCACCTGCGGCCATTTCCAACAGTTCCTTTCGTTCGGGGTGGGTCATTCCAAACGGACCGACGAGAATTTGGCGAAACTTGGGTTTTGCTCGATTTAAGTACAAGTGCGGTAAGCCAGCTTTTGCAAGGCCTAGATTTTCAATTCCAATGGGCAGTACGTGAGAGAGCTTTGACTTGTAGCAAAGATTCTGCAGGTAAACGCGGTCAATCCATGCCGGGAGCCTTAGTGGCTCTACAAAGTCTCGATCACTATTGCCCGATACCAAAATTTTGACTGATTCCGGAAGGGCATTCAATAGTCGGTCATCCAGAAGATCACTTCTCATATAAATCGATCGTGTGCCTTTTGGTACGCCCCGTTTGACATCGTCAGGCGTCATAAATCTGGCATCGCAGAGCGATGCAAAGAGGTCTTGATTTACTCTCTTTCTTCCCACGGATCCTCGTAGAAATGGACGCAAGGCTAATGCAGCGTAATCCTCGATTCTGACTGCACTAATCATCCGAGTTCCAGTCTGACTTGACGGGCAGCCAGCTCTCGGGGAAAAGGTCATTTGAGAATTTGGAAGTTCTAAACCAAGGCTGAGGATAGGCAACAACTGATGTGTCTGGACCTGAATTCAGGTTGGCAGCCCACCAGCTGAAGCTCGAGTTGGCAAGAACAAAGCTGGCGCCTTGTGACATCGCGTAAAGGTCTTGTTCTGGAGAACTCAGTGGCTTTATAACCTCTACGTCAAAAGACTTGCTGAGCATTGGAGCCATGACGGTCTTCACGTATGAGGGTTCGTCAGAAAAGATAAAAACCTTGCCTAACTCCCCACTGCTTTGCTCGATACTCTCGAGTGCTCTCAAGTAATAGGTTGGCCCGAGGACTCCGAAGGAACTTCCAAGGTTTGTGTAGTCGCCCCGTCTCACATGAAGAATCACTCCCTTTTGATTTACAATCCTCAGACCAAGCTCGTGAGCCTCCGAAGTTATAGTTTTGGGTTGCGGAGTTGTCCACTCTTGACGCCTTTTTAGGCCTTCAAGATATTTGTGTCGCTGAAAATAACCTCGGACATACAAGGCTTTATCACTAACCGCCTGTCCCATTCCTCCGCAGTCTCCATGGGTCGGCAGCAGGCCGCTCTCTTTAGCAAAGAGCCTCAGCCGCACGTCCGACAGAAAATTCAATGCAGCATTCATTGGATTCTCTAAAGGCTTGGCCAGCCTTACACGAGGATCTAAGTGAAGTTTTTGCAACGAAGATGAGAGGTTGTGATGCTTGCCCCCCTTTGAGGCGCCGGCAGCAAACTGGGGGTCGATTGACACTGTTTGACCGGATTCAATGGCGTGGTAAAGCGCAGCTGAGTAAACAAAGAGCTGGTTACCAAGCCCACCCATTAGCTTGAAGGTTGGGGCCATAATCAAAGTTTAGTCTCGCGATAGTGTAGGGGCCGTGAACCACCGTTATCCGTTGCTCTGTTTCGTCCACTTAGGTGACTCGATTCCGCGTCACCTTATAGAAAACCTCGTTCGCACGAGAAATCTATTCCCTGAACTGGATCTTATGCTCATCACTGATGTACCGAAGAGCAAACTAGGATTCTCCCAGGACTTGGATGTGAATGTTGTAGAGCCACTGGATTTTCCTGAAGGCGCAATCCCCGCCCCCACTCTGGGCTCGGATCCAAGATTTTGGGGCGGTTATTGGCAAAAGACCTTCAATCGCCTGTTTGCTCTGCAGGCAGCATTTACTGACAACCAAGGTCGCACACTTGTCCACGTAGAAAGTGATGTTCTGCTGCTTCCAAGCTTCCCTTTCGACTATTTTGTTGATGCTGAGAAGGTCTCTTGGGGAGAAGTGGGCAATGCCCATGACGTGGCTGCGCTCCTAATAATCCCGAACAGAGAGGCGCTCCTCTCTATGTTGCAGGAATTGTCGCGCCTGGTTCAAGATGATCCAGGGCTCACTGATATGACTGCGCTACATAAAATAGCAATTGCCAAGTCCATAGAGCACAATTACCTAGCGATGATTCCAGAAGATGACGGTTCAAGCGATGCCGGCCTATTTGACGGCGCGCCGTGGGGGCACTATCTATACGGAACTGACCCAAGGGCGTTCTATGGTAGAAGAATAGTTGGGCGAACCATGAGCCTTTCGAGATTTACTCCCTCTGATTACGAACTAAGGGTCGAGGGTCAGAAATTACTCGTAAACGGGCTACCTTTGCACACTCTTCATATTCACTCCAAGGCTCTATTTGCCTTCACAGATACACCTTTGGACATCAAGAACAGAATTGAGAACGCAAGAAGGGGGCCACAATTGCTTCGAACCAGGTGGATAGTTTCAGCCTTTGTCTTTTCAATGAGGACAATGTTGCCAATTTGGCTGAAATCAGCTCTTTCTCCGTCGAAGTGGCGGGAATTGCTTGGACGCGCGAGAGACTAGTGCTCGTCACTTAGGATTTGGCTTGCTGGCGAATGGACGTAGCTTGCTGACTGCCGATATCTCCCAGCGGATCCTGGAAGGGAGTAAACCCCCGAACCATCGAAGTCAACACCAGTTTGGTTAATTCTGTGCGTCGGACTCTCCGAAAGAAAGCTCCAGACACTATCAGTAAATGGTAACGGGCCAGAAAATTCCAGTATTGCAGCCTTTGGGTTTATGTAAGAACGATTTCGATAGGCACCTTCTCTGTTCTCAATAGATTGAATCTGTAGCTCCAATATTCTGTGTCTGGGCGCAAAGCCAAAACCCCACTGAGCAAAGAGATGTTGAGGATTTCTTAGGCGCCCAACTAGGTGCTTAGGAGCCTCGCGATGGCTGAGGTTTCCTTCAGAACTCAGAAGTTCACTGCTGTCGGGTTCGATGAACTCTCGTAATGGTCTAGTGACACCTTTAGAAATGTCGAAGTAGAAACCACCCTGCTCGAAGAGTATGCAGTAGCGGAAAACATCAGCCTTTAGGGGTCCAAATTTCGCGTCTTTGTAGACTCCAAATATATCTCGTTCACCCCAACGCTCCTCCATATAGTCGTCACGAGCTTTTGCATCAAAAAGTTTGAAGGAGAGCTCTGGATTGAGTCCTCGAAATCTAGAGACTGACCTATGTAATCTGCGCGTGAGCTTTCTTGTCTCCCAGGTTTGAAAGACATTCGCGGGGATTTTCCCCAAATGGTCCTTAGTTCCCATCGAGTCCTTCAGCTCAATGGCCGGGTAGTCGAACGGAATAGTCACAAACCTTTGAAGTTTTTGAAGGTTACGGCTCACGGGCGACCTTTCGAGACAGTGTCGCGGATGGAAGTCTCCTTGCCTAATTGAGCTGAAAAATAGCGGGGCAAGTATCGACACTGGCTAGCCGCACCTTCTGCAACTGAAGGGGTTGAACCCAATGGCCAAGTCTTTAGGCTATCCCCACCCCTCAGGCTTACTGAAGTCAACCTATTCAAGAATCATTTCCCTCATGTTTGTCAAACCGACGGTGCTCACGCAAAGCCCGGGCATTACGTCTCGCCACCCTAATTGCCCCAGCAAACAAGAATCTCATCATTTCGGTAATGCAATAGAAGGTCAGCCAAAAATTAGGAAGCCCCCGGGTAATTGGGGCGGTTGCCAGGTCTTCATCTAGAAATTCTTCGACTGTCAGTACTCGCTTTTTCTCGTCGCTAAATTGGGGATGGTTTAGGAGGTATTCAAAATCAGGGAGGTCCGAGTCAAAGGTCAATCCGTTACCATGCTTTTGCACCTGACGCTCCAGTTGCCCTCCAGACGGCACCGCGCAAGGAACGCCTGCCATTAGGGAGTCATTCACACGAGCAGATGGTAAATCAAATAGTTGGTCGTAGAGAAAAACCTGATGCCTCAACCTCAGAACAGCTTCGAAAAAGGGCTGACCGGTGATCAGGCGATCGGTCTTCTGAAAATTTAGGGGCATCTCTAAGTGTTTTTCTTCTTCAGGCAAATGCACCTCATACGTGCATTTCTGGCAGAGTCTCGTATCACTCTTTAGAAACTTGCTCAGGAGCTCTTTTCCGCGAAAAACCAGCCGAACTCTGCCATGACGGCCGCTGCTGGTGAGAGTCTCGGATTGACGCTCAAAACAGCTGAAGTCACTTACCAATCTCGCGACTAACCCAAATTTCATAAGCACAGCCATTTGTGCCTCTGAAGCGCATGAGATTGGCTCACAGCGCTTCAGAGCTTTTAGCCTCAGCTTCGAGCGCAATTTACGTTCAAGTTCTTGCGCACTCTCGAAGAGGACAGCACTAATTACCAGGGGCTGCCTAAGTGGGAATGATGCTAAGTGAAGGAAGGGTAGAGCTGATAACTTACAGTCGATGATTTGAAGGAAGACCTTCCTTGGTTTCAGACCTAGCGCCAGTTTCCCAAGAGCAAAGTAGAAACTCGGTGGTAAAATAGGATGAGCCACATCATGGAAGGCTCCCGAGAGCATGATCCTCTTTGAGTTGGGGTGCGCGATTAAAGCAAGGCCCTTTGAGTCGAGAGAGCCTCTGAACGCTTCAGGAAAGGTTTGGTAGTGACCTGGAGCTCCGTCACCGTAGTATGGTGCGAGAACTATGGATAACAAGTCAGCGTCAGAGTTCGGGCGCAAAATAACGGGTCACACTCCTAAGTTGCTGACCATCAAGTTATCACTTCCCGGAGTCGAGACCCTGGACCTAGCACAGTTTCTTGGCCCTATGCGAAGTTTGGAGAGCCTCCCTTTTACCCTTCACGTTAACAAACACGTTGATAATCCGGATTACTGGTTTGTTGTGGAGGGGTTTGAGCAGGATGACTCGGAGGCAAGAATCGACAAGAGCCGGATTATCTTTCTGGGTGCCGAAGCGGGTCATCCACCTGACTTTTGGCTTCGGGATGAGGCGCAAAGAGGCTTCCTCTCGCAATTTGGAGGAACGAGAGGGCATCTAGCGAGGTACGAGGATGGCGCGGAAGCTAGCTCACCTTTTCTCCCGTGGATGCTTTTTGCTAACCACGGAGCATCCATATTTTCTCCAAAGACTAAGTCCCAGATTGATTACATTTGGAGCGATGTTCCTCCAACAAAGTCTTCAAGGAAGATTTCAATGTTCTGCTCCAATCAGCAGTGGAACCCCTATCACAAGAGGAGATTTGATTTCGCAAAAAAATTGAAAGAGGTTTTTCCTGATCACATCGATTGGTTTGGAAATGGTGTGAACAATGTGGCAACTAAATTTGAAGGACTGCATCCATATACGCACTCGCTTGTGTTGGAAAATGGCAATGGCGCCAATCTAATAACAGAGAAACTGATAGATGCCTACCTGGGTTGGTGTTTTCCAATTTATAGCGGAGCCTCAAACGTCCATGACCATTTTCCCCAAGAGTCGCTCCTAAGGCTCGACTTAGAGGACTTCAACAAGTCATGCAAACAAATAGAAGCGATATTGGGTGACGAGAGTCACTGGGAGAGTCATCTTGATTCGCTTGTAGAGTCTCGCAAATTAGCTAGGCGACATTTCAACTTTCTAGACAGGCTTGGTGATTTGGCCAACGCCCTTGAGCAGCGAAGCCTCCCGCAATCAAGTCAGCTAGTTCGACTCAAACCACTTCAATCATTTGAACCTAGAAAAAAAGTTAGCTATCGATTGGCGTTAGCTGCCTACAACCGATTCTTCCGCAGCTGAACCACCATTGCCAGACTAGCCTCATTCTGCTTGGAGGACAGACCAGCTATTCGGATATATGCCAGAACCATCTCTGCTTCTGGTCCACAAACTCGGCCTAATTATTTTGTCGCCGTCCAGCTCTGAAAGCCAAGCAGCCCACCACGAGAATGAGCTGTTGGAAAGAATCAACCTGGATGCCTGTGAAAGTAGGTGCAGATGCTGTGCTGGTTTTTCCCCGCTTGTTTCTGAAACGAATGTGGCTCCAGCCACTGTTGAAAACTCGGCTCGACACCACTCCTCGTCATCGGAAAAGAAGAAAACTCTTCGCTCCGTATGTTCAAGAGCTTCAAGAGCCTTCCAGTAATACCTCTGCGAAAGAACTCCGTGTTGGTCTCGAGCAGTTGAAACGAAATCTCCCCTGCGAATGTGAACTGCGAGAGAGTCAGAGTCCCTAATCTCCCGTTCTATGCCAGCAAGTCGTTTTGGCAACGGACTTAGGATTTGAAGGTGGCTCTTCAAGGTCTCGTCGGCTTGATTGGCAAAAACCGGCGACGTCCAGTACCCCTCGGCATAAATTAGGCCACATTTTTCGAATCTAGATTTGGGATCTAAATCTTCAAGGTTCCCGTCTCGGGATTCTTTGTAATGGCATCTTGAAATTCTCTTCGATGTGATGTTCGCCGCCAGGGAGTGAACAGGGGATCTCCCCGAGTTTCTCAAAATATCAATCTCCCGGGGCAAGTTGCCGCTCCTGTTGGGCAGGAAATTGAGGCCAGTATAGAGGTCGAGCTCCAGCCTTCTTGCAGTTGCTCTGGCCCTAAGCGACAGATGTTCTAGACCGCGCACGTCAAGCCACAGCTCCCGCTTAAGTTTGTCGGCCAAGGCGAGACCGAAGGCCAATTGGAAAAGCTGATTACCTAGGCCGCCATTTAGTTTTATGATGAGAGTCATTTGACACCATTTTAGGAGGGTTCATTGGAGTCTGATCGGCTCGTTCTCACAACCCAGTTTTTTCCGTGTTCCAGGATTTAGTTTTACGATGACGCGCGTTGTTCTGATTGGGATGTTAGATAGTGTGCACTTTGCCGGATGGCTCAAGCATTTTGCGGGCTTGGGAGTAACTTTCTACTTGTTCCCGTCATCGCCTCACCGGAGGCTTCACCCTGACGTCAAGGAACTGGCAGACGATTTTCCCGAGAATTTTGTCCTGCCTCGTCACCACATTTTCTTGGGTTTGCCTGCATGGCTCATTGATAGGTTTCTGGGTGACTACTTTCGTTCCTTTTTACTGAGTCGACTTCTGAGACGCATCCAGCCAAAATTCGCCCATGCTCTTGAGATTCAACATGCGGGCTACCTATTAGCTAAGGCCAAAACAAGACTTGAATCTGTTTCCTTTAGCACAGTCCTCACAAACTACGGGAGTGACATTTATTGGTTCCGCCAGTTCCCTGCCCACAGACGCAACCTAATTGAACTCTTGGCTCATACGGACTATTACTTAGCCGAATGCAGCAGAGATGTTGACTTGGCTAGAGAGCTCGGGTACTCGGGGGCTGTATCTCCTGTTTTTCCTAACTCCGGCGGATTCGATAAAGACGACTTGCCGAAGCTTGCTGCAGAAGCGAGGGGAACTATTGCTATTAAGGGCTATCACGGCTGGGTTGGTCGGGCAAAAACGGCACTTGACTCGCTCGAACTCGTTCGGAAGGAAATAAATGAATTTCGAATTGTGGTGTACTCAGCCAATCTAGTGACACAACTCAAGGCATTCTCTGTCAAGAAGAGAACGGGGCTGGACATCCAAGTTTTCAAGAAAGGCAAGCTGTCTCGCCTGCAGATGCGGGAGCTGTTTATGCAATCTGCTGCCTATGTTGGAGTCTCTTTGAGTGATGGCATAAGCACCTCCATGTTGGAGGCGATGGCTTTTGGCGCGATTCCCGTGCAAACAGCAACCTCATGCTGCAACGAGTGGTTCGAATCGTCGGGGGTTGCACTTAAGGAAATATCAGCTCAGGCGGTCGCGACTGGCATTTTAGATGCGATAGCACTCTCGCAAGAACCGAAGCACAGGTTAGCCAATCAAAAAGCCGTGCTAGATAAGGCTGCTCAGAGAGATGTTGCTGAGAACGCTCTAGCAACATATGGCCTTTGACTCACGAGCGAATCTCCATGAAATCAGAGATTTGCGCCTCCACCAACTGGCGCGGATTTTGGCGCCATTCCCTCTCCGCAAGGCTTAGTGTTGCGGATTCGAAAAAGTCGTATTTTGGAGTCCATCCAAGTTCAGATCGGGCCTTGGAAGAATCTAGGCACAGAAACTGCGTTTCCTTGGGATCAGAAAGAGAAACTGCTGACTCAACTCTTAGACCGGGGAGTTTTGACTTTGAAAATTCGACTACGTCTTGTACTGACTTGAAGTCGTCACTGTCAGGTCCGAAGTTGAGAGCGACAGGGGATTGTCTCCCGCTTGACTGGATTCTCTCTAGGAATAGTAGGTAGCCATTGAGACAATCGAGAACATGTTGCCAGGGTCTCACAGCTTCTGGATTTCGTACAACAAGGGGCTCTTCCGTCTCGTGGGATCTCAATAAGTCAGGCAAGAGTCTGTTAGCAGCATGATCAAAGGCTCCAATAACGTTGCCGGCCCTGGCAATTCCTAGTTGCGCGACCGGGTAGGTGTGACGCCAACTTTGCGCAAGAATGTCCGCCATTGACTTAGACGCACTGTATGGGTCAATTCCACCGAGTTCGTCCTCTTCGGAATACGAACGCTTTCCGCTGTCCTTGTAAACCTTGTCTGTTGTTATTACTAGGGCAGGCTTCTCTTCGGCCTCCGTGATCCATGCTTCTAAGAAATTGAGAGTGCCACTAACGTTGGTTGAGAATGTTTCAGACGGATCCAAGTACGAGTCTAGAACCAAAGGCTGTGCAGCCAGATGCAGTCCAACATCTGGATTTGCCTCGAATATGGCCTCTCTCAGCAATTTTTTGTCGCGGACATCACCAATAAAGTGATGGGTAACATCCGCTTCGAGACCCGCCAGTTGAAACAGAGATCTAGCGTGAGGCTCCAGTGAGAAACCCGCGACCTCGTGCCCTAGATGCCGCAGGAGTAAGACTAACCAAGACCCCTTGAATCCCGTGTGGCCTGTTATAAAGTATTTCATTTCCTCTGGTCTGCAAATTCGTGGAGAGATTCGATGACATACCCAAGCATCTCATTCGTTAGCCCGGGATAGACGCCCAGCCAAAACGTGTTTTTCATAACCACGTCTGAATTGCTAAGCGATCCTATTACACGATGTTCAATGTTTTGATAAGCCGGCTGACGAAGGATGTTGCCTGCAAACAGAAGCCGAGTGCCGATCAATCTTTGATCTAGAAATCTAAGGAGTTCCGTTCTGTCTAAGGCACTATCAGGGTGAATAGTAATCGGAAAGCCAAACCATGAGGGGTCAGATTTCGGAGTGGCCAGGGGCAGAATGAAGTCGGATATATCTTGAAGGCCGGCCGTCAAAGTGGAGAAGTTTTTCTTTCGAGCATTTACAAATTTATCAAGTTTGGCTAGCTGAGAAACACCGAGAGCCGCCTGCATGTCAGTAGCCTTAAGGTTGTATCCGATATGGCTGTAAATGTATTTGTGGTCGTAGCCTTTTGGCAGATTTCCCAATTGCCATTCAAACCTTTTGTGACAAGTGTTGTCGTGGCCAGTAGCGCAATAGCAGTCTCGACCCCAATCGCGGAAAGATTCCACCTGCTTCTTTATGAGGGGCTTGTTTACAAATACCGCACCACCCTCGCCCGTTGTGATGTGGTGGGCCGGATAGAAGCTCACAGTTGCCGTATCTCCGAAGCTTCCAGTTCTCTTGCCATCGTAAGTTGAGCCAAGGGCATCACATGAATCCTCGATAAGCCATAGGTCGTGCTCCTGGCAGATCGATGTGATTTGGGCAACATCAAATGGGTTTCCGAGAGTGTGTGCCATCATGATGGCCCGCGTCTTAGGAGAGATAGCTTCTTTGACCTGGTCGATTACTGCGTCGTAGGTGCCGAGTTCAATATCGACAAAGACCGGGATGAGCCCATTTTGAATAATTGGATTTACGGTGGTGGGAAAGCCCGCTGCCACCGTGATAACTTCATCCCCCGGTCTTAGGGATCGCTTTCCGAGCTTCGGACTTGTGAGTGCAGACAACGCTAGCAAGTTCGCGCTCGATCCACTATTGACGAAGACAGCACTCCTTACACCCACGTATCTCGCCAGCCCTCTTTCAAACTCCTCGTGAAATCGACCCGAAGTTAACCACCCATCTAGGCTTGCCTGAACAAGGTTAACAAAGTCCGCAGAGTCAAGGACTTTACCTGAGACTGGAACAGGGGAAGACCCTTTGACAAACGTTTCAGGAGGACGACTTTCCGCCCAAAGTCGGGTCGCCTCCAAAATTTTTTCGATTGACAAAGGGTTGCTCCTGTCTCATGCCGAGCTCGTTTCTGGCATTGAAAGCTTAGCCAAACAATGGCACCTGTCGGATAGGCTGAGCAGAGAGAGGAGGCCAATGAAGGTTGTGATACTTGCGGGGGGCCAAGGAACGCGCCTCCGGGAAGAAACGGAGTTTATTCCGAAGCCGCTGGTAGAGATTGGGGGGCGGCCAATTCTCTGGCACATCATGCAGTTTTTCGCGTCTCATGGCCATACAGACTTTGTAGTCCTGGTTGGCTACAAAGGTGACGCAATCCGAAGGTATTTCCTGGACTACCCCGCACTCGAAAGTGATTTCACAGTGCAGCTGAGCCCTGGTTCCCAGCCTGTTTTTCATTCAACCCGGGCTGCCCTCCCTTGGCAGGTTTCAGTTGTCGAGACCGGACTTAAGACGCTTACAGCTGGAAGGCTTTTGGCAGGCCGTCGGTTTTTTGATTCAGAGCCCTTTCTCCTGACTTACGGCGATGGACTAGCTGATGTCGACCTTTCAATGCTGCTTGCACAGCACGCCAGCGGCAACGCGGACTTGACGCTCTCTGTTGCTTCTCCACGGTCCAGATTTGGAGCGGTTGAGGTTTCCGGTGACGGAATCGTTTCAAGCTTTCGCGAAAAGCCGGAGCAATCCTCATGGGTGAACATCGGATTCATGGTGGCTAACCCTGCAGCACTGGACTTAATTGAAGGTGACGAGCCGTTGGAGGAGGGTCCGTTGGATCGTCTTGTGTCAAAGGGGAAATTAGGCGCTTACAAGCATGAAGGATTTTTCCACCCCATGGACACCTTGCGAGATGTAGAAAGCCTGAATCTTCTGTGGGAGGGCGGTTCGGCTCCATGGAAGGTATGGTCCGGCGATGCCTGAGATATCCGCGGCATCGCAAGCCTACCTAGGCCAGGCAATGTTCCAAATTGTTGATCGAGCCAGAGAGCTAGAGCAGAGAGGTCGAGATGTCATTCATCTAGAACTGGGTGACCCAGATTTTGACACTCCGTCCAATATCAAGAGGGCTGCCATCCGCGCAATTGAGGCCGACGACACACACTATGTAAGTAGCTGGGGCCTTCACGACTTTAGGCTGTCAATAGCAAGGGCAACTATGAAGTCGAGAGGCTTTCATCCTGATCTCAGTCAAGTGCTAGTGACACCTGGTGCCAATGTTTCAATTTATTATGCAATGGCCACAACGCTTGACATAGGGGATGAAGTTTTGGTCCCTGATCCTGGATTCCCCAGCTATCTGGCTTGTGCCGCGGCACTTGGCGTCAAGGTCGTCCCTTACAGCGTCCTAGGGCCAAAGGGCAATGAAATAGGGATGGAGGAACTTGAAAACAAAGTTTCCTCAAAGACAAAAATGATAATAGTAAACACTCCGAGTAATCCGACTGGGGAAGTTCTGGGTGAGCAGGTTCTACGCAGAGTATATAACTTTGCAAAAAGTAGGGACCTTTGGGTCTATAGTGATGAAATTTACGCCCGTCTTGTATACGATGACGAGCACTTCTCAATGGCATCACTCGATTCAGCTCAGGAACGCGTGATTTTGGCTAACGGATTTAGCAAAGCCTTCAGCATGACTGGATGGCGGTTGGGTACGATCATCGGCCCCCCAAATCTGATTGAGAAGGCAATGCTCCTACTTCAAACAACTGCTAGTTGTGTATCTCCGTTTGTTCAAAGAGCAGGTATTGAGGCCCTCGAGGGTGATCAGTATCCAGTCAATTCAATGGCTGTTCAATTCATGGCAAGAAGAGATAAGTTGCTTGAATCACTTTCAAGTATTCCGGGCCTAAAGGTAAGAGCACCATCGGGTGCTTTTTACGCTTTCCCCAACATTGCCAGCTTTGGACTCACCTCAAAGGAGTTTGCCGACGCGCTTCTTGAAAACCAACATGTCGCCGTTGTTCCGGGTATTTTTTTCGGAGAGAACGGAGAAGGGCATATTCGACTTTCTTTTGCCGCTTCTGAAAGTCGACTCCTCGAATCTGTTGACCGGATTAGAAGTTTTTGTAGGAGCCTCCATTGATTCGCGTCGCAGACCTAATCGCGAATTACATTCATGACACATTGGGTGTGAAGCACGTTTTTGCGGTTACAGGTGCTGGCATCATGCACCTAACAGATGGTCTTGCTTCCCATCCTTCGATTGAAACTATTTTCCCTCACCACGAGCAATCAAGTTCAATGGCGGTAGACGTTTATTCCAGGTATAGCGGGAAAATTGGCGTTTCCATGTATTCAACGGGACCGGCTGCAACAAATGCCATTACCGGCCTTGCTGGGTGCTGGCAGGATTCCGTCGCTAGCTTGTTTATTTCGGGTCAAGTAAAGAGGAGCGAATCTTCCCGGTACTCCGGATATAGTAAAACCAGGCAGCTTGGAGTCCAAGAACTGGACATAATCCCACTAGTAGAGTCAATTACAAAGTACTGCAACCAGATTACAGAACCCAATATGGTTCTGTTCGAACTGCAAAAGGCAACCTATATGGCTACTCAGGGGCGACCTGGCCCCGTTTGGTTAGAGGTGCCTTTGGATGTCCAAGCGTCAAACGTGAGAGTCGAGAATCTTCAACAATTTTCCCCACCCCCAGCTAAGGAAATGACCGGTCAAGAAGCGACATTCGACCGAATTCTGGAATTGCTCGAGAGCTCAAAAAAGCCCGTGATTATCGCGGGCCAAGGTTGCCGGCTAGCAGGCGTGAGCGATGAGTTGAACAAGTTGGCAGAGGACCTCGATATCCCGATTGTAACGTCTTACCTCGGAGTCGATCTGACTCCTAGCTCGTCGACTTCAGCTATGGGAGTGATCGGAATCAAAGGTAGTCGGCTTGGGAACCTGGCCGCGCACTACGCAGACTTTCTCCTCGTCTTGGGTTCCAGCATGCATATTTCTGTAATTGGCTATGAGTACTCAAAATTTAGTCCTAATTCGGTTAAAGCTTTAGTAGACATAGATTTGAGTGCTCACGAAAAGAATGCCGTGAACTTTGACGAAATGGTCGAGGCCAATTTGGCGGACTTCTTGGGCTATTGGCTCGAAGGGCGAACTCGGAAGTCACCATCGTGGTCGAAGTGGCTCGAAGCGCTAAATGAGCTGAGACCCGAGCTTTCGATTGAGGCTGAAACTACTCGGAACAAAGATGAGTCAAACATCTACAATTTTGTCGGAGCGCTCAATACTTTCTTGCAAAAGGGTGACTGTGTTATCGCTGATGCCGGTTCGGCTTTTTATGCTGTGTCCCAAGCACTTCAAATACCAAGTTCAGGAGTTCGATACATTCCTTCAGGGGCTATGGCAACCATGGGCTTCTCTATCCCCGCGTCGCTTGGTGCTTGGTTTGGCGGAGCCGATAGGGTCATCGCTGTTACGGGGGACGGGTCCTTTCATCAGAACCTGCAAGAGCTGTCCCTCATTAGCGCACTACGCCCCAACATAAAGGTTGTTGTGCTAAACAACGATGGCTACCTTTCGATTCGAAATTCTCAGCGCAATTTCTTTGGCGGAAGAGAGATCGGAACCGATTGTTCGAATGGCGTGGCGTTGACTGACATTGGAAAGCTATCGTCGGCGTACTCTCTTCAACATGTCCTGATTGATGGAAACATTAGAGCGAGCGGCTTGGGGCCTGCACTGATTGATAAAGGTCCATTGGTGATTGAGGTGACTTGCCCGAGGGATGAGAAGATTATTCCCACGCTTAGCTCTAAGCTCATGCCGGATGGAACGATGGTTTCGCCAGGGCTAGATGACATGGCACCGCATCTAGAGGCCCACTTGAGAAGTCGAATTTCTCGCATGCTGGGCCCTTGAACCAGAGGATAAT
>Ga0129324_10001673_pt1 | contig 14118 bp, 15 predicted proteins | sample CPBDNA_7_FD_96879 | JGI IMG/M metagenome (GOLD analysis project Ga0129324, IMG submission 96879) | Freshwater to marine salinity gradient microbial communities from Chesapeake Bay, USA - CPBay_Spr_15_0.2_DNA | ecosystem: Environmental > Aquatic > Marine > Coastal | place: USA: Chesapeake Bay... | reverse complement strand
GCCGGCGTCATCACCGATGAAGCAACGCATACCAAGAAAATCATCTTCCACCCCAAACTGATGCCCGCTGTCGTGATCTGCGACCCGGAACTTGTCACTGGCCTGCCCGCGAACATCACGGCGTGGACCGGCATGGATGCGTTAGCGCATTGCCTGGAAGCCTATTGCTCGCCGTTTTATCATCCGATGGGCGAAGGCATTGCGGTCGAAGGCATGCGCTTGGTCAAAGACTGGCTACCGACCGCTGTCGCCGACGGCAGCGACATTGCGGCGCGCGCACACATGATGTCCGCAGCGTCCATGGGCGCCGTCGCCTTCCAAAAAGGCCTTGGCGCCATACATTCGCTGTCGCACCCGGTCGGGGCCGTATTCGATACCCACCACGGCCTGACCAATGCGGTTTTCATGCCCTATGTACTCGCCTTCAATCGATCTGCGATTGAACAAAAAATGGCCCGGCTGGCGCGGTGGCTCAATATCGGTGATGGGTTTGACGACGTGATGAAGTGGGTGCTCGACCTGCGCACATCGTTTGCGATCCCGCACACAGCCGAACAACTCGGCGTCGATGCAGCCCGCTTGGACGAGCTTTCTGTGATGGCTGCCAACGACCCGACGGCCGGCGGCAACCCGCTGCCTGTCGCCGTGCCAGAAATGCGGAAAATGTTCGATGCCGCGATGAGCGGTAAAGTCTAGGTTGGCGTTTGTAGGCAGCGCGCGATCACGCGGCGCCATAAAGCTTGGGAATCGAAAGGCCGCTGGATGGATGGGTCAGCCTTGGCGGGCGACCAGCCGAAACACTCGACATGGTCGGCGCGCTCTTGGGCAATAAACGTGCCCCATTTTGCCGATTCGACCGAGACCATGCCGTCATTCGAACCTTCGCGCTCGAAAATGTAGTGCTCTCGGGCTTTGAACCAACGCGGCATCTCTGCCGCCGGTCTGGCACACGCCCAGGATAAATACTCAACGTCGTCGCGGTCCGGTGTCGCGGCGTTAAAATCAACGGCGGATACGACGGATAAATCGCGGATCGCGTCTTCGAGCAATCCAATGATAAAATCCGGCACCCTGCTTTCGCCGGCCAACGCCCGGTCGGCGAGGGGCGAGCCCCGGTGCGGCGTGCAGATCGTCGCCACCGTGCGCACCCGGTGATCGGGGTCATGATGTGCCGCCACCTGACGTGCCACCAGTCCGCCCATGGAATTACCGACGAGCACGATATCCGCGGACGGGATTTTCGAGATCACGTCCCGGACCATCAGGGCGCGGGCTTCAATACCGACGCGAGAGCGCATTTGCGGCACAGTGAGGTCCACATTCATGTCGCGGGCGACCGCACGCAGCCCCCGAAAATACTCGAAGGTTTTACCGACGAGCGTGGTTTCGGCGCGCCCTAAAAACCCATGCAGAAAAATGAACGCGGTGTCAGCCATGCGCTACCTTAACGCGACAACATCCCTATGCGAAAGCGCCGCCGACCGCTAGAGTTGACCCGTTACGCAATCCGGTGTTGTTTGACCCGTATTGTTTAGATCGGAAGCCGCATGGACGCCCTGACACCGCAAGTCATTGAAACCGCATTGATTGCCTTCACCACATTTTTTTGCGGTGATCGGGCCGATTGACGTGGCCGCCGTGTATGCCGGATTGACGGCGGGTATGCCGCCCAAGCAACGGCGCCAGACGGCCATCAAGGGCGTGCTCATTGCCGCCTGCATTCTGTTGCTGTTCGCGTTTTTTGGGAAGTCGCTGTTGCAGTATTTGGGCATCACCCTGGCATCGATGCGCACGGCCGGCGGTATCTTGCTGTTGTTGGTCGGCATCAACATGGTGTTGGCGACATCCAGCGGCATCAGTTCAACCACCGCAGACGAGGCAGAGGAAGCATCACACCGCGCCGACCTTTCCGTATTCCCACTCGCGACACCACTGATCGCAGGTGCGGGCACGATGGGCGCCGTGGTGCTGTTGATGTCAGATGCGGACGGCGACACCATGCGCACCGCCGCCGTGATCAGTGCCCTTTTGGCGAATTTACTGTTGTCGCTGATGTTTTTATTGATGGCGACACAGATTCAAAAACTGTTGGGCGTGACCGGGCTGAACGTGATTTCGCGGGTGATCGGGGTATTGCTGACGTCGCTCGCCGTGCAGTTCATCTTTGACGGCATTCGCGGCAGCAATTTGCTGAGCGGCTTATAACCGCAACTAGGACGCCAAACTTTCGACCCAGTTGCGAATTTCCCGACACCGCATATCCGCATCCAACACGTCGTCATCGACTCCGAGCCGCCAACGCAGATCAAGCCTGGATGGGTCTTGATGCAGCGCATCCATGTCATGGCAATATCGCTCCAACGCGTCTACGTCTTCAAAATAGCCCTGTTTCACCATGTCGTCCGCATAGCGCCGATACAGTTTCGACAAATGCGGCAGATCGAATTCCGGATGATACTGCATGCCCCAAAATACACCCGCACCCAGCCGGATCGCCGCGCCTTGCACAAAAGAATGGCCATTGCTGGCCAACACCACAGCGTCGGTCGGCAGGTGTGTAACTTCGTCATAATGAATACACGGACTGTCAAACACCGGCGGTTTGTCGCGAAACAGAGCATGCCCGCAGCCTTGCGGGGTCAACGCGAGTTTGCGGGCGATCCCGACCTCGCGCCCGCGCGGGCTGGCCTGCACGGCACCACCAGCCGCGACGGCGGCGATCTGCAATCCCCAGCAACTGCCCAACACCGGCAACCCGGCATCCAACGCGGCGCGCATCAAATCGACTTGCCGCGTGACTTCAGGGGCTTGTTCGAACGCCCGCAAACCCGAGCCACCCATGACCATGCCATCAAAATCTTCGAGCGCAATACCGCTGGGTAAATAGCCGTCGCCGTCTGCCGGATACACGGTCGTCATCTGTGCATTTGGGAACATACGGCGGATTTCGTTGGCATAGCGCTCGGCCCCCAACTCCCCGCCGACGGCCTTCATGGCGTCGTTACGGTCCTTTGTGTTGCCGTCTGCCAGCAGAATTTTCGGCGCCTGATCCATCATTGCCCTTAATCGTCAGCCATCGACTCAACAAGTCCAACCAAGTCAGCATGATCTTCGCACACCACATCGGCAGACGTGGTAAAGCGGTCCTGATCGCGTTTGCCGGTATACAAAATCGCCTTCATACCCAGCGCCTGCGCGCCCTTGATGTCTTTGTTGTCGCGATCACCGATGTGCACGACCTGATCGGGCTCGACCTCAAGCCCTTTGCATGCCGCCATAAAAATCGATTCATGCGGCTTCGAGCGTCCGACTTCGTCCGAGAATGCAAACGCATCGAAACAATCGGCAAGGCCATGATGGTTGAGAATTTTTCGAAGCCCCGTCCCCGGCGTGATGATGGTATCCGAGACCACACAAAGCTTATATTTCTCTGCCAATGCTTGAATCGCCGCTTTGACGCCCGGCAGAAGATCCGGCGGTACATCGACCTCAAGCGCGCCCATGGCGTCTGCCAACCTGCTGAGTTCGTCTTCCGGCAGTGACAGGGACAAACCGTCCAACAGCACCTGCAGGCGTTCTTCGCACGTCCACGTGATGCTGTCTTCCTGCCACGCCTTATAGAACGCCGCATTGGCGACGCCGTAGGCCAAATCGACCTCGGCGCGGGATATTTCATGATGCTTTTGCAGCGCCTCCAGCAGCATGCGGTGCCGGGTCTCGCCCTTGGTTTGCAAGCCCTGCTTGGCGCGCGCGGCCTCATCACTGTCGTCATCCAGGACAGTATCCCATAGATCAAAACTGACGGCGGAAATGCTCATGCAGGCATGGTGCGGCGCAACCTACGCTGGGTCAATACGCGGACATGCGTTCAACCGCCCTCGGCCTTGAGAAGCTTTTCGGCGGCCTCGCGTTGTGATCGGTTCATGTCGCGCTCGATCCGCGTTGTAGCGCCGGCAACATCATAGGTCTCTTCGTGTTTTATGATGCGCGCAGCGTCAGGCATCGCGCGTTTATACAGCAGCCACGCTTTGATCAAATCACGGTCCACACCCCAGCCGGCCTCGTACATGGAGCCCAGAATGTAGCGCGCCACCGGGTGCCCCCCCGCAGCCGCTGTGCGATAATAAGGTACAGCAGCGCCGTAATCCTGCGGCACACCAATGCCGCGAAAATACGCCTCGCCCAATTTAAAGTGGGCTTCCGGATATCGCGACAAGCGCGCGGCGAGTTCGTACCACTCGGTCGCCCGATAGTGGTCTTCAGGTACGCCGAGACCGTTTGTATAAAGGTCGCCGATTCCGACCTGTGCCGGCGGGTAGCCTTTATCGGCAGCCTTTCGAAACCAGGTCATCGCAGCTTTCGGGTCTTGCATGGATTTCGGCGCTTCGATCAACGCACGGCCATACGCCGTCCAGGCCTGGACATCGCCTGACTCGGCTTGCTTGCGCGCAGTCTCAAGTATATTTCGGGCGATTTGTTGCCGGACTTGTTCGGGGTCAGGCTCATGGGTGCCGAAGAATATCCACCCGGCACTGGCCGAAATAATCAGCAACCCCACCGCCAACCAGAAAATAAAACGAAACGACATCAGGCGTTCACCGTCGGCAAAATCATGCCGATGGCTTTACGCGCGCAGCATGGCCGGTCAATTTGGCCTGTTGTGTTCGTTTTGGTCAACCCGCGCGGCGCCGTTACGATAAGGGTCCGGGCGGTCATAGCACGTGACGCCGCCTAAGTTGCGATAGCAAAAGATGTTTTGCGTAATCTGCTTTTCGTCTTCGACGCAGTATTCCCGGCCCTGCTCGGTGCGTACGATCGAGCAATCCTTGCCGCTGCCGTACGAAACCAAGTGATCGACGACGGTTTTATCGCTGGCCATCAACGAAATTGCCTCGACCTGCGCGATCCCGACAGGCGAGCACGCCTGCAGGGCAACGACGGCTGCGAGCATAAAAACGGCCGAGAGCTTGGAAATGCCCCTGCGCATATCATGAAATCCCTCTATTGCTGGATGAAGAGTGCCCCAAAAGTGGTTAACAGACCTTTAATCTGCATACCGAAGCCGGCCATATCGTAACACGAAAATCGTCTGTAACGACAAGACCTTGCATCAAAATCCACGCACACAAGGCAATGTGCGCAAGCGTTTGCCTTCCGGGCCCGGTCCCGATATGTTTGCCTCCGATTTTAAGGCCCGAATTCAGCGCACTGCAAACAACGGGCACACTACGACGGAGACTAAGGTGGCCGAACCGACACACGATCCATTGATGCAGGAAATCGAAGACGAACTGCGTCAGGAACAAATGAAAAAAATGTGGGCGGTGTACGGTAAGTACGTCATCGGCATCGTTGTCGCCGTCGTGATCACGGTTGCCGGCTATCAAGGCTGGCAAGCCTATGACGCGAGCCGCAAACAAGATGCGACCGATACCCTTTTGGGGGCGGCGACCCTGGCGCAAAACGGCGACAACGCCGCAGCCACCGACATTTTGTCAAAGCTTGAGAGCGATGCCCCGAGCGGCGTCGCGATGCTGGCGAAAATGCGCAAAGCCGGCCTGCAAGCTGAAACCGGCGATGCGGCAGCGGCAGCTGACCTCTATGCAACTGTGGCCGCAGATACCAGCGCCCCAAAGGCGTTTCGCGAGCTTGCAACGATTTTAGGGGCGGTGCAAAGCTTGGAAGCGAACCCCGGCAGCGCACAATCAGTACTGGACTCGCTTGCTCCCTTGCGGGGCGAAACCGACACATGGCGCCACGCCGCACGAGAAATCTCTGCAGCCGCCGCGCTTGAGCTCGGCAACACCGAAATGGCCCGCGAATTCCTGCAAGCCAACGCACTAGACGGGCGCGCGCCCGGCGGCGTACGCTCTAGGGCTCAGGAACTGCTGCAGGCGCTCGCTCGATGAGGTTGAACCGGTAATGTCTTCGCGCTCTCCTCTCTCCCGTTCACTTGTGACCGGTGCGCTGCTGTTGGCAACGCTCAGCGTATCTGCGTGCGGCCTCAGCGACTTCGATCCATTTGGTCAAAAAGAGAAAGTGCTGCCGGGTGAGCGTATTGCCGTTCTCGCCAACGAACGCAGCCTGAGTGCCGATGTGGCACCGGGTAGCGAAGGCGTCTTGTTGCCTGCCCCCACCAGCAATCCGGAATGGCCCATGGCTGGTGGCTATGCAAATCACGCCATGCACCACATCGCGATCAACGCGAACATCGAAGAAGTGTGGAGCCGCGATATCGGCGCAGGTGCAGATGACGAAGTGCGCTTTAACAGCACACCTATCGTCGCCGACGGCATGATCTTCGCGATGGATACGGACTCCGAAGTCAGTGCGTATATGGTGCAAGACGGTGACAAAGTTTGGGATAAAGACCTTACACCCGACAACGACGACGAGGGCCACATCGGCGGCGGTCTCGCCTACGAACGGGGCCGCGTGTTTGTTGCGACAGGCTTTGGCGTGGTGTTCGCGCTCGATGCAAAAAGTGGTGAAGTCTTATGGTCGGAGCGGATCGGCATCCCAATGCGCGTGCCGCCGACCGTACGTGGCGGCCGCCTCTTTGTCGTCACCGTCGACAATAACTTGATTGCGCTGGATGCCCGCGACGGCAAAACCTTGTGGACGCACGCAGGCGCGCAGGAAACCGCGTCGCTTCTGGGCGGTGCCAGCCCGGCGGAAGATTCCGGTATCGTGGTCGTCCCCTACACCTCGGGTGAATTGTTCGCACTCCGCGTAGATACCGGGCGCGTCATTTGGCAAGAAAACTTGGCATCCATCCGCAGGACCGATGCGGTCGCCTCGCTCGCGCATATCCGTGGTCGCCCGATCATCGACCGGGGCCGCGTGATTGCCATCAGCCACGCCGGTGTTATGGCCGCCATTGATCTGCGCACCGGACGCCGCGTTTGGACACGCGAAATCGGTGGTGCCGAAAGCCCGTGGGTTGCCGGCAATTTCATTTTTACGATCACCAACGAAAATGAACTGATTTGCGTATCGCGAGAAGATGGCACCGTACGTTGGGTGCGCGGTCTACCGCGCTTCCAAGACCCAGAAGACCGCGAAGATCCAATCACGTGGTCGGGCCCGGTTTTGGCGGGTGACAGATTGATCGTCGCCGGTTCGAGCGGCGATGCCTTTGCCGTATCGCCCTACAGTGGGCGTGTTCTGGGCGCGGTTGAAATGCCCGACGGCGTCTCGGTCGCACCGATTGTCGCCGCAGATACCGTATTTTTCTTGGCCAACGATGCTGAGCTCGTAGCCTACCGATAAATCTCGCCAGTAACATGGCTGATAGCGCCGAAACGGCGCCCTGGAACAACGAATATGACCTTTACGCTCGCAATCGTCGGCCGCCCAAACGTGGGCAAATCGACGCTGTTCAATCGGCTCGTCGGCAAGCGGCTGGCGATTGTCGATGACACACCCGGCGTCACACGCGACCGCCGCGAAGGTGACGGCGTGCTGGCGGAGCTCGAATTCCGCCTCTTTGACACTGCAGGCCTTGAAGATGCTGCGCCCGGCTCGCTAGAAGCCCGCATGCGCGCGCAAACCGAACACGCCGTCGACGACGCAGACGCGGTGCTTTTCATGATCGACGGCCGCGTCGGCGTGACGCCAACAGACGAATTGTTCGCACGCTGGCTGCGCACCCGCTCGACCCCAGTAATCTTGGCTGTCAACAAATGCGAAGGCAGCCAAGGCGAAAGCGGCCGCTTGGACGCCTATCGTCTGGGCTTAGGTGAGCCCATCGGAATCTCAGCCGAGCACGGCGAGGGCCTGAGCGACCTATATGATGCGCTCGCGCCCCACTATCAGGCCGGCCTAGACCGCATCGCCGCCGCCAGCACTGATGACGAAGACGATATTTTTGTCGATTCCGGGGAAGAAACCGACGACGAAATCGTCGCCGCACGCCCGATCCAGATCGCCATCGTCGGGCGCCCAAATGCCGGCAAATCGACCTTGGTCAACCGGCTGCTCGGCGAAGATCGTATGCTGACCGGACCTGAGGCCGGGATCACCCGTGATGCCATTTCGACGCCTTGGGAATGGGGTGGGCGGCAGTTCCGTCTGGTCGACACCGCTGGGCTTCGCAAGCAAGCCCGGGTCTATGAAAAGCTTGAACACCTCTCGGTCAACGATACTTTCCGCGCCATCCAATATGCCCAAGTCGTGATCTTGGTATTGGATGCGGATCAGCCACTTGAACGCCAGGACCTGACCATCGCCCGCAAAGTCGTTGAAGAAGGCCGCGCCTTGGTGATCTGCGTCAATAAATGGGACTCGGTAAAAGACCGGGAAACTGCGCTGGCACAGGTCCGCGATCGCCTTCAGACCTCGTTGCAGCAAGTGCGCGGCGTTCCCGTCGTCACGTTATCCGCTTTGACCGGACGCGGTGTCGACAAGTTGCTGCCGACGATCGTTAAGATCTTTGACCTTTGGAACGCGCGTGTGCCGACCGGCGCACTCAACCGCTGGCTTAAAGAAATGCTTGAGGGTCATCCGCCGCCGATGGGGTCGCACGGCAAGCGGCTCTCCGTGCGCTACGCCACCCAAGCAAAATCCCGTCCGCCGACCTTTATTCTGTTTTCATCTACGGCCACCAAGCTGCCGGAGAGCTATTTGCGCTATCTGACCAATGGCCTACGTGACAGCTTCGGCTTGGACGGCATTCCGATCCGTATTTTGACCCGCTCAGGAAAGAATCCGTTCAGCAAAGACTAAACGCTGTTCTTATTTGTTTCACATTAACGCCAGCGGTGGCGCTGCGTCTCCGAGCGTGCGCTTTCCATTGAGCGACGCAAACCAATGCAACGGTGTGCACGGCGCGCGCCCATCAACATTGGGCGCGCCCTCTCCGGCGTTTCGATCTGCCAGAAAAACAATGCGAAATTCAACATTCAAACGCGCGAACGCGCCATGATTCGGCACGCTCGCATGCAGATGTGACCCTGAAAATATAATGGCATCTCCGACATCTGGCATCATACGCTCAGCACTTCTGAGCGATGGGGCATGGATCGCCGTCGGCATCAAAGGATACCCACCCAGCGTTCCATCGGCACGACGGCGTCGGAGGTCATTTAAATCCCAATCAGCACTATCGTTTTCAATCGGTTGATCAAATTGGTCTGGCCAGAGTGCCAATGTTCTGCCCAATGCCAATGGCATGATCGGTGCCCACACGTTGATTTGCTGCATGATGTTGGAGCCCCAAGTATCACGGTGTGCTCTCAATGGCGCCAAGGGATGTGGCATGTCTTTTCCCCCTGGTGGCGCGATACGGAGCTTTAGCGTATCTAAGTATGCATCCCCAGGATCAGCGCCCCATTCGGCGATCAGCTTTTCCACCAGCAACCGCAACGCACTATCGCGGTCAAAACCTTTTCGCAACGCAACGACACGGGTTCGATAGTCATCCAGCGGCAATGTTGTGTGCGCCCGCAGGGGATCAAGATCGAAAAAACCATTCGCGATCATATGCGCCGCATGCTTGAGAATATCGGATAACGATGCCGCGCCCGCAGTCACCTGCGCGCCGCGATATATGGCGCGCCGAGATTCCGGAGAAAGCGGCCCCGCACCCATCAACCGCCCCCGCGTTGATATGAATGATCAAAATGCGTCAAGAAAGCCTCCAGAGCGGGTGCGTCGTAGCCTTGAAACGTCAAACTGACCATTGTCCTGGGGATCCGCATCAAGGCAATACGGCGCTCGCCCTCAGGGCCGAGTTCAATTATCAGCGTCCGTTCATCTTGATCTTTAAAAATGATTGTCGTCCCTGTGACCTGAAAGTCAGCCCCATTTAGGACGCGCGGCAACAATCGTAAAAATTCGGCATGGGTGATGCCCATGTCTTTTTTGATGACGACATCAGCGCCGGCCATAAACTGTCATCCGCCAGCAACAGGCGGCCAGATCGCCAAGTGATCGTCCGCTTCAAGCAGCGTCGTGCCGCGCTCTTCGGGCGCAACATAAACCCCATTGATCAGGACCATGTGGCACATTTTTTCCGGTAAGCCCAAACGATGGATGATCTGAGTCGGGCTCGCCTTTTCGCCGACCTCAATGTCGGCCTCGTTTTTCTTTGCGCCAGCCGGCAAGTACTCGGCCAGCGAGGCATATAATTTCACGCGGATTTTCATTTCGTGCTCGCTTGCTGAGCGCCTACGCTTCTTGCGTACATGCGACATATGCATCCGCAATCAGATGCGGATCGGCCATCAGCTTTTCTTTCCAGCCGCCCAACGAAACCTCGGTCTGGATCAAGCCGCGCAGCACGCCAATATGATCCGTCCGCCCCAGCGACAACGCGCCGACGATTTTATCGCCGTTAAATTCTAGGCGCATATAGCGGAAGTTTTCCGCATCGACAGCTTCTGCATGATCGCCGCCTTTGATGCCGTCCCACGCCCCGAAACTTGCTGAGATCAAGCCAACGGTATCTAGTACGTTCATGTTCAGGCTGCCCTTAAACGGCGCCGTCTTGCCGGCCATGTTGAGCCCGGCAATGCGACCATGATCCACTGCGGTCGGCTGCACCGCATGCACCGCCCAGCCACCGGTCGAAAAGTCCGGCCCCTGCGCGCAGTCACCGGCAGCATAAATGTCGTCAACGCTGGACTGCATGAATTCATCGACCATGATGCCTTGGTCCATCTTAATGCCGGAACCTTCAAGGAAACCGATGTTCGACTTAACGCCGGTCGCAACCACGACCAGATGTGCCGGTATCTTGGTGCCGTTATCAAGGTCAACCGCAAGCGTGTCTTCGGCGTCGTTATTGGCTTCGAGCTTAGTCACCTTGGTGCCGGTGTGCACCTTGATGTTCTTGGTTTCGCACCAGGCTTTGATCATGTTGCCCGCAGGCTCGTTCATCATCCGCGGCACCATGCGGTCAAGGGCTTCAACGACCGTCAAGTTCACGCCCCGCTCGGCCAAAGATTCCATGATGATGCAGCCGATAAAGCCGGCCCCCATCAGGACAACGTCCGCGCCTTTTTCAGCCAGCTTGGCAATGTTGCGGCAATCTTCCAGCGTCCAACAGTGATGCACTCGCGGCAGATCAAGGCCGTCAATCGGCGGGCGGACCGGGCTTGCACCCGTGGCAATCAGAAGCTTGGCGTATGACTGCGTCGTGCCGTCGTCCAGTTTTATCGTATGCGCCGTGGTATCGACGCTTTCGACCACGCCTTGGCGATATTGAATGGCATGATTTTCATAATGACCATCGTCTTTGCGCAAATAGGTTCCAGCTTCTTCAATGATGCCGGTTAAAACGTAAGGGATCGCCATCCGAGAATACGGCGGCTCGGGCTCGGAGCCGATCATCACCACTTCTGCGTCGGGGTCCGCCTTTCGCAAGGTATCTGCGGCGGTCACGCCAGCAGGGCCGGCACCGATGATGACATACGTCATGGTTTCTCTCCGTAAAAATACGTGTTTCTGAGGGAGGGTTTCCCCTCCCTCATCACACATGTGCTCTTCTAAAGACCGAGGCGGTTTAGCGTATCGTTGGTCGGCACGCCTTCTGTCGTCCAGCCGCGGAGTTGGTAGTACTCCGGCAACATGGTCTCAAGATGGTTGGTCAGACCTTCGGCCGGGCCGGTCTTTGCGGCATCCTTCAGCAAGCGTGCCGGCAAATTATCGTCCTTCGCCGTGAAGCCCGCTGCGTTGTTGAAGTTCCGCTCCAAATTCCATATCCGCTCGCCCACTTCAAGCAACCGATCCACCGACCAGTCACCTTCACACGATGCATCGATCTGCGGTGCCACGTCTTCGAGCGACCACGCAAACGAGGTGAAGACGCAGATACCGGCACTGTCGAACACCGCCGTGGCGTCCTGGAACGCCTTGACCAAGCCGGCCTTGCCTTCGGACACCAGCGGATCAGTTTTTTCCGGAATGCCCAAAACTTCGGACGCAACGGTGTAGCCCCGCAGGTGACAGGCACCCCGGTTCGATGTGGCGTAGGCCAGCCCCATGCCCTGAATGCCGCGCGAGTCATACGCCGGGAATTCCTGACCTTTGACCGACATCGACAAATCGGCATGACCGTATTTTTCACACAACAGTTTCGAGCCAAGGCCAATTTCAGCACCGAAGCCTTCACCCTTGCCGGTCAACTCGGCCAAATCCGTCAACGCCTTGGCGTTGCCGAACTTAAGCTCAATCCCGCCGGTTTCCTTGTCGGTGAGGATGCCGTCTTCGTACATCTCCATCGCCGCGCCGACGGTGGCACCGAACGAAATCGGATCAATGCCCTGTTCGTTGCAGATGAAGTTGGCGAACGTCAGCGCATCAAGGTCATCGACGCCCGTCGCGGCGCCAAGCGCCCAAGCGGCTTCGTATTCCAGGCCACCCGAGGCAATTTGATACTGCGGACGTTCCGCGACCGTGTAATGGGTGCGGTCGATTGTCGAAATACGCCCGCATGCGATGGTGCACCCGAAACACGCCGCATTGCGCACCAAGTTCGGCTTGCCGTCGGATTCCCGCGGCTCCGCCATCGCTTCGGCGGAAATCGAATGCGCACCGGCGAACTGGACATCGCGGTGGTTATGAGTCGGCAAAGCACCGGTTTCGTTGATCACGTTCATCAACACTTGCGTACCGAACGCCGGCAAACCTTCGCCTGTCACGGCGTTGCCGGCCAAAACCGCCTTGCCGGCAGCAGCGGCTTCAAAGAAGCGCTTCGGATCTTTGACCGAGACCCCCAAGGTGCCGCGAATGGCAACGGCCTTCAGATTCTTCGACCCCATCACGGCGCCGACGCCGGAACGCCCGGCGGCACGGTGATAGTCGTTAACGACACAGGCGTACTTCACACCCTTTTCGCCCGAGATGCCGATAGACGCCACACGGATTTGCGGATCGCCGTGCTTCTTCTTGATCGCATCTTCGGTATCCCAAACGCTGGTGCCCCACATATCGGACGCATCAATCAGTTCGGCATGGCCATTGTCGAGCATCAGATAGACTGGCGTCTTCGACTTGCCTTCGAAAATGATCATATCGTAGCCGGCGTTCTTCATTTCGTTACCGAAGAACCCGCCCGAGTTCGAGCACGCAATCGCACCCGTCAGCGCACCCTTGGTGATCACCGAATAACGCCCGGCGGTGGATGCACTGGTGCCGGTCAACGGCCCGGTCGCCATGATCATCTTATTGTCGGGGCTGAGCGGATCGACCTTTGGATCGACTTCTTCAACGAAATATTTCGTCGCCAAGCCTCGCTGGCCGAGGTACTTGTTGGCCCACTCCATATTCAGTGGTTCGTCTTTACACGTCCCCGCTGTCAGATTGACGCGGAGGACTTTTTTTGCCCAAGACATTTCCTATCCTCCCTTAAGCCGACGCCTGACCGACGTCTGTTTTTTCCGCCCAAGCGCGCATTTTATCGAGCCCGGTCCAGTTCGCATCGACATAAGTGATGGCATCGGTCGGGCACGCTTTGGCGCACTCCGGCTCACCTTCACAAAGATCGCATTTGATCACTTTGCCGGTGTCTGCGTTGTAGTTCACTGTGCCGAACGGACAGGCAATGGTGCAGACCTTGCAGCCGACGCACAGATTATCGTGAACAATTTTCGCTCCGGTTGCCTTGTCGAGCGTGATCGCATCGACCGGACACGCGTGCATGCACCAGGCTTCATCGCACTGGGTGCATGTATAAGGTACAAAGCGGCCTTTATCGTGGAACGAGAAAACCTTGATCCGTGATTTCGCCGGATTGAAGACATCTTCGTTATCGTACGAACACGCCAATTCGCACTGCAGGCAGCCGGTACATTTATCCGGATCGATGTTGAGTGATTTTTGCATGAAAGGTCCTCCCGAGGGTGTCAGTGTGGCACGAAACCAGGAGGTGTGCGTTAGGATCGCCCCGTAACGGCGCAATTTTCAAGGCGCCGAAAGCGGCCTGAATAGCTCCCAAAACAGTCCTCCCTGTTGCCACAAGACTAACACTGTTCGACGGTCGCCGAACACTTAAATTTTGGGGCTGACATAGATAAGCTCGAAGTATTCATATTTTTACCCATTCGACTAGGACCTTCAAGAGGTTCGCTGTAGGTCGATAATTGAACCGCCACTCACATTCCTTGAGGTATAGGT
>Ga0129324_10001669_pt1 | contig 14156 bp, 16 predicted proteins | sample CPBDNA_7_FD_96879 | JGI IMG/M metagenome (GOLD analysis project Ga0129324, IMG submission 96879) | Freshwater to marine salinity gradient microbial communities from Chesapeake Bay, USA - CPBay_Spr_15_0.2_DNA | ecosystem: Environmental > Aquatic > Marine > Coastal | place: USA: Chesapeake Bay... | reverse complement strand
CGTGAAACTCCAAAGGAAGTCGCAAAATCTGAGGGTTAAGTCACTTGCAGAGTGCGGTTTTAGCTGAATGAAATTATTTCTGGGCGCCATAGTAGGAATTTTCCTACTATGGCTTTTCAGTTTGTTCGTCGTTCAACCTTTCATGATCCCCAGTGAGTCAATGCAGCCCGCCCTCAATCCGGGTGATCGAATCTTGGTCAATCGAACTGCCTATTGGTCCACACCCATTTCCCGCGGTGACCTAGTGGTCTTTGACGGTGCAGACAGTTTCAGTTCTGAGTCGGGTGAGTTCGTGAAACGGGTTGTGGGAGTTTCGGGAGATCGTGTCGTGTGTTGTACCGACTCGGGAAAAATAAGCGTGAATGGTGCCCCCATTGCTGAAAGTTCTTATCTCTACCCCGGGGATACCCCAAGCGAATTGAGCTTTGACGTGTTGGTGCCCGACGGAAAACTATGGCTACTGGGTGATCACCGGTCACAATCTGCAGACTCGCGATCCCACTTGGGGGATCCGGGCGGTGGTTTTGTATTAGAGTCTAAGGTTGTAGGGCAGGCAAGCCTTATCATTTGGCCACCATCACGGTGGCAATGGCTTGATTCTCACTTATTCAAGGAGATGGTGGACTAGTGGCAGTGTCAGCCCACGACGATTCACCAAAGAGTGACTCGCAGGACCAAAATGACGCTGATGTGAGTAAAAAGAAAAAGCCTTCCTTTTTTCGTAGCGTTGTTGAATTTGTCGTAATTGTTGTTATTGCACTGGCGCTTGCTACGGGTATTCGGACATTCATCGCCCAGCCCTTTTTTGTACCTAGTGGCTCGATGGAACAAACACTTCAGATTGATGACCGTGTTATCGCGGCCAAAATTGCGACCCAGATTTCGGGTATCAAGAGGGGTGAAATCATGGTTTTCAAAGACCCCGGAAATTGGTTGCCACCCATGCAAGAAAACAGCGATGGCTGGCGGTCTGCAGTAGCGAAGGCGTTAACATTCGTCGGTCTACTTCCCAGTGATTCAGGAGACGATTTGGTTAAGCGGGTCATCGGAATTGAGGGTGACCAGGTTGCCTGCTGTGATCAAGACGGGCAGATCGTTCTCAACGGGGTATCTCTGGATGAGAGCTCGTATATCAATGGACCTACCGACCAAATTCTTTTTGATGTCACAGTGCCGAAAGACTCCATGTTCGTGATGGGTGATAATCGAGGCAATTCTGCAGATTCTCGCTTCCACCTTGATCAAAACAACGGGGCAATTCCCAATGAGAACGCGGTAGGAAGGGTATTTACGGTTGTCTGGCCGTTGTCCCGAATATCCATTGAGACTATTCCTGAGATTTTCGGCAATCCCGCGATTGCCGCTGGTAATGAATTCGGAAAGTGACGAGGCCCACCTCAGTTCCACTACCGAGTTTGCGTTTGGAACGATCACTTCTTCGAGCGGGTCATTCGATGGTCGGAGGGGTCGATGAAGTTGGCCGGGGGCCATTGGCCGGCCCAATTTATGTCGGACTAGTTGTGATCATCGCCAGTACGCCTACAGCGCCTCGTGGAGTGCGTGATTCAAAATTGACTAAGCCGGCAGAGCGCACGGAACTTGCTCAATTGGTCAAAGACTGGGCCTGGTCAACGACAGCAAGTGTGGATGCTCAGTTCATTGATCGTTTTGGATTGACACAGGCACTCCGGGAGTGTGTCAACATCGCCTATGGAAGAGCTCAACGAGAAGGCATGGCGCCATCTGTAATTATTCTTGATGGAACCCACAATTTTTGTGATCCGGATCTACCGCTTTCTGTGGTGACGCGAAAAAATGCTGATCAAAGTGCATCCAGTGTCGCCGCGGCAAGCATTATTGCCAAGGTAGAACGCGATGAATTCATGCGTCAACAATCCATTGATTTTCCTGACTATGGTTGGGAGCGAAATAGTGGGTATGGAACTCGTGAGCACCGGAACGCAATAAAGCGTTTCGGGATCACAAAATTACACCGCTCAAGTTTCTGTCATTGACTCGTTATCCACAGTAAATAAATCGGGCTTTCGCAAGGCTATCAACTTGGCGAGGGTTAGCCCATGAAACAAAAAGATGCCCTCGGCAAATACGGTGAAGAATTGGCCGCTCGATACCTGTCCAAAAACGGATTGGTAATTCTCGAAAGGAATTGGCGATGCGATCTAGGCGAGATCGATGTAATCGCGAGGGATAAAGACGAACTAGTCATCTGTGAAGTAAAAACCCGACGGTCTTCATCTTTTGGCGAGCCAATCGAATGCGTTACGCCGCGGAAGGTGAGGCGAATGCGTGGACTGGCACTTCGTTGGCTCGACACCAGATCCCTGAGTCCGCGCAATATTCGGTTTGACGTTGTCGGGATTCTCGCTCCCATTGTGGGTCCTCCAACGATTACCCATATTCGGGGTGTCTGACGTGGCCTTAGCCCGGTCCATGGGTGCGGTTGTTTCGGGGGTTTCAGGTCACCTAGTGCAAGTGGAAGTGGATCATTCGCGGGGTTTGCCCACCGTGGGTCTGGTGGGCTTGCCTGATGCATCGGTGATTGAATCAAAACACCGAGCAAAAACTGCGATAGTGAACTCGGGACTCGCCTGGCCAAAGGGTCGGCTAACCATCAGCCTGTCACCAGCAGAGCTCCGAAAGCATGGAGCAGGACTTGATCTCGCAATCGCAATGGGCATCTTGGGGGCGACAGGACAAATTGATGGTGAACTTATTGCCAACACCGTCTTTTTGGCAGAGTTGGGCCTTGACGGTTCTTTGCGAGGCGTCCCGGGGGCTTTGCCCTGCGTCATCGCGGCGGCTCAGGCTGGAATTCATTCGGTAGTGGTCCCACTTGGAAATATTGCCCACTGTCGGATTGTTCCTACTGCCAGCGCAGTTGCGTGTTCTGACCTTAATCATGTCGTTTCCTATTTGCGTGGCGAATCCCAACCACTCCCACAGGGGACGACGACCGTAGTCGATCTGGCTGAGCTTGTTGATCTATCGGATGTCATGGGTCAGGAGGAAGCCCGCTGGGCACTTGAAGTTGCAGCGGTGGGTCGCCACAACTTATCCATGATTGGCTCGCCAGGCGTGGGGAAGACTCTGCTTGCTCAGCGCATCTCAGGAATTTTGCCACCGTTGACGGAGAACGAGACTTTGCAAGTAACTGCGATCCACGCGGTTGCCAATACCCTCACATCCAACAGCCCGGTCACTCGCCCACCTTTTGAAGCGCCACACCATTCAGCCACCATGGCCGCACTTGTGGGCAGCGTGCATGGTCACCGCGTCACACCGGGAGCTTTGACTCGCGCACATCATGGCGTGCTATTCCTGGATGAAGCACCGGAGTTCTCCCGCAATGCACTTGAAGCCTTACGGCAGCCACTCGAGTCCGGGCATATTGCACTCAGTAGGTCTTCATGGACGGGTTTACTCCCTGCCAAATTCCAACTCATTTTGGCGGCCAATCCATGCCCGTGCGGAAATGCGTTGTCCGATACCCCGAAAGTCTGCGGGTGCACATCTGTGGCACTTCGTAAATACACAATGCAAATATCCGGCCCCCTACGTGATCGGATCGACATAAATATTTTGATACCCAATATTCGCGGGGTGAGTGAGGGTGAGTCCAGTGCTGTTGTTCGTGAACGTGTTATCGCTGCTCGTCAACTCTCCGCCCAGAGATTCGCTGATTTCCCATGGTCCACAAATTCAGAAGTACCTCCAGCCTTCCTTCGCGTGCATTTTTACCCCGAAGCTGGAGGAGTTGACTTACTTAATTCCTATGTTGGATATTCAGGTGGCTTAAGGGGGAGTCACCGAGCACTTCGAGTCGCATGGAGCCTCGCCGATCTCGCAAATCACCAACGTCCAACACGCGATGACGTTGCACTTGCCATTCACCTCCGCAATTCAGAGATGGCGATGGCTTCCTAGTGAAAATTACTTCAGAGTCAGATGCATTCATCGCACTTGCACATTTATGTGAGCCGGCAGACGATGGAGTCAATACAAGGCTTGCGCGGGGAACTTCACCGATTGAAGTGTTGGACATGTTGCTTAAATCTGGCTTCCCAAGAAGGGATCACGTTGCTTTCGGACATAAATTCGCTGCGTTAAACGTCGAGGCTGAATTAGAGTTCGCGCAGAAAATTGGTGCACGGGTCCTCACTCGGGATCAAGAGGGTTGGCCGACACAACTGCACTCCCTTGGGGCATCGCAGCCTTGGGTCTTGTGGGCAATGGGATCCATTGATTTTCGGGTGGTAGCACTGTCATCGGTAACAATCGTTGGTACGAGAGCCTGTACGCCCTATGGGGCTGGTGTCGCAAGTCAGTGGGCTGCTGACCTCGGCATGTGGGGGACGAGCGTCTTTTCCGGAGGCGCGATCGGGATTGACTCGCACGCTCACCGAGGAGCGATTTCTGTTGGCGCTCCGACGGTGGCGGTCCTGGCCAGTGGAGTTCATACTCGATACCCATCAAGCCATGAGCATCTGTTCGCACAGATAGTTGACGGTGGGGCAATTGTGAGTGAATCACCACCACGGGAACCTGCCAAGAAAAGGCGCTTCCTTGCCCGCAATCGAATACTTGCTGGGCTTACCAAGGCGACATGCATCATTGAAGCAACTGATCGCAGTGGCACGAGCTCAACTGCGCGAGAGGCACTTAACATGAATCGAATTGTTGCTGGAGTTCCGGGATCCATCCATTCGCCGACTTCACTCGGCGTTAACAGGCTCCTAAAACATAAGGATGTGCACGTTGTGACTACTAGCGCTGACCTTCAAGAACTCGTAAGTGGTTTCAATCCTTTAGTGAAGAGTCTGGCTGATCAAACTGGTGGTGATGACAATCTTCGACGGGGTCAGGATTGGCGCGAACTTAGTGAAACCGACTACGAAATATGGGAGCTACTTCCCAAGCGTGTGGGAATCGGGATTGACGTTTTATGTCAGAAGACTGGTGGGTCTCGACTTAACCTGCTTGCTCGGCTCAGCGAATTGCACCTTGCCGGTTTCGTTGAAAATACCGAAGGCAGTTGGCGCAAGTCGTTCTAGTCGATACAGTCAGAGCCGAGGGAAATTCATTCATTTTTGGTCCTAACCGCGAGCCGTTACCCGCATTAACAACACTTATTGATCATCATGGTGTCATGAGTAAGAGCGGGGCCGAGTGTGATTTCGAAGTCGAGGCATTCCTCGGTTACCTCAGCGGAGCCCGAGGGCGCAGTGACAATACGGTGCGCGCATATCGAAATGACTTGACTCAGTTATTTCATTCGATGCCCGACATTACGTCAGTCAAACAGGTGGGCTTAGTTGACCTTCGAGCTTGGCTCGCCGACCTGCATAGAAATGGATGTGCACGGTCCACAATCGCCCGCAAGGCGGCGGCCACACGGGCCTTTACGTCTTGGGCGCTACAACGTGGAATTATCGCAGTAGACCCAGCGCTTCGTCTAGCAAGTCCGTCTACGCCGAAAACCCTCCCAACGGTTTTGACTCAAAGCCAAACTTCAGCATTGTTGGATCGCGATATTGATTTAACCAATGTCATTCATGTCAGGAACCAATCCATATTGGAATTGCTGTACGCAACGGGTATACGGGTTGCGGAGTTGTGTAGCGCAAATCTTGGCGATCTTGATACACACCGCAATGTGATACGAGTAATTGGCAAAGGGAACAAAGAACGGATGGTGCCCTATGGGATCCCTGCCCAGATTGCGCTGGACCGTTGGTGCGTTTTTCGCAGGCAGGTTGCTATAGGTACGGAATCCTTATTCGTAGGGGCGCGCGGCGCCCGAATTGATCAAAGAGTGGTCCGCACAGTGGTGAATCAAACAACAAAGGCAGTAACCGGTCACAGCCTGTCGCCACACGCGCTTCGACACACGGCAGCGACTCACGTCCTAGAGGGTGGTGCGGACATGAGAGTTGTCCAAGAGTTCCTCGGTCATGCGTCGATGTCCACGACCCAGCGTTATACGCATGTCAGCGTTGAGAGGCTCCGGAAGACTTTCGAAACTGCTCACCCTCGATCAGGTTCCGATTCGCAACCGGGTTCGGTTGAAGTAGCGCGGTCGAACGCCACAGAATTGCAGGATTGAGGTACCGGTGGGTTGATTTCTCGGTGACTTTTAGTCCGAGATGTAAGCAAGTACCCCTGCAATGGCCAGCATTAGTGTTGGAAAAGTCGATGTAACCGATCACCATTCCGACAAATACGAAATCTCCCGCGCTCACGAGGGCGCTCACCGGCTCATAGGTTGCTCGCACAGGTGTGCCCAAACCGTCAACCGAAGGTGACAATTGAATGGAAATGACCGGTTTCCCCGCTATTGATCCGGCGAATGAAACGATCCCCGAACCCACAGCAGTGACCCGCTGTCCTTGGTTGGCTGGAAAATCCACCCCTCGGTGTCCAGATCCAAATAGCGATATGGGTTGGTCAAATGCAGAGATAATCGCCCTTGAGGAAACCCCTGGGAGTGGTAGGCCCCAACGCGGCTGATCTGAGGCAGCCGCTCCCGGCATCCAATTCAGGAGAAGGAAAAACCCAAATGCCGAAATCACGGCCGTCCATGTGGGAAATTTCATGCGTTCAGCCTTGCCCATCGACCCAACCATTCGCCATGTTTCATCAGGGATTGTGACCTGCGGGGCACTTGCGCTGTGAACTGTGGATGCCCGTACACTCGGGGGGCACCGCAGTCGGATAGTCCGCTATTTGAGTGGGGTGCAAATACGCGTGACTTAATCCGGTAGTCCGGCCGCGCCTTGAACGGTTCACAGTTCGCTGTGGGTGCAAGGGCGAAGTCACTAGGGGAGTTACATCAGTAATTCCGAACAACCGTGAGCGACGAAAGTCGCATTATGGGCGCACAGCGCCTGCAAGGAGTACCACCATGGCAACAGTAACAATGCGCCAGCTACTTGACAGTGGCGTTCACTTTGGGCACCAGACCCGCCGATGGAACCCCAAAATGAAGCGCTTCATCTTCACGGAGCGCAATGGCATTTACATCATCGATTTACAGCAATCGCTGTCCTACATTGACAATGCTTACGAGTATGTCAAGCAGACCGTCGCTCACGGTGGCAGCATCATGTTTATCGGCACCAAGAAGCAGGCTCAAGAAGCAATTGCTGATCAAGCCACTCGCGTCGGAATGCCCTATGTGAATCACCGTTGGCTCGGCGGCATGCTGACAAACTTTCAAACCGTCCACATGCGCCTTCAGCGTCTGAAGGAACTTGAAGTTATTGACTTTGATGACGTTGCAGGATCGAATCTGACGAAGAAGGAACTACTGGTTCTCCGCCGCGAGAAGATCAAGCTGGAGCACGTTCTTGGTGGTATTCGTGACATGGTAAAAATCCCGAGCGCAGTGTGGATTGTTGACACCAACAAGGAACATATTGCTGTTGGCGAAGCTCACAAACTGAATATTCCTGTCATTGCGATGCTGGATACCAACTGCGATCCTGATGTTGTCGATTACCCAATTCCAGGGAATGACGACGCAATCCGCGCTGTTGCGCTACTCACCAGAGTAATCGCCGATGCAGTAGCTGAAGGCCTCATGATCCGTGCTGGTGGAGCTAGTTCGGAAGTTGTTGAGCCACTGGCCGAATGGGAACGCGAATTACTCGCAGGCGCAGATGCTGCGGCCGTTGAAGCCCCTGTGGCTGAAGTAGTTCTCGAGGCCGAAGCCCTCACGCCACCAACTCAAAGTTAAATCCTCCAATGGGTTTAGTAAGCCCACACGATCATTGAGAAAAGGACACCGAAGAACATGTCAAGTATTAGCGCCGCTGACGTAAAGCGTCTGCGCGAAGCAACATCTGCAGGAATGATGGAATGCAAAAAAGCACTCGTCGAAACTGATGGTGATTTTGATAAGGCCGTTGAAGCATTGAGGATTTCCGGTGCAGCCAAGGCAGCCAAGCGTGGGGCCGAGCGAACCACCTCAAATGGAATCGTTGCTGCAGAAGGTAACGCACTCATTGAATTGTTATGCGAGACTGACTTTGTCGCCAAGAGTGTTGATTTCTTGACTCTTGCGGACCAACTAGCCTCAGCAGCTAACACACACCAGGTGGCAAATGCCGACGTCCTTTTGGCCGCCACATTGGCAAACGGTGAAACTGCAGAGAGTGCAATTAGCAACCTTGCTGGAGTCATTGGAGAAAAGGTCGAATTGGGCCGTGTCAGTGTGCTCCCGGCACCTGTTGCTCTCTATCTTCACAAGCGTGCATCCGATTTGCCACCGCAGGTTGGCGTGATCGTTTCCTATGAAGGTGATGAGGCAGCTGCCCGAGGCGTGGCAATGCAGATCGCTGCCATGCGTCCGTTGTATCTCACCCGTGAAGAGGTGCCAGCAGAAATTGTTGAAAACGAACGACGAATCGCCTCTGAGACCGCGAAGGAAGAAGGAAAGCCTGAAGCGGCCATGCCCAAAATTGTCGAAGGTCGGGTTAACGGGTATTACAAGGACGTAGTACTCCTCGAGCAGTCAAGTGTGACCGATAATAAAAAATCGGTTGCCCAGATCCTGGCTGATTCGGGCACGACTGTTAGTGCCTTCGCTCGATTTGAACCAGGCCAATAGCGCACCGACCGGAATCAAGGGAGATTGATCGTGAAAGAACCTTCCGCATCAGTTCAATCAACCCTTGAAGGCCTGATTAATACGTGGCCTTCAGCTCCTGAGCAAGGTTGGCAACGTGTTCTCCTCAAACTCAGTGGAGAAGCATTTGCGGGGGAAGGATCACTGGGAGTTGATCCTGACGTTGTTGGTTCAATTGCACGGCAAATCGCATCAGTTGTTAATTCCGGCATTGAAGTTGCAGTAGTTATTGGTGGCGGCAACTACTTTCGGGGTGCACAATTGTCTGAACGCGGCATGGAACGTGCTCGGGCTGACTATATGGGCATGCTCGGAACGGTAATGAACTGTCTCGCATTGCAGGACTTCTGTGAAAAAGCAGGAATAGACACCAGAGTTCAGACGGCAATAACCATGGGACAGGTGGCTGAGCCCTACATCCCGCGAAAAGCCATTCGACACCTTGAAAAGGGTCGAGTTGTGATCTTTGGCGCTGGACTCGGTCAGCCATATTTCTCGACCGACACCACGGCTGCACAACGTGCACTGGAGATCGGTGCTGAGGTCGTACTTATGGCAAAAGGCGTCGACGGAGTTTACGACAGTGACCCGCGAATCAACCCAGAGGCGGTCAAATTCGACCAACTCACTCCAAGTCAAGTCTTGGCACAGGGGCTGAAAGTCGCAGACGCCACCGCAATTAGTTTGTGTCAAGACAACGATCTGCCGATCGTCGTCTTCAATTTATTGGAAGAGGGAAATATTGCTCGCGCGGTTCGTGGCGAAGCAATAGGAACACTAATTAGTAACTGAACCAGTGCGCTTTCGAAAGGAATGGGAATGAGCGAGGATATTGATGCAGTGCTTTTAGAAGCTACGGGCAAAATGGACAAAGCGATCTCTGTCGCTAGGGAAGACTTCAGCACGATTCGAACTGGGCGGGCAACACCTGCGATGTTTAACAAGATCAATGTTGATTATTACGGAACATTCACTCCGCTCAACCAACTTGCCTCATTTGTAACCCCTGAGGCCCGAATGATACTGATAACTCCCTATGACAAAGGTGCGGCTGCTGGAATTGAAAAGGCGCTCCGTGACAGCGATCTTGGGATCAATCCCACGACGGACGGGAATGTCATCAGGGTTGCGTTGCCACAATTAACCGAGGAACGGCGCAAGGAATACATTAAGTCAGCCCGAACCAAGGGCGAGGATGCCAAGATTTCTATCCGGAATATTCGTCGCGGTGCCAAGGAAGCCCTCGAGGCAATGCAAAAGGATGGCACAGCAGGGGAAGACGAAGTACGGCGAGCTGAAAAAACCCTCGATGAAGTAACGCACAAGCACACCGAGCATATTGATGAAATTCTCAAAAACAAAGAAGCAGAACTGCTCGAGGTTTAATTCATGAGTGAAAACCCCGGAATTAAGGCAGGCCGTAATCTTCCGGCCGCCATAGCTTCTGCGGTCGTGCTCGCCGTTCTGGTCATCGTCTCACTTTTCACCATTAAATGGTTATTTGGCGTGCTGGCCATTGTTGCCCTCTTGGTAGCCGTCCATGAATTCGTCACGGTGCTGAGGTCACAAGGTATTCATGTTGCCCGCACCCCCGTTTATTTGGCCACGGCCGTAATACCTGCAGTTGCTTATGTTTGGGGTTTTGAAGCCCAACTCGCAACCACTGGAATTGCGATTTTGTTGGTCATGATTTGGAGACTGCGAAGAGGTTTCGAAGGTTTCGTGGCTGACATCAGCGTATCGGTGTTGCTAGTTGTTTATCTGCCCTTCATGGCCGCCTTCCTCATGCTTTCACTTGCTGCCGACAACGGTCCATGGCGCGTTTTGGTGTTCGTGCTCCTCACAGTTTCCAATGACATTGGCGGTTACGCCATTGGTGTTTTCTTCGGCAAACATCCCATTGCACCGCAGATCAGTCCCAAAAAGTCATGGGAAGGATTGGCCGGTTCAATTGCGCTCCAATCAATCGTTGGAATTCTTGCCTTCATCTTTATTTTTGATGCCCCCTGGTGGCAAGGTTTAATAGCAGGGCTCGTCATGACGATTGGCGCCACCGGGGGAGACTTCATCGAAAGTGCCATCAAACGAGATCTTGGAGTAAAAGATATGGGGACAATTGTTCCCGGCCACGGTGGAATTATGGATAGGTTGGACTCGCTCATTCCGAATGCATTCGTCTCCTGGGTTTTGTTTACTATCTTTCTTGGGTCCGGTATCTGATGCCGGTACCGGGCGAATTGGTTTTTGAGTCTCCCAAGAGAGGTAAGCCACCCACTCACTTTCTCGATTTGAGTGTTCCCCAGCGCAAGGAAGCCTTGAGCGCGATGGGTATGCCTGGCTTCCGTGCCGACCAGATCTCGCGTCATGTTTTTGAACATTTGGATACGGATATTGGACAGTGGAGTGACATACCCGAGTCGGCCAAGTCCAAAATTCGCAGTGAACTATTTCCACAAATTCTTGACCCCGTGCGCTCGATTGAGTGCGATAAAGGGGAGACAGTTAAGACCCTCTGGAAGTTACACGACGGTTCCTTAGTGGAGAGCGTGCTTATGCGTTACCCATCCAGGGTCACAATTTGTATTTCCTCACAGGCCGGTTGCGGGATGAACTGCCCCTTTTGCGCAACGGGGCAGGCAGGGTTAACTCGAAATCTGTCGGCGGCTGAAATCTTTGGTCAAGTCCTTGCAGGAGCCCAATCTCTGGCACGTAACGAGATTGCAGGTGGACCAGGCCGGGTCTCCAATATTGTGTTTATGGGCATGGGTGAACCCCTGGCTAACTACACAGCGGTGATGGGTGCAGTGCATCGAATAGTTGATCCGAGTCCATCTGGTCTTGGTCTCAGCGCCAGGGGAGTGACAGTTTCAACCGTTGGACTAGTTCCCAAAATGAGGCAGTTAGCGACAGAAGGTTTGCCCCTCACATTGGCCGTGTCACTACATGCGCCCGACAATGAATTACGGGACACGTTGGTTCCCATAAATACCCGCTGGTCGGTTGAAGAGGTGTTAGATGCCGCTTGGGAATACGCAGACATCACAAAACGACGTGTCAGCATTGAATACGCACTTATCAAAGATATCAACGATCAACCTGAGCGGGCGAAGTTGTTGGCAGAATTGCTCCAAGGCAAGTTAGTTCATGTGAATCTCATTCCACTTAATCCGACTCCGGGGTCTAAATGGACCGCTTCCCGGCCTGAGGATGAACGAGCCTTTGTGCGAATTTTAAAAGCTCGAGGGATTCAAGTGACGGTACGAGACACACGGGGCAGTGAAATAGATGGAGCATGCGGCCAACTTGCCGCACTGGATTAGGAAGCGAAGGGTCGCAATGACATTAGATTCCGAGATCGCGGGTTCGATGCAAGTAAACCGAAACGCCGTGATTCGCGAACTTATTTTCACTTTCCTGCGTACCGTAGCGCTTGTCCTTCTCATTTCTTTGATTCTCAGTAGGACGCCCAAAGAACAAAACTTTCAGTCGGTGGGTGTAATCATCGGTATGTTCGTTTTGGCCTCGATTTACATATTGTTTTTTATTCGGTCAATCCGCGCTGTTCAGAAGTCCAAATTTCCTAATATTCGCGCAGGCGAAGCAATGTTTTCGACCGGGATTCTTCTATTAGCTATTTTTGCGAGCATTTACTCTGAAATGTCCCTTCATGACTCGGAAGCATTTACCGAGGTGCTGACACCCTTTAGTGCGATGTATTTTTCGCTCACTATTTTGGCCACGGTCGGATTTGGTGACATCGCACCGGTCACTGTTCCAGCGCGATCGGTAGCCATGGCTCAAATGGTTCTCGACTTAGTATTTATCGGTGTTCTTGTTCGAGTATTTACCAATGTGGCCAAACGCTCCCTGGCGAACAGGTCTACCGCTGAGCAAGGCGCAGGTTAGAGGTCCAACCCGAATATTTCTATGATCTTTTTGGTTGATGAACCGAGTTCTGGTGGTGGAAATCGGTATTCAACAGGAGTGCGGCTAAACGTCACTGGATTGGCGACAGTTCCATTATGTACAGGTTCAAGCCCAAGTTGCCCCGCCAATGCAAATGCTTGGGGGATTGAGTTGATCGGACCACACGGAATCCCATACTGATGCAGGGTTGAATACCAGTGGTCGGCGGTGTTAACAGCGAGTGCATCATTGAGAAGGATTCGAAGGATTTCACGGTTAGCAACCCGGTCTGAATTCACCGTGAATCGAGGATCATCGACTAATCCGGGCAGTTGGAGTGCGGAACACAAACGCACGAATTGGGTGTCGTTTCCTACTGCGATCACGATTGATCGATCAGAGCAATCGAAGACCTCGTAGGGAGCAATGCTCGGATGCGCATTGCCCAACACTCCCGGTGTTACGCCACCAAGAACAAATGCACTGCTTTGATTCACCATAGAAGAGAGCAAAACGGAGAGTAAATTAACCTCCAAATGTTGCCCAAGTCCTGTTTCATTGCGTTCAATAATGGCTGCCATGATTGCATTACTTGCGTGTAGGCCGGTGAGGACATCAACCAACGCCACGCCCACTTTAGTGGGTTCATGGATTCCAGTGACGCTCATGAGACCACCCATGGCTTGAATCAGAAGGTCGTAACCTGGTAGGTCTTTTCCTTCTTTGCTCCCAAATCCGCTAATTGAACAGTAGATAATTTTGGGATTTCTTGCGTTTACACTGTCGTAATCCAAAGCAAATTTATCAAGAGCACCTACTCGAAAATTCTGAATCACTATATCGGCCTGCGAGGTTAACTTGTGCGCACGTTTTAAATCGATTGCGTCCTTGAAATCCAATGCAATGGAATGCTTGTTTCGATTTACTGATTCGAAGTAAGTGGCTTTGCCGTCACTTGTAAAAGGAGGGCCCCACTGTCTAGTGTCGTCCCCATATCCGGGACTCTCAATTTTAATCACGGTCGCGCCATAATCTGCCAGCAACATCGTTGCATACGGTCCTGCGAGGACTCGTGAGAAGTCGGCGACAGTTATTCCATCAAGAGGACCAGGCATGTACTTATTTGAATGCTGCTAGACCGGTGAGCGCATGTCCAATTACAAGGGTGTGCATCTCGTTAGTGCCTTCGTAGGTGAACACGGATTCCAAATTATTCATGTGGCGAATAATGGGGTATTCCAGAGTTATTCCGTTACCTCCGAGAATGCTTCTGCATTCACGTGCAATCTTGAGCGCCTCACGCGCATTGTTGAGTTTTCCTAACGAAATTTGTTCAGGGGTGACTCCAACGGTGTCCTTCAGGTGGCTGAGGTGCAGGGCTAACAACATTCCCTTACCCAGTTCCAAAGTCATGTCTGCCAGTTTTTTCTGGGTGAGCTGATATCCGGCAATGGGCCGATCAAATTGAACTCGATTAATCGAATAGTCGATTGCGGTTTCAAGACAATCGCGAGCGGCGCCCAGTGCACCAAATGCAATTCCAAACCGGGCTTCATTGAGACAACTCAGTGGCCCGCGAAGACCTTGCACTTCAGGAAGCATT
>Ga0129324_10001668_pt1 | contig 14156 bp, 17 predicted proteins | sample CPBDNA_7_FD_96879 | JGI IMG/M metagenome (GOLD analysis project Ga0129324, IMG submission 96879) | Freshwater to marine salinity gradient microbial communities from Chesapeake Bay, USA - CPBay_Spr_15_0.2_DNA | ecosystem: Environmental > Aquatic > Marine > Coastal | place: USA: Chesapeake Bay... | reverse complement strand
TTGGTCTTGGTCATATCCAGCTTCATGCTCATCTGAATCATCAGCTTCTCCAGAAAAAAAGGCCTTAAAAATTGCGGGAGAGAATGAGGTGGGGGTGCTTTTTTAAAAGCGTCCCAACTCCCGCAGATTGCGAATTGCAAGCCCTTCAACCCATTGTTCCTCCACTTCTTCCTCCAGTCTCGGGAGGTGCTGGAATTTACTTTCATCCTGCAGAGGGATTCGCTGAACTGTGCCACCATTTTGCAGGAATCTATTGATGTGCTGTTGCAGTTCCGGAGAGTGACTTTTCAAGGCTCTGGGCCTCACAGTCTTGACCTGTACTCTGTGAATGTCTGGCCTGCCCTCCAGAGCATCTTTCACTCTCTGCTTTGCATTCTGCCGGGCTTGCCTGATCATCTGGCTGCGATATTTGCATTTAGCACTACAGTAAAGCATTGTATTGTTCTTTACCTTGAACTCCTTGCCACAGGCCACACAGGGCTTTTTCTTCGGCTTGGCTGCAGCCTTGGTAGCTTGTGCAGCCAGCTTTCTCTTGTACTTCCTGCGTTCAGAACAGGTGGGAGAACAGGTAACAATGCGGCAATTCATTGGCTGGAAATTGCGGCCACATTCACTGCAGTCTTTTCGCTCAGGCTTCATGGATCTGCCTTGCATTGTTGGGGCTGCTCTTCTGGAAAGTGACCAGTCTTGCTGCTCTTTTTGGATATTTCACAATGCAACTTGTTTCAGTCTGAATTTTTACATCAGGAGGCATCTGATATACGTCAGAAGCCACTTTTCTGAATAGGTCAGGATCTGCCCCGTCCCACCACCTATCCCGCAAATGACTGGCCTCGATGTAATTCAGCATTCCCTTTTTTACACTCTGCCCTCGAAGTGTCAAGAAAGCCACATAGTCAAACTGCAGCCAATCTATTTCAATTCCATTGTGCCATGCGTCATGGCTGAATCTTACCATTTCAAACCTTATAAAAAAAAAGCTTGGCCCCCTCCCCAGAGAGCCAAGCCAGCCTCAAACGTCCGGGCAGGTTCCCAGACAACTCAAACCCCCAGCAGTTTTGGCAACCGTTATTGCCTCATGCTGTAGGATTAAAAACGCCAAACTCTGGCAACCCCTCAGTCTCCAGAATTGACGTACACCCAGCTAAATTGCTGGAGTGTCCTAAGTGTCTTGTGCCAAGCCCGAAAATTTGAACCATCTGCGTCTTCAGTTTCAAAAAGTCAGGCTTGGCGATGCTCCCCGATCAGAAGCAGTTCCCGCCATCCGATGGCAGGAAAGGTTCCAAAAGTCTCACCTGTTGGAACCAACTGGCAGAAGCCAAGTTGCCCGCAGAATTGCAGGCCTCTTTAGTACAAAACAATTGCCACCAAAACGAAAGCAAAAAAAGCAACCCAAGCAAAAAAAGGTTCATTCATCGTCTGGATAAACTTTTCCTTCTTCTGGGGGCAGAACATTCAAACGTGTCGGCGTTGCCTTGTACTGGAATTGGTATCTTCCAATGTAAGGCTCTGCAGATGCCTCATCCTGCTGAAAGCAGATCAGTTGGCAGATGGGCAAACCAACAGGCAATTTCATGGCGTAGTCGGTCAGATTGGACAATTCCAGGGTGATCCTGCCCTTGAAACCTGCGTCAATATAACCAGCGGCTGCGTGAACCTGCAGGCCCAATCTGGCCACTGAACTCCTGCCTTGGATCATTGCAGAGATGTTCTCAGGAAGATGGACCACCTCCTGAGTGCTGCCAAGGACAAAGCCTCTGGGCTGCAGCAAAAAGTAATCCTGCACTTTGGCTCCACTGTGCTCACAAGGTGCGATAGTATCCCCTTGATCGTATCTCCGAAAATCCAAAGTTCCATCCAGTGGCCAAGGCCATGAAAAATCATTTGCCAAGGTTAGATCAATTGAGGAAGGCCCAACATACACTTGAGGAGTGTCAATCAGCTTTTCCTCGACAATCAATCTTTTTAGCGTTTTATCAGAAAGAATCATCAGCCAGCCTCAGAATGGGAGATCATCATCACCAAGGCTCTGATCTGCAGCAGGCTTGGCTTTTGAGTTCTTAATCTTCACAAGGCCCTTCTCCTCCACAATCTGTGGCCCAGAATCCTGCTCTTCCTTCTGACGGGCTGGCTGATCCAGATAGACAATCAGATCCGGATGCTTTTGTTCGGTTTTATACTGGTTTTCAAAGATAATCAGGCCCGCATCTCCCAGCCTACCTGTCCAATACTTTGTGCCATTCTTGGAAGTTTTCTCCCAGAGTGCTGTGAGTTTGATTTTGGTGTTTTCGCTCATTGATGCCCTTCGTTGGGTTTCCCGGTTTTTCGATTCCAGAACTTTTTGTGATCAGTTCTTTTTCGGTGGCAAGTCTTGCAGAGACTGACCAACTCAAAAGGCTTCTCGTGAAAAAAATTCTGGTAGGTTAGATGATGCACTTCTTCCGCATCTTTTTGGTGGCAATCTTGACAGATATAGGAATCTCTGAAAAGAATTGCCTGCCTCTTCTCCTCCCACTGTCTCGAACTCATATACTCGTTGTATTGTGCCCGCCAGACATCTGGAGGGAGGGAGTCCTGATTGGGCAGAGGAACAAAATTGGGCCTGAGCTGTGCCTGAGCAGCTTTTGCCTGCTCTGCCTGCTCCTTGGCCTTCTGCAGTTCCTCAGCCAACCGATTCAAGTTTTGCAGAACTTCATCCATTCGCGTCCTTGCTTTGAGGATGGTGTCCCACTGTCCCATTGAGCAGTGGGCCGTGTCCCATTAAAAATCAACTTCAATGGGACACTTTTTTAAGAACAAAATCAAGCCATTAAAGCCCAAACCTGCCCTCTGTCCCACTGTCCGACTGAATTTCCTATAGTCCAGAAAAAACACAGAACAGCAGCAACTTTTTTTCCTGTGCATCACGAGGTTTTAATGGGACAATGGGACACTCTATATATCTATATGATATTACACACAAATACTGTCCCATTGACTGTCCCATTGAACCAGTTTGTCCCATTGAACCAGTGGGACACTAACAACCAAAGCAAAGAATTGCAACTAAAGTTGTTAATCATTCACTTAAGTTGCAAAATCACTTCACGCATTCTGCCAGTGCATCCGGAATGTTTGTGCTTCCTGATGCCCTTGCAGCGTGGGCACTCCATCACCAAAATTGTCTTTTTATCCATCAGAACAAACTCAATTGTTTTTTGTTGTTTTGGATATTCTGAGCAGCCAGATTGAAATACTGCTCTTTCAGTTCAATGCCTACAAAACGCCTCCCCAGGTCCATGCTGATCACTCCCTCAGATCCAATCCCCATGAAAGGTGAAAGCACTAAATCATCAGGATTGCTCCAGAGATGAATGCAACGCTCAATCACATCCAGTTGCAGTGGACACATATGCTTTTCGTCATTCTCATCTCTGGCAGGCATCTTATTCAGTGTCCTGCCCTGATCAATATCATCCCAGATGGGAGAAGCATATTTTTGCCAGAGACTCACAGGCAGATCATCTCCATGTTTTATGCGCTCCTCTGCTTCTCCCGGCTTCCGCATTGTCACCACATAATCTGGCAATCCCATTCTGCTCATGCTGGCGTTTTCTCGGATGGTCTTGTGTAACAGTCCCAACGCCTTTGTGCGCTGCATGGCAATCACCGGATCTTTCCAGATGCAGACTTCTGAATGATAAATGAATCCTTCATCCTGAAAGACTCTGATCAGATCGCCGCGAAAATCTCTCAATCCAATGAAGCCCTGCCGCATTTTTGTAGTAGGAAGATTCATGCAGTGAAATGAGACATTGCGCCCTGATTTGATGATGCGGAAAAGTTCTTTTACCAAATATCGCAATTGATCTGCAAACTCTTCATCATCCTTACAGTTGCCCATGTCGTGATCTGAATTTGAGTAAACAAATAGATCAGCAAATGGAGGTGAGAATACAGAATAGTCAATGCTCTCATCATCCATTCTTCTAGCCCACTTCACACAATCACCGTGATACAAGGTGAATCCTTCTCCTTCAACAGCGTTTTCTTTGTATTCTTCCATGATCTTCACTTGCCCTTTGAGTTCAATGTTCATGATGTCTTTCATGTGATCAACCATTTGGTTACTGAGTTGATGATGCTGCTCTTCCTTGCGTTTGAGGTTAATGAGAATTTGACCCTCAGACTCTGAGGTGAATAGATGAACATTTACCATCCTCTTCTGTCCAAAACGATAACATCGGCGCACAGCTTGATAAAATTTCTCAAATGAATCATCCAATCCCACAAAAGCCATTTGATTGCAGTGTTGCCAATTCATGCCAAAACCTGCAATCTTTGGCTTTGAGATCAAGACTCTCACCTTTCCTTGAGCGAATCCCAGAAGATTCTCTGATTTAAACTCAACAGAGTCTGAACCTTGAACATTGACTGAACCGGGGATGAGTCGATTCAAAAGTGCAGCTTCATCATTCAGGTGGCACCAGATCAACCAAGGCTGTTCCGCATTTTCATTCACCAGATCAGCCAGAGCTTGGCATCTGTCCTCAATGCTTTCTCGCTGTGCCTTTCTGCGCTCCATAAGAGTCTCTGCAGGCCTTGCAAAAAGTTCATCTGTAATCTGGACAGTCTCCACAATGTGCTCGTGATATTCCAAAGGAGGCAAATTGTATCTTGAACCATCAAAACCAATATCTGCGGGATTCCGAACCACCACTGCCCAACTGCCCATCCATTCCCAGAACTTGGATGCTCCCCATCCCTTGAGTCTCCATGTGCCAGTGTTTCCAGTATCATTCACAAAATAGGTTGCCAGCATCTCCACACGGCTCATGACTCCCAGAAATTCACATTGATTGCCCAACTCTTCAAAATCATTTGGGCTTGGCGTGGCTGTGCAGCTGAGTCGATAAGGGACGCCTTGAGCGGATTCAATAATGCGCGTTCTGGTTTTTCCATCATGTGCTTTGAGGATGCTGGATTCATCCAGAACAATACCTGTTAATGAATTAAACTCGATTGCATCCATACGCTCATAGTTGGTGATCCAGATGCCACTGGAATCCGGAGTCAGCCCAGCAGGAACTCTCTTGACCTGAATGCCAAAAATTGAACCCTGCTCAATCGTCTGTTCTGAAACTGCCAGAGGAGCCAAAACAAGCACAATGCCATCTGTATGTCTTACCACCTCATCTGCCCAAGCCAATTGCATGAGCGTTTTCCCCAAGCCCGTATCAGCAAAGATTGCTGCTCTCCCTCTGCGAATTGCCCATGAAACAATTGCATCCTGAAAATCAAAAAGATTCTCATTTAGTTGCTCAGGCTGATGTCCGGTTGCAATTTCTCGCTTTGTCTTCTGATTGATAAATTCTTGATATTGCATTTGGTCTCCTTTTATTTTTGAAAAAATTGTTCTCTTCCGGATCTCGCTGGATTGCGTTTCCGGACAGATTGAAAGCCCAGTTTCTGCATCACCTCATGAATTTTTCTGCTGAACATTGGGTTGTTCCTGCTGATATCAATTTGCAGAAACGTGTTGATTTCGGAGGCCCAGACTCCATCACGATCTCCAAATTCTGCCTCTATTTCATCCTCCCAAGGATGCCGGATTCTTCTGCGTTCCTGCTCCTCCTGAGTGGTTTGAGGCATCTCCCAATATTCATGGCCTTGCAAATAATATTGAAGCCCTTGAGCAAAAATCTGCTCTCGATGTTCCTTGAGCCATTCAAAGTTGATCACTCCACACTCCACAGGCCAGAATCTTCTTCCTCCAGTGATGTCCTTCAGATATCTGTTCTCATTAGTGCTGCCAGCAAAAACGCAGCTCCTTGGCCAGTCTCTCGTGTTGCGTTCAAATGGTGCCCTGAACCTGTCTGTTCGCTGTGTGATAATCTGCTTGATTCTGGTGCTTTCTGCCTTACTAAATGAGTCCAGTTCTGCAATCTCCACCAGCCACTTGCCCTGCAGTGCCAGATAGAAATCTTTTGAGGTGACAGATTCATTCAGTTCTGTGTGCCAATTTCCTCCCAGAATCGCCAAGGCTGTGCTTTTTCCTGCTCCCTGCCTGCCTTCCAAGATTACCATGTTATCCATCTTTGAGCCTGCTTCCATTGCCCTTGAAACCATCCCCACCACAAAGTTTGTGAAGCAGGCAATGACATATTCCGAGTATTCACAACCAAAGCCCACAGGCCCCAGATCCTCCAGCCATTGCTGGCCATCCCACTCCAGCCCTTCCAGCCACTCCTTCACCTCATGGCGTTGATTCCTCTGGGCCACCAAACGCACAGCCTTGAACACAGTCTCATCACTCATCTTGGGAATCAGATTGCGTTGAATCCATTGCGTGACAATCAGAGTGTCATTGTCTGTCCACTCCCTCTTTTGTTGGCCTGTGTAGAATATTTTTTGATGGAAGGAGTCATAGCTGATTTGCCCTTGAAATTGCGGATGACTTTCAAGGATGACCACACAGTTGTCCAGATTGTTATGGGGGCCTTTATCGTTCCCTGAAAGCTGCAGATCCTCTCCACTGCCCACCACCTCAATCTGAGTTTCTGGCTCAAAAGCCTGCACCATCTCAGGCCAGCCCTTGCCCTTGCAAGATGCGTGTTGACAGCCTGCAGAAATCCAGCCTGATGGCTGCACCACCACCCAAGCCTTTTTCTCCTCAGTCCCTTTCTTCCAAGGGCAAATGATTCCCGAGAATTTTTGTGCGCCATCTCTCCAATCTTCCTTGGAAAATGGTATTTCATTCCTCTCCAGAAACTGCTCCACCAACTCCACTCCCTTGGCCAGCTTCTCCGGATCTGCCTGTTGCAGTTTGGAAATGATCGTCTCTTTTTTTCCAGTGGATTTGGTGGTGGGGGCCTTTCCTTTCAGACGCTTTGCAATTGCACTGATTTCCTCTCTGGGCAGAATATCCAGCCTTTTTGGAATCTCCAGAATCTGCGCCATTCTGTGTGGATATTCCGGCAGGTCTTCTCCCTTGCATGAATGGGTTCCGTATAGCTTCCAGATCCTCGCTGCGTTGAAAACCGAGATGTCCACTGTGCAATTGTCATCATCAAACTCTTGAGCAATTGCTTGCAGTGCCTGAGAAAACAATTGAGTAGTTGCTTCATCATTTTCCTCTGATACTCGAAACAACAAATGCGCGCCATTCCCAGAGTCTGCAATGATAGGCTTGGGCCAACTGTGCAGTTGCAGCCATGCCGAAATCTTCCGGGCCTTCTCCAGTGCCTGCTCATGCTTTTCATCGCTTGAGGAGGTTCCTGATGGCCTCACAGGGTCAATATCAATGGGAAACCATTTCCTTCGGAGGATGTCCTGATCTGAGGTGGTGGCCTCTGCGTAGGGGATGGCTTTCTCAGCAGCCCTCGCCAGCAGTTCAGGCTTCACCGGGTTAAGTGTCACATATACAGCAGGAGCTTTCCTGTCCCAGTTTTGTGCAGCCTTGGCCAGTTCCTCCCAGTTGGAGAAATAGCCCGAAACAGTGGCAGGTCTGCCTCTGCCAATTTTGGCTTTCAGAACTCTGAGTTCTGCCACTTGATCTGCGCCAAAAAGCAGATCACATGCATCTTTGATTGGATTCATTTTGTGTCCCATGATGGATTGATTGTCCCGGAAGAAAAGGCAGGGAAGTGCTGGGACAACACAACCGAGGAGAAGTAGCTAATTCCTCCCTTCCCTGCCTTAATCGTTAATTCTAGGCTTCCTCTCCTTGCCTAGTGAATATATCCTTGAGCAAACCAGAAACCTGCTCGTATTGAACCTCTGAGAGGTTCTCCTCGAGCCATTTGTCCTGCTTGGCCTTGAAGTCCGGTACTTCCTCGGGCTTCACTGCGCCAACTTTTTTTAAAAGCTGCGCGTATTTGGCTGCAGAGAGGCCCTGAGCCTTCTCCTGCTCCTGCTCAGGCTCCTGCTTTGGTTGCCTATCCCACTCAGGCTCCTCGCTCCCCAGAGCCAGCAGACTGGCCAGAGTGTAGCGTCTTCCATAGGATATCCAAAGCCCGAATTCCTGTGGGTCCATTTGAGCAGGCAACAAAAGAAAGCAGGATTCCATCTTTTCACCAGTATCCACATGGATGAGTTCCGAATAGACAACCAGCTTGTCCTCCAGAACCTTCACGGGCTGCACCAGACAAAATCCGGTTTTATGGATCACTGGCAGGCATTGCGCCAGCATCTTGTCCAGACTGGTGAAACGCTTTTTGTTGTAGCTGTTCACCTGATCTTTTTCAAGAGCAGGGAGATTCTGCTGGAGGCTTTGAAAGTCTTCAAGGAAGTTGCTCATGCTGCCCTCCTGACATGCCTTCTGATCCAGACAGGAATGCCACCTCTGGAGTTCCACTCCACTTTTTTCTCCCGAATGATTGCATTCAGGAGGAGGTCTTTTTGTTTAGCGTTTAGCTGTTTCATTTTGCCCTTTGATTAAATTAAGTGCCTGCCCTGACTCCGTGGCCCGCCTAGATAAGGCCTTATTGGATATGTGCGAATTTAAACCCTCGGAATCCATGCAGAACCGAGGCAAAGGAGGTCGCATCATGTGATCAGGACAGGCTAGAATTCTGTGAGGGAGACCTCTACTCTTGGGGCCTCCCGGTCAATTCCTCCCTTGGTGGCGATTATTGCCACAATCTGGCTATCATCAAGAATGATGCCAGCCTTCACCAGAGAATCTTGAGTCACCTTCAAACAGTTGTCCAAATCCCGCTTTCGGGCATCTGGATAGTAGGCCACCATCTGCAGCTGCAGTTCCTTCTCCAAGGGCTGGCCTTGCCACTGCTCCTCCAGCAGAGGCACCACATCAGCGAAATATTGCCTGCCTGTCTTGGAGAGGATGGTCCTGTTCCGGAAGGCCCTCCAGATGGTGTTGACCGATGGAGGGAAAGGCAAAGATAGTCTCTTCATCGGTCAGGAGGGAAATTGTAGGAAGGAAAAGTTGGGAGGTCAAGCCACTTCTGGGAAGCCGTCTTGATAGGTGCGGAAATCGGTTGTGTGCAGGATGTTCTTGCGCTGCTGACCCAAGTGGTTGAACGAGCAGTGAATCCAGCCAGAGTTAGTGTCTCCGGCCTCGTAGCCTTCGACAATCAGTTGGTCAAACTCCAGAGTTTCAGCAATCCACTTGGCCAATTCCAGATTGTCCAGCCCAATCACCTCAAAATCTGCAGCCTGCCCTTTGGTGTGCTGGCTGGTGGCCTTGGAGCCAATCGCTTCACAGACTGCCACACTCCGGAATCCCGAGGAGGGAGTGAAGGGCTTGCCGAACTGCAAGCGGACAGGCTCAAGGATTCTGTGGCAGAGAACAGCCAATCCAGCGATCTCTTGAGCCTCTGGGAGGTTATCAATCCCCAGCCTTTTTGCAGTGTCACTCTTGATCAACTCTTTAAGGCTGAAATGCTCAGAGAGTTTCATGATTTTCCCAGCAGACTCTCAAGGTCCGTGGCATCATGGCTGCCATCCTCTGCAATCGCCTTGTTGAGTTCTGCTTTTGTGTCATCATCGAGCAGATCATTCACTTTTTCCAGCACCTGCTCTTTCACCAGATTCTGGGCTTGATCCAGCACCAATTGTTGCAAAAGTGTTCCGAAAATTGCGAACATTTACACCTCTTTCAGTTCAGGTTTGGGTTCAGGATTAACTGGTGGAGGATTGGAGGAGTCCAAATCACCACCACTCTCAAAATAAAATTTGCTGATTCCTGTGAGGATTGGGATGAATGCACCAATCAAGATGTTCAGCAGATCCTTTGAAGAAGAGGGCAGTTCATCACCTGCCATCAGCATGATATAGACCACGCCAGCAAAGATGGCCAGAGCAAAAGCAGCCACAAAAAACCGCGCATAGAATCGAGCAACAATGATTGCATCTTGTGTGCTTCTCTGCTGTTTTACAATGACAGGTTTTTGTGGTTTTGGATCATCCTTGATGATCGTTTTCTTTTCAATAATCTCCTCTGACATCTTTACCTGTAGAATTGAATAAAACCCACTCAATCCTCTCATTCTGCTCATCCATTTTGTCCAGTCGCTTGTCTATTTTTGTGAGCACTTCGAGCATGTGTTTTTGAGATGTTCTAACTTCTCCCATCTCTCGATTGAGTGTAAAAATTTGAAAACTGCCCCAGCCCAGAGCCAGAATGATGACGCCAGAAGCAAAAGACAACAAAGAATCTCTCATTTCCTCAGTTGGTCTGAAAGATGATCAATGGACTGAATCGTACTGACCTGCAATTCAATCATCTTATCCTGCAATCGCTCAATCCTTTGGCTGAGTCTGTAACTAAAAAAAGCCAACCCCAGAATCACTACACCACTCAGTCCATTGGACAACAGAAGCCCCACAATCTGATCCAGTGCCTGATCCAGTGGCACTGCAGGTGGGCTGCTGTACTGTGCAACTAAAGTGTCAGCTTGGGCATCCATTTCATTCCGGTTTGGTTGGCCAAGTTACGCCAGTGAGGTTGCCATCTTCATCCAGTGCTGGTGTTGCTGTAGACGGAAGATCACGCAGGGCTTGGCGGTATGCTAGCTGTGCTTGTGTGGGAGTTCTGTCTGGCAAAACCCACCAGTCTGTTGCGGAAAGGAGTTGGTCGCGCTGGATGCGTAGCAAACGCAGTGGTTCTGCTGCGATGAGTTCTGCTAGCTTGGCTTGAACTGCAACTTCGTCAACCTCTATTTCTTGTCCATTTACGTCAAAAACCCTTGTTTCATTCAGTATTCGGCAGGGCTGATCAACTACTATTCGTATAGCTGTGTCCCTAAACATTAGGCAATCTCAAAAATTGTCAAAGTTGATGAAGTATAAGTCCCGTAAGTATCTGCTACGTTAGAATTAGCAGAAGACCTATTTATATAAGAGGTGAGACTACTTTGGTTTTTGAACTGTACTGCATAAGTTAGTGCAGAAGTAGAATTTGGCGAATCTAGAAAACTAAAACTTATACCAAATGGATGGTTTGAATCTCCACCCCCTATACGAAAAGAGGAAGCTGTTCTAAGTTCTAAAGGGGTATAATCTGTACCCGATTCAGTAATGAAACTCCCACCTCTTGTAAGACGGAAAGCAGTTGTGGCACCACCATTATCGGTAGCAGCGCCTATTGCAACCATGATTAAAAATTTGCTTGAACTGCTTTTAGGTGTATCAGTTACAATTTCAAGCTTATCGGCATCCCCATCACCTATTATTACGTAGCTATTTGTTCCATTGGAATCTATTCCCCTAAATGTTTGGGAGTATATCTTAATGGCATGCCCAGCAGGAAACGTCACCCCACTCCCAAGCGTTCCCGCAGATACTGTCCCAAGATCGTTAGCGGTTCCATTCAGTGTGACATTTCCGGATGAATCAATCGTGATTCCAGTAACACCAGATCCAGATGAATCTCCTTGAAGCGTCAGGCTTGCATCTGTGGTGACAGGCCTAACTGTATCAACTTTTATTGTACTCATTTTATAAAACCTCTGTGATGGTGTAACTCAAATTTCTGTATGTTCCCGTTGGAGTCACAAAAGAATCTTGTGGGATGCTGATTGCACCAAAAACTGCCTCTGAATCCCTCTCTGTTGTCATGCTCTCCAGCAATTGCATGGCCACTGCCTCTCCCCTATAGGCTGCAGCAATTCCCACCAGATTGTCTGCTTGGGCTTGTGTATAAATTCCTTGAGCAGTAATCAACTGAGAGATGCCTCTTTTAGTCACCTGCCGGAAGCCTGTGGTGCCAGTTCTGATGGTCGAAAAATTGGTGAAGTCTCTGGTCAGCGTTTGTGGGTTGCTAAAGTCTGAGGAAGTGCCAACCTTGACCACTCCAATCTGTACTGGCAAATTGATTGCTGTGATGTTTCCGGAGGCAAGATCAGATGAGAGTGTGATTGCTCCGGAAGATGTACCATCCCCGGTGATTCCCTCAATCTGTAGACTGTCAACCCAGCCTCCAAGCAAAACCTGCCCATGCTCCAGAACATTAATGACATTATCAGAGGAATCTGTGAAGTTCCCGGTGGCAGTTCCCACCTTGCTCCACTTCGCAATGCTGGCCCCCTTCATGGGAGAGGCTTTGACATCCACTGAGGTGGTCAAGGTTAGGTCCACAGTGCTGGAAAAAGACAGGCCTGAAATATAAAGAGGCTTCTTTCTTTTTTGCAAATCCTGTCCCCAAGGCTTGAAACCAAACCTGTCCTGCAACTGCGCAGCCGTGAGGCTTGTGGGGCTTCCTGCTGAGTCAAGATCATAACTCCCAGAGTCAGCCAACCAGCCATCCAAAAAAAATGAGTCTGAGGAACCTGAAACTGCCACTTGAATGGTGATGGTCTTGGCTGCACCAATCAATCGCTCTTGAGGCTGATCTGTCGCAATATTGGCAACGGGAAATCCACTCAAGGCAGTGCCTGTGGTGAGACTTTCCGATGAATATGTGGATGTTGAAAGAATTTTCATAGGCTCAAGGGAGTCAAGCTTGCGTCTCCGGAGAATTGTGTGGTATTTCCAACGAAATCCCAAGCCCTTTTCCGCACAATCAGATTGCCTGCAATTCCCAGAGTTGGGTTGTTCACATCAATCCTGTCTCCGGCCTGAATGTCCAGATTGATTCCGGAAATGGTCACAGAAAGCCTTGGTTTGTTCCTGATGTCTCGGATAGCAGTCAGAACTTCAGCAGCCACCTCAATGGTTGGGCTGAAAGTCTCCAGATCATCATCTTGGCCTGTGTCCAAGTTTGCCACTCTGACTGCTCTGGTGATCTTCAAAAGCTTGTAGGGGCTTGCACCAGTTCCGGCACCAACAGCCTGATTGTAGCTCCTTTTTGAGGTGATCCCGGACAAAGGTGGAGGCAGTTCAAGACTGGATTCTAGAATGTCCCAATCATTGAGCGTCAGGGCTGCAGAAGCAGGGACATTGGCCCTGTCAATCAGGTGCAGAATGTCAGCCTCATCATCCAGATAGAATTGCATGTTCAAAGCCTTGGCCACCTTGTCTGCAAAATCCAGAATCCTCTGCTGGTTTGTCTCCCAAATGCTGATCTTCCGGTTTTCATCATCGGCATTGCTGGCGAGGTCAGAATTGAATGAATATCCAATTTGCTGGCTCAACCAACCGAAAAAATCAGCAGAGGTTTCATCACCATTCACAGTGTCAAAATGGATACTCTGACCTGTGAGGCTTGGTTCTCCAGTAATGCTCCCGGTGTTCAAAGTCAGCCTTGGAATTTCACCATCTGGGACAGTATAAAAATCGTAGCTCTGGGAGGTGTCAATCACTTCATCCTGTCCATCATCCTGCACAGAGGCAGTGCTGACTTTCAGGTTGGGATTTCCCACCTGAGTCTTTGCAATGTCCAGCACAGGAACAGGTTCATCCAGAGTCACAATACCGAATGCAAAAGGCAACTGTGTGTCTGTGGCACTTGCGTTCCCGATGTCATAAGCATTTGTCCCAGAGACTGCAATTATGGAATCCACAGCAATCGTCACAGTGTCACCACTTGAAACTGTGTAAGTCTCCGGGAGTTGGGCATCTGGGAGGATGGAAATCACCACCTCAGAGGCAATCGTTACAGTGACACCAGAGACAATTGAGGTGATACTCTCCAAGCTTGTGGAGATTGAGAAAGTTTCATCTGCCTCGATGGTTTCACCAGTCTCAAAGGTATAATTTCCAGCAGATGGATTCTGAAATGCCACATCTGCAATGTTGGCGTTGACGTCAAAGGTGGTGTCTGTTACTGATGTAATACTAAAGAGGCTTGCTGTGTCACTTGGATTATATTCAAGTTCTTCACCAACAATGGACATCCCTTGAAAGAATGCCTGCTCACCAATTCCAAACTGATGCAGTGCTGCAGTGGTGATTCTTACTTTTCCCGCTCCATTGTCACTCAGCCCAATCATCTCGGCTGCAGAGGAGGTTTCTGCAACAATCAATCGAAGCAGATTGGTGCGTTGAACCTTGGCCTCAAGCTGGAATCTGAGGGCTTCCGGATTCAAGGCATTGAGAACTGCTGTGCCATCCAAAAGCAGCTTTCCGTTATAGCGTAAAATAACCGGAATTGCTGTTGCAGGATTCGCAATCAGGGCAGCGTAATTGGCACCAGAGAAAGGATGCTTTGAATCTGTTGGACGGTTTACAATCTCCAGAGTTCCCACTGTGACAGATAACCATCCTGCATCGTAGTC
>Ga0129324_10001664_pt1 | contig 14172 bp, 12 predicted proteins | sample CPBDNA_7_FD_96879 | JGI IMG/M metagenome (GOLD analysis project Ga0129324, IMG submission 96879) | Freshwater to marine salinity gradient microbial communities from Chesapeake Bay, USA - CPBay_Spr_15_0.2_DNA | ecosystem: Environmental > Aquatic > Marine > Coastal | place: USA: Chesapeake Bay... | reverse complement strand
TATTTTTATAATATAAGTTTATGTCATCCAATACAATTTATATAATAGATGGTGGAGTATTTTCCCCACCTACCAAAGCTGTAGGAAAATTAGCATACAATATAAGTAATTATATTTTATCTAAGAATCCTTCAAAACAAATTAGGTATCATTTTCTTCCAACTAATAAATATTATAATAAACCCTGGGTAAGATGCGTTTCAGAAGAAGATAGACTTATTATGTTAGATAATTTAGTAAAATATATTAATTCTTCTATGAAAGTATCTAATAAAATAAAATTTATAGTAGATGATTGGGAAATTAAATGGGGTAAAAAACACAAAGCTCCTTCTTCAAGTATAAATACTTTAACAAAACACTTTACAAAAAAACAATTACAAAATCTATATTTATCTGTTAGTATAGATAATATTGTTCAAACAGTTAAAGGAAATAGAGGCAATGGTTTACAAACACTATATCTAGTAAAATATCTATGTTATGATATTTTTTCTTCTGAGATAATAGGTGAAAACAATGAAAAATATATTTACAATAGTATAGATTTACCTGAATTATTAAAACAAGCAAATAATGATTATCCAAAAGAAATATTATCTTATTTTAAAAAAAATAAAATAACTAAACAAGATATTGATAGTTTTATTACTTTTAGTGAAAATTCTAAAAAATTTGATGAATTAAAGTCAATAATAATGAAGCGAATTGATATTCTTCCAAAACATATTGTTCCTGAAAATTATAAGGCGATGGCAGGTAATAGAGTTAGAGAAGAATTAGATGTATTATATTCATCAATGGAAAATCTGGAAAAATTTACAACTCCTGATACAACTAAATTTATTACAAAAAATAAATTATATCATCATTGTAAATCAACATATCAATCTAAATTAGTATCTAAAAAAAAGACTAAAAAAAAGTCTAATAAAAAATCAAAATCTAAAAGTCATAAATCTAAAAAATAATCTTTTTTTTTTAATTATATAAAGATAATTAATTAATATAATTAAAAATGAATAAAATAGAATCAGGTGAAAAACTTGACTTTAATCATGTATTAATTCGTCCTAAAAGATCTACGATTAATAGTAGATCAGAAGTTTCTTTAGAAAAATCATGTAGATTTAAACATTCTCCATTAGTATGGAATGGTATACCAATAATTGCAGCCAATATGGATACTACTGGTACATTTGAGATTTATAAAACTCTTTATGACTATAAAATGATTACATCATTACATAAATTTTATTCAAAAGAAGATTATATCACATTTTCAGAAACAGAAACATTTGATCCTAATTATTTTATGGTGTCAACAGGTATTTCAGATAAAGATTATGATAGATTAACTTCTATTTGTGATTCTATATCAGTAAATTGGATATGTATAGATATAGCAAATGGTTATATTTCTAATTTAGTTACTTTTTGCAAAAAAGTAAGAGACAAATATCCTGATAAAACTATTGTAGCCGGAAATGTAGTAACTAGAGAGATGGTTGAAGAATTAATTTTAACAGGAGGAGTTGATATTGTAAAAATAGGTATAGGTCCCGGATCAGCATGTACTACTAGACTTAAAACTGGTGTAGGAATGCCTCAATTATCAGCAGTAATAGAGTGCTCAGATGCAGCACATGGTGTTGGTGGTCATATTATTTCAGATGGAGGTATAACTTGTCCAGGAGATATGGCAAAAGCTTTTGGTGGAGGTGCTGATTTTGTTATGGTAGGAGGACAATTTGCTGGTCATGATCAAAATCCAGGAGATATACGAACTGAGGCTGATGGTAAACAATTCAAAATGTTTCATGGAATGAGTTCAGATAAAGCACAAGAAAAACATTATGGAAAAATGGAAAAATATAGAGCTTCTGAAGGTAGAGTATTAAAAATACCATATAAAGGTGACTTAAATAACACTGTATTAGATTATTTAGGGGGATTAAGAAGTACATGTGCATATATAAATGCACCTAATATTAAACAAATGGCAAAATGTACAACATTTGTAAAAGTATCTCAACAAGTTAATACTTTTTTTGTTTAAAAAAACATAAAATATAAATATATTTTATATGAGTGAAACAATATTTATATTTATTGGTATTTTAGTATTTTTATTATTATGTTTTAAACAATATAATTTTCAAAAAGGTTTATGGATGCCCTTTAAAGAATCTTTTACTCCTTTGGAAGTAAATCAAATTTTACAACCTCCTGGATCAACTCCTATTGGATCAGTTGATAGTAAATGGTATAATCAGACACAAATGTTATCTGTAAGTAACGGCTATACATCTAAACAAATGGATAATTTAGAACTAGATAATCCAAATACATTAGCAAAACAAGTTTTAGATGACAGTTGTGGAGATTTTCCCAATGACGAAAGTGGTAATTATATATTACCAACAACACAGTTTCAATATCCAAATGACTATAAATTTACAGTAAAATATCCTTGTAGACGAACCGCTACAGGTATGTTTTCAGATTGTGGTGTTTGGTCAGCAAATACTGCATGGACAGCAGATCCTTATAAAGGATTAAATTGTAAATATTGTGAACCCGAAAACACAAGACAACCTGTTAGTAGTGTGTCAAATAAGAGAGAACAACATAATCCACATAATCATGAGAGAAAGGCTGGTATAAGTGGAACAGGTAATCCTAGATTAAGTTAATCTAAATTTTTATTTGATGTAATATAACACTTATATTCATTGCGAAATGTATCATAATCATCATCTGTATACCACAAAATTGTTTTTATATTAATATATTCTGATCTATCTGGTATTAATGCAATACTACATATTTTATTAAATGTAACAGACTTATTCTTACGATATAAAAATGTATCTAAAAAAGAATAAAACTTCATTAAATAATAATACTAATATTTTCTTAAATATTTTAAGAAAATATTTAAGAAAATATTAAATAAATAAATATTAAATAAATAAATATTAAATAAATAAATATTACAATTAATTAACGCGCATACATTAATCCACAATTTCCACCTATAAATGTAATAATGTTATATCTCTCTTCATGTATAGTTAAATCATAATTGTAGTCATATATCATCCATGTAGGTTTATTTACACCAATAACTATTCCATCAGGATCGCAGATATTATAAAAACTTGCAGAAGGGTCTAAGGGAGGAACATATGTTTGGAATTCATATTGAATGTCGTTGAATTTACTCATGTTCATAGCTCCTGAAGGCTGATAGTCAAATGGATCTGTATATAATTCAAAATTATAACAGTATAATCCATCTTTGGCATTTCCAGATGTTCTAACATATTTCTCTACATAATTATAAACTCCTTCATCCAATACATTTTCTCTATATTTACCATCTAATAAAATACCCATAGCCAATAATATATTTCTTTGATTACCTACAAAATAATCACCTGTTATAAACATATTATTGACAGTATTATCAATAGGATTGGTATTTGGGCCTAAATTACTTTGATTACACACTGTCCAATCTCCGTTAGGATCAGCAAAAGTAACAGGTTGGGGAATAATATTATTATATGCCCAATTTGTATAATTACTCCACTCATTTCTTAAATTAATATCACTTCGTCTAAAGTAGTACATCCATGAAGCAACCATTCCCATTGTACTATCTAGTTTTACTCGTTGTGAACCAGTTACATTAAAATAATTCCATTGATATATTGTTTTAAATAAATATCTTTGTTCTCTTGACGCAAATACCTTTGATTCTTCTTCACTTAAAAATGCATATGTACTAATTAAATGCACATCAGCATTCCAACTAGTACGCTGGTCTAGATAATTTAGTGAAATATCGGGTGGAGGTTGAAGAAATCTATAAAATTGCTGCTGTGCAATATTAAAATTTGGTTGAATATATGGATAATTATTATATTTATCATTAATATCTCTTATTTGTATCAACTCTTGTAATGGTCTTAATGTTACATTAATTTCCAATTCATTATATTGTAATGCCACTAATGGAAACGCCATTTTAGATGCCAATGAAAACCATGAATTAATTGGTATATACAATTTTCTTCCTCTAATACTAGGTTCTGGTCCAATAGGATTCGGTGTATAATATGCATTAGGATATACATTTACATTACCATAAGCATTTGCTGGATCATTTAATTCTGGAACATTTCCAGTCATTTTATCAAATAATATTTTTTTTTCAGCTGAATAATCTCTATCTACCATACTTAAAATATATTCACCAGAATATCTATTTAATGTTGATCCTCCAACATTTATTTCTATTTCTGCAATCATTTGTGCACCTAAATTTTCAATCCATTTAAATTCGTATGGCGCCCAATTATCACCACATTCAAATGGTGGATAAATTGGACTCCATATAGTAGGTAAATTAACTACTAAATAAGTATCCATTAGTAATTCAGCATACCGTTTCACTCTAAACGTAAATTTTGATGGTTCACTCATTCTTAAATTTCGTAATCCTTCAAAATCAATTCTAAATTTTTGAAGCCCAAAATTGGTATATTTTTTATAAGTAGTTTTAAAAAATGTTTTGGATGGGTTTCCATTTAAATATACATTCTGATTTCCAAAAGCCACAATATTTAATAGTCCTCCAGGCATATTATATATATTTAGATTACAATATTATTTACTTTTTAATTATTATTAAAGTTATATTAATTAATAAGTTAGTTTAGTGGAATAAATAAATGTTTTTTCATTAATTATTTTTTCATATCATATTATAAGTATAATGGAAGAAGCTAAAAAAATGTTTTCAGAATTAAATTTGGAAAAGAATAAAGCTAAAATGATTAAATATGGTTCTTATTTTATAGTTGTTTTATTAATTCTTGGATTATCTTCTTATGTTGTTCAAAAAATTAGATTAAATGATGCTAATTGTAACAATCTTAGCAAAATATATACATCATTTCCCACTATTTCATCTTTTAATCCTAATGACGCCTCATATGATTTTTTATTGAGAGATTATTATGTCAAAACAGCTTATAATTGTTGTTCTTCTGGACAATTTAAAAATGATTATGTTAATACATGCGCTTTAAAAAAATGTATTCAACAAGGAGCAAGAGTATTGGATTTTGAAATCTATTCTATTAATGATAATCCTGTTATCGCTACATCAGCTACTAATAATTATCATGTTAAAGAAACTTATAACTCTATTAATTTATCTGATGCTTTAAAAATTATTAATAATACTGCTTTTACAGGAGGTACATGTCCTAATCCAAATGACCCTTTAATCTTACATTTTAGAATTCAAAGTAATAATAAAGCTATGTATGATAACATGGCTGATCAAATATATAACAATATTGAAGACAAATTATTAGATAAAATTTATGGAAATGAATATTATGGACATAATTTAGGAGCGGTTCCTTTAAAAGAATTTATTGGAAAAATTATTATTTGTGTTGATAAAGTAAATCCTATTTTTGAAGACACAAAACTAAAAGAATATGTTAATATGGCATCTAATTCTATTTTCTTAAGGTGTTCACGATATTATGATGTTAAATTTACCCCCGATTCTAATGAACTTATTGAATATAATAAAAAGAATATGACTCTATGTATTCCTGATCTTAGTGCATTTGATGCAAATATTTCTTCTGCTTTAGCATTTAAATATGGATGTCAATGGGTCGGTATGTCGTTTCAAAATTTTGATACTAATATGGAATATTATGATCTATTTTTTGATGAAATTGGTTCTTCATTTGCGTTAAAACCTGAATATCTTAGATATATCCCTGTTACTATACCTGAACCTACACCTCAAAAACCTGAAAATTCATTTACCACAAGAACTGTATCAACTGATTATTATTCTGTTAGTGTTTAATTTTATATAATACTTTTCTATATTTATTATATATAATGTCTACTTGTAATCCAAAATTAACTATGGAAGAAAAAGAAATTTCTATATTACGAGATGCTATTGATGTTGCGGAAAAAAGAAAAGGTAATAAAATAACACAAGACCCTGATGTTAAAAAAATTATAGAAATTTTAGAAGATTTTCTCAAGAAAAAAAAATTAGTTTGTTATGGTGGAACCGCCATTAATAATATTCTTCCTATAGAAGATCAATTTTATGATAAAGATATAGAAATACCCGATTATGACTTTTATTCACCTAATGCTTTAGAAGATGCTAAAGAATTAGCAGATATTTATTACAATTATGGTTTTCAAGAAGTTGAGGCAAAAGCCGGTGTTCATCACGGTACATATAAAGTTTATGTTAATTTCATACCCGTTGCAGACATTACATTTTTAGAAAAACAATTATTTAAGAAAGTTCAAAAAGGAGGTATTAGAGTCTATGGTATTTTGTACTGTCCACCAAACTTCTTACGAATGAATATGTACTTAGAACTATCACGACCTGCAGGAGACATTAGTAGATGGGAAAAAGTTCTTAAACGACTCATATTACTTAATAAAAATTATCCTCTCAGAGGAAAACAATGTGATCCTTCTTTATTTCAAAGACATTTTGAAAAAGAACTTACTCCAAAACAAGAAAAAACAAGTAAACAATTATATTATGTTGTTAGAGATGCATTTATTGATCAAGGATTAGTTTTTTTTGGAGGATATGCTAGTTATTTATATTCCTCATATATGCCTTCAAAAATCAAAAAATTATTTACTAGAACTCCTGATTTTGATGTCTTAGCAGAAGAACCTGAACAAGCTGCAGTTATTCTTAAAGAAAGACTTGAAGATTTTGATTATAAAGGAATTAAAATAATTAAACATAATGGTATCGGTGAATTAATTGCACCTCATTATTCTATTCGTGTTAAAATTAATAATATTGATGAAACAGTTGCATTTATTTATGAACCATTAGCTTGTCATAGTTATAATACAATTAAAAAAGGTAATAAAACTATTCGTGTTGCTACTATTGATACCATGTTAAGTTTCTATTTTGCATTTTATTATAGTGATAGGGATTATTATGATGAAAATAGAATACTATGTATGGCTCAATATTTATTTAATGTACAACAAAAAAATAGATTAGAACAAAAAGGTTTGCTTAAAAGATTCAGTATTAATTGTTATGGTACACAACATACATTAGAAGAAATGAGAGAAGAAAAGGCATCTAAATACAAAGAACTTAAAAATCAACGAAACTCAAAAGAATATGAATCATGGTTCTTACGATATGTCCCATTTGAAGACAAAATGGATAAAGAACAAAAAAAACTTGCAAAAGATAATAAAAAACTTAAAAATAAAACTGTTAAGCCAAATAAAAAACTTAAAAATAAAAATAAAAATAAAAATAAAACTAAAAAAAATTTTATTGACATCATAAATATTATATAATAATTTCAAAAAAATTATGTCATTATTATATAATGACTTCTATCACAGATGAGATGATTCGTAATTATAATCCTATTTTAGATCCACCATTATTTAATGCTAGTTTACAGCCTAATAAACCTAATTATACTCTTTTAGAAACACTAGCAGTAGATGATACATGGCATGATTTAGCAAAAGACAGGGCTGGATATAATTCTAATCAATTTAAAAATACTATTGCAAATTATTTAATGACTAATAATACTGCTAATCTAAATACAACTTTTGATAATATAGCTAATTATAAAAATATCATGAATGGTCAAGAGTATCTTCAAACATCAGGAGGAACATTTGAAAATAGAGTCGCAAAAACTTTTGAAATTAAAGAGGGTTTACAACCTGCTAATATTACAGTAACATATGAAGATTTACTAGTTAATATTACTAATTTTACTCAAAATGTAAGAATTTCTTTCAATCCGGATTTTTTTGAAAGAAACATTATTGGTAGTAATGGTTCTTTAATTTTACTTCCAGATATAGCTGATTCATCAGTTACTTATAATAACTGGATATCTGAATATTGTAGTCGTAGGAGTTCTCCCAATGAATCCGATGTTAATCAACTAATTTCTGGTTTTATAAAATGGTATATGTATGGTAATTATAACACACGAACATATGAATATGACTTATCCACACTTGCAAGTGATTCTATGAAAATATTATTTGACGGAGGACAATTTCATTTGAAGGAAATATCTTCTGTTACAGGATCGGGTATTACACCACTTCTTTCTACAGCATCTGTTATGGACTCGGCGAATACATCTGTTGGTCTATTAGATCCTAATATACCAGTTTATTTTTCTAACATATCAAGTGATCAAGATAACAATGACCCCAAATTTCATCCTATGTTTTCAAATTACTTTACATCAAATAATTTAGTTACTGGTTATATGATCAATCCTGGTCAAAAATTCGGTCAAGATGGTACTGCATGTTTCTCTTTTATTATTTTTTTAAATGATGAGCAATCGGAAATTGACAGTGGTAAGTTACAACTAGGAGGTACTCTTAATCAGGCTGTTAATTATATTCGCACTGGACAAAGAGATCAAAATTATGTTGCAGCTATTGACATTATAACTGCCTATGTTAATGCTTATCCACAGAAAATGGCCCGATGGTATTTTGGTCAAATAGATAAAAAAAGTAAAAGCAATAATAATGATTATTATAGTGCATGTGGTGTATCTGGAGCTGGTGTATCATACATTGGACAAATATTTTCTAGTTTGGATAGGATAATAAAATTTAGACAGGGTGCAAATCTAATTACTAAAATACAAACTGAATTAAACAGACTTAAGAGCTTACCAACACGCACTGCTATTCCTATTTCAGATGCAAGAATTTTAAATATATTTTTAAACGCAACTACAAATTCAATAGATCGTATGAGCATTTTACCTAAAATACCAGAGTTATATGCTCTTATGGCAGATTATAAAAGACAAGGAGACTACAATCAAATTCACGAAGTACTTTCTTCTATTTTACAAAGAGGAAAAAATACTGAAATGTTTACTTTTGCATCGGGTGATGAACTAGCCGCACTTATTTCAAGGTTATGTGGAATACCTACTATATTACAATGGTCAGGAGGTGGAAGAACTACACTATATCGCTGTGATATTTTTTCTAATGATGCAACTGAACGAGAAAGGTTGACAATAGATGCTAATAATAATATTATTAATAATTTTAGAGAGAATATTGTACCAGATTTAACAAAAATTACTGATTTTTTAGAAAAAATATTTCCCTCTCTTGGAAAAATATGTGATCAATTGTACGAAATTTTTACACAAATACCGACAACAGATAATAATAAATATATTGAATATTTATCAAAATTTGAATTGTTATCTAAAATCATTAGTATATATAGTTTATTCATTAAAGCTAATACTATTACAGAAAGTGGTTTATTAGAAAAGCTTGAAATATTTATTAATACATATAATCAGTATTTTGGACTTTATCAATTACAACCTCGTCCTAGCAATACTGAGTTACTAGCTCAAAGTAAAGAGGTTCTCGGTAGTATAACTGCCATTTCTAATGATCCAGCAATGACACTATATGATGATATTGTTCAACAGTTTCCTATTATTCAGACAGTTGATAATATAGAAGATATCGTAGACTATTTTACACCATTAGATAACCCACAGACATTTGAAAGGAAAATTTTTAATTTGAAATTTGAAAATGGTCTTACGAAAAATAAAAAACTTGTCGCCCTTTCTGGTCAATTAAGAAGTCTATATCCTGCCACAACCAGTAGGAGTGGAAGAGTATCATCTAATAACATAGCTAAAGATGCGAGTCAAGTTAAGCAAAGTACAAAAAAATATAATGAGTTAATAAACGAGTTTCCTTCATCATATCAAGTATACTTAGTAGAATCTCTTGGAGAAGAGTCCCCATCAACCGGATTATTTCCAACTACATTAGCAAATATTGGGGGAAGTTTTTTCCCTAATGACTATAATTTTTTAACCCCTCAAACTGCAGATGCTACTGGCACACCAATTCAAGTTATTCTAGCGAATATAGTACCTCAATTAAAAAGTAGTATAGTACAAATACAAGAATCAAAAGCATTATCAGGTGGAAAAAAGAAAAAATATAAATTAAATTTTCAAAAAGGAGGTGACTATTACAGTACACTTAGAAGTATAAATGCAAATAAACGATATTGTTATAATAAAATTCAGTCATATGTATTGAAAATTTTCAGTAAATGTAATAAATTTTTATTAGACACATTTAATAATGTAATAAGGGGACCCGATGGCTCGCCAGAAGGTAATCCTACTGTGATTCTTAATTCCCTTGCACAATTATTAACAGTACCTGAAGATGGAAGGGGATCCGTTTTTCAAGCTATTAATAGTACTGATCCTAGTTTAAATCAACAACCTCTTTTTGATTATCTATCTAGATACATTACAAGTGTCATAATGCCAAACTGGCAAACAACACCAGATGTAAACATGGTATATATAAGAATCTTATACTATCTTGCAAAGTATAGTGATATTAATGATTTCTTTACTAATTTACTTTTTAATGTGGGAGAAAATGCCGAAAATAATGGACTTTATACACAAATACAAGAACTATCACTAGAATATACAGCAGGTATGCTTATGGATGGACAAGATATAAATCAACAATTAACTGTGTCTGATTTTTTAAGAATATTAAATTTATCATATGTTCGTGATTTAATAATGATGTTATCAGTACAAATACCGGATAATATGAATATGCCTGATGGAACCCAATATAATAGTATATTTATGGATGTTACCGGCGTCGTGGAAGGCGATACTATCAATACTAGTTTCCTTCCTGTTGAATATCAAAGTTTATTAAAACCTGATATATCATCAACTTCTGTATTATTGTTAACTTTGGGAATTATGAATATCATATATGAAGGACAATATGAACCCCAATTTAATACCACAGCATTTAATGCTATATGGCCAATGATATATAGTAGAGACCAATCTAACAGAGAGTTGATAGATTGGTTTAGTAGAAGACCAAGTGCGCTGGCATTTTTTGGGGTAGGAGTAGGTGATACATATTTCGGTTCCACATCCCGTGGGTCTCATATAACGGTTAATGCATTACAAAATTATATTATGCAAAGAGTAATGGAAGTCACAGATGTACCTGTTGCTGGTGCTAGCCAACTAAGAATTAATGAGATTTGGAGAGGTGGTAAAAAGACAAAAAAACGCAAAAATAAAAAACATAATAAAAAGACAAAAAATAAAAATTATAAGAAAGACAAAAAATCTAAAATTAAAAAGATTAAAAAGATTAATACCAAAAAAAAAATATAATTTTTTATTCTAATTATAAATATATGAATTACAAATTTATTCCTATATTTATTTTACTTATCATAATAATATTATATAATTCTGCTAGACCTCAATTAATAGAGGGATTTGATTCATATAATACATGTATAGCCGACGGATACCCCCAAGGTTTTTGTATATCTACACCGATAGAATCAAGTTTAGAAACCGGATTTTGTTCATGTGCGCAAGGATTTTTTGGAGCATGGCATAGAGATGAAGGAAAATGTTACTGTTACTTATTTAATGGTCTTTTACCATACAAAACATCTCAGCCATATCACTCCTCTCCATTTTAAAAATAAATCTTTTTTTTTGAAAAAAACAACTTCAAAAAAAAAATTGAATGAAATTAACAGGGATGTGTTTCAGTATTTCAGTACCATTGAGCTATAAGTCATGGAGTCTATTTGCTTTTCAAAAATGTGGAAATTTTTACCAGATGACCTTGGAAATTACATAATAGACATTTGGTCAGGTAAACACCATAGAGAAAAATTTGCACCTACACTATCTTATATAAAAGATTTGAGATACGGAATTGCAGAAAAAATTATACCATTTATAGATCAAGAAGAAATTGAATCAATGAATCAAGACGAGTTGTTATACGTGAATCAAGTTATGTGCGATTGTCAATGCTGTGATAAACATGAAAGAAATCATCCTACAAACACAGATATGATGAACGGATTTGTTACTTATCATGACTACCCTAAGCATGTTTGTGAAATGCGTTGTAAATGCCCTTGTCGTTCTATATCTAGATCTATTTTCAGAGAATTCTGGATCAATAAAAAAGATTGCTTTCCCGAATATAACTATTCAATGGATAGTGATATTATTAACTTACCAACAATATGTGAAGTGGAATCATGGTTAGATATTGACTTAGACGACTATAATGAAACATCGGAAAGTAAAGAAATCTTTAACTTAGAAAGAGATGCAGAGTTAATAGAAGAAGAGATAGATAGATTAAGGGAGGATTACTACGAGTATGGTGATAATCAAGATATGAAAGACGTGCATACTTTAGGACGCGAGCTAAAGAAAACAAAAGAAACATTAAAATCTTTGAGATTTATGCAAGCTACAAACAGCTTACCAGATGTATGTGAGGATGTATTAGAAGATATGACTTATATAAGTTACCATAGATAGATTGAATTAGAATATATTTTATATATTTAATGTAAATAAACTTTCTTAAATTTTAAATAGAGATATTTTTAGTGTATTTATTTAAATCTTTTTTTTGTTGTTGAATTTCATTATCAATCATATACACCATTCCTATTTTAATAAACATTATTCCAGAAATAATTATTAATTGTTTATATGTTTTTATATAAAATAGCTTTAATATTTCTATGAATAAAATAGCAGTAATACTTATTTGTGCAGCGTTATTTAAAACTAATTTTGTATTTAATTGCCATGGGATATGACTATTTCTTTTATCATTTACATAATAAGAAATAGATAGTATTATAGCACGAATAAATAAAAAACATACTAGAATATAGAGTACAAATTAAAAGTAAACAATTGATAATGATAGATCATTATTGTAAAATATTTTTATTTTTGATTCATTTTTATCAACCATATATATATTATATAGTTAAATAAATAATTATATCTCTCCATAAATTTTTAAAAATGTTAATATATTTATGAACTATTTTTTCTTGTTTCCATTTATTAGGGATAAAATAATCAATATGTAATCCTAACGAAAAAATATAAATAATTAATGTATATATAATCTCTCTTAATCTAAATAAAAAAATATCTCTAATAGACCAGTCATTAACATAACTATACATATTAGTATTTTTTCCATCGGAAAAAAAATTATGCATTTCTAATAAACCATTGAATAATCTTGGATATAGATTTTTTTCATTTTTAATATAAATCATATTAATAATCTTATCAATAGATTGAAGATTTATAAATAATATTTTTCTAGATTTATTTGATTTAATTTTAAATATATGTGGAAAAGACCCATCTATACAGCCTTCATTATCTGTTATATTTCTGTCAAATAAATATGGAACATGCATAGATTTTAATACACTATATTTTAATTCTTGTAAATTTTTATATTTTTTCTTTAATATTTGTTTACCTTTTGTAAGATCAAAATATGTAATGTATAATTTATTATTAATTTTATTCAAATCAGATTCTGTAATATGTTTATCTAAAATATCTTCTAATAAAATTTTAAATTTTTTTAAATCCTGATTTTTTCTTAAAATCTTAAACGCTTTGTTACATATTTCTATTGAGAGATCTAATTTATCAACTATAAATAATAATCCTAATATAGATCCTATACTACTACCAGATATACGATTAATGTTAATTTTATTTTGATTTTTCATTTGTCTTAAATAAATGAGTCCTCCTAGCATATAAATTCCATTAAATGCTCCACTATCTAATACTAAATCTATATTTTTTGGAATATTATTAGAATTTACATTTTCAATAAGACTATTTACATATGTATTTAAACTCATTATTATTAGTAAAGAATACATTTCTTATTTATTTACACATATTATATGAATAGACCGTCATGGAATGAGTACTTTAAAACATTAGTACTACATACAGCTACAAGATCTCCATGTGAAAGACTAAAAGTAGGATGCATATTAGTAAAAGATAATAGAATAATTTCCCAAGGATATAATGGATTTCTCTCTGGAGCTCCTCATACATCAATAATTAAAGACAATCATGAACAAGCAACAGTTCATGCAGAACAAAATGCAATAGCCGATTGTTCTAAAAGAGG
>Ga0129324_10001663_pt1 | contig 14178 bp, 14 predicted proteins | sample CPBDNA_7_FD_96879 | JGI IMG/M metagenome (GOLD analysis project Ga0129324, IMG submission 96879) | Freshwater to marine salinity gradient microbial communities from Chesapeake Bay, USA - CPBay_Spr_15_0.2_DNA | ecosystem: Environmental > Aquatic > Marine > Coastal | place: USA: Chesapeake Bay... | reverse complement strand
TCGGCGTCCAAAGAGTCCAATCCTTACCGCCGTCTTAATTCGCCGAATCATTATGGTGGGTGCAATCATGTTGGTGGGAACATTTGGACTCTTTGAATGGTTCCTGAGTCAAGGATCGGATTTAGACCAGGCGCGTACAGTCACGGTGAACGCGTTTGTTGCAATGGAAATCGGTTACCTCTTCAATTGCCGATTCTTGAAACGACCCGTCATTGCTGTGGGAATTTTCAGTAATCGACTATTGATCATTGGGGTGTTCAGCATGGTGGCCTTGCAGATCGCTTACACCTACCTGCCCGCAATGAACTATGTATTTCAATCCTCCGCACTTTCCTGGCAGCAGTGGATTGTCATTGTGGCACTGGGATTTGTCGTGTACTTCATCGTTGAAATCGAGAAGTGGATTACCTCGCTGTCTTCTCGACCTCCGCGAATGAGTGTCTAGGAAGATAAAAAAAATGTGCGCCCGGAGGGACTCGAACCCCCAACCGACCGGGTAGAAACCGATTGCTCTATCCATTGAGCTACGGGCGCATGCCCTGACGGGCCGTGTGTATCGGCGCAAGTATTGCAAGGGGCGCGATCGTGCTGTTGACCGGCTTAGGCCACGAATTCATCTTTTTGGTTATTTAGCGGTTGAGCGCTTCCGCCAAGTGGTAAAGGCTCTGGTGGACCATAGTGCCCAAATAACAAGTAGGGGCTGGAAGAGCAATCGCACGAGACGTGCTGCATCGCTATCGAGTCCGAATGCGTCCCTGCCTTCGAAGTATTGCCACAGGTTGCCTGGGAAAATGATTATGAAAAATGCTGCTGTCGCCCATCCAATAATTGGCAACCATTTCCTTGGTGAAAAAATGAGGGCGAGGCCGAGTGCTAGTTCAACGACACCGGAGAGCAGAACAACCAATTCTGGGGCTGGCATCCAAGGTGGTACCTGGGCGAGAAATTCGTCGGCCGAAAAAAAGTGCCCGAATGAGGCAAAGAGGAGAAATAGTCCTAATGCGTAGCGACCAATGTTGGTGAGCATTTGCACAGTCTTGCATTAATGGGTATCCACATGTTGCTCCTATGTTGTCTTGAGTCCACAACTCGCACTTGGGGGTTCTTTTGGCCTGAATTTTGCTTGATTCTTTCCAGTAATCGCACTGTTGAAGGTGCCACAAGGAAAGTTGAGGTTAGTGATGAACGACATAACACTCGAAGTTGTAGGAAATCTGGTTAACGACGTTGAATTACGATTCACGCCTTCCGGTGAAGCAGTTGCTTCATTCCGGGTTGCGAGTACGACTCGTCGCTTTGATCGGGCCAATGAACGGTGGATTGATGGCGATACCCATTACTTCACTGTGAGTTGCTGGCGGCAAATGGCACACAACGTCGCATCGAGTTTGATGAAGGGAATGCCGGTAGTTGTGACAGGCCGCATGCGTAGCCGTGAACATGAGAAGGTCTGCGGGGACCACACCCACATGATGCGCTATGTGGATATCGAGGCTATTGCCGTTGGGGCAGACCTTGCACGTGGGACTTCGGTTTTCACTAAGACGCGAAAAGACTCAGTGGTTGAAAGTGAGCGCCGCATGTTGGCAGATGCATTAGGTCAAGACACCGTCGACTATCTGGACCGAATCGGACATGAGGGTGACCAAAATGAAAATGTGATCGAGAGCATTGACATCGAGACGGGAGAAATACTCGGCGTTGGGTGATGCAGCCGGGGCATCGGAGCCGCACTAGGCTTCGATGCCATGGCTGAATTCATTTATACACTGCAAAAAGCACGTAAAGCTCATGGCGACAAAGTCGTCCTGGACAACGTAACCCTTTCATTCTTGCCCGGTGCCAAAATTGGTGTTGTTGGTCCCAATGGATCGGGTAAATCAAGTCTTTTGAAGATCATGGCAGGTCTGGACGAAGTGTCCAATGGAGAGGCGAAACTCCATGAGGGCTACACCGTCGGCATCCTCATGCAAGAACCAAATCTCGATGAGAGCAAGTCAGTTCTTGAAAACGTACAAGAAGGTGTTGCCGAGACCAAAGGAATGGTTGATCGGTTTAACCAAATTTCCGTTGAACTCTCGGAGCCTGACGCAGATTACGACGTCCTCTTAGCAGAGATGGGCAAACTCCAGGAAGAGATTGACCATCGCAACGCATGGGATCTCGACAACCAACTCGAGCAGGCAATGGATGCCCTTCGTTGCCCACCTGCCGATTCTGAAATTTCAGTCCTCTCCGGTGGTGAGAGGCGAAGGGTGGCGCTTTGTAAGTTGTTATTGCAGCAGCCTGATCTACTGCTGCTCGACGAACCAACCAACCACCTTGATGCTGAGAGTGTTCAATGGCTTGAGCAACACTTGGAAAAATACCCTGGCACAGTCATTGCGATCACCCACGATAGGTACTTCCTCGACAACGTTGCCCAGTGGATCTTGGAACTTGATCGCGGTCGCGCCTACCCGTATGAAGGTAACTACTCAACTTACCTGGAAACGAAGTCTGCCCGACTCAAAGTCGAGGGCCAAAAAGATGTGAAGTTGCAAAAGCGGTTGACTGACGAACTTGAGTGGGTTCGGTCCAATGCCAAGGCTCGCCAGACAAAGTCGCGTTCCCGCTTGGATCGTTATGAGGAAATGGCCTCTGAGGCTGAAAAGACCCGCAAGTTCGACATGGAAGAGATTCAAATCCCACCAGGTCCACGCCTTGGCTCAGTTGTTGTTGAAGCAAAAGGTCTCACTAAAGGTTTTGATGACCGTATGTTGATTGACAATCTTTCATTCACATTGCCTCGTAACGGAATCGTCGGTGTGATCGGCCCCAATGGTGTGGGTAAGACAACATTGTTCAACATGATTGTGGCTGCAGCCGAAGGTGATACTTCGAACAAAGACACCTTGCCCACTTCCGGTGAGCTTAAGGTCGGCGAGACCGTGAAATTGTCTTATGTGGATCAGAGTCGTTCTGGTTTGGACCCAACTAAAAACGTTTGGGAAGTTGTCTCAGATGGCTTGGATTGGATCAAGGTTGGCAATGTCGAAATGCCCTCGCGTGCTTATGTCTCGGTCTTTGGTTTTAAGGGCCCAGATCAGCAAAAACAAGCAAAGGTCCTCTCCGGTGGAGAGAGAAACCGCTTGAACTTGGCTCTGACCCTGAAAATGGGTGGAAACTTGCTGCTCTTGGACGAACCAACAAACGACCTTGACGTTGAAACGCTCGGTTCACTTGAAAAAGCGTTGCTCGAGTTCCCCGGCTGCGCGGTGATCACCTCCCATGATCGCTGGTTCTTGGACCGAATCGCAACACACATTTTGGCTTATGAAGGTGACTCACAATGGTTCTGGTACGAAGGAAACTTCGAAGGTTACGAAAAGAACAAGATTGAGCGTTTGGGTGAAGAAGCTGCTCGACCAACCCGCGCGACCTACCGCAAACTGACTCGCGATTAACAGGGATCATGACAGTTCTCATAACGCAGGTTCATTCTCGCTATAGCGATCTTGACCCCCAGGGGCATGTAAACAATGTTGTTTTTCTGGACTACCTTCAGGAAGCTCGAATTCGTGTATTCACACAGATTAATTACTCTGGAATTATGAATGTAAGTCAAGTCATGGTTCATCAATCCATTGATTTCCGGCATCCAATTTTCTACTCGACGGAGCCGCTCACCATTGAAACATGGGTGAGTTCGGTCGGTAATACTTCCTACCGAATGAAATATCGAATCATAAGTGCTGCCGGAGTGCTTGCTGCGGAAGCAGAAAGTGTCATGGTGTGCTTTGATAACGACAAGGCAGTTCCCATTCCCGACACATTACGCAGTGCTCTCATGAGCATTCTTGAAGTGGAGTAGTTCGTGCAGGTGACAATTGGTTCAACTGAACTGCGCACCCTCATTTCGATTCTAGAGAAACAAATCGAATGGAACTCCAGTATTGCCGTTCGCGTAGTCACCTCGCCGAGCGCGGTGGCTTTTTACGCAGCAATTCCTCTGAACCTGCACGCATTCATTGCCATGCCTGCAAAAATTGGTACGGGAGCTCCATGCGATGTGATCACAACTGGCCGCGATGTTGTGACTCTGCTATCCAATTCATCGGGCTTAATTGATCTTGATTCCCTAGAACCATTAGCTGGCGTTGACGGTGCGACCCTTTCCGAGTTACCTCCGTCAACCGGATGGCAGATTCCGATTCACGCGGTGGCAAGCGACGTGATCCCAATCATCAATGAAGCGGCGAGCGAATTTGATCGCCGAAGCATTGGCCTGGGTGAGCGGGGCAAAGCCGACCTAGCTGAAGAAATATGGAACCGTCCAGGGTGGGGAGGACTGCCGGTCAAAGTGCTTTACGCGGCTCAGCGATTGAACCTGATCTGGGATGAACCCATTAAAATCTCAGCTGCAACCTGCGGTCCATGGAAAAGACTAAGTACCCCTCGCGGACAGGTGCTCCTTCTGGCTGAAGGACCTACAACCCGAACCCGAATGCGCTTAGTCAAATCCTGAAGTGTGTCTTCCTCCATCAGGGAACTAGCCGCGAACCCACACACAGGTCTCGGGCCCAATCACTAAGTGTTCACCATCACCTGAATCGACAACGGCGACCTCAGGACCTGAAGTGACGAGGACCTCGGTCCCGAAAACTTGTGGAACTTTCCACATGCCATCGCCAGTGTTCATGATGCAGGTGAGTGGCTGGGTGGGGTGTGGCCGGCGGTAAGCGAGAATCGACTCATTTGCATTTGTGAATTCGTTCATACGCCATTCAAGTTCGCCGTCACCGGTAGCAGGCTCTGCGCGCCTCTTCGCGAGTGCATCACGATAGAAGTTCAAAGTGGTGTCGCCTGATTCTTGGGCCTGGACACTTAAATTTTGCCAGGAGTCCGGCTGGGGGAGCCACGAGTTTTCACCGGGGCCGAAACCATAGGAGGGAATATCGCCCGACCAAGGGATGGGAACCCGACAACCGTCTCTCCCGAGTTCTTTACCTTTTGTTCGGAACCACACGGGATCTTGACGTGCATCGCCTGGCAGGTCAAGGACTTCAGGTAAACCAAGCTCTTCACCTTGATACAAATATGTGGAGCCAGGAAGCCCAAGAGTAAATAAGGTCGCTGCGCGAGCGCGGGACAAACCCCGATCAGAGTTTTCCGGCGTTGGCATAACAGTTGGGTGCTCACTTTGCCCGGGAGCCAACCGGGTGGCATGTCGAACAATGTCGTGATTCGAGAGAACCCAGGTAGCTGGAGCATTCACCAACTTGTGATTGAGCAAGGTCGCATCGACCGACGTCTTGAGTTTGACGGCATCAAATCCAGCCCGCAAATAATCAAAATTGAATGAGGTATGAAGTTCATCGGGGCGCTGATACAGGGCAAGTCGTTCGGGGGAAGGTGCCGAGGTTTCGCCGCAGAAGACTCGAGGTGGGTCGTAACTATCGGCAAGTTTGCGCCAACTGCGGTACACCTCGTGCACGCCATCTTGATCCCAAAAGGGCGTCAAGATTGGTTCGCCGAGTAGTTCTTGTTCGGGAATTGAGTCGTAATTAATATCGGGGAAACTTTGATCCTTGATCAAACCATGTGCCACGTCAATTCGGAATCCATCAATTCCCAGGTCGAACCAAAATTTCAGAATGTCTTCAAATTCGGCGCGGACCTCGGGGTTTTCCCAATTAACGTCGGGCTGTGAGGAATCAAAAATGTGTAGGTACCAAAATTTGGTTTTTTCCCCGCTCGCCAAAACGAGTGGTGACCAGGCATCACCATGAAAAACGCTCTGCCAATTTGTGGGTGGCAACTCGTGATTGGTGCCCCTACCTTCCCGAATGACATAGCGATCCCAGGCGGGTGAACCTGGTTCGGAGTGGAGAACCTCTTGAAACCAAGCATGTTCGCTGCTCGTGTGGTTGGGCACGATGTCCATGAAGATTTTCATCCCCCTGGAATGCGCTGCTGAGAGCAGATCCTCAATGTCTGACACCTCGCCCAAACGTGGGTCAACAAGTCGATAGTCCCTCACGTCGTAGCCACCGTCAAGCAGTGGGGAGTCGTAAAAGGGCGAAATCCATATCGCATCGACTCCCAAGTTATCCAGGTAGTTCACTCTGTTGAGAATTCCAGGGATGTCCCCTAGCCCGTCGCCGTCGCTATCAGCGAAAGAGCGTGGGTAGACCTGGTAAATGACAGCATCGCGCCACCATTCATTTTTTCCGCTGGGCACGACTAAGCCTCCGATAGTGGTATTGATTCCTGATTCCCGGGTGTTTCGTCAGGAACATTCTGCATTCCGTAAGCAGCAGATACTAAATACTTCCATAACTCTGATTCCAGGTTCGCATCCATCCCCTGATCGGCGATTGCTGCGGCCATGATGGCGAGCCAGCGGTCACGCGCCTCCCCATCAATGTGGAACCCAATGTGACGCATGCGAAGGCGGGGATGTCCGCGTTCTTCACTATAGGTATCTGGTCCACCCCAATATTGCTCCAAGAATGCGCGTAGTCGCCACTCGGCACCTTCCAAGTCATCACTTGGATACATTTTGCCCAGAATCGGATCATGGGGGATCCGTTGATAAAAATTATGAACGAGGCTGACGAAGAAATCATTCCCACCGAAACGTTCATAAGGCGTCAATTCAGATTCGGTCATGGGGTTTCTTCTCCATCATTAATTTTCCCATCAATGATCTGGATTTGAGCTAGTGGAATGTGCAGTCCAGCCCCATCTAGTGCGCCCTTAACTCGTTCTCGAAGCAGACGAGCGGCAATGAATTGCTGGTCGGGGACCACTTTTGCCATTACGCGTACCACGATTGCGTCACCGCGTGCCTCCTCTAGACCTGCATAGACGGGTGCGTCCATGAAGACCGAGTCGTAGCTGGCATCAAGGGCTATGAGTTGTCCCTCCGCGTCAATCACTTCTCGCACCTTTGATAGATCTGCGTCGTAATTCAGGGCGAGATCAACGATCGCATATGTCCAGCCTTGGCTTTGGTTTGCGATATAGGCGATAGTGCCGTTTCTCACGTACCAAACAACTCCAAAGAAGTCTCGGATTCTGGTGTAGCGCAATGCAACTTGCTCTACTGTTCCCAAAACGACACCACAATCGACCACGTCACCTACGCCTAGTTGATCTTCCAGGGCCATTGAAATTCCAGCAAGATAATCAGCCACCAATGTTTGGGCACCGAAGCCGATAACGACTCCGAGGACTCCCGCACTGGCGAGGAGAGGCCCCACATTTAACCCGACCTCGGTCATGATCGTGAGAACCGCAACAGTCCAAATGAGGATGACGGCTGCGCTCCTTGCTAGTGACCCGAGAGCATTGGCGCGTTGGGAAACTCGATTTTCCAGGAGTTGATCTGAGACTGTTTTTATATCCGTGGTGTTTCGTAAGTCTGAAAAATCGATTGCCGTACCCTTTTCCGTGGCTCGATTGACAATTCGATGAATGGCGATTGATGCCACTTTCGATGCCACGAAAGCGAGAATTATGATCAGAAAGATATGAATCGGTGCATCCCATGGGCCATCACGGAACGAATCGATTGCTTCGGAGATTGCATCCCAATTCATGTTAGACCCCCTAGCGATCTAGCCCGGTCCAGTGCGACATGAACGCTAATGTATCGGCACTTTCCTCAATGGACTTATTCAATGACCGAGCGCCGTGTCCCACGTTTTTTTCCGTGCGAACCAGGATAGGTCGAGTTCCATTGGTATTAGCCTGAACGGCAGCTGCCATCTTGCGTCCATGCATGGGATCTGTGCGAGTGTCATTGTCGAAGATCGCGAACATGGTCGCTGGGTAATCCGTTCCCTTGGTCACCCGGTGGTACGGCGAGTAGGAATGAAGCCAGCCGAATTGCTCGGAATCGGCTGGGTCTCCGTACTCCACGGTCCACGTCGGACCCAATTCGCTTTCGACATAACGAATCATGTCCAGAAGAGGAGCAACACAAACAACAGCATTGAAAAGTTCTGGGCGCTGAGTCATCGCAGCACCAACGAGGAGGCCACCATTTGAACCGCCGTAAATTCCGAGTTGTTCACTCGTGGTCCAGCCTTGAGCGATCAGGTATTCAGCAGCTGAGTGAAAGTCATCGAAGACATTTTGCTTATTAGCCAACATGCCAGCGCGGTGCCAGTCTTCACCCTCTTCACCGCCACCTCGCAAGTTCGCAATCGCCCACACGCCACCAGACTCAACCCAGGCAAGGATTGCTGCGCTATACCCGGGCTGTAGCGGAATGCCAAAGCCGCCGTAGCCATAGAGAATTGTTGGTCGAGGCTTGTCGGGTGTACCTGTTGGCGAGATAACAAACATGCGAATTATGGTTCCATCAAGTGAGGGATACGTGATCAGTTCGGAGTGCACCTCTGGTGCTTGCACGGCACCCGGGGGAGTCGCATACAGGGTGAGTTTTCGTGTGCGGGCATCAAATTCGTACACCGTTGGAACAGTCGTGTGATCGGTGTAAACGATCCAAGTAATCGGGCCACCGTCAATATGCTCAACGGGGCCACCAATTGTTCCTGCTCCTGGCAACTCAAGGTTGTACAAGAACGTGCCATCTGCTGCAACGTGCATTGCCATGTGTGCAACGCCGTGACTTGAGTGAACTACCAGCAGTTGGTCTTGATCAAGATCTTCACCGTCAAGGAGGGTGACCGAATCCAGTACCGAGTCTTCTGGCTCGGGGATCAGTGTTGTCCAAGATTGAGGATTCCAAGACCCAGGTGTTGTAACAAGCACCGTTCCGCGGGGGGCATCGCGATCAGTAAATATATAAGCTCGACCATCTCTGCCAAAAGTGATCGAAGTTTGCGCGTCAACATCGCCTTGAACCAGTTCGAACGCAGGACTTGAAGGTGTACTTGCTGTTAGGTCAGCAACCCACAGATCATTCCGTGGCTCAGTGCCTTCACTTGATGACACCTCAAGCCAGCGTCCGTCACGCGAAACGCTTACCCCGTAATAGTTGGTCATATTCATCCCGGCACCGAAGACGAGGACGTCCGTGTGGGGATCCGCTCCCACAGTATGCAGGTAAACACGTCGATGAAAGTGGCGCTCGCTTTCCGGTAGTAGTTCCGGCGCAATCCTGCGGACGTAATAAAAGGCGGAGCCACCTTTGAGCCAAGCAATTGGTGAATACCTGCACCGATCTATGGGCCCCTCAATTGTTTCGCCGCTTTCAACATCCATCACATAGACGTCAGACTCTTCATTCCCACCTTGTGAAATCTGGTAAGCGAGTTGATCACCTTCTTTTGACGGCTGCCAACTGTCCAGAGTCGTGTGACCTTCGGGGTCCATGGCCATGGGGTCGATCAGGACCCGCGCCGTCTGTGGGTTGGTGTGTGAGTCATTGGTGTCACGAACGTAAAGAACGGCAAACTGCTGACCAGGTTCGCGCTTGGTGAAGAAAGTTCGATCCCCACGAATATATGGCGGGGAAATAGCGCCAGACCCTAGTAATTCACCCACTCGATCCACGTAGTGCTCACGCGATGTCCACGCGTTTCGCTGTGCATCCATCAGAAGTTCCTGAGCCTGCAACCACTGGGTGGTTCGGGCGTCTTGCGGATCCTCCAAGTAACGATAGGGATCTGGGACGCTCACCCCGTGGAAGTCGTCAACGATCCCGCTATCGGGCAGTTGCGGGTAGTTCATGGGGGCATCGGGTTGCGCGCTCGTCATGACACCACCGTAAGGGCTTGCCTCGCTGGCGCACATTAGGCTAGGTGAGTGAGCGCATTTCAGGCAGTAATGATTTTCGCAGGAATCCCACTAGTCCTAGCGGGCGTCGTGATATTGGCGGTTGCGGCGCCTTCCTGGACCCGCAGTAGCAGGGGCAAGGTAACCGACGAATTTGATTCCGCATCAGGCTCGGAGACCATTTTTATTTCAAGCGACATAGCCGCACCAGATCCTTCGATTTTGCCCACTGAAATTTCAGCCCAAGCAACCTCACTCGTGGGAGGTGGAGCACATGCATCTTGGTAATACTGCCCGCAGGGACCTAACTCGCTCGGTGAAACTGGCTCGCGAAATCTCTGGTCTGGCATTTGGTGTCTACATTGGCGAACTTGCCCAAGGGCGAGAAAGTGCAATTGCGCGTCATGCGCAACTCCCTGCTGCCGAGTCAGCCGTTCTCATTGCAGTGGATCCCGATGCCCGAAGCATTGACATTGTCACCGGCAAAGAGGCTCATATTTCACTCGATGACCGCTCATGTGACTTTGCAGTCATGGCTTTTGTGTCATGTGCAAATGCAGGGGACATTGTTGGTGGCGTCCGCGAAGCCCTCATCGTGATGGCCGAGCATGCCCGTGCGCCCAAGGTGTACAACCTCGAAGAGCCTGCCTAAGCGTTCTTTACTCAAGCATCCTTTGCTTGAGCGCGCATCCATTCCGCTTTACTCAAGCATCCTTTGCTTGAGCGCGTACCCATTCCGCTTTACTCAAGCATCCTTTGCTTGAGCGCGCAACGCCCGCTCGGCGCCATCTCGTCCTTCGGTAACCAGACGGATCATTGTCGGCATGCTGTTCTCGGCAAGAAAATCATTTGTCTTGGAGATGAGCTCAGATGAGGTTGCATAGACGGGGTACATGCCGGTAGTGATGTCCTGGGCCATTTCCATCGTCTGCTCTTCCCAAACACCGGGGAGTTCGTCGAAGTATCGATCAACAAATGCTTCCATGAGGTCGCGGTGATCGGGGTCTTGGAAACCGCCGATTGTTGCTTCGATGATCGTGTTAGGAAGGGTCGTGTTATGCATCACCGCATCCCATGCTGCATCTTTGGCTTGGATTGTTGGACGTGAGGCAAGTGCCATAGTCGCTTGACGCCGACCGGTCGCGGTGTTATCCACTTCGAGCTCTGCATCAATTTCGACGTCGCCTCGAATCCCATTACTCACCAATGCTCGCAGCAGTGACCAGCGAAGATCCGTGTCTATTTTCAGTCCATCCCACGTTGTAGTTCCATCGAGGAGTCCAGCGACTGTTTCCAATTGAGAGTTCGTAGTTGCGTTGCTAACAAATACACGAGCAAACGCAAGTTGGTGGTCACTGCCCGCCTCCGCTTTCGCAGCTAGTTCTTCGCACGCTTGGGCAAGTCGAAGTCGATATTCTTCGCGGTGCACTGGAGCAGCAAATTGATCAATGGCCATTGATAGTTGACGTAGAACGCCACTGGTCACACCCACATCACTTTCACGTCCAATTCCAGACAGAACTAGTTCAAGGAATTCGCCGGTGCTCGCCTCTGCGTCTCGAGTCATGTCCCATGCAGCGCTCCAAATCACTGCGCGAGCAAGTGAATCTGAGATCTGACCAAGGTGCGCGGTCGCGGTATTCCACGATTTTTCGTCAAGGCGCACCTTCGCAAACGTCAGATCGCCGTCGTTGACCAGTAACAAATCGGGTTGCTTCTTGCCAACGAGTTGATTTATCTGCGTCTGGGCCCCAGTGACATCGACCGCGATGAACTCACGTTGAATCAGTCCGTCATCGTTGAGGTCATAGAGTCCCAGTCCAACCCGGTGGGAGCGCAATGTTGGCTCGATACCCTTTGGTGAAGTTGGTGGTTCTTGTTCAATAATGACTGAGGTGTAGTTGCCTTGGGAATCAACGGTCACGATTGGGCGCAGAAGGTTCACGCCACTTGTTTGCAGCCATTCACGGGTCCAGCCGGAGAGATCCCGACCGCTTGTGGCCTCCAGTTCAGTCAGTAGGTCACTGAGTTGAGTGTTTCCCCAAGCGTGCTTGTCGAAGTAGACGCTGATCCCAGCCATGAATTCGGGTTCACCCACCCAGGCGACCAATTGGCGTAGTGCGGATGCACCCTTTGCATAGGTGATTCCATCGAAGTTCACTCGAACCGCATCAAGGTCGACCATGTCGGCTGCAATCGGGTGAGTGGAAGGAAGCTGATCTTGGCGGTACGCCCATGCTTTGCGCAGATTGGCAAATGTTGTCCAGGCATCGTTGTAACGGGTTGCATGCACATTCGCGTGATGCGCTGCCCACTCGGCAAATGATTCATTGAGCCAAAGGTCATCCCACCAGGTCATGGTGACCAAGTTGCCGAACCACATGTGGGCTAATTCGTGCAAGATTGTGTTGGCGCGCTGTTCATAGGCAGCAATGGTGACGCGACTGCGAAATATCAGGTCTTCAAGGAAAGTGACACAGCCGGCATTCTCCATTGCTCCGGCATTGAACTCGGGAACAAAAAGCTGATCGTATTTTGCAAACGGATAGCCAACCTTGAATTGGTCTTCAAAGAATGCGAAACCTTGTTTGGTGACTTCAAAGATTTCATCGGAGTCAAGAAACTCAGAGAGTGACTGGCGGCAGAAAATACCAAGAGGATAGGTGCCAAATGGCCCGGAGTATTCGTGACGCACCTCGAAGTAAGGGCCAGCAACAAGGGCTGTGATGTAGGTAGAAATTGCAGGAGTGGGTTCAAACTCCCAGGTTTTCGAATCATTGTCGTGTTCGGTGACCTGTGCCATAGGTGAATTGCTAATCACTTTCCAATTTCCCGGCGCGGTAGCAATTAATGTGAAAGTGGCTTTGAGGTCAGGTTGTTCAAAGCAGGCATACATGCGTCGCGCATCAGCTGACTCGAATTGCGTGTACAGGTAAGTCTCGTTGTCAACCGGATCAACGAAGCGGTGCAGGCCTTCACCCGTATTCATGTACTTCCCTTGGGCAACGACAACGAGTGTGTTCGTCGCCTGTAAATCAGGAAGTGAAATACGTGCGCCATGAACAACCTCGGCAACCGCGAGTTCAGTCCCATTCAGTGTCACTGATTCAACGGTGGGCGCAATGAGGTCAATCCACGTTTGGGCGCCCGGTGTCGTGCAGGCAAAGAGTGCTGTGGTGGTGGTTGCGAATGTAGGTCCACTTGACGTTAGGTCAAGGACAACCTCGTAGGAGGTGACCGAAATCAGGTCTGAACGTTCACTGGCCTCGGCACGTGTGATGTTTTCAGAGCGGGAACCTGTTGCCTCGGTGATTGTCATGCAGGAATCCTTGCACGTCACGCGTAAATTTCTCGATCAGGTGGTCCTGCCGAGCATTGAGGTTGGTGGGATGATGTCGATATGACGACTGAAGTGGAATTCTGGTTTGACCCCATGTGCCCGTGGGCGTGGATAACTTCCCGCTGGGTCCACGAGATTTCCGCTTCCCGAGATCTTGACGTGACCTGGAGCGTCATGTCTCTCGCTGTTCTTAATAAAGGCAAGGATGTCCCAGCGGAATACGCCGAAGTTATGGCGGCAGCGTGGAAGCCTGTTCGCGTGTGTATCGCTGCAGCGGACGAGTTCGGCGATTCTGTTCTCGGCCCGCTATACACCGCTCTGGGAACCCGAATTCACGTTGAGGGCCGTAAGGATTACGACACGATAATCACTGAATCGCTCGCTGAAGTCGGATTGCCGGAGACTCTTGCCAAGGCGGCGGACTCGGATATCTTTGATGCGAAATTGCGCGAGAGCCACCGAAGGGGTATTTCCTTGGTCGGGGCTGACGTTGGGACCCCGGTTATCGCAATTCCTGGATCCTCCGGTGAACCCGTTGCCTTCTTTGGCCCAGTGATCACCCCCATGCCAATCGGTGATGACGCGTTAAAGCTGTGGGATGGCGCGCTCCTTGTTGCATCGGTCCCTGGTTTCTATGAACTCAAGCGCACTCGAACCGCGGAGCCAACATTTGACTAATCAACTGGGTGGCTCGCCCACTGTTTGTATTTTCGATGGAGACTGCGGGATTTGCCAGGCATCTGTTCGGTTGGCCGGTCGCCTTCATGCTCGCGTGGACTTCATTGCATTTCAGTCATTTGATTTCACAGATGCTGAAGTGGGCCTCACGTTAGAGCGCGCTCAATCCGAGGTAATAGTTGTGACACCATCAGGGAAAGTATTTGGCGGAGCCGCGGCCATGGCCCAAATCCTGCGGGTGAGTCGGGTGGCTCCCCTTGGAGCAGTCATCGATTCCCGTTTCGTGCTTCCTGTGGCACAAGTCGTTTATCGCTGGGTTGCCCGGAATCGGAGTCACCTGCCAAAGGCCTGCGGGGTCAGTCCCGCTGGGGAATCTGGCAGGGATTCCACCGTGGGGAATACTGGCCCACATGAGTGACCTACACGAG
>Ga0129324_10001661_pt1 | contig 14190 bp, 15 predicted proteins | sample CPBDNA_7_FD_96879 | JGI IMG/M metagenome (GOLD analysis project Ga0129324, IMG submission 96879) | Freshwater to marine salinity gradient microbial communities from Chesapeake Bay, USA - CPBay_Spr_15_0.2_DNA | ecosystem: Environmental > Aquatic > Marine > Coastal | place: USA: Chesapeake Bay... | reverse complement strand
TAACGGCACAGTCGGCGGCGAGATTAAGGACTTGATCACTTACATCAAACAAAATAAGGAATACCCAGCCTTCAAAGAGATTGAATACAAATGGTCTGAAGGATCTCGCGAGGACTTCCCTCGTCTGAAGGTTAAAGCCCGAAGTGAGGTTGTAGGATTTGGAATTCCGAACGAATTAACAGTTGATTCCCAGGGCGTTGTCGGGGGTGGACAACACCTCTCCCCCGTCGAATTACACGAGTTGGTCGAGGCCCGTGGAGATCAAGTCGCCTTTTTTGACGGCAGAAATGCTTTCGAGTCACGAATTGGACGGTTCAAGGGAGCCACTGTCCCCGATACAAACACCACCCACGATTTTATCGCTGAAATTGATTCTGGTAAATACGATCATTTGAAGTCCAAAGCGGTTGTGACTTATTGCACTGGTGGAATTCGTTGTGAGATTCTTAGTAGTGCAATGAAGTCACGTGGTTTTGAAGAGGTTTATCAGCTTGATGGTGGGATTGTTAAATACGGTGAAGCATTTGGAAATAAAGGGCTTTGGGAAGGCAGCCTTTATGTTTTTGATCGTCGAATGACAGTCGATTTTGAGCCAGATGTTGCAGCAATTGGACAATGCGCTCACTGCGAAGGGTTGACCAAAACCTTCTATAACTGTTCAAGTGACTGGTGCCGAGAGTTGACCCTTGTTTGTGACTCATGTGTTGAGGGTGATGTGTTGTCCTTGGACTGTATCCACATCTAGTCCTCTTGGCTATTTCGGTCAACTTAATTAAGTGCTAGTTCCTCAATACTGGGGCAACTGCAGACAAGGTTTCGATCACCAAATGCACCGTCGATTCGACGTACGGGTGGCCAATATTTATTTGCTCTCACGGATGGAACCGGATAGGCAGCGATAGCTCCCGCGTAGGGCAGCTCACTCCCGTCAATGAGACATGCGGCTGTGTGAGGTGCATTGACCAAGGGGTTGGAATCCGATGGCCACTCCCCGCTAGCCACCAAATGGATTTCTTGAGCAATGTTGATCATGGCACTAATGAATCGATCCAATTCAGCAAGATTTTCACTCTCTGTCGGCTCAATCATCAGAGTCCCGGCGACAGGAAAACTCATGGTGGGAGCATGGAATCCGTAGTCGATAAGACGCTTGGCAATGTCATCGACGGTGATGCCCGTAGCGGATGTAATCGGACGAATATCGATGATGCATTCATGAGCCACCAGACCATTGGCTCCGCTGTAGAGAACTGGATAGTAATCGTTGAGTTTTCGAGCGATGTAGTTTGCGCTAACAATTGCCACCTGTGTGGCCTCAAGAAGTCCTTGCGCACCCATTAGCCTGATATAAGCCCATGGAATTGGCAAGATTCCGGCACTCCCCCAAGGCGCCCCGCTGACGGGTCCGACTCCACCGTCAACAAAGCCCATTCCCGTAGGACCACACTCGGGACGTAGTGGGTGAGAAGGGAGAAAAGGTGCAAGGTGGGCCCTAACGCCGACCGGTCCAACGCCAGGTCCTCCCCCACCATGCGGAATACAGAATGTCTTGTGCAGGTTCAGATGCGAGACGTCGGCACCAAACTTTCCGGGCTTGGCCACACCCACTAGCGCATTGAGATTTGCACCATCAACGTAGACCTGGCCCCCAGCGTCGTGCACTAATTCACAGATGTCAGCGACCGCGGCTTCAAATACACCGTGAGTTGACGGATAGGTGATCATTAATGCTGCCACTTCACCGGCGTATTTGGCGAGATTATCCTTGAGGTCATCAATATCGACATTCCCCAATTCGTCGCATGCAACAACTACCACGCGCATCCCAGCCATTACGGCACTAGCCGCGTTTGTGCCGTGTGCGCTACTGGGAATTAAGCAAATATCTCTTTCGTTTTGTCCAATACTTTCCAGATACGCCTTAATAGCTAGCAACCCAGCGAACTCACCTTGACTGCCAGCATTCGGTTGCAAAGACACCGCGTCGTAACCAGTGATCTCGACGAGATAGCTTTCAAGTTCGCGAATTAGTTCCACATATCCTTGGGCCTGATCAAGGGGGGCGAACGGGTGAATATTAGCGAACTCCGACCAAGTGATGGGTTCCATTTCAACCGTTGCATTCAATTTCATCGTGCAACTACCGAGTGGAATCATTGACCGGTCAAGGGCGATATCTTTGTCCGAGAGCTTCCTCAGGTATCTCAGCATTGCTGTCTCGGACCTGTAGGTATTGAAAACCGGATGCTCCAGGAAACTTGTCGTGCGCATCGAAGCTTGAGGAATTGAATGCGATGATGGCTTGAGATTAACGATGAGCTTTCCGGGAGTCAGAACCCCCGCGATTGTTTCAATTGTTGCTCTCGTCGTGGTCTCGTCAAGTGATAACCCCAAACTGGAATCATTCGTGCGACGTACATTGATGCCGGCTTCCTCGAGGGCCTGTGCTAACTCATATGCGTTCGTCGATGTGAGCGTTATTGTGTCAAAAAAGTTGTTTGATACCAATTGATATCCATGCTCTGACAAATGTTCGGCCAGAATTGTCGTGAAGCCGTTGACTCGCTTAGCTATTTCCGTCAGACCTTGGGGTCCGTGGTAGGCGGCATACATTCCGGAGATGATCGCAAGTAAAACCTGCGCAGTACAAATATTACTGGTGGCCTTCTCCCTCCTGATGTGTTGCTCTCGGGTCTGTAGAGCCAGCCGGTATGCCGGTGCGCCGTCTGCGTCGACACTCACACCAACAAGACGTCCTGGCAAGCTGCGTTCCAATCCCGATCGCACCGACATGAATCCTGCGTGTGGCCCACCAAACCCCATCGGTACACCGAACCGTTGCGCCGAACCCACAACTATGTCTGCTCCCAATGAACCTGGTGATTCGATCAGAGTTAATGCAAGCAGATCCGTTGTCACGATTGTAAAAGCACCGGATGATTTGATCTGCTCAATGATCGGGCCTAAGTCGTTGATATTTCCTGAGGATCCGGGGTAACAAACAATCACACCAGCGAATTCACCATCAGGAATCGGTTCGGTCGCATCCCAAGCTACCAATTCAACATCTAGTGGCTTTGCCCTAGTTGCGAGCACTGACAAGGTTTGCGGATGAATATCTTGGTCGACCAATAACCGGCTGACGTTCTTCTTACCCGCGCGCAGTGCAAGAGTCATAGCCTCGGCGACAGCCGTTGGTTCGTCCAAAAGTGACGCTCCCGCCACGGGCAGTCCAGTTAAGTCTTCGATCATTGTTTGAAAATTGATCAGGGCTTCGAGTCGACCTTGAGATATCTCCGGTTGATAAGGGGTGTAGGCGGTGTACCAAGCAGGATTTTCTAAGATATTTCGCTTGAGGACGGCCGGTGTGTGGGTGTTGTAGTAGCCCATGCCGATCAAACTTGTTGAGACACTGTTTTTGCCGGCAATTGTTTTTGCCAACGCGATGACGTCTTCCTCGGATAACGCCTGTGGAAGATCGAGCGCCTCATTCCAGCGGATTACTTCTGGCACCACGGCCTGAGTGAATGCTTCAATTGTTGGGTAGCCCAGCACCTCGAGCATCTGCTCTACATCGCTTTTGCGTGGGCCGATGTGACGATCGGCAAAACGAATGTTATTCATTTAACTCTCCAAGGTCGATGGGCATACTTTCTAGTACCCCATCTGTTTCTAAGGTTTCCCCTACCTGAGAGTTTCACTACCCTGCGGTAGTTTTCCCCGTCGGTGCAATCCTGAGATTGCTTTCCAGATTAGCCTTTTTCTAGCGGTTCATTTGCCTGAGAGTTTGGTGGGGCCTTGCTCCTTCGGCGGTGCGCAATATCCTCGTTAATCCTTCACACACTCTCTCCCGCTAGAGGTCGAGCAGCTACTGAGAACTGTACAGCTAGCCTGCAGCTCGCGCTGCGCGACGCTCCGAAAGTTCGTCATTTCCGTGCATTGTGATAACCCCAGTTTCTGGGGCCTCCCCGGGAAGTGTTGCTAGATTTCCTTCGACCTCTTTCCAAACACTGCCTATTGCAATTCCAAACACCCCTTGCCCCCCTCGTACGAGGTCCACCACTTCGTCTGCACTGTTGCATTCATAGATGCTCGCCCCATCACTCATGATGGTCAGACTCGATAGAACGCTTGCGTCGCGGGAACTGAGATGCTCAACTGCCAGTCGAATATTGTGCAGGGAGACACCGGTATCTATGAGTCGTTTTACAATGCGAAGAATCAGGATGTCGCGAAATCCATAAAGTCGATGGCTACCTGAACCGTGCGCTCCCTTGACGCTGGGGACAACGAGCCCTGTCCTAGCCCAATAATCTAGTTGGCGATACGTGATGCCGGCGGCGGCACAAGCTGTTGGTCCTCGATAACCCAAATCCGATGGAACTACCGGGACATCAAGTTCCTCGAACATAGATGGCTGAATCGGGTAGTTCTCAAAGGCACCAATAATCTCGCCAGTCACATCTTCCTCCTACGTGTAGGCCTCGAACCTACGCAGGCACTGCACGTGATGCTATCCGACACGCCACAGCAGATGCAGGAGAAGTCTCAACCTGAACGTGAAGTCGAGCCGACTACTGAGGGGTCTCAAAATCTTCGGGCGAAACACCCTCAAGGAACTCCCGGAACGCCTCAACTTGGTCTTCAGGCTCGCCCTCAGCGTCTTCCGGTATTTCAACCCCAGCCGCCTCGAGGACCTCTGGGGCCACGGTGATGGGAACACCGGCACGCAGTGCTAGAGCGATGGCATCGGATGGTCTGGAACTGAGTTCATGGGTTTCACCGCTTGTGGTCATCAGGTCTAGAAATGCATAGAAAACACCATCGGTTAACGCGGTAATTCTCACTCCGGTTAAGTTCGCATCGAGTTCATCGATTAAATCGACAATCAGATCATGGGTCATTGGTCGAGGGGGTGTCACACCTTGTTGGGCATAAGCAATAGCAGTGGCCTCCACAGCCCCCACCCAAATTGGTAGATAACGAGTGCCATCAATTTCATTGAGTAACACAATCGGCGTATTCGAGGGCATTTCCATCCGGACGCCGGCCACCATTACAGGAATCATGTACATAAGGCTAAACCCTGTTCATTATTTTAGCCACTGCCCGACTTAATCAGTTCTGCCCTGAGCAAAGCAGCATGCAATTGTACAAAGAGAGACGCCAATTCACGGACGGTTTGTTGTGCCCGAGCCTTTGCATCACGATCTCGAGGCTGTGAATACGGGGTGGCAATCTGTTCGACCAACCCAGACTCCCGATTAGCAACCACCCGAAATGAACGCAGGTGACGCGCCTCTACCCCAAACTCGGATAACTTCGAGGCAATCATGCAGATTTGAACCGCGTCCTCGTCATAATGACCGGTCGCATTTGTCCAGACCAGACCGTCTTTCTCTAGAGCAGTTATCAGAGTTTCCGACAGCGATGTCTCTTGCGCAAGTTCACTCCGGGTGAGTCGGATCTTGCCAGCACCAGGACGAAAATCATCCGGGCGTACCCCCAGCGTTGATGAAACCGGGACTGCTAATCCTGCCTGTTCTTGATTTTCATCGAGTTGATCCTTAATCACTTTCAGAGGCAAATACTGATCTCGTTGTAATGTCAAAATTGAACGCAGCCGAGCTAGATCGTGGGTGTCGAAGCGCCGATACCCAGAAGCCGTTCGAGACGGTGTGATTAAACCTTCCGTCTCTAAAAACCGAATCTTACTGATGGAAACATCAGGGAAGTCTTTTTTTAACATACCGAGCACCTCGCCGATACTCAGCGTATTTTCTGACTGCGATGTCATTGGCCTTCCACGCCAACTAGAAAGACGAAACGGAACTTGCCAATCTGGACTTCATCTCCTCCACGCAGTTGTTGATCCTCAACGCGCACGCGATTCACATACGTACCATTCAGACTGCCTACATCCTGCACACTCCATCCCTGTGCTCCATGTCGAAACTCTGCGTGGCGTCGACTTACCGTGACATCGTCCAGAAATACATCACATTCTTCAGCACGACCGACAATGATTACCTCGCTGCTAGGAGCAAGGGAATACTCCGTGCCTTCACCTGGACCTCGGTGCACAACTAGCATGGCAGATCCGCTGGGAAGGTCTCGGTGGATGCCCGATCCCACTGAAACAGGCCCTGTCCCGGTGTTAATGATTGAAGTTATTGCACCAGTATGTTCGGTACCCAATTCTCCTAGATCGATTTCAACAGGTGCCCCACACGCGGAGCAAAAACGATCATTGGGTGAGACGCTCTGATCACAAACTGCACACTTCATGGGAATTCCCTAGGCCTTACTAATGAGTGCGTTGTAGTCAGCTGAACTGAGTAGGTCATCAATTTGCTGTGGAACATCAGGTTCCATTTCCACTAACCACCCATGGAAATAGGGCGAAGAATTTATTAACTCAGGGCTTGACTCCAGGTCAGAGTTAACGGCTACAACTGTGCCATCAATCGGGGCGAACAAGTCACTAACGCTCTTCGTGGACTCGACTTCTCCGCAAGATGCTCCAGCTTTTAGTTCCTGGCCCACTGTAGGCAGCGAGACGTAGACGATGTCGCCCAAAGCATCTTGTGCGAAGAAAGTTATGCCGAAAACGGCATTGCCATCCTCATTAAGTCTGAGCCACTCGTGGTCTGAGGTGTACGACAATTCGTCAGGGGTCATGACATAAAGCCTATCCCTTGCTATTTAGTAGTTCAAACAATGTTCGAGTCTGAGCAAAATACCTCACACCGGACCACCAATACAAGTAAGTCCCCCAGAGAGCAAATCCCCAACCCGCGGCCGACAAAACTGTCGCGGTGGTGGAATCAAGTCCGCCCAGAAGAATCAAGGGAAACCCCCACAGCAATGCAAAAGTGGCAGCCTTGCCAATGTAAGTGACCGGCAACGCAGAGATGCCCAGTTTACGCAATGAGGGGATTAATGCGAGCAGGGCAATGTCGCGAAGTGCAATGAGGAAAACGAGCCACCATGGAATCAGGTTTGCCCAAGCTAGTCCAATTAATGTTGCTGCAATGTATAAACGGTCAACCATCGGATCTAAAAGGACACCCAACCGGCTGACCTGATTTAGCTTGCGGGCTAAGAAACCGTCCACCCAATCCGTTGCCCCAGCAATTACCAAAACACACAATGCCCAAAAGTAATCTGCCCTGTTTAGCAAGAGAAACAGGAACAAAGGAATACCCAATAGGCGCATAAGAGTCACTGCATTCGGGATCGTCCACGGCCGCCAAGGATTCATACTTGCGGTCCTCTTCGGCTTTTAACAATAAATAAAACTACAAGGACGATAAAAAGGGCTACTAGAGCGCCTGAGATAATTGCTAGGCCAGTGATCCAGACATTTGCGTTGGGAAAACTGAGATCGGCCTTCAGTACGACCTCTGTAATTACCTGATCCTGCTCAGTCACGGAAATAATCAGAGTTGAGTTTGACGCTTGTGTCGCATTAAAAGAAATAGGTGTTCCACTTTGGCCCGCTACAAATCCAATGCGATCACCGATCCTGAACCAAGGTTCTCCAAGTGCACTGTGCTTTACCACCCAAGAATTCGACTCGAGTGTTGCAATGCAAGTATCAAAGCCTAAAATCGCGGAATCCGCGGACTCCCGTGAAAACAGCCCGGCACTGAACTGCGCTTCGGGTGAAATATCGACAGTGAGTCTCTCCAGCGGATTGGGGAGCAGCGCCAGTTGCGTCGGACTGGCAATGTCAATTCGCTCTAAATCGATGACTACCACCGAACAAGATTGCAATTCCTCAGAGTTGATTACGGGTCCTTCGACGATCAATCCCTTGTCAGATCCAAAGACCATAAACAGTGATGTCGCTAGGCCACCGGCCACCAGCCCGGCAGCCAAAAGCAATGCGAGCGTGGAAACCGCGAAGATCTGCCGTAAGCGTCGCACCTGTCCACCCTTCTGCTGGATTCCCGGCACTACCGGCTGCTCAGCGATTTTAAGCAGGTTTTTATCGACCAATACATCTTATGAGGAGACCATAGCTTTCTTTCGAAGGAGAGAGTCTTAGGCTTGCCCGGTGATTGATCGCGCATTGCTAATAACCGTGAGTGGAATTGATGCACCGGGGCTTACCAGTGCAATCTTCGAAGCGCTCGCACCGTCGCCCGTTGTCGTAATTGACATGGAGCAACTTGTTGTCCGCGGTCATCTCACATTGGCCATCGCCGTTGAAATTGATCCAACAGTGCACAACTCAGATGCTCCTAGTGTTCTTGAATCCGTTCGAAAAGATGTTCGGCTTGCAGCAAGTGCGCGAAATATGGAGGTCACAACCCGTCCTGTGGCTACATTGGAAGCAGACCATTCACCTGAAAAATTCCAGGTGGTCGTAATGGGTTCCCCATTGCATCCGGAATGCATCAGTATTGTCACATCAACCATCGCTCAACACGGGGGCAACCTTGATCGCATTCACAGTATCGCCGACTACCCTGTTACGGCTATCCGTTTTGAAGGATCAGGAGTGGCGCCAAGTGCATTGAGGCGCCCTCTGGCTGAGGTGTCAGCTAGGTGTCAGGTGGACATTTCGGTGCAAGATGTAGCACTTGAGGCGCGCGGTCAATATTTAGTTGTTCTGGACGTAGATTCAACACTGATCCGGGAAGAGGTCGTGGATCTGCTCGGTGAACTCGCCGGTGTTGGCCCGCAGGTTACCGAGATAACACGAGCGGCCATGAATGGGGAGATTGACTTTGCGCAAGCACTGAGAGCACGTGTAGAACTCCTTGCGGGCTCACCAGCATCGTTGCTCGACCAAGTTGGCCAAATGGTCACGCTTACACCTGGTGCCCGGACCCTATGCCGAACTTTAAATCGGTTGGGCTATCGCATCGTCTTAGTGTCGGGGGGTTTCACTGACGTGATCGGGCCCATTGCCAAGGACTTGGGTGTACACGCCTTTCGAGCAAACATCCTAGAAATCATTGATGGGACATTGACCGGAAAAATAGTGGGCCCGATCATAGATCGTGAGGGTAAGAGGCAGGCACTCATCGATTTCTCCACTGAACTCAACATCCCTAACCGTCGAACAATTGCAATAGGGGACGGAGCAAATGACATTGACATGATTTCAGAAGCTGGTTTGGGTGTTGCGTTCAATGCCAAGCCTGCGTTGCGCGAAAGCGCGGACACGACCGTCAACGTCCCCTACTTAGACTCTGTTCTTTACCTACTGGGAATTACTCGTGACGAAATAGTGAGATCTGATCGCGAGCGAGCTAACTAGGCACCTTGTGAGTGCATCCCACCATCAACGTGGATCATTTCCCCGCTAGTAGCGGGCAGCCAATCTGAGAAAAGAACCACACACGCTTGAGCCGCAGCAGTAGGGTCGCTAACGTCCCAACCTAATGGTGCCCGTTCCTGCCAGATATTTTCGAATTCTTCAAATCCCGGAATGCTCTTCGCCGCCATTGTCCGAATTGGACCTGCAGCAACGAGATTTACGCGTATTCCCAGTGGTCCTAAATCCCTTGCCAAATATCTCGATGTGCTCTCAAGGGCTGCCTTTGCGACACCCATCCAGTCATATGTTGGCCAGGCAACGGTTGCATCAAAGTCAAGGCCGACTATTGAGCTGCCGTGTCCAAGTAGCGGCTTACAGGCGATGGACAATGACTTAAATGAGAATGTTGAGATATGCATTGCCGTTGAAACATCTTCCCACGAAGTCTGCAAAAAATTACCTCCAAGCGCGCTCTCAGGGGCAAATCCGACGGAATGGAGGACCCCATCTAGGTGAGGCACGTGTTCTTGCACTCGCTCTGCCAGGGACTCAAGATCCTCCTGGCTGGTCACGTCGAGTTCGACTATCCCCACCTCTTTTGGCAAACGGGACGCGCTACGTTTGGTCAACGACATTGTCCGACCGAAAGATGTTAAAACTACATTCGCACCTTGTTCCTGAGCGATTTTTGCAACGTGAAATGCAATTGACTGATCTGTAAGCAGCCCCGTAATCAAGATATTTTTATTTTCGAGCAACATGATTCTCCTCAGTGTCCCATTCCAAGTCCACCGTCAACTGGAATTACTGCGCCTGAAATATAGCCGGCATCCTCAGAGACGAGAAACTTAATAACATGTGCAACTTCACTCGGTTCGCCGTAGCGTCCGGCTGGGATTGTTCCCAGAATCGCCTTTCTCGTAGTTTCATCTAGTGCTGAAGTCATATCAGTGTCGATAAAACCGGGAGCTACAACATTTATGGTGATGCCCCGAGTACCAACTTCTCGAGTTAGCGAACGCGCCGCTCCCACCAACCCTGCTTTTGATGCAGAGTAATTAACCTGACCGGCACTACCCAGCAGGCCCACAACAGATGACATAAAAATGATTCGTCCGCTTTTTGCCTTAATCATTGGGCGAAGCACGCGTCGCGCCAGTCGAATCGATCCAACTAAATTGGTATTGATCGTTTCCTCAATATCGGCATCGGTCATACGCATCAGCAAGGAATCGCGCGTAATTCCGGCATTTGCTATTAGGACTTCTATTGGACCAAATTCCGACTCAATCTCGTTTATTGCATTCTCAATTGACTCTGCGTCGCTGACATCAATGCGAACACTGCTTACCTCAGCAGTCGTATTGACTTCACCCGATCGCGAACCAATAACCACTTTGTATCCGGCATCAGATAAAACCTGAGCGGTAGCCGCACCGATACCCCTGTTACCACCTGTGATGAAAGCAACACCTAGATGCTCTTTCACCTACTGATCCTCGAGACGGTAACCAACTCGAACAGTGACCTGGAAGTGATCCACGCCATTTTCTCTGACATATCCACGGATTTGGTCCACTTCAAACCAGTCCACATGCTTGTGAAGTTCCCCTGCCCGTTTCACCGCGTTGCGGATAGCAGTATCAAGAGATTCAGGGGAAGTGCCAACAATTGTGGCGATTCCGTAACTCCGGTCGGTCATAGAACTCCTTTTGTCAGATCGCGCTCAGTCTGTAATGGGCTTAGGCTATCGCCATGGCACCGGAGGTTTACACCATTACCGCGACTAGTCGCGCTTTGAGTAACGAACAATCGGGGCGGACGAAGAGATATCTCATTTCCATGGGAATTAGGACAGCCTGCGTCCTTGCGGCAATAGTTGTTCCTGGTTGGCCAAAATGGATTTTCATCGTGGGTGCCGTTGTCTTGCCATATTTGGCCGTCGTGATCGCCAACGCGGGACGAGGAAGTGATGAGGCAGGATCAATGGGTGTTGCGGCAATAGCATTACCGAGCGCGGCCTCAGCTCAAGAATATGAGCGTCGCATATCACGTTCGATTGAAAGATAGCCGTTCGAACGTCCTTCCTGCGCAATCGAGAACTTCGAGGGTGGATTAAGGTGAAGTGTGCTTGCCCTTCTTAAGACCCGGCGCTGGCTCGGTTTTACGGCCATCGTGGTTATTGCCATTATTGGCTTTGGCTTACTAAGCCGTTGGCAATGGGATAGAGCAGACGAACAACGTGCCGAACGCATGGCCATTTCCCAGGCGCAAGTGTTGCGCGATGTTGGCTCAGTTAATGACCTTGACGAGTTTACGCGTGTTCACATCTCGGGGATTTACAACAATGAGGACACCCAATTGGTTCGCCAACGTCCACTTGATGGTGGCAACGGTTATTGGGTAATGACTCCACTAGACACAAATTCCGGGACCAGAATCTGGGTGATTCGTGGATGGGTGGGTGCCTCCACAATTGCCACCGAAGTACCCGCAATTCCACAGTCCCAAACGGGGCAAACCAAGGTGACGGGGGCGGTTCGATTTTTTGAAGAGCCTCTGGAAGATGTATATGGGCTTCCAAGCGGAGTTATTGCCAAAATGTCATTGGAAGAACTAACATCAGGAAATTCCCCGGGTGCCGTTGATAACCGGGTGGTTCAACTGATCTCGTCCACACCCTCTGGTGAAATCGCCATCGTTCCGTTGCCTGATGTCGACGAAGGACAAAATATTTCGTATGCCGTGCAGTGGATTCTATTCGCTCTAGTAGCGATTATCGGTTGGTTTATTTTCTTAAGGCGTGAGGCCGAAACACCTAACGAGTGAATTGAGTTTCATAGAGGTCGGAATAAACCCCACCTTCGGCCAGTAACTCCTCGTGCGTGCCGCGTTGAACAATCTGACCGTCGACAACAACAAGGATTTGATGCGCTCCCCTAATGGTAGAAAGCCTATGCGCAATAACGACCGAAGTACGACCACTGAGGGCATTGTCGAGCGCCTGATGTACGGCCCTTTCACTTTCACTGTCCAGATGAGCGGTTGCTTCGTCAAGGACTACAACTCGAGGTGACTTCAATAGCAAGCGCGCCAGCGCAATTCTTTGCTTCTCGCCGCCGGAAAGCCGATAACCCCTGTCACCAACGACTGTGTCTAGACCTTCTGGCAAGGACGTAATCATGTTCCAGATTTGGGCATCAACACACGCTCGCTCGACTTGCTCCGCAGTTGCGTCGGGCTTTGCATAAAGTAAATTCGCCCCAATGGTGTCATGAAACATATGCGAATCCTGTGTCACGACACCGAGGGCATCACGGAGCGACTCGAAACTGACATCTCGGATGTCCTCCCCACCAATCCGAATGCATCCTCCTACTGGGTCATACAGCCGCGAAAGTAGTGCAGTGATTGTCGTTTTTCCTGCACCCGATGGGCCGACAAGTGCCGTTAGAGTTCCTGCGGGTACATCAAAACTAACGTCGCGCAATACAGGCCCCTCCCCCCCGGCCGAGTCTGTACGGGCTATTGATTCTAGGGATGCCAAACTTACGTCGCTGGCTTTTGGATATGTGAAATCAACGTGTTCGAAGGCGACAGATAAAGGACCACTAGGTAAATTCTTCGCATCTGGCGACTCGACCACAAGCGGTTTCAAATCAAGCACTTCAAATACCCGATCGAATGAGACGAGTGCGGTCATGACATCAACGCGTACATTCGAAATGGCTGTAAGAGGGCCGTAGAGTTGTGCCAATAAGCCAACGAGTGCAAGCAGTGTTCCCAGTGAAATTGCCCCTGTAATGACTAGGTTGCCGCCAAGCCCGTAGGTGACCGCTGTAGCCAACGCGGCAACGAGGGTTAATGCCGTAAAAAACCATCGGTTTGCCATAGCGATCTTGATTCCGGAGTCTCGAACAACCTTCGCTCGGTCACTGAACACCTGAGACTCTTCATTTGGTCGGCCAAAGAGTTTTACTAAAAGTGCTCCAGCAACATTGAACCTCTCCGTCATCTGGTTGCTCATGGAGGCGTTCACGACCATTTGTTCGCGTGTCATGGACTGTAATCGACGCCCCATGTACCTCGCTGGGAGTAAAAATAGTGGCACCAAGATGAGTGAGGCGAGGGTAATTTGCCACGACAAAATAAACATTGTGATTAAGACAATGACGAGTGAAATCATGTTGCCAAGCACTCCACCGAGTGTAGAAGTGAAAGCCTGTTGGGCACCAATCACGTCATTATTCAACCGGGAGATGAGGGCGCCGGTTTGTGCTCGAGTAAAAAATGCGATGCTTTGAGATTGAACATGGTCATATACTTCATTACGCAGATCGAAAATGAGTCCTTCACCGATTCGAGCCGAGTAATAACGACTTACGACCCCCAAGCCTGCATCGGCTATTGCTAATAATGCAATAAAAACTGCTGTCCAGGTTACTAGACTCGCATTGCCTGGCGTGATTCCTTGGTCGACGATTCGGCGGAAGAGCAGTGGCTGCGCAACACTTAACAGGGAAGCTATAACCAAGGTTATAAGAAAGAAAGTGATGAGTATCTTGTACGGTTTTGCGTAACCCAATATTCGTTTGACGGTTTCCCGACTGATCTTGTTGTCTTTGACAGATGAATCTCGCGTCATTGACCGATACATCATCCATGCGTTTTCCATTGACAAGAAGTATTCTCCGAACTATTAATTACTGCTCTGACATGAGTGTGTGAAGATGTAGATGACGGAGTCGCTTGGTCTGAGACCGTCTTTCGGCTACCCAAGGTTCTTCCCCGTAAGCAATCCCGGTCAATAGCGACTTCGCATCGATTAAGGCTTCGGGCATGACTGCCCGCAACGGGTCAATCAGTTGGCTCAGCCCCAAGTCCAGATTTTCCGCAACAACACTCACTAGACCGAG
>Ga0129324_10001660_pt1 | contig 14191 bp, 13 predicted proteins | sample CPBDNA_7_FD_96879 | JGI IMG/M metagenome (GOLD analysis project Ga0129324, IMG submission 96879) | Freshwater to marine salinity gradient microbial communities from Chesapeake Bay, USA - CPBay_Spr_15_0.2_DNA | ecosystem: Environmental > Aquatic > Marine > Coastal | place: USA: Chesapeake Bay... | reverse complement strand
CCGTCCGCATCGTGGTGGCCGAGGAGCCATCCACCTTGGATGCAGGCAATGGTGGCCTTGCCGACTGGCAGGTGAACCGGAACATCGTGGAAGCACTCGTTGATCTAGACGCAGATACGGGCGAAGTACTCCCGTTACTTGCTGAATCTTGGGAACAGGTGGACGATTTGACCTGGGAGTTCAGCCTTCGGGAAGGCGTGACCTTCCACAACGGCGAGCCGTTCAATGCCGAGGCGGTCGTGGTCGCGGTAAATCGCCTCTACGGGCCGGGCGAGATGCTCTTGGCAGCTCAGGGTCTTCCAGAGTTTACGGCCGAAGCAGTCGACGAAATGACCGTCGCCATCTCAACCGCCGACCCAGACCCGATCGTCCCACGAGAGATGTTCTTCATCCCGATCATGGAGCCAGGAGCGACAGGGGACTCACGCAATGTGAGGGATCCTGTGGGGACGGGACCGTATCAGTTCGTCGAGTGGTCGACGTCAGAGATAACTCTTGAGGCCTATGACGACTATTGGCAGGGCGCGCCCGAAGTAGCAGTCATGGAATACCAGTGGAGGTCGGAGTCGCCTGTACGTGCCCAAATGGTCGAAAACGGCGAAGCGGATATTGCCGCTGGAATTGCAGCTCAAGACTTTGGTGGCAACAGGATTGAAACGGTGGCTATCGCAGAGACGGTGATCTTCCGATACGACGTCAACTGCCCACTGTTCACGGATATTCGTGTGCGAGAGGCGATTAACCAGTCGATTGATCGACAGCTCGTGGCCGAAACGGTGTTCGAGGGCCTAGCTGAGCCGGCTGGCCAAATGGTGCCCCCTTCTGTTGTCGGGTTCAGTCCGAACCTCCAGCCGCCGCCCTATGACGTTGACGGAGCGGCTACGACTATCGAAGCCGTAGCGGCAGAGGCAGGTTGGGAGAACAGGGATGTTCAGCTCATATACCGTCCAGACTTCTTCCTAGGAGCCCAGGAGTCATCCGAGGTATTTGCCGATTCCCTGAGACAGCTTGGATTCGACGTAACCCTCGAGGGACTCGACGCCAGCGGTTGGGTTGACGCGATCATTCTCAAGCCAATCCCGCCGGAGCGTTGTGCGATTATTCAGAGCTCGGCAGGCAGCGAGCTGAGGGACGTAGCAAGGACGTTCTCGGCCTACCTTTCCACCGACGGAAACATCTCTCCGGGCTCGGATCCGACCTTCGACTCAACGTTCGAGGAAGCATCCGCCATTGGGGACGACACTCGCGGGGATCGACTTGCGGAGGTCGGCGAGTATCAAGCCGATTCCATGGTCTGGATTATTCCGGTAGTACACCTCCAGAAGGCCTATGCCTTGGGCGAAGGCGTCGAATGGACACCTCGTCCGGACGGTCTGATTCTCGGCTCGGAGATGGGATAGTCGTGATCGACACAGAGGGTCGGGTGTTGGGGGATCCCAACGCCCGACCCTCGAGGGCCTAGGCAAAGGGATTGCATGAAAATCGTTGACGTTTCGCAGAGCCAAGTTGACTCCCACCGCTTTCTGTTGGTCCGCGTAACGACTGACGAGGGAATCGTTGGGTACGGGGAAGAATCCGGATTGACTGGGGCACGCGGAATGGCTTGGAAGATATGCTGATCACCTGGTTCGGCCTAATCGATGCGCGAGTTGGACCTCATGATCAATATATCTAGGGGTGGCGTAGTTGCCGAGGGTGCATTGTTCGAGGCCCTCGTCGCAGAACGCATCGGGGGAGCGGCGGTGGACGTGTGGACCAATGAGCCGGAGACTGCCTCAGCCCTGATGTCACCGAGCACGTTTCCTTTTCATGAGCTGGACAATGTGATCGTCACGCCTCACCTCGCCGGGGCCAGCCAACGCACGTTGGACAACCGAGCTGCCGAGGTCTCGTTGAACATCGAACTCGTTCTTGAGGGCAGGCCGCCGAACAACGTTATAAGCGTCGGCAAAAACGAACTGGCCGGTGAAGCGGGTGGCCGCCCATGAGGTTCACGCTGCGAAGGCTGGGCCAAGCGCTGGTTTCGATGCTCATTCTCTTCTTGCTGGTTTTCGGGGCGACGAGGCTTGCTGGAGACCCCGTCAACATCTATCTCCCCGTGAACGCTTCACAAGAAGCGCGGGAGGAAATGCGGGAGGAGCTCGGCCTCAATCGGCCACTCCCTGTCCAGATAGGAGACTTCCTGGCCGACATTGTCACACTTGAATTTGGCGAATCGATCTGGCAGGGGAGACCGGCCATCGACATCGTCCTCGAGCGACTCCCAGTCACGATCGTCCTCGCCTTGATATCGATTGGCGTGGCTGCACTCGTTGCCGTCGGGATAGGAGTGGTGTCAGCCACGCATCCAGGTTCACGAATTGACCAGTTCCAAAGATTCCTGGCCCTGTTCGGCGCGTCTGTGCCCGACTTCTGGCTTGCATTAATGCTGATACTTGTTTTCGCCTCGATGCTCGGGATTCTCCCCACCTCGGGATTTGGAGGGGCGTCGTATCTGATCCTTCCTGTCATCGTCCTCGCTGCAAGGCCAGCGGGCGTGTTGAGTCAGGTCGTCAGGAACTCACTGCTGACTGAAATCGATGCTGACTATGCCGTCGCAGCGCGCTCACGCGGCGCTTCCTCGCGCTGGGTAGTCACTAGGCACGCGATTAGGAACGCTTCCCTTCCCTCGATCACGGTTGCTGGCGACCAACTGATCCAACTCGTCAATGGAGCAGTCGTGGTCGAGACGGTCTTTGGGCTACCTGGAATCGGCAGCCTCTCGATCGACGCAATCCAAAATCGAGACTTCACAATCCTCTTTGCCATCGTGTTCGTGGTCGCCGTCGGCGTGATCCTGATCAATCTGACGCTTGACGTCGCTTACATGGTCCTCGATCCGAGGGTGCGATATTGACAGCCACAAGGGCCCCTGTTGTGCCCACCCGCCGTTTCAGCATGACCACCTATCTGGCTTTCGGATTCATGTTGCTCGTTTTTGTGATGGCCGTTATCGGGCCCCTTATTGTTCCCGAGAGTTGGCTGGCGCAGGACCTCCGGCTGCGGAATTCGCCGCCCTCCTCAGCCTCGATGTCCCTTTGGCTGGGAACCGACTCGCTGGGTCGTTCCTTGTTGGGCCGGATCATCATCGGTACGAGAACCACGATGGTCATCGCCATCGGCGTGCTGGTAGTCAGCACGGCCTTCGGAGGCGCGCTGGGGGTATTCAGCGGAGGAGCCAGTCGCCGGGTCGATGACCTGGTCATGAGAGTCGTGGACATCGCAACTAGCTTCCCCGCGCTCCTTCTGGCGATTGTGTTCCTTTATGTCTTTGGCTCGAGCCAGTACGGCGTCATCATTGTCCTCGCCTTGACGCGGTGGCCAGTATTTGCCCGACTGGCCAGGGCTGAGACTCTGCGCGTTCGTGAATATGAGTTCGTCAAGGCATACCGAGTGCTGGGCTACAGCCGGCTCCGCGTAGCGCTCGAAGGGTTCATCCCGAATGTAGCCCAGCCCATAGTCGTCCTAGCAATCCTCACCCTTGGTCAGACCATCCTGGCCGAGAGCGCACTCAGCTTTCTTGGCATCGGGGTCCAGGCTCCAGAGGTCTCATGGGGACTTCTCGTCGCCGAAGGTCGGTCCTACTTCCGGAGCGCTTGGTGGATCATCGTTTTTCCAGGACTGATGATCCTCGCAACTGTGCTGTCAGCCACGTACCTGTCGGACTACGCGCACCACCGGGCCAAGAATTCGAATCTTACGCCAGGGGAAATTCATGTCTGACCCCATCCTTGCGATCGAAAACCTCGTGATTGAGGCCGGTGGAACGAGGGTTGTTGATGAACTTTCTCTCTCAATAAGCCCTGGAGAGGTTCACGGTCTCGTGGGCGAATCTGGAAGCGGCAAGAGTCTTACTGCCGCCTCCATAGTTGGACTCCTCCCCTTGGGTCCAAAAGTGACCGGGGGGGAGATTTCATTCAGCGGACGAAGCCTGCTCGCAGCTGATGACGATGAACTGCGACTCGTACGAGGCAGCAAGATCGGATTTGTGTTCCAGGATCCGTCGTCTTCGTTGAATCCTACGAAACGAATCTGGCCACAAGTCGCGGAGTCGCCCATGATTCACAAAGGGATTCCGGCGAAGCAGGGCCGAGCTCTGGCAACCGACCTTCTCGGAAAGGTGGGAGTCCCGAGCCCGGAAATGCGCTCTGGGAGCTATCCCCACCAGCTTTCCGGCGGGATGCGTCAACGAGCGGCCATCGCGGCAGCACTCTCCTCGGAGCCTCGGCTGTTGATTGCCGATGAGCCGACGACCGCCCTCGACGTCACTGTTCAGGCTCAGATACTGGACCTTTTGGATGACAAGGTAAGAACTCACCATCTCGCCGTTCTGCTGATTACCCATGACCTCGGCGTCGCTGCGCGTCTGTGTGACAGTTTGACCATTCTCTATCGCGGGCGCGTACTCGAATCCGGCCCGGCCGAAGCCGTTTTTGGCAACCCCCAGAGCCCGTACACGCGAATGCTTCTTTCCGCAGTACCCACCCTCGACGACACGGCCTCCGGATCAGAGACCTCGGGCGATCGAGGCCTATCTCGTGTACCGCAAGTGGGTCCAACCGGATGCCGTTTCAGCGCTCGTTGTGAGTTCTGGCGAGACGCTTGTTCGGCTGATGAACCAACCTTGACGATTCGAGCCAGCGGACAACTTGCCCGGTGCTTCGCCACGGACCAAGAGGGATGGGTGTGATGGCTGTTCCGAGGCTGGAGGTGAACAACGTCGTAATCGACTACACGACTCGATTGCCAGGAGGTCGGAGTCGGAATCTCAGAGCTGTCGATGGAGTTTCCTTCTCGATTCCGAAGGGCACAACATTTGGCCTGGTAGGCGAAAGCGGCAGCGGAAAGTCCAGCTTGGCTCGCGCAATCGTAGGGCTTGTCGCGATGTCAGAAGGTTCGGTCGCCCTCGATGGAAAGGCGATAGATGCTTCGAAGCCAGGAAAATACGCAAGCCGAATCCAGATGATCTTCCAGGATCCCCTGAGCAGCCTCAATCCAAAGTCCACGGTTTTCAAGGCAATTCGCATACCGCTTCTCCTCCATGGGATATGCGCTCCGGATGAGACCAGGAGTCGCTCTACAGAATTGCTGACTGCGGTTGGGCTGGACGAGAGCTTTTTGGATCGCGTGCCCCGAGAGCTCTCAGGGGGTCAACGGCAGCGCGTCGGGATAGCGCGCGCCCTTGCCGTGGAACCGGAGATCTTGATATGCGATGAGCCGGTGTCGGCCCTTGACGTTTCAATCCAGGCAGAGGTGCTCCAGCTTCTTCAGGCGCTGCAAACAGAAAGGGGGCTCACGTACCTGTTTATTGCGCATGACCTAGCTGTGGTCGCTGGAGTGAGTGATCAGATCGGCGTCATGTATCTCGGCTCTTTGGCTGAGGTGGGATCGGCCGGCCGAATAGTTAGACAGCCACGACATCCGTACTCAAGGGCCCTGCTTTCTGCGCAGCCTGTGCCAGACCCCCTTGTAGAGCGGTCTCGAGATCGGATTGTTCTCCATGGAGACCCTCCCTCGCCATATGAGAAGCAGCTCGGTTGCCCCTTTCAGAGTCGATGCCCACTGTCTAAGCAGCTCGACTCGCCGCGGATATGTATCGAAGAACGCCCTCGGCTTATCGACGTCCATCAGTCACAAGCGCTGGCCTGTCACTTCGTCGACGGCGACCTCGCCGGCACGGACGCAGTGCTCGAGCCAAATCGAGATCACCAAACAAAGGAGAAATGATGAGTCATCAAAGTTCGCCTGGTCAACACAACAGACCGAACCAACTCGGCGGAGTTATCCCTCCGCTGGTTACTCCGATGCATGCCGACGAACGGGTCGACGAAGAGAGCCTACGAGGGCAAGTCGAACGGCTAGTCGCCGCTGGAATCGGAGGTATTTGGGTTAACGGAACCACAGGAGAGTTCCACGCCATGGAGGATGCAGAACGGTCAGAAGTGATTGCGATGGTTGCTGAGATCTACAGGTCGAACGAGTACGGAATCGACGTCGTTGCTCAGGTGGGAGCGCCCGCCACCAGGCGAGCCGTTCGCTTAGCCGAAGACGCGGCTGAGGCCGGCGCCTCAGCTCTGGCAGCAATTACTCCGTTCTATCTCGAATACGAACCGCGGGAATTGATGGCGTACTACGGAGCGATCAAATCGGCAGTGCCTCTACCACTGGTCGTCTACCACCTTCCCTCGATGACCAAGACACGAATCCCCGAGGCGACCATGGTCCAGATGGTTGGGGATGGTCTGGTCGATGGAGTCAAGGACAGTTCAAATGATCTGGGCTGGCTCCGAGCCGTTGTCGATGGCTGTCGCCGACGTGGACTGTCGATTCGCAGCTTCGTCGGAGGAGCGATGCTTGTCGACTCGTCGCTTTTGGTCGGTGCATCTGGAGCGATGTGCGCTATTGCGAATCTCGTTCCTGCTCACTGCGTTGCTCTAGTTGATGCAGGCGAGCGCGGCGAATGGGAGGAAGTAAGACGGCTGCAGGCTCAGCTATCAGATCTCCAACAGCATCTCGGGCTGGCAGGTCGTGCCAACTGGGCACCCACTGTTGCAGTTCTCAAATTCTGTCTGAAAGAACTGGGCGTTATCCGATCTGACGTCTGCGCATCGCCCCTCGAGGCCTTGACGCTGGAGGAGCGAAGAAGCCTAGAGTCGAATGCCTTGCCCATGATCGCCTCAATGGAACACGAAGCGGGCGCGCTGAGATCATCCCTATCTAGCCGATGAGACTTCTTGACGTACGCCACGACTCTGTCTCGATTGGGGCATCAATCAAGAACGCCTACATCGACTTCAGTGAGATGTCAGTGTCCGTTGTTGCATTGGTCACAGATGTGATCCGGGATGGGCGTCGTGTCATCGGATACGGATTTAGCTCTCATGGCCGGTACGCAGTCAACGGTCTATTGGCTGGCCGATTCATCCCGCGCCTTCTTAACGCTGAAGAGAGGGATCTCGTTCACGAGGTCAACGGCACCGAGACCTTCAACCCAGTTCGAGCTCTTGAAGTACTGATGAAGAACGAAAAGCCGGGCGGCCACGGGGAGCGTGCTACCGCTGTCGGTGTTCTCGACATGGCGCTTTGGGACGCCGCTAGCAAAGTTGTTGGCAAGCCGCTGGCCGACCACCTATCTGATGTGTTCGACTTGGAGCCACCGGAAGAGCGCATTGCGGTTTACGCAGCCGGGGGCTACTACTCGGCCGACAAGTCAACACGACAGCTTCGTGACGAACTGAAAGCGTACCTCGACGCCGGCTTCGAGTCGGTGAAGATCAAGGTGGGCGGGGCCCCAATCGTGGAGGACCTCAAGAGGATTGAAGCTGCGATTGATGTAGTTGGATCTGGCGGAAATGTCGCAGTCGATGCCAACGGTCGCTTCGACCTCGCGTCTGCCCTTGAGTTCGCTAAGGAGATCGAGCCCTACGACCTGAAGTGGTTTGAGGAACCCGGGGATCCGCACGATTTTGTGCTCCAGGCCGCGTTGGGAAGCAGCTACAAAGGTGCTTTCGCTACAGGTGAGAATCTGTTCGCCTCCGCCGAGGCACGCAATCTCGTTCGACACGCCGGACTCAATCCCCAAAAAGACTTCCTTCAATTTGATCCGGTACTCAGCTACGGGATCGTTGAGTATGTCAGGACCCTCGAAATGCTCGATACATACGGATGGAGCCCGCGTCGGTGCATACCGCACGGTGGTCACCAGCTTTCCCTTCATTTGGCCGCGGCCATGCGCCTCGGAGGCAACGAGGCCTATCCCGGCGTCTTCCTGCCATTCGGTGGTTTCGGAGACGCCGCCAAGCTTCAAGGCGGTTACGTCGACCGACCGAAGGAGCCCGGAATCGGCCTCGAATCCAATGCACGCCTCTTCGAAGTTCTCGCTGGGTTAGTCGAGCAGGATCAGTTCCAATGACCGGTCAGAGGCTCGAACCGGAGCTGCTGAAATCACGTGTTGATGGCAGCGCTGTCGACGGTGTTGGTCCCGAGTTCACGCACTTATCACCTCTGGACGCAGCGCGAGGTGTCTATACGTTCCATGAGTTCTCGAGGGAGCAGATTGATGAGGCCGTCCAAAGAGCCGCTGTCTCGCAAAGATCCTGGATTCGATCATCCGATTTATCACAGCGCGTCCAAGCAGTTCGGGACTTCTTGGGGAAAGTGGCAGCGCAAGAGGAGTCGCTTGTCTCGCTCATCAGTCGAGAGACGGGTAAGCCACACGATGAGGCCTCGGCAGAGTTTGCGTCAAGCATCAAAGAGGCCTACAACTTCTCAGAGGTTTTCGGTGACCTGGGATCGCAACCGGAGGGAGAGTCGGGGATCGAGTACATGCCGCTTGGTGCCGTGGCACTCATTACCCCGTGGAACTTTCCACTATCTGTTCTCATGCGCAAGCTGACGCCAGCTCTCCTGATGGGGAACTCAGTGTTGATAAAGCCTTCAGAACTTGCCTCGGCTACTGCGATCGAGGTAGCGGACTTGGCAACCGGCACTCTTCCAAGAGGTTTGGTCAACTGCTTGGTGGGTACCGGAGTGACCGGCTCACACCTGGTTGAACACCCACTCGTCAGTGCGGTCTCGTTTACGGGTTCAACCAGTACCGGTCGCGTCATCGCGGAGGTATGCGCCCGGCGTCACGCCAAGTGCCAATTGGAGATGGGAGGCTCAAATCCTGTTGTGGTCGCCCCGGACGCCGATCTGTCGCTTGCGCTCTCGGATGTAGTGACCGCAGCCTTCACCTGTGCTGGCCAGTGGTGTGTCGCCACAAGGAGACTCGTCATTCACGAATCCCTCCTCGACGAAGCGCTAGAACGGTTGACGAACCGAGTAGCTAGCTATCGAGTCGGGCCCGACGGCGACATGGGGCCATTGATCAGACCGGAAGCAGCGGATCGGGTCAAGTCGGTCCTTGAGGAGTATCGCGAGATTGGATGCCGAATAATTGAGGGGTCGGTTCAGCCGGACGCTTTGAGCGGATCTTTTGCGGCCCCCGCGGTGATCGTGGCCCCACCAGTTAGCTCAGTCATTCGTGAGGAGGAGGTGTTCGGTCCCGTGTTAGCTGTTATCCCTTACGCCCAAACGAGCGAAGCCATCGCGATTGCGAATGAGACCAAGTACGCGCTCTCTGCCTCCATCTACACAAGAAATCCAGCGACAGCCAAAGCATTCCTAGCCGAGGTGGAGGCCGGCGTCGTCCATGTGAACCTTCCGACGAACCACCGGTCGTTCGGGATGCCGTTCTCTGGCTGGAAATCGAGTGGGTATGGGGCTCCAGAGTGTGGAGTCGAAGGGTTGCGGTTCTTCAGTCGCCTACGTACCCGATACGCGGCGTGATTAATCGGAGGAAGGTGACGTGCTGATAGTACGAGCGAGCGATGGCCCGCGAGCGACTACCGAGCAACTTCGCGAGGCTCTTGTAGATCATGAGTTCGTGGCTGTGAAGGAGACCCATGTGGGTTCGCTCCTGTCGTCACTCGATGTCCTGATACCAGGTCGCATGGAGGTTGACGCAGCCGTTCTCGGACAAATGAAGCGATGTCGTCTGATTCAGCACATGGGTGCTGGCGTGGACAACATCGACATCGAGAAAGCTCACCAACGCGGAATCTCAGTATCCAAGAGCCCGGGCAAAGCGAAACCTTGAGTTATTGCCGCCAGTTGCAGCGCTAAGAGGACATCGCTGCGCCGGCCGTTCGACCAGCGATGTCCCAATCTGTCGACTCTCTTATATTCAAAGTCAACGGCAACAAGACCTCATGCGAACTATCGGATTTCTTCTCGAGCATTTGCAAGGTGAGATGCGTAGCCCTCATGGCGAAATCAACAATGTCGCGGCGCAGAGTCGTAATTGGAGGGGTATGGAGGGTAGTCAAAGGGCCGTCCTCGCAGGCGGCGAGAGCTAAGTCCTCACCAATTCGAATCCGTCGATCCCTGATCTCACCCAATACCCCTGCAAGAGCCCCGGTGTTTCCATTCCCGACGATAATCGCGGTGGGCGGGTTGTCCAACGAGAAGAGCTCTCGAATTGCTCGGCGACCAAACTCTTCCGAGCCCCTTTCATTCATCTGCAACTCGGGCCGATTTGGTAGGTCAAACTCCTTCATGATGTCTCTATAGGCATACGCTCGCGCTCTGCTTGGATACCCCGAAAGGGAACCATTAATCAGCCCAATTTCCCTGTGCCCTCGGTCGATGAAATGACGAAGGAGCAAGCTAGCGCCTGCATAATGATCAGTAAGAACCGCAGAGATTCCCGGGGTGTCCATTTTCCGATCGAGCAACACTGTGGGAATCGGCAAGTTGGCGAGATCTTGCTGCAACTCTTCTTGCTGGTCGTCTGAGAAGGCGGCTATCAAGCCATCGACACGTCGTTGTTTTAGCAGACGAAGGCTCTCCAGGTCGTTTGCGGGATCGCCGTTGGAATTGGCGAAAATAACCCCGAACCCCTTCACTCGAAGCTCGGACTCAATGATGTCCACCATCTGGGCGATCGCAGGATTGAGGATATCGTTGATGATTACTCCGACGGTATTGGTCGTCCCTCGCCGCAAGCCTGCAGCCAAAAGGTCGGGGTTGTAACCAACTTCTTCCACAGCTGCCAGCACCCGGCCGCGCAGCACTTCGGACACATTGGGATAGCCACCGATGACGCGAGTAACCGAAGCAGGAGAAACCCCCGCTCGGTTCGCAACATCACGAATGGTGGCCATGCAATCAGGACTGCATCTGGGCTAAACGCCCCTCGGAAGTAGGGCCACCGAGTCCGCGTCAGAATCCGCGCAATTGCTTCGCATAACTAAGTATTACCACCAACCAACACCTTGCAGGTAGGCCACGATGCCCAAAATGGGGAGGGCCAGCAAAACAACTCCGCCAACAAACAAGATATTTGACTTACTCAGAGTGAAGCTGTCCACTCCGAAACGCCCCATGATGTACAGGTGGAGTCCCCCAATCGGGCTAATGGCAGCCGAACAGCCCCATGCCGCGGTACACGCCATGGCAAAGAGCGTGGGGTCGGGATTCAGCGGCGCAATTAGAGTTGCGATCACGCCGATGGTGATGATCGGGTGGATTCCAAGTGTCGATAAGGCGACCACGAGAATCACAACGACCCATGCAAAAACAACCCCGAAATCCACGCGAGGTAACGAGATTTCAGTCGTCGATAGGAAGAGGGAAAAGCCCACGGCAAGGACACCTGCTGACGCAAACAAACTTGACTCTCCACGCATGGTTGGCAAGACGTCCCTCACGTGTCGGAACAATATCGCTCCCATCGAGCGTGGGCTCCGCAAGGCCAACAGCACGACCGTAATCAGCAAAGAACATAGGAGAACAAGGTTTGTGGTTCTAATGTCTGGCCACACCCAGTGGGACCACACGACCAAAAAAACCATCATTAGCGGAAGAAAAATCACCCTTGGGCTGAGCGGATATCCACGATACAACGGTGCTGTGTCACCAAGCCTTTTGATGACTCCCCACGTGCCGAGAACCAGCGCCAGCATCGCAAGCAGAAAGCCAGCGGCAATGAGGATCGATACATCCGCGCCAGGTGCAAAAGTCAGTGCCGCGGCTGCCGCCGCCCAAAAAGGTGACCAGAAAGCTGCGATTGAGAAGGTCCGGGAAAGCAACAGAGCGTTGGGCAGGCTCATCTTTTGGACACCACGGAGGCGATCGCCAACGAGAATCACTGCGCTGAGGCTTATCACACTCCCCAAGAGGTGCGTGACCAGAGCTGTGCGAAAGACTGCCGGTTTGCCTCGAAGTCGGAACCCGATTTTCGAGTCTGGCCTCGCCACGATTGCCACGAAAGAGGCCGACAGGATCATTGCCACAATGTCTTGATTGACGGCCAGAACCTCGGAGACATCTGGAGAATATCCTCTAGCCACTCCAGCGAATGCGAGCCCAATCCCGACGGCACTCAAGATTGAAATCATGACCTTTTGCGGGCGGACTAAGCCAGAGAAACCAGCCACGGCAACCAGCAACAAGAACAAACCAGCAAGCGGTCGGACTGACTCCACCAAGATTCCAGCGGCAACAGTGCCCACCAGAAGGAGCATGAGAATCGGGAGCAGGGCATCTCGCCCGCGGGAAAACAGCGACTTCAGCTTGGGCACAGTATCTGGCTACTCACGCAACCCGATACCGTGCGGCACTAATCATGATCGGCCATCTACTGCAGCTGGGCCAATATTGGAGCGAGAGAAGCCTTTTCCTCCAGTCCAATACCAGGCACCGAAGGCAATCCCACGTAACCATCCACAACTTCAATGCCATCAGCAAAGCCACCGAACGGCTCGAAGATTCCCGGATAGGATTCCGAGCCTCCAAGCCCACAGGCCGCGGCAATTGCGAGGTTGAACTGATGCCCGCCGTGGGGAACACATCGCTCCGCGCTCCACCCGTTCACCGCAAGATCGGCCAGCGTCTTCTGGTACTCGGTGAAACCATAACTCAGTGCTGAATCCATTTGAAGGACATCTCGGTCGCTTCTGAGCCCCCCGTACAGGACTAGGTTATTCGCTTCTGAGCGGGAGAGGAGATTCTCCCCAGTCGCAAGCACGCCTTCATATGTCTCAGCAACTGCGCGAAGACCCTCGAAATCCAGCGGGTCAGTGGGCTCTTCGTACCAATGCAGAGGATAGTTGGAGAGGGCTTGCCCGTAACGAACCGCCTCTTTGCCGTCAAATCGACCATTGGCATCAACGGCGAGTGTGACCCCTTCGGGGAGCACCTTCAGCACGGCCTCGATTCGCTCACAGTCAGCCTCTAACGAGGCTCCTCCGATTTTCATCTTCACCGTGCGATAGCCCATGTCAACGTAGCTGAGCATCTCGGCTTGCAAGGCGTCAACGCCCTGGCCGGGGTAGTAGTAGCCACCAGCGGCATAGACCCAGACCTTCTCTTTCGGGGTACCAATTCCAGCGCCAGTGGTTTGTGCCATGAGGTCCTGCACCGGCTTTCCAGCCAGTTTGGCGGCCATATCCCAAGCCGCCATATCGAGCACTCCGATTGCGACCGCTCGGTCACCGTGGCCTCCTGGCTTCTCGTTGGTCATCGCGGCTTTCCAGATGAGCTCCGGATCGAGAATCCCCGTCTCCGGGTTAATCAGCGATTCCGGCTCGGCCTCGAGTACGCGTGGGACTACCCGGTGGGACAAGATTCCCGGCTGGGCGTATCTCCCGTTGGAGTTGAAGCCGTAGCCAATGACTCGCTTTCCGTCCCGAAACTCGTCTGTTTCGATTGCCAGAACGCTGACATCCATCTTGGAGAAATTGATGAACGCATTGGCCATCTCTGATTCGATCGGCACCGTCACGTGGCGAATATCTGTGATTTTCATAGGTTTTCCAATCCCCCTACAAGACTCCAGCAACCTGAAGAGCTTCTCGAATTCCACTAGACGCGTTTGCCTCAAGAGGCATCAGCGGAGAGCGGACCACGGCATTCTTCAAGAGACCGCGTTCCACCAGACCCAGCTTCATCGCCATGGTCGACTCCATATGTGACTCTCGGTGATAGACCGCGCGGGTAATCGGCATCATCCGGTCGTACACTTCCTTCGCGGCGTCATAATCGTGTGCTTTCGCTTTTTCCAATAGTTCAACCATCAGCTCAGGAATCAACGCCGCGTACCCCACCAGAGCCCCGTCACACCCGGAATCGATTTCAACCATTCGCAGTATGTCACTAAGGTCTCGAAGTCGACCGAGCCGTCCTCGTGAAACGGAGTCACGATTGCCGGGGTGACCCCTCGCAAATCTGGCGTATTCACTTTTCTCCACAATTCTCTGGGCGCCAATGCCCAGTTTTGGAGGCCTCTTGGCAGCCATGAACGATGATTCTCATTTGACGAGGCCCTACCTTTTGTCCCTTTCGTACGAGCTGACCCAGATACTTCGTGGCCCTAATTTTTTCGTGACAAAGGGGTGGGTCGTGCTCTAGATTGAAAACGATACCAGAATTTTTCCGCGAAAGGAAGCCAGAAGATGAATTCCTTGCAGACAGGTTTTCCTCGCGATGCTGACGTAATAGTTGTGGGCGGCGGTGGATCGGGTTTGGCTAGCGCTCTCTCTGCTGCGCAAAAAGGATTATCAGTGGTGTTGCTCGAGCGCCAGTCCGAGATTGGCGGGACCACGGCAAT
>Ga0129324_10001655_pt1 | contig 14221 bp, 10 predicted proteins | sample CPBDNA_7_FD_96879 | JGI IMG/M metagenome (GOLD analysis project Ga0129324, IMG submission 96879) | Freshwater to marine salinity gradient microbial communities from Chesapeake Bay, USA - CPBay_Spr_15_0.2_DNA | ecosystem: Environmental > Aquatic > Marine > Coastal | place: USA: Chesapeake Bay... | reverse complement strand
TATAATTTCACCTATGGCGATAGTTCCAGAAACATCTACTGTAATTGTCCAACCTACATAATAATCATCTGTAGAATTAGCTGAACTAGATAGTATTAAAGCCGATTGCATAGTCCCTGTTTCAGGGGCCCACGTTAACTTATAAGTTGTATTTGTTGTTGGAAGAGTTGTCATACTACTTGATAAAGTAGCTAATTTAGAGCTACCTACATAATCAACGATTATTCTTTTATAATTAGGGTTTACCGTTTCAATAATCCATCCATTATAGTAATCATTTGATGAACTAGCATTGGATGATAAATATATTTGTGAAGTATTAGTTGTTGTGTTACTTACAGTTCCATTTTCTGTGATAACACCTCCGTTTAATCCACTCATTGTATCTATTTCAGGTGGATAACTTAAATCATATCCAGTTCCAGAAGATACTATATTTGTAGAAGTAATAATCCCTTGTGAATTTGATGTAATAGATATTTGGCCTCCAGAACCAACGCCTTGGACTGTTAATGAATCACCTAAATTACCTTTATCGGGTGGTAATTCCATTGTATAACCTGGTTTCGCACTAGATGATGCCGATCTAAAACTTGAATAATTATTCTGTCCGTGGGAATACATTCTCATCTCACCTCTATTAAGGACACTTAAGTTTCCGTAAGTGTCAATTTTAACTCTATCACCATTGTATGAATCTTTACCTACACCAGTTGTTTGAAATAATAACTCAGAACCTAAATAATTATTATTATTTACTGTAAAGTTCCCACCAACTACTCTTGAAAAGATAGATGCTGTATTATAATAAGTTGTTGTATCAGATAACAATGGTAAAAAGTTAATTGAACCAATCTTATCATGATGTATTGTTTTTGTTAAACTCTTTGCCGTTCCACGTGATCTTTTAAATAAAAAATTATCACAATCACAATCGTCTATTTTTGATAAAGTAAAGATATCGTAGTTTGTTTGCATATTAATTCCATCTATGGATTTGTTAGAATCTAAAACTAACATTTTAGATGGACCGGCTTTCCCATTGACGACATCATTTATTTTAGAGAAATCTTTATCTGTGACTTTCTGTTCTGAATTTGTAAAAGGATCAATAAGTATAAAATCCCCTTTACACTCTACGTTTTTAGATATTGTAGCCGTATTATCAAAAACAGATGCAGCATATTTATCAATATCCCCGATACCCAGCGTTCCCATTTGTTAATTAAATATATATATATATATTATTTATTAAATATAATCATACGATTAATATATAAAAATAAAATATATTAAATATCATATAATGATATTTTTACTTTTATTTTCGTTATTTAAATACGTTTATTCTCAAGATAATCATAACTGTAATGTAGCGGGTGGATATACATGGTGTGATTATAATCACAGATGTTTGAATAATCAGTATGAACCATGTATACCAATAACAAATGACTGCATCGATTGTTTAACTACGAACTTTGGAAATAATTTAAATTGTGGTAGAGATTGTACGATAGAAAATTTAATAAAATTAAGAGATAGTGGTATATTAGTTACAGATGAACATGGATGTTTAGATACACAAGAAATAGAATGGTGTGAGTTATTAAATAGTTGTATATTGAAGTCAGATTCTTGTCCTTTACAAGAAGATATCTGTCAACATATAACATGTCCTATATTTTGTGAAAATGGATATCAAGAAAATTCAAATGGTTGTCAAATATGTGAATGTAATTTAATGAGTGATGATAGTTGTCCTTTAGATATGCAAATATGTAATCCCCATAATAAAGTGTGTCCTGTAACATCTGAAATAACACAATGCTCTACAGGTGGTATTCCTGGTTATACTACATATGAACTTTCTTTAAAGATAATGGATGATGATATCTATAATATTTTCGCACTTTATGGTGATGGTAATAATCAGGAACAACACATGATGACAATACCGGCTTCATATCAAGCTAATGACGTATTTAATTCTGATTTTGGAGGTGTCCTGGAAGAAATAATAGATATAAATCCAAAATTAAGATATGATTCGTGGTTAACTATAGGTGTAACAAATGGAGATATGGACCATACCGTAACTTCTATTGGTATTGATTTTGATGGTTGGAATGAAATGAATAGCTTAACTATTGATAATGGAGCTATTTTTCTATTAGATCCACAAAGTGAAAATATATTTAATAATGATAATAATATTGTTATCGCCCATTTAACTATAAGGAGTGATTTAAGAGAAACTGCTATATTTAATGTCCAGGGTAAAACAAATGGCGGAGGTTCATGGAAACAAAATAATATTGTTTTTGATTTGAAAAATCAAGGGGGAACGAATAATGTATTAATAGGTCATTAAAGTGAATCCTTTTGTGTATAATAAACCGATACAGAATAAAATATAAACCCTAATAAAATATGTACCTTATGTGAAGGACATTTCATCGTTGATTTAAAAGTATTATTTATCATATCTACAACTTGACAGTGCATTGAATGGGGAAATAATCCCCAAAAAATAGCATTAAAAACTATAAAAAACAAAATAATTTTATTCATATTATATATATATAATGGATAAAAAAGATGAGAAAGAAAAAAGAAATAGAAACTTAATATTATTTGGATTATTAGTTATTATTTTATTTTTAATAATTTATTTCAAAAATAAAGGTGGTAAATTGGATAGTATATCTTTCGGAGAGGCTTTAAAAAAATCAAAAATAAAAAAACGAGCATCTAAATATATTTAAAAATTAAAATGCTATATTATTATAAAAAGAAAGAATGGAGGGTGTAGATTACAAGAACTTTGACATTGTTGTAAGTAAGATGAGAAGCTTTTTTAAGGATGTAAAGGGATTTGTTGAGGTTCATCCCCAGAATAAAAAGTCTATCCTAGCAGCCTGCGAGGATCCTAAGACTATCGCAACTTATAACTATGAAGGTCAGATTTGGCCTCTTCCCCAGACTGGGCAGATGTGGTTGGAACACTATCTTCTAGAACATCCAGAAGAGAATGGTTTCTTCTGTGTATCTACATCATACCGTAATGAGCCTGACCCGGTTCCAGGACGTCATGACCGTATCTTCCCTATGTTCGAGTTTGAACTTAAGGGTGGTATTGATGAATTGAGGAAGTTGGAGGGAGAATTACTTGATTATCTAGGATTTAACAGAAAGGAAGATGGGACTTTCCCATCTGGTGATTATGATGATGTATGTAAGACATATGGTGTAGATGTTGAAACAGGTGAGCTTGAGGACGAACACGAAGAGCGTCTAGGAGAAGACCATGGTCCTATCTTTTTCCTTGAGAATTTCCCTGAGCGCACTAGCCCCTTCTGGAATATGCGTCTTCATGATAGCAAGAAGCATTCTAATAAGATTGATGTTATCATGCATGGTATCGAGACTATTGGTAGCGCAGAACGTAGCACTGATCCTGAAGCAATGAGAGATACATTCTACACCATTTCAGGTGGAGAATACGCAAATACTCTATTTGCTCAGTTCGGTAAGGCCCGTGTGGAGACTGAACTAGAAGACTTCCTTAAGAGGCCTTTCTTTGAGAGATCCGGAGGAGGTATTGGTGTAACACGTATGATTCGTGCTATGAGACTTTCCAATCTAATTAATTAGATAGTTCTTCTCTAAGTTCCATTAGTATTTTTCCGTGATTGTTTTCCCCTCCTGACTTTTTAACACCCCAATAATCATCGATTCTGAATCCACTGTGAATTAGTTTTTTATTCCCTGTATTGATAAGTTTATCTAAAAATTCTTGATTTGATACATAATATTCTCTTGTAATTTCCTTCATTATTTTTAGTTTTACTTTATCCCAATCTTGCCTTAAAGTAAAGCCATTTTCTTCAAATGATTTTCTTCCACCAAATTTCTTGGCTATATTTGGTTCGAGTACATCAGCTACATTGGTTGACAATGCAATTCTATATTCGTCGACCCTTTCATCATTGTCGTCTACCTTTTGAGCATGGAAAGCATTTTCAACGGATGAATATTCCATATCATTGTATTTAAAAGGGTTTGCTACATTGAATGTTGAAAGCCATTTATTATCTTTTGAATTGCTGAAGTATTTCATTTCTTCGATGGGTTCTTCTTCTACTTCTTCCATTTCTTCTACTTCTTCCATTTGTGGTTCTGGTTCATAAAAACCTACATTAATAATATCTTTGGGAACAAATACACTTTTTCCATCGGAGTCTATAACTTTAATAATTTTTGTTTTTTCGGATGTATTTACAGCTATATTACCGTTAAATAATACACTATTCTTTTCCCACGAAACTTCTTGTCCCTTTGTAAAGATATATTTGGTTGGTTTATTAGATACGTTACATTCTTTTTTTGATAAATTATTCTTGAATAATTTATATCCAGAAATATGTTTTTGTAAAACGGCTCTAATAATAGGCGGATCTTCTATTTTACGCCATATTTTATTTTGTGAAAGTAATTTTTCTTTAACCATTTCATATAATGGTTTTAAATTAATCTCGCCTTCCCCCGTATCCCCCCATAACTCTAATAATTGTTTTTTAGTTTCATAACCATTGCATGATATGATATCTTTTACAATATCTCCTATAATAATATCATTTTCTTCTCCACCTTTTTTCTTTTTTGTCTTATTTTCCAAACCTTTGATATCGATTTCAACGATGGGAGATTCAATTTGTAAATATGGATTGAAAGTATTGATCATCTCATTTACCTCTCTATATTCTATATTTAGTTGTTTAACAAGGTTAATATATTCTACTCTCAATGATTTCTTTAATGTTCCATCTAGAATAGGTTCTTTTAACTTTTTTTGTATCTCTTTGCATTTCTTTGTTTTATCAACACGACTTTTGTAAAACTTATAAATATGTTCTTTTTTATTTTCAACATTAATCTTATAGAACTTTTCTGTAATTTCAGATACTTGTTCTTCTATGATCTTCTTTTTTATATTTTGTTCTTTTAATTTAGATGAAACATCAATATACTTATTAATTTCTTCCAAATTAATTTCGTCAATTAATTTATCATTGAGAGCTTTAATATCTCTTTCGTAGTGAAGATATTTTGGAAACTTAATACTTATTTTTACACCACACTCTTTTCCACCACCCCCACAATTAAGAGAAACTTCATCATACTTTTCTAGAAAAGTTTTTTCATTAGGACAGTTATTACACGAAATATATTTATCTTTCATAGATAAATATTTTACTTTTTCGTCATAAAATAATTCTATACTTTCGAGGTATTCGTCTACTTTTGACATTTATTATTTATAATTATAAATATATTAAAGTATGGACTAATTATTGATTTCTATAATATCTTTTAATTTTTCTAGCTTTTCCTCAATTTCTTTTCTTTTTTCTTCTTTTTCTTCTCTTCTCTTTACAAGAAATAAAATCCCAACTAATATTCCAATGACTGCTAACATATTGATTATGGATATCAAATTTAATTTATCGTCCCCCTTCTTTATTTTTTTAATTTCCGTAATTTTTGGTTCAATTAATTTATTTTCTTTTAAAAAATAATTTAAATCAACTAAACAAGGTTTCATAAATATATAAAAAAAATATTTTAAGTTAAAATATTAAACAAAATCATCTTTTTGAACACACACATATACATAAATTAACAATGAAATAACGAGTGTTATAAGCCAAAATGGGAAAATAGTTTTGGTCTCTCCAGAACCAAAGTCTTTTAAATTACCATTGGAATCGAAACATATCTGTGGCTTGTAATAATAGACTCCAACATTAATTATAATAAAAATGATCAACACTGTTTGAAGTTTAGAATCTATTTCAAACATTTATATTATATATATTTATTTTTTAGTTAATAATCATCATCATCAACAAAAACCCAGTCATTTAATTTAATCGAATTAATGACATTTAATTCAATATAGGTCTTTTTATTTTCACTTGTTAGAAAATAAAAATCTTTGTTTTCTTCAACATAATATTTAAGTCCTCCGAGAACAACTTTTATAAAATTAATCAAGTTTTTCTTTTTATTATTATTCATTATAATTATATCTTTGGTTCTATTCTGTATCGCAAAATTAAGTTCGGATATTTCTATTCTATCATTTCGTTCAATTAATATCTCTCTTATTTTATCATCTAAAATTTTCGAACCTTCTTCTTTAGAAATATTCCATTTATAATTTTTGTGAACCATATATCTAATTTGAATATATTTTGGGGAAATGTATATTTTTGATAAAAAAATAATTTGATTAAAATATAATGTTTTACTTATATTTAAGGATATTTACATATACATGTGTTCGGGGGGTTTAAAATTTTCTTCTTTTTTAGAAATGAGTTTTTCGATTATATCTTTATTTACTGTAAGTGGAAACTTAAAGTTTTCTATTTCAAAATCTAATGGAACATTTTTATCAGAACTTTCTTTCTTAGAAAGGTTATAGATGTTTATTTTTGCTATAATTGTTTCAAGACACCTTTTCAAATTACGAACACCTTCTTCCTTTTGAGTATAATTTTCAATTATATAAAGCAGAGCTTCTTCTGTAAATACTATATCATCTCTGTTAAAGACAAATGTATCCAGTAGTTCTGGTAAAATATATTCAATACATATATTTACCTTATCTTTTGGTTTAAAACCCTTTGTGTTAATAACATACATCCTATCCTTAAGGATACGGTCTACTCTAGTTTCATCATTGAATGAGAATATGAATAATGCTTTAGATAGATCGATATGGACACCTGGGAAATAATTATCTTGGAAAAGACTATTTTGAGAAGGGTCTGTAAGGTGTGTTAGAAGATGAATTATTTCCTCTCCCTTCTGTGTTTCACTGACTTTATCTAACTCATCAAAGTAAATAATAGGATTCATACATTTCGATTCAATAAGTATATCTATTATTCTTCCCCAATGAGAACCTTCATATGTATAAGAATGACCATCAAAGAATGCAGAATCAGATGCCCCACCCAATGCTATGAAAGCAAATGGACGGTCAATAGCTTTTGCAATACCCTCTTTTACAAGTGTTGTTTTACCATTACCCATCGGTCCCTGAAGTGCTAAAACATTTCCCTGAGATGTAGGATTCTTAATCCACTTACCGATTACCTGGAGAATATGAATTTTAGCTTCTTTGTGACCATAAATAGCTTTATCTAAAGTATTATATGTATCATAGATAAAATCTTGTTTTTCCCAATTTTCATTTTCATTGGATATACCCAATTCCTTATATTTTCCAAATGGTATCTTAATAAGACCATTTATCCACTTATCCATCTTACAATATTCCCCTGTAGAAACATCCATCTCAGATAATTTATTAATATTTTCAATCGCCATTGATTTTGTTCTAATATCCATTTCAGAATCAAGTACTTTAAAACGTAGGGGTATATTTGAATTGTTCATTTCTTTTATTTCCTTTAAGTCATCAATGTGTTTTATCTTAGTTTCCTGTTCCAGATTTTGAAAATATTCTATTTCTTCATCTTCATTGATATCATTATCAATAAGTTCTATGAAAGTATCATCATATTCATCATAATCAAAATCGGATTCTTCATCTGAAGATTCTTCTTCAGCAGTATTAAATGACCCTTCATCTTCATCTTCATCTTCATCTTCATCTTCTTCTTCATCTTCTTCTTCTTCATCTTCATCTTCATCTTCATCACTCATTTCATTTTCTTCATCACTCATTTCATTTTCTTCATCACTCATTTCATTTTCTTCATCACTCATTTCATTTTCTTCAAGGGCTTCAATCAATTCCTCTACATTTTCTTTCTTCTTTTTCCTTTTATTTGGTTTTCCAATATTACTAAGATCACCGGACATCATATTAAGTAACATATATGGAAGCATAAGTTCTATAATACTATTTTTATTCATATTTTTCTTTTTTCTTTTTTTCTTCATTATCGGTTTTCTTTTGAGGGGGATACCACCTCTAAGTCTAGCTAATTCTTTTTGAAACATTTCATTATCAAAATCAAGTGTTAAATTGGTATCATCAATTAATTCTTTAATATTTCCATTTTCATCAATATCATTACAATCTTCAATTTGAAGTGAAATATTATTATTATCTACTTCGTCATTTTTATTTTTCTTAGAACGGGTAATCATGGAATGGTTGTTGATTGTTTTTTCGTCCATTATATTTATAATATTGTTTTGATTAATTTTATATAATTTAAATTTTCAAATTTAAATTTGATTATTTACTTAAAAAAAAAGATAATAGATAATATATATATGAATACCGAACATATTGAACCCGAAACAAATAATGTGGTGGGTGTGCAATTCAGTATTATGGGTCCGGATGAAATAAGAGACCGCTCTGTCGTTGAGATAAATAAACATGAAACATATGAAAAAGATAATCCAGTTGTAAAAGGTTTGTTTGATCCGAGGATGGGGACAACTGAAATGGGTAAAGTTTGCGCTACATGTGGTCAGAATAATATCAATTGCCCAGGTCACTTTGGACATACTGAATTAGCTCGTCCAGTTTATCACTGGCAATTTATTTCATATGTTCAAAAGATTTTGAAGTGTACGTGCCTCCAATGTTCAAAGCTTTTAATAAATAAAGATTCAGCTCAAGTTAAGGATTTAATGAAAAAACCAAGTAAATTCCGTTGGAATGAAATATATAATATGTGCCAAAAGATTAATCGATGTGGGCAAGAAACAGATGATGGTTGTGGGGCAAGGCAACCGGATAAGCTAAAATTAGATGGAATGGATGGTATAAGTGCCATATGGAATAAACTTGAAAATGAGACAATTAAATCGCAAAAACTCACAATTGAAAAGGTAAAAGAAGTATTTGAAAGAATAAGTGATGAAGATGTAAACATCCTTGGATTTTCAGATACATGGTGTAGACCTGACTGGCTTATATGTAGTGTTTTCTCTATCCCACCCCCTTCTGTGAGGCCTTCTGTTAAGCAGGATGATTCTCAAAGAATGGATGATGATTTAACACATAAGCTTTGTGATATTATCAAATGTAATAATACTTTGAAAGCAAAAATTGAATCAAATAGTCGCATTGAAATTATTGATGATTGGTCTAAGGTTCTACAATACCATATCGCTACAATGGTTGATAATGAATTACCTGGTATTGCTCAGGCAGTCCATCGTTCAGGAAGGCCCCTTAGAGCGATTCGCCAAAGACTAAAGGGTAAAGAGGGGCGTATTCGTAGTAATTTGATGGGTAAGCGTGTTGATTTCTCAGCTAGAAGTGTAATTACCCCAGACCCTAATATAGAATTAGATCAATTGGGGGTTCCAATCGCAATTGCTAAGAACCTCACATATCCTGAGATAGTAAACAATTACAATATTAAAAAGCTAAATATTCTCCTTAATAATGGAGTCGATGGTTATCCAGGCATCAAATCAATTGATAGAAAAGATAAAACAAAGATAACGATTACACATTCAAATATCGATGATATTGAATTATTTAATGGAGATGTTATTCATAGACATTTAATGGATGGGGACCATGTTCTATTTAATCGCCAACCTTCACTTCATAAAATGAGTATGATGGGGCATAGAGTAAAGGTAATGAAAGGGAATACTTTCCGCCTCAATGTTAGTGTGACACCACCATATAATGCAGATTTCGATGGTGATGAAATGAATATGCATGTCCCACAATCAATTTCATCTGTATCTGAATTAATGAACATTGCTTCAGTCGTTTATCAAATTATTTCGCCAAGGGAAAATAAACCAATCATTACAATTGTTCAAGATACTCTCCTCGGAATTAATAAGCTAACTAAGGGGGAGCAAATAAAGTTCTTAGGTAAGGGTGTCGATGGTTATCATTTCTCAAATAATACTAATATTTATCCTATTAAAAAGACAACCGAAAAGATTGGAACAGAAAATGTAGAAACATCCTATTTCACACGAAATCAAGTTATGAATCTAATATGTACTTTAAGCACATTTAATGGACTTATGCCAGAATCAACAATTACAAATAATGTTTATGGTGAAGAAGTAGAACTTTGGTCTGGAAAATCAATTATTTCATATATAATACCAGATAATATCAACTTATCTATGAATAATAATTCATATGATGCGAATCCAGTTGATGAACTTAATAAGGTTATCATAGAAAGAGGTAATTTAACTTCGGGTGGGTTAGATAAGGGAGTATTTACAAAAACATCGAAAGGCCTTATCCATACAATTTACAATGACCTAGGTCCAAAAGCTACAAAAGACTTTATTGATGACCTTCAGAAGATATCTAATTACTTCTTGATTATTGAAGGATTTAGTGTTGGTATAGGCGATATGATTGCCGATGAAAAAACTAATGTTAAGATTAAAGAAGTAATTGAAAATAATAAACTTAAGATTGATGAAATTATGCAAGAGTTCCACCTTAATATCTTTGAAAATTATTCTGGAAAAGATAATAGTGAATATTTTGAAAGTAAGGTAAATAGTATCCTTAATAAGACCCTTTCATCGACTGGAAAAATTGGTCTTGAAAACTTAGATCAAAAGAACAGAGTTACTAATATGGTTAATTCGGGCTCAAAGGGAAAGCCAACTAATATTGCTCAAATTGTAGCTTGTCTAGGACAGCAAAATGTAGAAAGTAAGCGTATCCCATATGGTTATCAAGATAGAACTCTTCCACACTACACTAAATATGACGATTCTTCGGAAGCAAGAGGATTTGTAGAAAACTCATTTATATCGGGTCAAACACCACAAGAATATTTCTTCCATGCTATGGGTGGTAGGGAAGGTCTTATTGATACCGCTGTCAAAACATCTGAGACAGGTTATCTACAAAGAAAACTTGTAAAGTCTATGGAGGATTTAAGGGTTGGTTACGATTCTTCTGTGAGAAATAATTCGGATTGTATCGTTCAATTCGTATATGGGGAAGATGGTATGGATGCTTGTTCTGTGGAGGTTCAATCCCTTATGATACTAGATATGGATACAGACAAATTATGTAAAAATTATCTATTCACTGATAAGACAAAATGGAAAGAACTTTTAACACCAGATGTTGTCAAAAGCCTAAGTAAAGATATTAATAGAGAAATGGAAGAGTCTTTCTATGAGATTCTGAATCATAAATACTTTATCTTTAATGAAGTTATTTCAGACAATAAAGTAACTAATACGATTCATTTCCCCATACATATCAATCGTATTGTTAAAAATATTTGTGTTCTAGAAAATGAAAGAGCGAGTATTTCTCCTTCAGAAATACTCGATAATAACTATATTTTACAAGAAAAAATGATTGTGAATGATTCATTTAAAAATAATACAATGTTGAAGATTCTAATAGATATCCACTTACATCCAAAGACACTTATTACAAAATATAAGATTCAAAAGGAGGAATATTACGAAATACTCTCTATTATCGAAAAAACATATGAAAAATCAAGGATTGCTCCCGGTGAAATGGTTGGTGCTATTGCTGCTCAGAGTATTGGTGAACCAGCTACGCAAATGACACTCAATACATTTCACTATGCTGGTGTAAGTGCTAAATCGAATGTTACGAGAGGTATCCCTCGTTTAAGGGAGCTTCTAGGGGTAACAAAGAACCTTAAGGCTCCATCAACTATTATCAGGTTGAAAGATGAGTTTGGACTCCATCAAAATAAATCACAGTATTCTAAGAATAAACTAGAATATACTGTCCTTCGAGATGTTGTGACTAAGAATGAAATATATTATGACCCTAAGAATAATGTATATGATTCAGAAATTGAAGATGATATGGGTATGCTTGAGATGTATAAAGAGTTCTTAGATTTTGAAAATGGGGAGGATTATGAATATGAAGAGAAATGTCCATGGATTATTCGTTTCACATTCAATAAGGAACTTATGATGGATAAAGGTATTATTATGGAAGATATTTACATCGCCATTATGAATTATGATATTGATAAACTCGAGTTCATATATTCCGACGATAATTCAAGTGAACTAATTGGGCGTGTATCTATACGAGCTGAAATAAATGGAAATAAAGATGAACAACTTAATGGTTTATCTGACCAGACGGATGTTCTATCGATCTTTAAAAATATTCAAGAAGACATACTTAATAATGTTGTAATCAAGGGTATCAAAGGAATCACCAACATAGTTATGAGTGAAAAAGATGTCTATTCATACAATGAGAATGAAATTATCAATGATAAAACATGGATACTTGAAACCGATGGTGTAAATCTACTAAATGTATTTAATTCTAGATATGTTGATTTTATCAACACTTATTCAAATGATATTATTGAAATCTATGATGCACTTGGAATTGAAGCGGCTAGATTACTTCTAATTGAACAAATTACAGAAGTTATTGAATATGAGGGTTCGTATATTAATGATAGACATATAGAACTTCTATGCGATATAATGACAAATAAAGGTATATTAACCGCTATTAACCGACAGGGAATTAATCGTGGAGATATTGGGCCTCTTGCAAAATGTTCTTTTGAAGATACAACGGATCAATTAATTAAAGCTGGTCTACACGGGGAAAAAGATAAACTCAATGGTGTATCTAGTAATATTATGATGGGGCAAATAATCAAAGCCGGGACCGGGCTATGTGATTTATACCTCGATGAAGAAAAAATGATAAAAGAAATATCTGATATATCATTTTCCCAAGAAGACTTTGTAGAAGTCACAAATAAGAATATAGATGATCTTCTTGCAGAAGAAGACCAACAAGAACAAAAAGAAGAAGATTATTGTGACGATGATAATTTTGAGTTCTCAATATAATTAGAGATTATCACAATTATTAATATACTGTAAATCATCCAATTTAATATTTTTTATATTTCTCATAGATTCGCATCTATTTCTATTTTTTAAATTATTCATATTGTATAATTTTGATAATACATTATCATTTAACATTTCTTCTGTTATTTCTGAACCACCCTTCATTTCTATATCCAATTCATCTTCAAAATTATCATTCATTTCATCTAAATTATCATTCATTTTTTTTATAAAATCATTGTTTTGATTATTATCTAAAACAAATTTTTCTTTGAATTTCTCAATCTGAACTTCATCCATACCTTCATTAAATTTATTTCTCGCTTCTTTATTATTTTCCATTATTTCTTTTTGTCCTTTAATTAATTCATCTTTTTCTTTATTTTTTTGTTTAACATCATCTAACATATTTACTCTTCGTTGATTTAATTCACTACTTTTTTGTTTTATAATAGGTAAATCTAATTTGTATATTTTCTTTAATAAACTGTGGGTATCGCTTTTTGATGTACTGTTTCTTCTTAAAACCTCCATTGCAATATGATAAGAAAGTAACCTTTGCCTTATTTCACAGAAAATAAGTATAATCGTTAAATCTATTTTATTTAATTTTGACGTGTTTTGATTGAGTATTGATTTATATTCGTCATATAAGTATAATATACTCCCTTTACCTTTCATGTCACATTCGATACAGCTTTTAAAACTAACTTTCCTTAAAATACGATCCAAAAATGTCTGCGGTTTTTTAGAGCAATCTAAAAGGCGTTTGTGAAGTGCAGAATGAAATGATTTTTTCATGTAATCATCTTCCAATAATTCTTTTATTTTTTCATTTAACTTTTCTTTATTAATACTGAAACCTAAATCTTTTATTTCTGCCGAAACCTTATCCTCGAATAATATATCTAATTCATCTACACCCATACATACATTGAACCAATTAGTATCATGAAATACGAAATTACTATTCATTAAAGATATCTTTTTATCATCTTTAACCATTTCATCATTCATATCTAAATTATCTCTTAATTTTTCATATTCTGAAAATCCAGGCAACTCTTGTTGTTCAACGATATCAATTGTTTCTACATCAATCATTTGGGGGCCCCCTTCTAATATGGTTTCTTGAACCGGATCTCCCATATTATCTTGATTTTCTTCTGGAACAGGTTCATTCGGTATTTCCACTGGATTAATAGGTTCTCTAATAGGTTCTCTAATAGGTTCTCTAATAGGTTCTCTAAAAGGTTCTCTAATAGGTTCTCTAAAAGGTTCTCTAATAGGTTCTCTAAAAGGTTCTCTAATAGGTTCTCTAAAAGGTTCT
>Ga0129324_10001650_pt1 | contig 14233 bp, 13 predicted proteins | sample CPBDNA_7_FD_96879 | JGI IMG/M metagenome (GOLD analysis project Ga0129324, IMG submission 96879) | Freshwater to marine salinity gradient microbial communities from Chesapeake Bay, USA - CPBay_Spr_15_0.2_DNA | ecosystem: Environmental > Aquatic > Marine > Coastal | place: USA: Chesapeake Bay... | reverse complement strand
AGGATCTCCTTTGCTGCCAGCGCAATGCTGACCTCAGATCCAGTTGCGATGAGAAGGACTTTGGGGTCTGGGTCGCTTACAAGGACGTATCCACCCTTGGAAACGCCTGAAGCAATCTCGGCGTAGTCATTATCTAGATGAGGCACATCTTGACGCGACAGAATGAGACCAACGGGGACTCGACGTTTGATGTTCTCAACCCACGCGGCTGCCGTTTCATTTGCATCGGCTGGTCGAACAACACTCAGGCCCGGTATTGCGCGCAGGGCCCACAGGTGCTCAACAGGTTGATGTGTTGGGCCATCTTCACCTAATCCAATTGAATCGTGGGTCCAGACATAAGTGACATCAGTTTGCATAAGTGCCGCGAGCCGAACTGAACCACGCATGTAATCGCTGAATACCAGAAAGGTCCCCCCAAACGGGCGGGTCAATCCATCCAGTGCAATTCCATTGAGCGCCGCACCCATCGCGTGCTCCCGAATGCCGAAGTGAATATTGCGCCCGTAGGGTGAAGCGTTCACATTGAAGTAAGGCAGGAAACTCGGTGAGTCATCGATCCAAGTGTTATTCGATTCGGCTAGATCGGCTGAGCCGCCCCACATTTCAGGTAGCCTGGCGGCGAGGGCATTGATTGCCTGACCGGATGCTTTCCGTGTTGAGGTTGCCCCACCGGCTTTAAACCTGGGGATCTTCAAGTCAAAGTCCGCGGGTAGTGCTTTGGCAAGAAGTCGGTCCAGCAGTGTGGCTGCCTCTACATGATCACCACGCCAGGTTAAAAAATTCTGGTCCCAAACTTTTCGGGTGTCTGCGACACGTTGATTGAGGTTGCCCCGCAAGCGACCTAAGAGCTCGGAATCAAATGCAAAACTTTCCTCTGGATTGAGTCCGAGTTCGACTTTGATTGCCGCTACTTCTTCCGCGCCGAGTGCTGATCCATGTGATTTCGCTGTACCTCGGGCGTTGGGAGCGGGCCACGCAATTGTGGTGCGCATCCGAATAAAACTCGGGAGTTCGGTGTTGTTGGCTGCTGCGACCATGGCGGCGTGCAGTGCCGGGACATTCACGTCACCGTTCGCGAGCATGTCCACTTCGTGAACATCCCATCCGTATGCTCGATATCGCTCTGACACATTCTCGGTGAAAGCAACTTCAGTATCACCTTCGATCGAGATTCGGTTGTCGTCCCAGATCACATTAAGGTGCCCCAATTTCTGGGTTCCAGCCAGGGAGCACGCCTCTCCGGAGATACCCTCTTGTAGGTCTCCATCGGAGGCGATAACCCACACCCGGTGTGCGAAGGGTGCATCAGGGAAAAGACCAGCTTCGAAGCGTTCTGACATGGCCATCCCGACCGCGGTGGAAACACCTTGACCAAGTGGACCCGTTGTAGTTTCAACACCCACGGTGTGGCCAAACTCTGGGTGACCCGGAGTCAAACTGCCTTTGGTGCGGAAGGATTTTAGATCTTCCATTGTCAATCCATAGCCGCACAGAAATAGTTGCGAGTACACGGTCAGGCTTGAGTGGCCCGCAGAGAGAATAAAACGATCGCGGCCCAGCCACGAAGGGTCACTTGGATCATGGTTCATTATCTTGTTAAACAGAAGATAAGCGGCAGGAGCAAGACTCATTGCCGTACCAGGGTGGCCGTTTCCCACTTTTTGTACCGCGTCGGCAGCTAATGCCCTAAGGAAGTCGACGGATTTTTGATCGTCCGCAGTCCAATCAAGTTGGGGGCTGAGTTGGGTTGGGTCTAAGGGCACCATGGTCATGCGTGAAGTCTATTGGGGAATGTGTGTCACTTTGCGAGCGATAAGAATTGTGTCAGCTTTTGATCAGTGACCACAAAGGGCCCGTTGGCACTTGATTGAGTATGTTAGGCACGTGGGAGATCAGGGATTACGTGAACGTCTCGCCCCATATTTCTGGGTGACCAAACCTCGAATCGTTGAGTTGCTCCTAGCGACGGCTGTCCCAACACTATTCCTAGCAGCAGATGGACTCCCCACTGTGATAGCAACAATTGCGGTAGTAGTTGGTGGGTCGGCTGCGGCTGCTAGCGCAAATACCTACAACAGCATTTATGACCGTGACATTGATGCCGTCATGCATCGGACTGGTAGTCGTCCGATGGCATCTGGGGTTATCAGTGTTCGCGCTGGGCTCGTCCAAGCATCAATTTTAGGTGCAATCAGTGTTTTGACTTTGGGACTGCTAACTAACTGGCTGGCCGCGTTTCTGGGCTTCTTAGCGATTGTTATGTACGCACTGGGGTACACGATTCTCCTCAAGCGTTCAACACCTCAAAATATTGTTTGGGGTGGGGCCGCTGGCTGTATGCCGGTTCTTATTGCCTGGGCCGCCGTCACCGGATCACTTAGTTGGACCCCAGTGATCTTGTTCCTCATTGTTTTCTTCTGGACACCGGCGCATTACTGGCCACTCGCCATTAAGTACCGGGATGACTATGCAGCAGTGAGCGTTCCCATGCTCCCTGTTGTCGCCCCGGCTCGGGTAGTTACCCGGAACATCGTTCTGTACGCCGTGGTCATGGTAATCGCCTCGTTGGCTCTTATTCCAGTTGCGCCAATGGGTTGGGTGTACGGAATTGGATCAATAATTTTGGGGATTTGGTTCGTGGCTATCTCACTCGGGCTCGTCAAGCGCTCGCACAGAGAGAACGCCGACTACGAAGAATTGCAGAAACCTGCAATGAAAGTCTTCCACGGCTCAATTACTTACTTAGCGCTACTTTTCTTGTTGATCGGTGTCACGCCTTTTCTTCCGTGAGCACGTGAATAACTGACCGATATTCAATGAGATGTGGGCAATTTGTCCGGTGCTAGACCACGCGTGCGCATTGAGAACGGAATAAAGAGAACGGCGATCCACGTAATGACAGCACCGAGAACGTGCAAGGCAACGAGCAAACTGGGCAACCCCGTGAAGTATTGGATATAACCAATACTGCCTTGTGTGAGAGTGATTACAACCAAGAGAATTGTTCTTTTCCGCATTGAACCAGTGCTTTTGAAAAGCATAAGTGTGACCACCAGTCCGATGAGTAACCCTATGAAGAGAAACACAGAATCGGCGTGCATCCACGAGACCGTTTGTGGGTCAAAAGAGAATCGAGATTCAACCTCAGCATCACCGCTATGTGGCCCGCTGCCCGTTGTGATCACTCCCAAGACGACAACGACAGCGGCAACACCTACGAGTAACCACGTGAGGAAGCGGACCGGTTTAGGGGCAAGGTAACGAATTGGATGGTCACCAGGGTCACCTGAGCGAGCAACGAGAGCCACGGCGGCCGCTACAAGTGCCATTGAGACTAAGAAGTGTGCTGAAACAATTAGTGGATTAAGGCCTGTAAGTACGGTGATTCCGCCAAGAACAGCTTGAGCAGCGGTACCAACAAAAGGAATGATCGCTAAAACAATGATGGCGCGGCGCTGCGGCACGCCTGATCGTTTACGTGAAACAGCGTTAGCAATGACGGCAACGAGAACGGCAATAGCAATAATCACCAAGACAAACGTAAGCAGGCGATTCCCAAATTCAATGAACTTATGGATACCTTCTTCTTGTCGGATGGTTGGCGTGTACGAACCTTCGACACACTGGGGCCACGTCGGGCAGCCGAGGCCTGATCCCGTTAGACGCACAACCGCACCCGTCACGATGATTCCCGCCTGGGCGACAAGATTGGCGACAAAAATCCCGCGAATCCAACGTGGGAAAGTTACCTGATTCACGGTCGTCATGGCATCACCTTAAGTTGCTCAGCGCCACTTGAAAAATCGAGAAGCCAGCAAGTGACCTGAGATACCCCACACCACGAGGGTGGACATGGCCTTAATCACATTGACGCCAGAGATTTCACTGGCGTCTGTTGTCGAAAATTGGATTAGATCCTTGAGAGCCAGCGGAGGAAAAAATTCCAAGACGTTCGAGATACTGGTGCCAAAGGTGAAAATGATGCCACCAAACATTAGTACAACCACGAAGATTCCATTAGCGATTGCCAGTACGGCCTCGGCCCGCAAGGTACCTGCAAGAAGGTAAGCGAAACCGCTAACACTAAAAACCCCGAGCACCATCCAGAGTGGGACGAGAAGGGCGAGGGGTGTTGGAGTCCAACCGAGAATAATTGCCGCGAAGAAGGTGAACAAGCCAGCAAATAACGCAAGCAGAAAACTTCCGAGGCTCTTGGCGAGTACTACTTCTCGACGCGTTAGTGAAGTTGTTCCCAGGAAGACTAGCGTTTCGCTACGACGTTCAAATGCGGTTGCGATTGCCAAGGACGTGAAACCTGCAGCAAAGGTTGAAACGGTGAGCACCGTTGCGAGTGCTAATGGAAGTTCTGTTTCGTCCCCTCCGATAATCGTTGTCTGTGCTAAAACGAAAAGAATCACTATGGGAATCAGTACGAGCAACAAGATCTGTTCGGAATTGCGCGCATTCAGCAAGAATTCCCATTTGGTTTGTATGAAGAGGCGTCGGGTTGAAATCATTGGGAGCCATTTTCGAGAAGAATATCTTCAATCTCTGCGAGGATACCACCGCGTTCGCGTACGTTAACTTGCGTGACTTCGGCACCAATTTGGGCACAAAAATTCATAACCGACGTTATAAATGCGGCATCAATTGACGTATTACTCGTGATTGAGTAATGACCGTTCATCTTTTCCGAGATGACAACATCTTCAGCGAGCGCGTTGCGCAAACCTGTGAGGTCGATATTTGCCCTGCTGGTGAAAGTCATGTAATGGGAAGACGTCACAGTCATGCTGGCTGAATCAAAACCCACTCGACCAGCTTTGAGGGCAATTACCCGACCGTTCATGGTTTCTAGATCTTCAAGAATATGAGTTGACACCAGCAGCGTGCTTTGATGGGGAACGACCTGAGCCAACACGTCGTAGAGATCACGTCGGCCTTGCGGATCTAAACCAGCCGTGGGTTCATCGAGAATCACAATTGGTGTACCGGCGATGAGAGCTGCTGCGCACTTAAGCCTTTGCAACTCACCACCCGAAAGGTTTTTAACAAGAGTTTTTGTTGTGAGTGAGAACGCTTCTGTCAGAAAACCAACAGTTGGTCGGCCAGCAGGACTCGGAGTGTCCGAATAAAGGTCATTAAGGTAGTTGAGCAATGCCACTGGTTTTGCGCTGGGATAAGGGCGACCGTCTTGCAGAGCCACGCCAACTTGATTCAGGCCGGCTGAGCGCCAGTGATTCGGACTACGGCCAAACACCCAGACATTTCCAGAGTTGGGTGTCCGTAGGCCGGCAATTGTTTCCAATAATGTCGTTTTCCCGGCTCCATTATTTCCAACGATTGCCGTAATACCAGGTCCAAAATCAATATTCACTTCGGAAATGCCACCACCGCTTGGGTAGGTGACGCTTAAGTTTTCGCACGTTATTGCCCAAGTGGACACCTCGGATTGAGGCTGATTGCTGGGCATGGATGCAGTCTAGGGTTGCTCTACCTACCCCCACCGGTTGCATAGATTCGGAATTAGGCAACAATAGTGTTGTGAAATTCCCCGGAGGTGCCGCTGAGCGGGTAGCTCGCGTCCTGTTAGAGGTAGGTGCTGCGACCGCAGTTGAGTTGTCGCACAATTTGGGGATATCAGTTCAGGCCACCCGCCGTTCACTCAGTGCCCTTCTTGAGGCAGGTTTTGTGGAGTCACATGAGCGGACCCCATTTGGCCCAACACCCACACGAGGACGGGGGAGACCTAGTGGGACCTACTCGTTAACTCCTCTGGGTCGTAGTGCCTGTGACCAGAGTTATGACGATTTGGCCTTAGAAAGCCTGCGTTTTATCGATCGGTCATTTGGTCGAGAGGCCGTCCGGGCTTTCGCCGCAGATCGCGCCGCACGCATAACCGCTGGTGGGGACATCTTGTCAATTGTTGAGGTGCTCAACAGCAAGGGATACGCTGCAACATTAGAGCCAGCCTCCGGCAACTCACACTCAAGTCAACTGTGTCAGCATCACTGCCCTGTCGTAGCGGCAGCAAGTGAATTTCCGGAATTGTGCGAAGAGGAAACAAACGCATTTAGTGCAGCGCTAGGTCAACACGTCACGCGACTAGCCACATTGGCTCAAGGCGATCGCATTTGTACAACATTGATTCCCAATCAGGCATTTGGACAGGTAATGAAGGTAAAACAACAGACTCGCAAACTGCGGGAAAATCGAGAGGTATCACTATGAGCACAACGATCCCCAATGCCAAGAGTGAGCAAGATGCCACTATCGAGGCCCTCGGAAATTATGAGTACGGCTGGAGTGATGCCAGTGATGCCGGTGCAAATGCACGTCGGGGTATCAACGAAGACGTCGTTCGTGATATTTCTGCTAAAAAGAATGAGCCGCAGTGGATGCTGGACCTACGGCTCAAGGGCTTAAAGCTGTTTGAAAAGAAGCCAATGCCGCACTGGGGTTCTGATCTCACTGGGATTCACTTTGACACGATCAAGTATTTCGTGCGATCTACGGAGAAGCAGGCAACTGACTGGAATGATCTGCCCGACGACATCAAAAACACCTACGACCGTCTAGGCATTCCCGAGGCAGAAAAGCAGCGCCTCGTTGGTGGAGTTGCTGCGCAGTACGAGTCGGAAGTTGTCTACCACAAGATCCGTGAGGATCTTGAAGAGCTTGGTGTCCTTTTCCTTGATACCGATACTGCTCTGCGTGAGCATGAAGACATTTTTAAGGAATATTTCGGATCGGTCATTCCTGTAGGAGATAACAAGTTCGCGGCTCTGAACACTTCAGTGTGGTCGGGTGGGTCCTTTATCTATGTTCCTAAGGGCGTACACATCGATATTCCACTGCAGGCTTATTTCCGGATTAATACCGAAAACATGGGCCAGTTTGAGCGAACGCTCATTATTGTCGACGAAGGTGCCTACGTGCACTACGTAGAGGGCTGTACGGCTCCCATTTATTCCAGTGATTCACTGCACTCGGCTGTTGTCGAGATCATCGTGAAAAAAGGCGGACGCTGCCGGTACACGACAATCCAAAACTGGTCGACAAACGTGTACAACCTGGTGACCAAGAGGGCCATTGCACACGAAGGTGCAACCATGGAATGGGTCGATGGAAACCTTGGGAGCAAGGTCACAATGAAATACCCAGCGGTCGTAATGACCGGTGAACATGCGCGGGGCGAAACCCTGTCCATTGCATTTGCCGGAGCGGGGCAACACCAAGACGCTGGAGCCAAGATGGTTCACGCTGCTCCCCACACCTCCTCCTCGATCATTAGCAAATCGGTTGCCCGCGGTGGCGGTCGGACAAGTTACCGTGGATTGGTTCAGGTTCTTGAGGGCTCGCACCATTCCAAGAGCACCGTGAAATGTGATGCCCTGCTGGTTGATGACATCAGTCGATCCGACACATACCCCTACGTGGATGTACGTGAAGATGACGTGCAGATGGGACATGAAGCTACGGTCTCAAAAGTCAGCGAAGAACAGTTGTTCTACTTGATGACACGTGGACTAAGTGAAGACGAAGCGATGGCAATGATCGTTCGTGGATTCGTAGAACCCATTGCTCGTGAACTACCAATGGAGTACGCCATTGAACTTAATCGTTTGATTGAACTTCAAATGGAAGGGGCTGTTGGGTGAGAGCTCCCACGGTTGCTCCTGCAACAGACTTGGCCCCTCGGATTTATTCGCGTGAAATTGGGGATTTTGATGTCCCTAAAGGACGTGAAGAAGAGTGGCGCTTTGCACCGATAAGGAAATTGTCTAGTTTTTTCGAACCAGAAAACTGGGGGAGTGTTGGGATCAGTGGGGAACACGATGCAACAGTTGAATACGTAGAAATCAGTGATCCGAGGTTGTCGCAGTCTTGGATGCCAACAGATCGCCCGAGTGCAATTGCTCGGGCGCAGGCAACGCATGCCGTCCTTGTGACTATTGCAAAGGAGTCTGTTCACTCCAGCCCGATTGTTGTGAATCTGAAGAATGCAGGAGAGAACAACTATCTTCATGTTGAAGTTCACGCCGGTCCATTCTCCAAGTCGCAGGTAGTGCTAATCCATGACACAACTGGAAATGTCAGCGGATCCATGCTCTCAATCTTGGGCGATCAAGCAGAGTTAACGATGTTGTCCGTCATCGATGCGGATACAGCAGTAATGCAACACGTGCATTGGTTTACCGAAGTTGGACGAGACGCGAACTTCCTGGGCCTGTCAATCACCCTCGGTGGCGGCGTTATTCGCACGGTGCCCACATTGACGTATCGAGCTCCGGGTGGAAAAGGACAAATACTAGGTGCTTTTTTACTCACGGGCGATCAGTTTCAAGAGCATCGGATGCTTGTTGACCACACGCAACCTCACTGTGTAAGTAATGTCATCTACAAGGGTGCTCTGAGCGGTGAAGGTGCCCACTCAGTTTGGATTGGCGATGTCCTTGTTCGGCGCGAGGCAGTCGGGATTGAGACCTATGAGCTGAATCGAAATTTGTTACTCACAGACGGGCCTCGGGCTGACTCCGTTCCCAACTTGGAATTAGAAACTGGCGATGTCCTGAGCGCGGGTCACGCGAGTGCCACAGGTCGATTCGATGACGAGCAGTTGTTCTACCTGCAATCACGAGGGATCCCCGAATCGGTCGCCCGTCAACTAGTTGTCCGAGGGTTCTTTGTCGATGTTCTTAGTAAAATCGATGATCCTGATCTGAGTGGTTCGTTGATGCGCCGGATTGAGTCGAAGCTTGGAATTATCGATCATGAGTAATCAATTGATTTTGGGTGTTGTGTCTGACGTGCCGGTCGGGACTGCGCGTCAGTTCGACGTTGATGGTGACTTAATCGTTGTCGTAAACACCACTGAGGGCATGTTCGCGCTGGAAGATCGATGCTCCCACTCTGACGTGGCTCTCTCTGAAGGTGATGTGGATGGGTGCCTTATTGAATGTTGGTTGCACGGTTCAGCTTTTGATGTTCGCACCGGCATACCTACCTCGCTGCCTGCTATCACTCCGGTCAAAACTTATTCAGTGTCTACCGACGTAACAGATCCCAATAGTCCGATTCTTATCACGAAAGGCACGAATTAATGAGCAGGCTAACTATTACCGATTTACATGCAAGTGTGATAACAGAAGATGGTGACACGCCGATCCTCCGTGGAGTGTCACTCGTTGTTGAGTCTGGTACTACTAACGCGATTATGGGTCCCAACGGATCAGGTAAAAGCACATTGGCGTACGTGATCGCAGGTCACCCCAAATACACGGTCACCTCTGGATCAATTGATCTTGATGGTCAAGATGTTCTCGCGATGTCCGTTGATGAACGCGCGCGGGCCGGTCTATTTCTTGCAATGCAGTACCCGGTTGAAATTCCTGGCGTTTCGGTTTCTAACTTTTTGCGTACTTCGATAACGGCCTTGAAAGGTGAGGCCCCCAAACTTCGTACCTGGACAAAGGACATGAAGGAGGCAATGGCGGATTTGCAGATGGATCCTGGTTTTGCCACCCGCAATGTTAATGAAGGATTCTCTGGCGGGGAAAAAAAGCGACACGAGATTCTTCAATTAGGGCTGATGCAACCAAAGATCGCGGTCTTGGATGAAACGGATTCTGGGCTTGATGTTGACGCTCTTAAGATCGTAAGCGAAGGGGTGAATCGCTTTAAGGAGTCCAGTGACGCTGGGCTACTTCTCATCACACATTACACGCGAATCTTACGGTATATAAAGCCGGATGTTGTACACGTTTTTGTTGACGGGCGAATTGTGGCAACAGGTGGTCCAGAATTGGCCGACGTTCTGGAGTCCGATGGATACGAGACGTACACTGCTGCGGCGCGTGCGTAATGTTCGACGTAAACGAGGTGCGCGCTGATTTTCCGATTCTCTCTCGGTGTGTTCGGGGAGTTCCATTGGTATACCTCGACAGTGGCGCCACCTCCCAGAAGCCGACGCAGGTCCTGGATGCGGAGCGGTTTTTCTACGAAAACTCCAACGCGGTCGTTCATCGCGGGGCTCATGCGCTAGCTGAGGAAGCAACCGATGCATACGAGAGAGCGCGACAAACGATTTCCTCTTTTGTCGGGGCCCAGGTTGACGAGATTGTTTTCACGAAAAATGCCACTGAAGGAATTAACTTGGTGGCATACGCATTCTCAAATGCAACAGATAAAGCACGTCAGGGCCTTGATGTAGACCAGCGTTTTGTCATCGGTCCGGGTGATTCCATCGTCGTAACGGAAATGGAGCACCACGCAAATCTCGTCCCATGGCAAGAATTGTGCGCAAAGACCGGTGCTCAACTTCGGTGGTTTGGAATTACCGATGAGGGTCGACTTGATATCCAGCCAGGAATTATTGACAGCACAACCAAGTTTGTTTCTGTGGTGCACCAATCAAACCTCCTAGGGACGATCAACCCTGTTCGAGAAATTATGGACATGGCACATGCAGTAGGGGCACTAGGAATGGTTGACCTCTGCCAGTCTGTTCCGCACATGCCTGTCAACGTGCAAGAGCTTGGGGCTGACTTTGCCTCATGGAGTGGCCACAAGATGCTTGGTCCCACAGGTATCGGAATTTTGTGGGGTCGGACGGAACTTCTCAACATCATGCCACCATTTCTCACAGGTGGCTCCATGATCGAAATGGTTCACATGGATCAAAGCACTTACGCTCCTGCTCCGCAACGATTCGAGGCAGGTGTCCCCATGGTGGCCCAGGCGATTGGGCTAGCACGTGCATGTGAATATCTCTCAGACTTGGGCATGGAGAATGTATTCCAACATGAACAGGAATTAACGGCTTATACGTTGGCTGAACTAGCAAAAATCCCTGGGGTCCGAGTCATCGGGCCACTTGATACTCGCGATCGAGGTTCAGCTGTTTCATTTGTCGTCGACGGCATTCACCCTCACGACGTAGGGCACCTGATGGATGCAATGGGAGTCGCAGTACGTGTAGGGCACCATTGCTGTTGGCCAACCTGCCGGCGATTCGATGTTCCCGCGACTACTCGAATCACGACATATATTTACAATGACAAGAGTGACATCGATCAGGCGATAGCGGGTATTAAAAGCGCTCAAGAGTTCTTTGGGGCAAGTGTCGCGGTGAGCGCATGAGTGAGGATCTCTATCAAGAAATAATCCTTGATCACTATAAAAACCCTCGTGGCAAAAGAGTTAAAATTGATTCTCTGGCTCAGAGTTACCAGGTCAACCCAACCTGTGGGGATGAAATCACAGTTGACGTTGGACAGAATTCTGATGGCACGTTATTGGTTTCCTACGATGGACAGGGCTGCTCTATTTCACAGGCGAGCGCAAGCGTGATGAGCGAGCTGATTAATGGAAAGACGCCTGAACAGGCAGCACCCATTCAGGCTGCATTCATGGAACTCATGAAATCAAAAGGACAACTTGAACCGGATGAAGATGTACTTGAAGACGCAATCGCATTTGCGGGTGTGTCCAAGTATCCGGCTCGCATCAAGTGCGCTCTCATCTCATGGATGGCGTTATCTGATGCACAGATAAAGGCGTCGTTGACCGCGACAACTACTACAAGGGATGAGTGAATTATGGCTGTAACCGACGAAGACGTTATTGAAGCAATGAAGGACGTTATTGACCCTGAACTGGGTATCAATGTTGTTGACCTTGGTTTGGTATACGGGGTGACAGTTGACGAGAACAACACGGCCACCGTCGATATGACTCTGACTTCGGCAGCCTGCCCACTCACTGATGTCATAGAAGATCAAACGCGAAGTGCACTGGATGCAGTTGTTACTGACTTCAAAATTAACTGGGTTTGGATGCCGCCATGGGGACCGGACAAGATTACAGATGACGGTCGGGACATGCTGCGTTCCCTCGGATTCAACATCTGAATCTGTTGATTGGCGCAGGGACTAGACTGCGTTAGTCATGATTGCAGCTTCCGAAATCGAGTTGCGCGCAGGATCAGAACTTCTCCTCACGGCCCCAATGCTCAGGGTTGATAAGGGTGACCGGATTGGCCTTGTTGGGCGCAATGGGGCCGGGAAAACAACTTTGACGCGAGTCCTAGCCAGTGAAGCCTCCCCGGCCAGTGGAAATGTCAAAATTACTGGAACCGTCGGCTATTTGCCCCAGGATCCCCGCACGGCTGACCCAAGCCAACTGGCACGGTCGCGAATACTCAGTGCTCGAGGCCTTGATGCCGTCTCAATCCGGATGACAAAAGCAGCGGAGGCTTTGGCCTCGCCGGGGATCAGCGCTGAAGATTTTGACAAAGCAGGAGATCGTTATAACCGTGCTCTAGGGGAATTTGAAGGCCTTGGTGGGTACACGGCCGAATCTGAGGCAGCAACGATTGCTGCAAGTATTGGTCTGGACGATCGCATACTGGGCCAGCCATTAGGGACGCTTTCGGGCGGACAACGTAGGCGGGTTGAACTGACGAGAATTCTATTCTCTGATGCAGATGTCTTACTTTTAGATGAACCAACGAACCACCTGGATGCGGACTCAATCCGGTGGCTGCGTAAATATCTCGCGGCCTACGAGGGCGGATTTATTGTGATCAGTCACGACACGGAACTGCTCGAAGATACCGTGAACAAAGTGTGGCACCTCGACGCTAATCGACAGGAAATTGATCTCTACTCAATGGGTTGGAGCAAATACCTGCTCGCGAGAGAAACTGATGAAAAACGAAGAAAACGTGAACGCAAAAACGCAGAGACACAAGCCGACAGTCTTCGCAAACAAGCAGAGAAAATGCGGGCAAAAGCCTCAAAAGCTAAAGCTGCCCAGAGCATGTTCAAGCGGGCTGATCGAATTATGGCTGAAACGGCAACGGTTCTCCAGAAAGACAATGTGGCAAAGCTAAGGTTTCCCACACCTAAGGCCTGTGGCCGGGTTCCCCTGATGGCGGAAAACCTGTCCCGCAGTTACGGAAGTCTGGAGGTATTCACCGACGTTGACCTAGCAATTGATAGAGGCAGCAAAGTCGTAATTTTAGGACTTAACGGAGCGGGGAAAACAACTATGTTGCGAATACTTGCCGGAATTGACCCGCCAGACACAGGATCCAGGGAACTGGGACACGGTGCAGTTGTTGGCTATTACGCCCAGGAACATGAAACTTTGGATCCGACCGCAACCGTCTGGGAGACCATGGCCTCGGCAGGAACACACCTCAATGACACGCAGCAAAGAACCGTCCTTGGTTCATTCCTTTTCCAAGGGGATTCGGTTCACAAGCCCACAGGAGTGCTTTCTGGGGGCGAGAAGACTCGATTGGCACTGGCTTGTCTAGTGGTCTCAGGATCAAATGTTCTTCTGCTTGATGAGCCAACAAACAACCTTGATCCAGCAAGTCGCGCGGAAGTTCTTAATGCGTTATCACTGTATGAAGGGGCTGTTGTGTTGGTCACACATGATCCCGGCGCTGTAAGGGCGCTCAATCCAGAAAGAGTCCTGATCCTCCCTGATGGAGATGAAGATCTATGGAGCGAGGCCTATATCGAGCTGATTGAGTTAGCCTAAGGTCATGGAAATTCTCACCGATCACGTTGATGACACATTCACCATCACTCTTAACGATCCTGACAAGCGGAATGCGCAAACCCCACAAACGTGGGATCAACTATTCGACATTAGCCAACAGATTCCTAATGATGCTCGTTTCTTGGTTCTACGCGGAAATGGTAAATCCTTTTCTGCGGGTCTTGATCGCGCAATGTTCACGCCAGATGGCGTCCCCGGACAGCCGTCTTTCATGGAAATGGCAGCCCAGAATGATTCACAAATGGACGATACAATTGCCCACTACCAGCGTTTTTTTAGAATCCTGCGTGACTTACCCCAGGTGAGTGTGGCTCTGGTTCAAGGGCACGCAATAGGAGCGGGTTTTCAGCTCGCCCTCGCATGTGATCTCATCGTCTCGCAGCCGAGCGCATTGTTTGCACTTAAGGAAACTCAATGGGGATTGACGCCTGATTTGGGTGGCACTGTTCGGTTCATGGAGGCACTCGGGTATCGCAAGAGCCTTGAACTCATCGGTAGCGGACGTGTAATTACCGGTGAGGAAGCATATGCGCTCGGTCTAGTGAGTGTTGTTGCGGAAAATCTGGACTTGGGGCTGAGCCAACTGATTGACCCGTTGCGGGCAGTCATGCCCGAAGCCTTAATCGATGCGAAGTCGCTATTGACCGGGATTGCT
>Ga0129324_10001649_pt1 | contig 14233 bp, 12 predicted proteins | sample CPBDNA_7_FD_96879 | JGI IMG/M metagenome (GOLD analysis project Ga0129324, IMG submission 96879) | Freshwater to marine salinity gradient microbial communities from Chesapeake Bay, USA - CPBay_Spr_15_0.2_DNA | ecosystem: Environmental > Aquatic > Marine > Coastal | place: USA: Chesapeake Bay... | reverse complement strand
ATATCTTTATTTTGATCTCGATATTCTTATTAGGGGTAGTATCGATGATCTTTGGCGCGATCAATTTACACTTCTTCATGCTTGGTGGAGACAGCCTTTTCACACTCCTCTAAATAGTTCTATTATGTCTTGGTCAGGAGATCACTCGCATATACACGACAAATTTTCTGAAGATCCTGACTATTACATGGTCAAATATAATAAAGGTATTGACGAGTTTCTTTACAAAGAAGTAGAATATAACACATACGATATAGTATGTGATTCATATTTGTGGGATGGCGGTAAAATGCCAATCACATTATATAATCATGCGAAGGATGAACTATGGAACCACGAGTCTACGCTGTCCGTACTGGAGATAAATACGGACCAGAGATCGAAGAATACATTGATTCAAAAATACCAAACGTAAATTGGATTCGTGAAGAAACAATTGGTAAGCATCAATGGAATAAATTGATTCCAATGTCTTTGGATATTGATGAGCCTGTTTGTGTGATCGACATTGACATGAGTTTTATCAATGACTACATGGACGTAATCAATTATCCGATTGAGCGTGGAGAATTTGTGGCTGCTCAATCTTGGTGGAAAGATACTGATCGCGGTTATAAATTACAAGGTGGTTTTCAAAAATACTATCCAAAAGATTGCCGATACATTTATGATAAATTTATGTCGGATCCAGAATATTGGATGGAGTATTATATCAAAAATGGGACCTGTGATGGTCCCATTAATGGTGAGCAATATTTTGTAGAAGACTCTGTAAAAGAGAAACTTAAATTAAAGTTTTTACCAGCCACGTGGATGACCAAGTGGACTAGAACTGCTCAATACGATAATGAGTGGCTACTTCAAGCTAACTTGCACTACCCTGGAGAGTGGCTGTTTCTTGGGCAGGAGTTTCATCCAGACGTTCGCCTAATTCATTTTCAACTGTCGAATACACCTCATAGAGGAGTGAGAGAAGCTCGAGGGTGGTAGTTGCTTTCCGCATCTTTGCTTTCCACTGACGATTCTTTGAGTTCTTGACTTCATCAAGTTCAAAGATTTCAAGTTTTAGCTTAAAGAAATCTTCAGCATTATTACCAATCTCTTTAATCGTTTGAAGATTGATTGCCTTTGCTTCTACAATCTCTGGTGTAATACCTGATTCAATATACGGAATGATTTCATCAGCACGCTCAAGGAACGTCTGATACATACGCCATTTCCATTCTTCAGCTTTATTAAAATCAAAGTAATTCTGTTCTAATTGAATAAGAGGATATTCTTTGAGAATTTCTTGTACTTCTTTACTTTGAGCTGATTCTGGAGCATTACGATCATAAGAATACATTTCAATATTAAATACTGGATTCTTTGGATCAGAATAATCTTTAAAGCACGCGCGAATCAATGTCAATGAAACATCAGCAAAGCGCGCTTCGACAAGTCTTCCTTTTCGGTTTTTCATTTCAGTTTCCTTATGAAATCATATTGAGATAATAGGTTGATACAGTTGAGGCAGTACCTGATGGAGTACTAATTGATTGATAAACTGTGCCAGTAAAGTTTTGAGTGTTTGTAGTGGCAGTCTGTTTTGTGTCGGTAAACGCTCCACGATTTTCACCAGTCTGAGTTGTCGACACTGTGTAATAAAGACCGCTTGACATTTTACGAGTCAGAGCTGGTAAGAGAACATTTTGAATAAGACGACTTCCTGCTGAAATGTCTCGTACATGAATATTGCCAACAGCTGTACCACCACCATCTGAATCTAATCCAACTGGATAGCTTAATGTTCCATCAACGGTTGGAGGAGTATCTAAAGTTCCTTTCAACCATAATTTATATGTTGTTGTACCAGCTGAATATGTAGTATCTGAAAAGAATGTGCCTTTATCATACCATGTACCGGCTCCACCACTTACTGGTGTAGTAGTTGAAACTCGGTAAGATCCAACTTCATTACCTGTTCTCATATTTGTTATTGCTTGGTCGACAATTACGTCAGCAAGTTGAGCTTCTGTTGCGAAAGGTTCAATTTCATCATTTGCTGAATCATAATAAAGTAGGCCATTCACATTAAAGTCAGCTGATCCAACTGCAGAAGGTACTGTTTGCAATTGCTTATATGTATAAGTTGCGTCAGTTTCAGAACCAATCCCCGGATAACCCGGATATGTTTCAATGATACCGTTATTCAAAATACGAGTAACGCTGTTAATTTGTTGAGTTGAACTTGTATCAGATGCTGTACCAATTGTAGTACCGGCCCCGCCAACATTCACATGGCCATTACCACCCAAACTTAATTGGTTTGCATATGCTACTTGCAGACTATAAATCAGATGTTCTAGATCAGAACTCGACATGTCCTGAAGGGAATTTGATCCGTCAAGTCTTAAGGGAAATACTGTCATTATTAAACTCCAGGTCCATACATTTTCTTCAGGGTTGTCCCTGATGTGTTCTTAATAGTAAGTGAAGTTGAACTAGCAAAGTTAGTTGACTTAATCGCTCCACTCTGAATTTTTTCAAATGATATTGCAGAATCAGCTAAGACTGAATTAGATACTACCTGAGCTCTAAATGCTCGAGTTGAAATAGCGCTATCATTAAAGTGTTCTTCTTGAAGCGCAAAGTCTGCAATCTTATTTGCGTTAATGGCATCATTGACAAGAGTAAATGATCCACGTGATCCACCGGATCCACTATCAAATGCAATACCACCAATACCAGAAGTACTAGCAAAGTAATTCTTAATATCTGCAGAATCTGTTAACTCGAAGAACGTATTTGCGAGGTTATTTATCGCAGTTACAAGATCAACTGCTGGATAAGTAAGAGATGTTCGTTCACCAATGTCAGAATCAATAGCGTTAATAGCATGTACGAGGGTTGCGGCTGAATCACTCAGCGTCGCTAGATCTCCAATATCCGCTCCCATTTCATTGGACTTAGTTACCCAAGTTGCGATAGGATCGGATAGATTAATTACCGTTTGAGCCATTGTTACCCTCTAAAATCTGTTGCATCATCTTTTTCATCATAGCAACATCATTACGAAGTGATTCAAGTTCTTCCTGTTGTTGTTTCCAAACTTTCTTACGATGCCTTGCTTTTGCAATATCATTTGAGTTTGTATTTATTATAGCATTAGAACGCGTGTCTCTTACCCATCCGCTATGTCCTTGTACTCTTACATGATATTTATTCATTACGACACCAGTGCAATTGCTCTTAGAGCTGTAATTGTTGGAACTTGAGATGAATTTGTAGATGTCATGACAATCTTTACTACGTATTGAGTAAAGGCATCCAAGTTACCACCATCACCACCAGCAAGATACCGATATTCACGGAATACACTAGTTTGTTCATCAGCTGGATTATTTGTTTGTTCAGTTACTTCAACATATGGTAGATCATCAAGATTATCATCAGCAGTACCAGTCTTATAATATACTCTAAATCCAGCAGCGGACGGCCTATTCGCATCAAACAAAATCTTCAACCCAACTGCTGGTTCTTCAAGAGTAACAGGAGTTGTTATGTGTTTAGCTGCATGAGTACCAGAAGAAGCGTCTGTTTCATTCACAAATCGAATTGGAACGTTGAATCCACTCGTAACTGAAGGATCTTGTTTGTCAATGATATTCTCCATTGTATGTACTGAAAGTCTCTGCAAATCAACAATCGGAGAAACTTTTGTGTCAGAAGTAGAAAAATCTAACTTCATATCAAAAGATGCTCCAGATACACTATGTACAGTAGCATTCGAATCATTCAAAATAACTGATGGAGAAGTTAACTCATTTCGTTCATTTAGTATGATATTAGAATATGAACTTGATTTTACATAAGTTGGTCCAGTATTTCGTGTACCAGCAAATGATGATCCTGAAACTTTTTTGACTGATGCAGCAATAGTTGTATCTGCACCAGGGAAAAGAGTCTGAACTTGAGGTATGAAATTATCATACATCAGATTACGTGTTACAAGCATATTTTGTCCACCAACGAACAATGAAGCTTGAGCATTTGAATCAGCGTTAAAAGCAAATCCAAAATGATCTACTTTTGTAATAGTCCGAGATCCATTAATAGAATTTGCAAAACTAAATGCTCCAGATACATCAGAATCTGTTACACCAGAAACAAAGACTTTATCATTCTTTGCAAATCCATGAGCATACATGAATACCGTACACTCATCATTACCAGAATCAGTAAGAAGAGAATTGTCATCAGTTAATTCACGAATATTTGTAGAATTTGTAAAGTACGCTGTACCAGAACTTGCAAACTCGGCACGATAAATTTGGAACATCATGTCGCGATCTTGATCAGGTGTCCAAGTTGAAGAGTTCTGAGACATAAACAACGAACCGAGTGTAGGTTGTTTATTCACTCGTGCTTCTGTTGAACCAATCAAGAAGTCATATGTTTTTGCCACGTGAACAGTATACTTTGTACTATCTGCAAGAAGAACAAAGGCATATTCTTTATTAGGTGCTAAATAAACTGGCTCTTCAAATTCAAAGTCAGTACCGTTTGATCTAATATTGTCTAGATCTGTTAAATCACCCGGAATATTTACTTCAGATGGATCTAAAAATTTTACAGCATCGGGTAATTCCATCGCATCTGGAACACCGGCAATCACTGGCCGGATTTGCATTTGAATTGGTATAACACTATCTTTTGTCGCAAAATATACACGTATTTTTGAAACAAAGATTCCATTAGGATTTTCAACTGCATCAACAAAGAAAGATTGAGCTAATGGATCTTGTTTTTTAATGATAACTGTTTTTTCAATAATACGAGTAACTTTAACAGTATTTTGATATGTTTCTAAAATACCAGTTGATGTAAATAATGATCTAGCAGAACTGATAGCATTTGCTTCGCTTGTCCCTCCACCAGAAACATCAAGAAGTTTAAATTCTTTAGTCCCAGTTCTAAATTTAAGATTATCACTACTTGGAATTACAAAAGAACCAATGATTTCACCTTTTGAATCTGTTACGAGATTAGTAGATCCATCTGGGTGACTAGTTGCTTTTGCAAATACGTTTGAGTTATCATCTTGTCTTTCAGAAAATCTTTGAAAAGTTGTTTCTTCTCGAGTATAATCATCAATTGCCGTTTGGCCAAAATAAGGAAAATAGCGAGTATTTGGACGAAGACCTTGTGCTTTAAAAAAGATCTTACGGCCGCGCATATAAGGAATGAATTTTACGTCAATAACCTTACTACCAATTTTTTTTCTAATTTCGCCCGCCATTTAGTTATCCTACCTTCTTATATAAATCTTGTTGATTCAATTTATCTATAACATAGGTATCATTTTCAATATCATTTACCCATTCAACTTCATCATAATCTGTAAAGTAAATGTTTCCTTTTGAAACCATGATGTGATTTAAATTGAGTAGTGTATATGTTTTATCATATGGTTGAATTTCATTTGCTGAGGTATCTTTAACTCTTTTCCAAACTCCATTATCCAAAACAGGGTGAGATCCAGTAACATGAATACCATTGTAATCAAACCAATCTTGATCTTCACCATCACCTATAATAGTGGCATATACTTTACCACCTTCAAACATTATATCACCTACTACAATATCTTGGATTTCTTTATAGGTATTATCAATCATTCTAAAGAGAGTTCCATATGCAAAACACGTGCCTCCACCACTAGAGCCCGCACCGTCTCGACCTCCCCGGTCGTCATTCCAGCCGCCGCCGCCACCGCCACCGGTGATTTGAACACGATTAATTTTTACAACAGTTCCACCATCAACAATTAGATCTGGTGCTTTTCTACGCTCATACCAGTTATCAGATTTTGGTGATAGTGTGATATGTCCTTGACCAGTGATCACCGCAAATGGATTAACGTTTTCAGTTTCAGTTGCAAGTGGTTGATCGATAAACAAATAGTTTGAATCTACTGGAAGAGTTAGAATATCGCCTTCTGGGCGGAAAATACCGCGTGTAGTAGAAGATGATGCTGAATCATAAAGTAGACGAATATTATTTGATGCTTGTAATGGCTTTAAAACACCTACTACTTCATCAACATAAGCTCTATATTCTGGTCTATTTGGATCAGAAAAATCGTAAGTATTAAATGCATCAGCAATGAATCCAGCTTTTGTTCTTTCATTACCAGCTGAGTCTAAAACAGTAAGAGCTTCAGTAGCATTTTCTAATAGACTTAACGCAGTTAATTCTTCAAGATCTATAATTCTTTCTTCTAATCGACCAATATCAGCCATTGTAAAGCGTTTAGCTTCAACATAGAACTGCAGAAGATCTGACTCATGTAAAGTATATGGGTCAAGGTCAAATCTATAAATTTCAAGAGATCCTTCTGGAATCTCAGGATATTTTGGATTTGTTAGATCAGGTACACCTTGTAGATATCTTAATTCACCGGGCTGAGGATACCGATTTAAATCTTCATCTTTTGTTGAAACTACAAGTCTATCGCTTCGTGGAAGATAGTAAGTGGTATTCACGTCAAAAGCATTTTGATTCACTGGAAGAAGTGGCACAATTGCGCTACCATTACCAGCTGAGTCAAATGTATATCTCATCACACCTGAAGAATCAGCGAGAATGCCAGCTACTGGTCTGAAATCGAGATAATCTCTCAGATTAATATTTTCACCAGTATTTAGTCTGTAATTTGGAATTCCAGTATAACCTACACTATCACCAGATGGATAAGACGTTACATCAAAATGTGTACCTGATGTACTATGCGTAAAATATCTAAATTTGATAACAGCATTACCATTTGGAAGGTTACCAACATCTGTATTCTTTACAAGTCGACCGATACCATAGTAATTATCACGTTGCCCGTTGTCAACTGTAAAGAAGTTACGAAGATCAGCACCAGCTGCAGTATTATGATTAATCGATTCAACTTTATAGATGTCAGCTTTTCTTAGTGAAAGGAACTCTGTACCATTTCCATCAGAATCAAGGTCAGTCTGCATATTCAAAGTAAGAGTCTGTTGAGCAGCAAGAGACTTTGTCTTAGCAGAGAAATTAGTTGGACCTTTATGAATTTGTAGAGCATAAATGTCGTATGTTACTGTATTACCGCCACCGGCTGTAATATTAAATTCTGTACCAGCTGGCGAACCAAGAGTAATATCAAATGTAAGACTAGCGATATTGCCTGAAGTATCTGTTGCAACCCAAGATGTTGAACTTGTAAATGTATCACCACCAGAAATAACTTGGTTAGAAGCAAGAGTACCACCAGCATTCGTGGTGACGGTATATTTCTTTTGAAGCGTAATATCGTTTGATGAAGTATAAGCAATAGTTGATGGACGAGTATATCTCAATGGGAACAAGAGAGTATTATCAGCTGTTGCATTTAGAACAGCTCTTCCTTCAGTCAAAAGAATATTAATATAATCACTAGTGCTAGAACCAATCGATGAGGTATTTGCAAAGTTCTGACCTGAATTCATCTTAATATCGTAGAGATATGCTCTATGATTTGCTCCATCTTCTTCATATGAACGAATTCGAACTTCACCAATCTTACTTCCACCAAAGCTAGAATCATTACGTAAAGTCAGATTAGTATGAAGTTCTGGAAGATTATAGTTCGAATCAAATATAATATAGTTTCCGAACTCTGGAATAATGGTATCACCACCAAGTGCTTCCGTTGTTTGAGCACGTGGAACAGTAATTTTGTCTGCATCAATCTGAATTCGATAACCATCAACATATGCTAAACCATCACTTACTTCAAGTGATAAATTCGAATCATTGAGTACATCAAATTTTGCTGTAAAGTCATTAACAATATAATCACCTGATTCTTCTTTTGTTCTTTGAGCCATAGTGTCTCTCAAAACATTGTAAGAATTATCGAGTGTTACGGTTTTACCTAGTTTATCATTAATAACTTTGCCAAGATATACAAAGTTATCAGAAGCGGCAAGTTGATCTCTTGTAGTCAGTGTTAAAGTAATACGATAACGATGAGCACCCGGAGCTGCCACATTTGGAGCTGCACCTTGGTTATCATAGAGATCATCATCATCTGTCTCAGTAACAATATCTTGTACAAGTTTAAATCCAAGTTCTTTTGAACTCGTAATATCGTACTTGCTTACAAACACTGATTGAGCTTTTGCAAAAACAAAATGACCTTGAACATAGAACGAACCAGTTGTAATAGAAGCTTCTAGACCTTGACCAGTTGCCGCAGATGAAGCAATCGTCATATCGCTCAATGTAGCGCTATCATGAGTTAGCGTACCACCATTCGCACAACGAATAGCAGATGTACCAGCAGTACCTGATGAAGTATTGATATATTCAACATAGATTGTATCTGGGTCTGAACCGGTAGCAGCAACTGCTGTTAGAATTCTAATTTGAATTCCATCGCCATCAGTAAATGTTTCGTCTTCAACATCACTTGGTGTTGCCGGCAATTGACCAGCAGCAAGTTTAATAAACTCTCTTTTATTGAGAGTAATGTTACCACCATTAACTTTACCACCTTCTTTGAATATATTCGAACCCATACGTTGAATTTCAGACTGGATAATCGTCTGCATCTGTGTAAGTTCACGAGCCTGCAGAGCCCGACCAGCATTAAAGAGTATCCGATAGTAATTATCGGAGTCTTTAAAATCGTCCTTGTACGTAGTTCCGAATGTGGAAGTGGTATATGTAGTTGCCATTCTTTACACCGTCAATATAACTTTAATGTCTTCGGTTTGAGACGAAGATCGTACGATTCTTGCTCTATTCTCTATGTATAACAAGTCTCCAGAGTAGATGTCTACTGGACTGAAGAGGTTACCACTATCAATAGTACCCGATCCACCTAAGTTACCTGTTAATGCTTCACCATCTTGGAAATGGCCATTTTTAGTTTTTTCATTTTGGTGGAATCGAATAGTGAAACCAGCATCTGAATCAACTTCATCAATATAAGCAGTTACACCAGATGTTCCACCAGTAATAATCTCATCAACAGCAAATCCAGTTGTAGCAATGTCTGTTGTCAGTGTTAACTGGCGATTTGCTTTAGTTGATACTCCAGAATATCTACCACCCGGAGAAGCAGAATCAGTATAGTCTAAGTTTTTCAATACTAGAATCTGCCTGAAATCGTTAGTAATATTAAATGTTCCAGTTTCGGTACCATCAGCTTTCACGTTTGACATAATGCTTGAAGACTTAAGATCTTTACGAGCATCATAGCCAAAGCCTTCACGTGGACCAATGATTGGTCTTAAAGTAGCACCAGAACCCCCGCCACCAGAGAGTGAGATTGAGCTATAATCGTAACCTGAACCCATACCAGCAGATTCATTGTCCATTGTGACTTTCACAATACGACCACCAGAGATTGTAGCTGTGGCTGCAGCACCTGAACCATTGCCGCGGAAACTAATTGTTGGTGCAGAAGTATAACCTGAACCACCACTTACAATCTGTGCACCAACAATCTGTCCACCAATTGAATAGTTTTGAACATTCAATTGAAGAAGTTGGAAAGCAGTAGCTGAACCAGAATCAAGTAGAACTCTTTGTGTTGGAATAAACCCAGCAGTCAAGAAGTTAGTTGCTTCACCAGCAGAGATAGAATAAAGATATTTCCAACGATAACCATCTGAAGTTTCAAATGCTTCATATACATTCACACCAGCAGTACTATAAGATGGCTTGACAGTTGATGGGTTAGCAGAACCAGTTGCGCTCTTACTTTGTTGAATACAAATATAAACTTCGTTATCTTCGGTTAAAACATAGTATGGATTTGTTGGATAACCTACTTGTTTGTCGTTCCAAGCAGAATAAGTTGAACCTGAAGACCAGTTATTTCTTGTCGCGACAAATGATGTTGCAGTAATTTTCTTAATTGACTCAAGGTTACCACGAGCCATGCGAGCATCGAACTGATGACGAAGTGGAGTAATTGTCGCATCAGATGAGTCATAGGTATCAGTTTTACCAATACCAATATAATATTCATTTGAATCAGTCGTGCTAGTAACCTCAGTATAAAGACTAAGTGCGATCTGATGTTTAAGTGCGTCTGTTACAATTGCTACCATATTATGCCACCGTTGTTACTGATTGATTGCCCACGAGGAACCAGTTAGTTCCGTCCCAGATACATGTTGCTCCTTCGTTTTGAGCAATCGCAAAACTTGTACCGGCAGCAAAATTAGCAGGTGTGATTGTTGCTACGCCGGCGCCTTTATTTGTAAAAATCTTATACTCACCAGTTGTTGTACCATCTGCTAATGAAACAGCAAGAGCTGATGCTTTATTACAAATGATATATGATGCTCCAGTATTTGCTGCTCCGTTTGCATTAATTTCAACAGAACTTAGTGCTAACTTAGAAACATCTACAGATCCAGTCCCTTTAGCATTAATATCGATATTGATATTAGTATTTGTGCCAGTTGCGTTTAGTTGTGGAGCATTGCCTGTTGCAGCATTTAAAATAGTGAATTCGTTTACTGCACTAGCAGCTGCTGTGAATTGAAGTAATTCATTACTGTTTGTATCAAAAATATCGCCATTAACTATAGGATTTGTAAGAGTCGGAATATTTAAAGTTTTATTAGAAAGAGTATCAGTAGTATCTTTAAGAACAATAATACCACTAGCATTTGGCAATTGAATCTGACGATCAGCAGTTGGTTCAACCGTTGTCAATCTCATTTCATAAGCATCTGCAGAAGCGCCTTCAAATACTACAGCACTATCTTCAAATGTAACTTGTGAAGACAAGTTATCGCTATCACCGCCTCCTAAAAAGCGATAGAGCTCAACGAAGTTTTCATTAATTTTAGTACCAGCAGTTTTGAGCGTATCACCAGTTCCGTCATTCGCTGTTGTGCCAGTATTGATATTTTGTCTTGCCATTTATCTAAATCCTATTACGGTTATTTATATCGCAGAGTCAGATGAAATGCGAGTAAAGTAATCATTATCCATAGTTTCTACAGTCATTGCAAAGTCCGGACGTCCTGATGTAGCACTGTCATCGAATGTGAACGAGTTCGGATCGAGGATTGTCTTAATGTCGTCGTAGTATGTATTCCAGAGACCGGCTGTAAGATCTGAATCAACTGTGTAGTAAAGCAATTCTTGCTGAATTGTATCAACACGGAATTGAACTCCGTCTGATGAATCGTAGAGCAATGTTGTTTCGCCAAACGAAGTAGTAGGTATAAGTTCTGCTTGCGACAAGAAGACTGCAGCGACTTCTGGAACTTCAAGAGGATCATGTGTTGTAATTGTCGGAGTAAATGATACTTGCCCAACCGATACAACATCGCCTGCAAAGTGGAAACCAGCTGGATGAACAAACTTCTTATATAGATTTTCATAGTCAGAAACTGAAAGACCAGAACGTATAAGAACTGAAAGAACTTGATACCTTCTATTGTCGATCAATCTCTTCTGAGATTCAAATCCAATTTCAGATTCACCTACAATGAATATATCTTTTTTCGGGTAAATAATTTCCGCTTCTTCATTAAAGAATCCACGGAAGAAACCTTCGGCAGCATTTCTTGTGCCTTTTGCTTGATAGAATCTACCAAGAAGACGCGCCATTAAACGAGGTTGATCAAAGAAATTTGATGCTTTAAGACCATTTCCAATTTCACTAATGAGTTCATCTAGATATGTTTCATCGGTCTCAGTAATATCTCTTGCTGCAAAAATATCTCGTATTTTTTCAGAAAAGTTAATTGACCCATTGTCGCTATCAAGAGTTTCATAATATGTTTGAAGAAGAGAAATCAGTTTAGAGTTATCTTCTTGAAAATACTCAGGCAGAACCTGATTCACTTTTGAAGTGAAAATCGCAGGATCTCTTCTGTTTTTATCTACTGTGTTGATAGCCATCTTATACTGTCAATGAAGTTGAAGTATTTTGAGTGTCAATAGTACCTGATGCTGTAGTCAATGCAGTATCAAGTTCAAGGATATAATTTCTCAAAGGTTTAATTGTTTGTTGGTTTGCTGGTGTTACTGATATTTTAACTGAGCTTCCAGTATAAGCAGTAAGTTTTTCTCCAAAGCCAGTAAGAGTAATCACACCAGTATTTCGATTATAAGATCCAACGTTATCTTCAAGAATAGTACCATTCACAGTATCATAAACTTCAATGGTTGTTGATGATAGTCTATTTCTCAAAATAGCAGTCTTACCGTTATATGTAAGTGGTGATGAAGTTAAAACATAATTCACATCATCAGGAGCTGCAATAATCATTGGGAAATCAATAGTGTAATTACCTATTGTGCTGAGTGTTGGTGTGAATCTACGTTGTGCTTTGATTGTCATTGATGAATTCAAAATAGCCGGAGAAAGATCATCAATTGTAGTTATCAATCCAGACTGTCTAAATGTTTTATTAAATTTTCCAAGATTCGTAGAGAAATAAGATGCCACAGCTGATTTAATATTTGCTTGCGTAGTGTCAAGAGTAATGTTAGTTAACTCTGGATCAAAGTCGAAGTTTATTCTTAACTCAAGATAAGTATATGCTGGATCAGTAAAAACAGTGTCAATTGACATGATCGCAAGATTTTCAGATATCGTTGTAGCAATAGTATTTTTAGTTGCAGTTTTTACAGCTTCTGGAATATTATCATAGAAATTAATTGAAACATAAGTACGACCATAAATTGGTGGAACGTTATCCTCACCACCCCATGAAATTACGTCGTCGATCAATTCATTAAATCTTTGACCGATAATTGCAGTATAGTCATCAGCAGTTACAAGTCTTTGTTGAGAAGCAAATACAAGTGGAGCATTTCTCTTAATCGAAGCAATTGATTCTTTACCATCACCTGCAGCTGACGTTGTCAGAGTCGTAACTGTGAGAGAATAATCAACACTATTGATTGTAATGTCATTATCTGCGGCAAAAGAAGAAATGCCGTTTGCATCTTCACCATTACTTGCGAGATATGTAACTACAATTTTATTACCGGCACTTGGTGATTGGCCAAGAACGTTACCTTCACCAAAGATCAATTCATAATAACCATTTGGAGTTTCACGAACAACGAAGATTGTAGAAGTTGATTCAATTCTTACAGTGTTTTCAATATTTGTATATGTTGTATAAGTTGAAGATGTAGTTGTATCATACACATCTACTTTCAAAGTTGTTTTGTCAAGTTCAGTGTCTGGAATAATATAGATTTGTTCTTCAATAGAATCACCGACAATAAACGTTTTAGTTTTAGTTGTACCTTCTTTAATAGTAAGACTTGCAGTACCAGCTGAGTTAAGGAATGAGAAATTACCAGCACCATCATTGGCCGCAGTATAATCTTCAAGTGTCTGAAAAGTATATGATGTGTCACCGATCGTACCAGTGAAAGTACTATATGCTGGAAGAGTCGCTTGAGCAGTCACTGTATCAGAAGTCGCAACAGAAATAGCTAATGTTGCAAGTGCTGCAGTCTTTGAGTGAGGATAATATCCAAGAGTTTCAGCATGAGATACAACAGAAGCACGAAGTTGAGCTGAATTCAAGAATGATTCGTTAATGGCAATATTAGCAACTAGACCATTTAAATGAGTGTTATAAGCCAACACATCAAGAATATTAGATAGACCTGATGCTTCAAAGTCATAATCTGAAAACTCACTTGACGCTTGTAGTTTTGTTTTAAGTGCTTGTTTGATTGTATCAAAATCAAGACTTGTTGATGTGATAACTGCCATTATCTTAACCTCGTAAGATCAACTGAAATTTCTTCGACTGTGCTTGTATTCAACACTCTAAATGCTACACGTACTCTAATAGAATTATTATCAGGGTCTAAAGTAGCTTTGACTCCAAGAACGGCCGCTCTTGGTTCGTCTCTACTAATTGCTTCAACTACTGCATCTTGTATTTCAAGTTCGTCAAATCCTTCGCTTAATTCAAAAAGAAACCGATTCAAACCAGCACCGTAAAAAGGGCGAAATGGTTTCTCACCAGGATTTGTCATTAATATATTTTTCACGGCTTGTTTCACAGCCGCGGCATCTTCTTTCTTGAAGATGTCGTTATTCGCTTTTTTGGCAAGCGTCAAGTCAATGTCCTTATAATTAATCGTACGAGACGAAATTATAGAACGTGTTTGTAAATTACCATCTTCTACTGCAAATTGACGTGCCATTTGTAATTCCTTTGAACCTATTTAT
>Ga0129324_10001646_pt1 | contig 14258 bp, 6 predicted proteins | sample CPBDNA_7_FD_96879 | JGI IMG/M metagenome (GOLD analysis project Ga0129324, IMG submission 96879) | Freshwater to marine salinity gradient microbial communities from Chesapeake Bay, USA - CPBay_Spr_15_0.2_DNA | ecosystem: Environmental > Aquatic > Marine > Coastal | place: USA: Chesapeake Bay... | reverse complement strand
TTGAAAAACTAAAAAAATATTCTTTAGCTAATTTATTGGCATTTAATAATTCAATTTTTTTCGCTAAAACTATTTCATAAGATAACAATGAAGTGGCCCATCTACCACGAAGTAAATCTAAAAATAATTTTATAAAAAAAAATAACGACCAACTTAAAAAATGTATTTTTTCATTAATATCTAAAGATGGATGTATAATATTATCATTAAAAACTAATTTTTTTGTAAATTTGTATTCTTTTTCTTTTCCCTTTATATGAATATAATCAAAATTATAATTTTTGTTATAAATTTCATTAACCCAGGTAATTATATCATAACTATTTTTTTTTTTGGGTAACGAGGAATTTTCTTCAAGATCTAAAAATGAAATATAATTATAATTATCTTTTAAGTGATTATTAGAAATTAATTGTTTAAAAATCTCCCTTATGCCCTTGATAATTTTTTTAAATATATAAAAATAAAATAAAATATTACTAATAAAATAGTTAACAGATATATCATGCAATTTAAAAATTTTTTTCCATTGAACGCAAATTGGAAAAAAAATTGGTTTTTTGTTATATAAATATGATAAAATTTTTTTATTAAAAAAAAAATCATCTAATAAATCAGTTAATAATAGCTGCTTAACTATTATTTCAAAATTCAAGTCTAATTTAGTCTTAAAAAATTTTTGTAATACTTCATTATCAATATTTAAATCTACACTAATTATATCATCTTTAAGATAGCTTAAATAATGATTACTTTTTCCTTTTAGCTTATAATATCCTCTAATTAAGTCTTTAATTTTTTTTTTTTTATTAATCATTAGAAATCTAAATATTTATTTTAATTGGTGACGATTTATTTTTTTATAATATAGTAATCAAATTAACAAATAACTACTAATTTTAATATGATTTATCTAGATAAAATAAAAAAAATTAAAAATTTTATTTTAAGAAAATCCTCTGAATTTAACGATCAAATCATAAAGAAAAAATATACTGATTATCAAAACCATAAAATTAATTTTATCAAAAAAAAATCTATAATTTGGCATTTTGCAACTCCAAAATCAGCTTCTACTTATTTGATGAAATATATAGATAAATCGGCAATGGAAAACAACGTAGACATTAGAAGAATTAGAGCATTACCAGATCACAATAATAGAGTTCAAGAAATTTCTTTAGATACTTTATTTTTTTTTATTAAAAATTCAAATAACAAAAATTTTTTAATTAGTCATGTTCACTCTCCATTAAATAATTATTTATTAAAATTATTTTCAAGTAATCATAAAATTATTATTCAGTATCGTGATGTTATTGACACATTATTAAGTTTAAGAGATTACATGGATTTAGAAGCAATGAATGAGATAAAAGAACAAAAACTATTTTCTAGTCCATGGATAGAAATTTCTGCTAAAAATTGGGTTAAACTATCATCAAAGGAAAAAAATAATCTGATAATTCATTACTATCTACCTTGGCATTTAAAATTTTTACATTCTTGGAGCAATGAAAGACTTGGGGCTGAAGTAATTTATTTAAATTATGAAAATGTAATTAATAATATAGATAATATTTGTTCAAAAATTTTTAACAAAGAAGTTAAAAAAAAAAATATATATTTAACTAAACAAAGTATTCGTTTCAATATAGGACAAGATAGACAAAATACTTTTAATGAAGATGAAATATTAAAAATCTATAATTTTATAAGTTTTTACTTATCAACTATGAATACAAATATTGAAAATATTTATGATTTAAAAAAATTTAAAAAATTAAATGAAAATTAAAATAGAAAATAAAATAATATCAGAAAAATCTCCTATATATTTCATAGGTGAAATTGGTGTAAATCACAATGGTTCACTATCTTTAGCTAAAAAACTAATTTCCGAGGCAAAAAAATGTGGTTGTTCTGCAGTAAAATTCCAAATTTATAAAACTGAAAACCTTGTTCTAAAAAATACTAAATTAGCTAAATATCAAAAGAAAACTGGTAAAAAAAATATGTTTGATATGTTAAAAAAATATGAGCTTTCTTTTGATAAATTTAAAATTTTAAAAAAATTTTGCGATAAAAAAAAAATTACTTTTTTGGCAACTCCTTTTGATATTGAAAGTGCTGAATTTTTAAATAAAATTAATATTAGTGCTTTTAAAATTTCATCAGGAGATTTAGACAATTTTATACTATTGAGGCAAATTAAAAAATTTAAAAAACCGATCATTTTATCGACTGGTATGGCTACTGAGGAAGAAATAAGAAAAACTTTAAAATACCTATCCTATAACAAAAACAAAATTGCGATATTACACTGCATAAGTGAATATCCAGTTGCACTAAAAAATACTCAATTAGGCTTCATAGAAAGATTAAAAAAAACTGGTTATTTAGTTGGTTTATCAGACCATAGCAAAGGCGAGACAGCATGCTATGCATCTGTTGCTATGGGGTGTGTAATAATTGAAAAACACATAACTTTTAACAATAAAGCTACAGGTCCTGATCACAAGGCGTCCATTCAATGTAATTTTCTTAAATCATTAATAATGAATATTAATGATTTAAAAAAATCAATTTCACATAAACGTAGATCTTTAACCAAAATAGAAGAACAGAATAAAAAGGTTTCAAAAAAATCATTATATTTTTCAAGAAATATCAATAGTGGATCAATAATCAAATTTGATGATATTATTGCTTTAAGACCAAGACTTCAAAGGGGAATTTCTCCATCTAAATATAATTTAATTTTAAAAAAAAAAATTAAAATTAAATCGATTAAATTTAACCCAATTTTATTTTCTAATTTAATATGAAAAAAAAATTATTAATATTTACTTTTGCTAGATCAGATTATGGAATACTTCAAAATATTATTAAAAAATTAAATGAAAATATTAACTTTGATGTTACACTTGTGATTGGCTCAAATCATCTAAGTAAAAAATTTGGAAATACTTTCAAAGAAATATATAAAAATAAAATAAAATTTAAAAAAATAAATTTAAATTATAAATTTTCGTCAACAAACATAATTTTAGACAATATAGCCTCTTTAATCAGCCAATTATCAAATATATTTAATAAAATGAGTTTTCATGGAGCAATCATACTTGGTGATAGATATGAAATGTTTGGTGCATCAATTGCTTGCAAAAATTATGATATACCAATATTTCATTTATGTGGAGGCAGTATAACAGATGGTTCTCTTGACAATTATTACAGGTTTAATATTTCAAATATGTCAACCTACCATTTTGTTGAAACATTGAGTCATAAAAAAGAATTAATAAAGCACAATATAAAAAAAAATATTTTTATATCAGGATCTCCCTCTTTAGAATTTAATAAGAAAAAAATTATATCAAAAAAAATTTTTGAAAAAAAATACAATTTTTCTTTTAACAAAAATAAAATAATTATAGCTTGTTTTCACCCAAATACTAAAATTTCAATTCTAGAAAATATTAATGATTTAAAAATATTATTAAGATTTTTAAATAACACTAATGATAAAGTAATATTTACTTATCCAAATGCAGATAAAGGATTTAATGAATATATTAAAGAGATAAAAAACCAATTAATTGATAAAGAAAAAAATCTATTAGTTCAAAGCCTTGGAAAATTTGATTATTTTTCAGTTTTAAATTTCTCCGACATTTTAATTGGAAATTCCTCTAGTGGAATAATAGAAAGCGCAAGCTTTAAAATACCAACTATTAATTTAGGTGAAAGACAAAAGGGGAGATTTAAAGTAAGAAATGTTTATAACTCTCCATTTAATGAAAAAAAAATATTTCAGATATACAATAAAATAATAAATTATAAATCTAAAAAAATTTTTTTCTCACTGAAGAATCCATATTATAAAAAAAATTCTTCAAATTTTATAATAAATCAAATTATACAATTTTGTAAATAAATGAAAAATATAATTATCATAGGAAGTGGTGGTCACGCTCAATCTATTGCCTCTGAAATAATAATAAATAAAAAATTTAGATTAATAGGATTTTTAGATGAAAGAAAAAAAAAAAATGAAATAATTATTAATTTAAAAAATAAAAAATTTAGGATATTGGGAAACTTAAGTCAAAATATATTAAAAAAATTTAAAAAAAAAACAGAATTTGTTATTGGTATTGGAAAATCTGAGATTAGAAAGAAAATAGATATTAGTCACAATCTAAAATGGGCTACTATAATTTCAAAAAATTCAATTTTGGGTAAAAATGTTACAATCGATAAAGGTTCTTTTATTGGATCAGGAGTAATAATCAATTATGGAACAAAAATAAAAAAACACACCATAATAAACACAAGTGCAAGTATTGATCATCACAATGAAATTGGAAACTTTTGCAATATTGGTCCAGGAGTCATTACTGGAGGCAATGTAAAAATTAAAGATTTTTGTCAAATCGGAATATCAGCTACAATATCTAACAATATTATTATTGAGGAAAATTGCACTATTGGTGCAGGTTCACTAATTTTGAAAAAATGCTCTAAGAATTCATTGTATTATGGCGTACCAGCTAAAAAAAACTCTCTTTGACATACTAATTAATTGCTATATTGGTTCATTATCTAAATGAAAAAAAACCTTATTTTACAAAGAGTAGTAATGGAAGTCTTCGGTGGCTGCAATTATACGTGCCAAATGTGCCCTCAATCAAATCCTGGCAGAGGTAAAAATTTTACTCGCAAAATGTCAATTGATCAATTTGAAAAAATTTTAGATCAAATAATTCCTAAGTATGGAACTCCCCAAATAAACCTCGAAGGTAGTGGAGAACCCACGATGGCAAAAGATTTGCCAAAATACATCGAGGCTGTAAAAAAAAGATCTGCAAAATGCTTTATGTATTGTAATGGGGCTAGGTTAAATGGTCAATTTATGAAAGATGTTATTGATGCTGGAATTGATTTTATTAGAATTAGTGTAATTGGTTACAATAGAGAAAAATATAAACAATGGATGAATGTTGATAATTTTGATTTAATTTTATCTAATATTAAAGAAATAAAAAATTATATTAACAAATCACAATCCAGCTGCAAGCTAAGTACTTATCACTTGATAACTGATAATTCTAAAATTGAAGAAGAAATAGAAGAATACAAAAAAAATGTCATAGATTATGTAAAAACAATATCTTATATTTGGAAGATGCATAACTGGAGTGGAAATTACAGTAATTTAAATCCTAGAAAACCAACTGATAGGAAAACATGTGGAAGACCATTTGCACCAGAAATAACCATTAGAGCAGGAGGTGAAATTGGTCGGACAGCTGCAATGGTTCCTTGCTGTCAAACTTTGGGTCCTCCAAATGAGGAAAAAAGTATTTTGGGTCATCTTGATAAAGATTCTTTTGAAGATGTATATTGGGGGAAAAAATATTTAGAGCTTAGAAATGCTCATGAAACGAAAAATTTTGATAAAATAGATTACTGTAAGAATTGCGATTTTTTATACGATGATCCAGAAGTCTTGGTATGGTCAAACGATAAACATGCGAAAGTTTCACATATGTTGGGTACAGATGAAAATTTTATATTAAAAAATTATAATAATTCAGATAAAGTAATTAAAAAAAATTAATTAATTTCTTATTGGAACTAAATAGTTACACTTAGAGATGCTTAAAAATAACCCTCTACAGGTGGCATAAATATAATTAGGTTTATATTCAGCTTGAACAGAAAAAAGTTTTTCAACTTTAGATCTATTACTTTTGATTGAAGTTACAGGCATATGTGGAAATAAATGTCTATAATTAACACTATGTTTATCTATATTATTTTTTTCCAAATATTTAATAATATCATTTGTTGAAAAAGCAGTTGCATAATGATTATTCGAAATTAAGAAATTTAATAAAAAAAATATTAAGATTGTAGAAATAAAAATAATATTTTTTTTAATAATATAGCCATATATAAAAAAACAAAAAGGTATTAAATAAATTAAATATCTTTGAGATGGTCTACTCAGAGATAATATAAAAATTAATAATACAATACTTAAAACTATAAAATAAAAAGGGAATTTTTCATTTTTTTTTAAATGAATAAAGAAACCTAAAAATAAATTTATTGCAAAAAAAGATAAAATACCATTGGTAAGATTTGTACTTATATACTGACTAATAAAACCAAAATCCATCTCACCTGTACTATTGATGAAAAAAAAACTCCATATAGAAAATATTAAACTAGTAAAAAAAAATAAAAATAGTTTTTTAAAATCTTTATTAATTACAAAGTAATAATAAAAAAAAACACATAAAGGAAAAAATATTATGCCTAAAAAACCAAAATATAAAATAATATTACTTAAAAAATTTGAAAAAGAAATAGAGTGAGTATTTTCGAAATAATTATTTATAACAAAAAAATTGAACTGATAATAATTATTAATATAATAAAAACTTGTAAGAATTAAAATTAAGAAAAATTGCCAAAATAAATTAATTGGGTTTATTTTTATTTTATTAAAAAAAGTTAGAATAAAAAATACTATTAAAAAAAAAACACTATGCGGCTTTATTATTATAGAAAGTGACATAAAAAAAATTGAAACATAAAATTCAATTTTAGAATTTTGTAAATACATAAAACTTAAGGCAAACATACCTGTTGCAAATGCAAAAAAATCCGGGGTTGCTCTTAGGCTAAGAGTCCAAATAAAGGGATGAAATAAAATTAAAAAAATTAAACGAGAATTATCTTTATATTCAATTTTATTAAAAAAATTTAATAATCCATAAAATAAAAAAATAATACCACTTATAGAAACTAATTTTCCTATTATTAAAGTTGGAACAAAAGGAAAAAAAAATTTTAAAAAAGAAATTATGTACGAAAAACCAAGAGTATTAGCTTGATAATGAAAATAAATATCCAAATCTTTTTTTTCAATTTTGTGCGGATACTCACCAGCAAATGCAAAAAGGCTTTCAAAATTTACCGAAGGAAAATGAATAAAACAAATATGTGATAATAAAAAAAAAAATAATATACAATATTTTAAGTATCTTTTAATAAAAATAATCATTTCTTTAAAGTTTTTATAAATTGAAATTTATTATTATTTTTGTAAAAATTTTTACAAAAATAATAATAAATTTCAATTTATAAAAACTTTAAAGAAATGATTATTTTTATTAAAAGATACTTAAAATATTGTATATTATTTTTTTTTTTATTATCACATATTTGTTTTATTCATTTTCCTTCGGTAAATTTTGAAAGCCTTTTTGCATTTGCTGGTGAGTATCCGCACAAAATTGAAAAAAAAGATTTGGATATTTATTTTCATTATCAAGCTAATACTCTTGGTTTTTCGTACATAATTTCTTTTTTAAAATTTTTTTTTCCTTTTGTTCCAACTTTAATAATAGGAAAATTAGTTTCTATAAGTGGTATTATTTTTTTATTTTATGGATTATTAAATTTTTTTAATAAAATTGAATATAAAGATAATTCTCGTTTAATTTTTTTAATTTTATTTCATCCCTTTATTTGGACTCTTAGCCTAAGAGCAACCCCGGATTTTTTTGCATTTGCAACAGGTATGTTTGCCTTAAGTTTTATGTATTTACAAAATTCTAAAATTGAATTTTATGTTTCAATTTTTTTTATGTCACTTTCTATAATAATAAAGCCGCATAGTGTTTTTTTTTTAATAGTATTTTTTATTCTAACTTTTTTTAATAAAATAAAAATAAACCCAATTAATTTATTTTGGCAATTTTTCTTAATTTTAATTCTTACAAGTTTTTATTATATTAATAATTATTATCAGTTCAATTTTTTTGTTATAAATAATTATTTCGAAAATACTCACTCTATTTCTTTTTCAAATTTTTTAAGTAATATTATTTTATATTTTGGTTTTTTAGGCATAATATTTTTTCCTTTATGTGTTTTTTTTTATTATTACTTTGTAATTAATAAAGATTTTAAAAAACTATTTTTATTTTTTTTTACTAGTTTAATATTTTCTATATGGAGTTTTTTTTTCATCAATAGTACAGGTGAGATGGATTTTGGTTTTATTAGTCAGTATATAAGTACAAATCTTACCAATGGTATTTTATCTTTTTTTGCAATAAATTTATTTTTAGGTTTCTTTATTCATTTAAAAAAAAATGAAAAATTCCCTTTTTATTTTATAGTTTTAAGTATTGTATTATTAATTTTTATATTATCTCTGAGTAGACCATCTCAAAGATATTTAATTTATTTAATACCTTTTTGTTTTTTTATATATGGCTATATTATTAAAAAAAATATTATTTTTATTTCTACAATCTTAATATTTTTTTTATTAAATTTCTTAATTTCGAATAATCATTATGCAACTGCTTTTTCAACAAATGATATTATTAAATATTTGGAAAAAAATAATATAGATAAACATAGTGTTAATTATAGACATTTATTTCCACATATGCCTGTAACTTCAATCAAAAGTAATAGATCTAAAGTTGAAAAACTTTTTTCTGTTCAAGCTGAATATAAACCTAATTATATTTATGCCACCTGTAGAGGGTTATTTTTAAGCATCTCTAAGTGTAACTATTTAGTTCCAATAAGAAATTAATTAATTTTTTTTAATTACTTTATCTGAATTATTATAATTTTTTAATATAAAATTTTCATCTGTACCCAACATATGTGAAACTTTCGCATGTTTATCGTTTGACCATACCAAGACTTCTGGATCATCGTATAAAAAATCGCAATTCTTACAGTAATCTATTTTATCAAAATTTTTCGTTTCATGAGCATTTCTAAGCTCTAAATATTTTTTCCCCCAATATACATCTTCAAAAGAATCTTTATCAAGATGACCCAAAATACTTTTTTCCTCATTTGGAGGACCCAAAGTTTGACAGCAAGGAACCATTGCAGCTGTCCGACCAATTTCACCTCCTGCTCTAATGGTTATTTCTGGTGCAAATGGTCTTCCACATGTTTTCCTATCAGTTGGTTTTCTAGGATTTAAATTACTGTAATTTCCACTCCAGTTATGCATCTTCCAAATATAAGATATTGTTTTTACATAATCTATGACATTTTTTTTGTATTCTTCTATTTCTTCTTCAATTTTAGAATTATCAGTTATCAAGTGATAAGTACTTAGCTTGCAGCTGGATTGTGATTTGTTAATATAATTTTTTATTTCTTTAATATTAGATAAAATTAAATCAAAATTATCAACATTCATCCATTGTTTATATTTTTCTCTATTGTAACCAATTACACTAATTCTAATAAAATCAATTCCAGCATCAATAACATCTTTCATAAATTGACCATTTAACCTAGCCCCATTACAATACATAAAGCATTTTGCAGATCTTTTTTTTACAGCCTCGATGTATTTTGGCAAATCTTTTGCCATCGTGGGTTCTCCACTACCTTCGAGGTTTATTTGGGGAGTTCCATACTTAGGAATTATTTGATCTAAAATTTTTTCAAATTGATCAATTGACATTTTGCGAGTAAAATTTTTACCTCTGCCAGGATTTGATTGAGGGCACATTTGGCACGTATAATTGCAGCCACCGAAGACTTCCATTACTACTCTTTGTAAAATAAGGTTTTTTTTCATTTAGATAATGAACCAATATAGCAATTAATTAGTATGTCAAAGAGAGTTTTTTTTAGCTGGTACGCCATAATACAATGAATTCTTAGAGCATTTTTTCAAAATTAGTGAACCTGCACCAATAGTGCAATTTTCCTCAATAATAATATTGTTAGATATTGTAGCTGATATTCCGATTTGACAAAAATCTTTAATTTTTACATTGCCTCCAGTAATGACTCCTGGACCAATATTGCAAAAGTTTCCAATTTCATTGTGATGATCAATACTTGCACTTGTGTTTATTATGGTGTGTTTTTTTATTTTTGTTCCATAATTGATTATTACTCCTGATCCAATAAAAGAACCTTTATCGATTGTAACATTTTTACCCAAAATTGAATTTTTTGAAATTATAGTAGCCCATTTTAGATTGTGACTAATATCTATTTTCTTTCTAATCTCAGATTTTCCAATACCAATAACAAATTCTGTTTTTTTTTTAAATTTTTTTAATATATTTTGACTTAAGTTTCCCAATATCCTAAATTTTTTATTTTTTAAATTAATAATTATTTCATTTTTTTTTTTTCTTTCATCTAAAAATCCTATTAATCTAAATTTTTTATTTATTATTATTTCAGAGGCAATAGATTGAGCGTGACCACCACTTCCTATGATAATTATATTTTTCATTTATTTACAAAATTGTATAATTTGATTTATTATAAAATTTGAAGAATTTTTTTTATAATATGGATTCTTCAGTGAGAAAAAAATTTTTTTAGATTTATAATTTATTATTTTATTGTATATCTGAAATATTTTTTTTTCATTAAATGGAGAGTTATAAACATTTCTTACTTTAAATCTCCCCTTTTGTCTTTCACCTAAATTAATAGTTGGTATTTTAAAGCTTGCGCTTTCTATTATTCCACTAGAGGAATTTCCAATTAAAATGTCGGAGAAATTTAAAACTGAAAAATAATCAAATTTTCCAAGGCTTTGAACTAATAGATTTTTTTCTTTATCAATTAATTGGTTTTTTATCTCTTTAATATATTCATTAAATCCTTTATCTGCATTTGGATAAGTAAATATTACTTTATCATTAGTGTTATTTAAAAATCTTAATAATATTTTTAAATCATTAATATTTTCTAGAATTGAAATTTTAGTATTTGGGTGAAAACAAGCTATAATTATTTTATTTTTGTTAAAAGAAAAATTGTATTTTTTTTCAAAAATTTTTTTTGATATAATTTTTTTCTTATTAAATTCTAAAGAGGGAGATCCTGATATAAAAATATTTTTTTTTATATTGTGCTTTATTAATTCTTTTTTATGACTCAATGTTTCAACAAAATGGTAGGTTGACATATTTGAAATATTAAACCTGTAATAATTGTCAAGAGAACCATCTGTTATACTGCCTCCACATAAATGAAATATTGGTATATCATAATTTTTGCAAGCAATTGATGCACCAAACATTTCATATCTATCACCAAGTATGATTGCTCCATGAAAACTCATTTTATTAAATATATTTGATAATTGGCTGATTAAAGAGGCTATATTGTCTAAAATTATGTTTGTTGACGAAAATTTATAATTTAAATTTATTTTTTTAAATTTTATTTTATTTTTATATATTTCTTTGAAAGTATTTCCAAATTTTTTACTTAGATGATTTGAGCCAATCACAAGTGTAACATCAAAGTTAATATTTTCATTTAATTTTTTAATAATATTTTGAAGTATTCCATAATCTGATCTAGCAAAAGTAAATATTAATAATTTTTTTTTCATATTAAATTAGAAAATAAAATTGGGTTAAATTTAATCGATTTAATTTTAATTTTTTTTTTTAAAATTAAATTATATTTAGATGGAGAAATTCCCCTTTGAAGTCTTGGTCTTAAAGCAATAATATCATCAAATTTGATTATTGATCCACTATTGATATTTCTTGAAAAATATAATGATTTTTTTGAAACCTTTTTATTCTGTTCTTCTATTTTGGTTAAAGATCTACGTTTATGTGAAATTGATTTTTTTAAATCATTAATATTCATTATTAATGATTTAAGAAAATTACATTGAATGGACGCCTTGTGATCAGGACCTGTAGCTTTATTGTTAAAAGTTATGTGTTTTTCAATTATTACACACCCCATAGCAACAGATGCATAGCATGCTGTCTCGCCTTTGCTATGGTCTGATAAACCAACTAAATAACCAGTTTTTTTTAATCTTTCTATGAAGCCTAATTGAGTATTTTTTAGTGCAACTGGATATTCACTTATGCAGTGTAATATCGCAATTTTGTTTTTGTTATAGGATAGGTATTTTAAAGTTTTTCTTATTTCTTCCTCAGTAGCCATACCAGTCGATAAAATGATCGGTTTTTTAAATTTTTTAATTTGCCTCAATAGTATAAAATTGTCTAAATCTCCTGATGAAATTTTAAAAGCACTAATATTAATTTTATTTAAAAATTCAGCACTTTCAATATCAAAAGGAGTTGCCAAAAAAGTAATTTTTTTTTTATCGCAAAATTTTTTTAAAATTTTAAATTTATCAAAAGAAAGCTCATATTTTTTTAACATATCAAACATATTTTTTTTACCAGTTTTCTTTTGATATTTAGCTAATTTAGTATTTTTTAGAACAAGGTTTTCAGTTTTATAAATTTGGAATTTTACTGCAGAACAACCACATTTTTTTGCCTCGGAAATTAGTTTTTTAGCTAAAGATAGTGAACCATTGTGATTTACACCAATTTCACCTATGAAATATATAGGAGATTTTTCTGATATTATTTTATTTTCTATTTTAATTTTCATTTAATTTTTTAAATTTTTTTAAATCATAAATATTTTCAATATTTGTATTCATAGTTGATAAGTAAAAACTTATAAAATTATAGATTTTTAATATTTCATCTTCATTAAAAGTATTTTGTCTATCTTGTCCTATATTGAAACGAATACTTTGTTTAGTTAAATATATATTTTTTTTTTTAACTTCTTTGTTAAAAATTTTTGAACAAATATTATCTATATTATTAATTACATTTTCATAATTTAAATAAATTACTTCAGCCCCAAGTCTTTCATTGCTCCAAGAATGTAAAAATTTTAAATGCCAAGGTAGATAGTAATGAATTATCAGATTATTTTTTTCCTTTGATGATAGTTTAACCCAATTTTTAGCAGAAATTTCTATCCATGGACTAGAAAATAGTTTTTGTTCTTTTATCTCATTCATTGCTTCTAAATCCATGTAATCTCTTAAACTTAATAATGTGTCAATAACATCACGATACTGAATAATAATTTTATGATTACTTGAAAATAATTTTAATAAATAATTATTTAATGGAGAGTGAACATGACTAATTAAAAAATTTTTGTTATTTGAATTTTTAATAAAAAAAAATAAAGTATCTAAAGAAATTTCTTGAACTCTATTATTGTGATCTGGTAATGCTCTAATTCTTCTAATGTCTACGTTGTTTTCCATTGCCGATTTATCTATATATTTCATCAAATAAGTAGAAGCTGATTTTGGAGTTGCAAAATGCCAAATTATAGATTTTTTTTTGATAAAATTAATTTTATGGTTTTGATAATCAGTATATTTTTTCTTTATGATTTGATCGTTAAATTCAGAGGATTTTCTTAAAATAAAATTTTTAATTTTTTTTATTTTATCTAGATAAATCATATTAAAATTAGTAGTTATTTGTTAATTTGATTACTATATTATAAAAAAATAAATCGTCACCAATTAAAATAAATATTTAGATTTCTAATGATTAATAAAAAAAAAAAAATTAAAGACTTAATTAGAGGATATTATAAGCTAAAAGGAAAAAGTAATCATTATTTAAGCTATCTTAAAGATGATATAATTAGTGTAGATTTAAATATTGATAATGAAGTATTACAAAAATTTTTTAAGACTAAATTAGACTTGAATTTTGAAATAATAGTTAAGCAGCTATTATTAACTGATTTATTAGATGATTTTTTTTTTAATAAAAAAATTTTATCATATTTATATAACAAAAAACCAATTTTTTTTCCAATTTGCGTTCAATGGAAAAAAATTTTTAAATTGCATGATATATCTGTTAACTATTTTATTAGTAATATTTTATTTTATTTTTATATATTTAAAAAAATTATCAAGGGCATAAGGGAGATTTTTAAACAATTAATTTCTAATAATCACTTAAAAGATAATTATAATTATATTTCATTTTTAGATCTTGAAGAAAATTCCTCGTTACCCAAAAAAAAAAATAGTTATGATATAATTACCTGGGTTAATGAAATTTATAACAAAAATTATAATTTTGATTATATTCATATAAAGGGAAAAGAAAAAGAATACAAATTTACAAAAAAATTAGTTTTTAATGATAATATTATACATCCATCTTTAGATATTAATGAAAAAATACATTTTTTAAGTTGGTCGTTATTTTTTTTTATAAAATTATTTTTAGATTTACTTCGTGGTAGATGGGCCACTTCATTGTTATCTTATGAAATAGTTTTAGCGAAAAAAATTGAATTATTAAATGCCAATAAATTAGCTAAAGAATATTTTTTTAGTTTTTCAA